>Ga0326728_10004872_pt1 | contig 38908 bp, 28 predicted proteins | sample MB3enrmetagenome_FD_207602 | JGI IMG/M metagenome (GOLD analysis project Ga0326728, IMG submission 207602) | Lab enriched peat soil microbial communities from McLean, Ithaca, NY, United States - MB31MN | ecosystem: Environmental > Terrestrial > Soil > Wetlands > Peat | place: USA: New York... | reverse complement strand
CACCTCGGACCAGAACGACGTCTTGCCGCCGCTGTCGTCGAAGATCGTCTTCGAATAGTTATCCCAGAAGATTCCATATCCCGCGGTCGAAACCAGGACGGGCGTAACCGCCTTGGTGTTGGCCTGCACAATCTTCACCGTGTGCCCGCGATAGTTCATTACTCCCAACTGCTGCTGCCCCAGGCCGTAGACGCCTTCATCCGCGCTCAGCGTGAAGTTCTGCAGAATGCTGAAGGCCTTTTCTTCGCGCTCGATGTGCGTGGGCGCGAACGTGGCCCGTCCCAGTTCCTTCAGAAGCGTGCGGTTGCCGCTGTCGAGATACTGAATCGAGCCATCGTTCTTGCTCAACAGAAGTTTTACCTGCCCCGAACTCAGAGTGACTTCCGCTTCGTTCTCCGCGAAACGCACGTCCAGCTTGGGCAATTCCTTCTGGATAACCGAAAGGCTCAGCTTGCTGGACGTTCCGCCGGTGGGCCATTTCACCACGCGCACGGTGCCCTCGGCATAGAACTGCACCTTCACATTCAGATCGCCGGTTGTCAGTTGAACGCCGTTCTGGACGCGCTCGATCGCTGCCGGCGCTTGAGCCGCCCGGGCGTCCCTCGCTGCCGGGGAGTTACTCTGGCAGACGGCCGGGAATACACTAGCGCAGAGCGCCAGACTCAGTGCCCCAAGCCGCAAAACAGCAGTGAAGAATCTCATTCTTAGTCTTCCTTTCTCGTTCCATCCGGCGTCCACATGCCGCGCGCAAATCGCCGGATGGGGGCGACACAACATTATGTCACATGGCCCGCCTGTGCTGGAGCCCGGGAACGCCGCCGGCGAGTTGCGCGAACGGCGACCGCATGGAACCGTTTGCGCGGCTGAGGCGAGAGGAAGATGGCGCGAGCTTCGCCCTGGCGCTCGGCACGCCGGCCCGACCTGGACGGCGTCGCAGTCCGCTCCGCGACCCTCTGACTGTGCGCCCTTCATGTATACTTGCACGCGGGAAGCGCCTGCTCGGCGCCGCGTCGCCGCGGCCCTGAGGTAGCCTGCTCTTCATCCGGGTCAAGATCCGGGCAAGTCGCTTGGCACGGAAGAACACGCAAGAACCCGGGTTCGCCGCTTCCGTTCGCCGCTGGACCGGCGCAGTTTGAGCACGCTTATGAGAAACCCTGAACAAGGGAGATACGATTCATGGAACTGAAAACTCAGAAACTGACCTTTGCCGAGAAGACCGGCTATGCCTTCGGCGATGCGGCCTCCAATCTGTTTTGGATGACCTTCATCTATTTTCAAAGCAAGTTCTACACCGACGTCTTCTTCTATACTCCCGATGCTGCGCTGGAGCGCGTGCTGCTGGAAAAACTCGCGGCGCTGCTGTTGCTGACGCGAGTTTTCGACATGGGGTTTGACCTGTTCATGGGCGTGATGGGAGACAGAACCCGGACGCGATGGGGCAAGTTTCGTCCCTACCTGCTTTGGTTTGCCGTTCCCTTCGGCATTATCAGCGTCCTGACTTTTACCACTCCCTCCTTCAGCCCGAATGGAAAGCTCATCTATGCCTACATCACGCTGTGCCTGATGATGATGGTCTACTCCGCAATCAATATCCCATATTCCGCTTTGATGGGTGTGATATCGCCGGATTCGCAGGAACGCACCAGCGTGTCGTCGTACCGCTTTGCGTTTGCGTTTGCGGCCGGCCTGGTCGTTCAGTATTCCACGCTCTACATGGTGGATTACTTTGGAAGAGTAAGACCGGAGATGGGCGGCGTTATGCTGGCCGCGGCCAAGGCCCATGGCTATCAATTGACGATGGGCATCTATGCCGTTGCGGCAACCGCGCTGTTTTTCCTGACCTTCGCGCTCACCCGGGAAAGGGTGCAGCCAGCCCCACAGAAAACTTCGCTGGTGCGGGACTTGATTGATTTGGGAACCAATGTACCCTGGCTCATCCTCTTTTTTACGGGAACGCTGACGGTGTGCGCGGTTGCCATCCGCAGCGGCGCCATTCTCTATTACTTCCAATACTACGTGGGCAATGAAAAGCTGGCCGCCTCCTTCATGGTCGCCGGCACGCTGCTGTCGCTCCTGGGAACGATCGCTATTCAGCACGTCACGCGATTTGCCGGCAGAAAAGCCACTTACATCGGCCTGGCGGCGCTGGGTTCGGTCTTCCTGGTTGTTTCTTACTGGGTCAGGCCGGAGCAGGTGGCGCTGATGTTCACTTTCCAGGTGCTGTACAGCGCGGTTACTGGGCCGACATCCGCGGTGCTGTGGGCCATGTTTGCCGACTCCGCCGATTACTCCGAGTGGCGCACCGGCCGCAGGGCCACCGGGCTGGTCTTTTCGGCGGCCGGTATGTCCAACAAACTCGGCTGGGCCATCGGCGGGCCGGTAACTGTCTGGCTGCTCGCGATGTTTGGCTACCAGGCCAGTGTCGCGCAAACGCCTCATGCCCTGCATGGCATCCTGCTTCTGTTTACTGTGATCCCCGCGGCCGGCTTCTTGCTGACCGGCCTGGGCATGATCCTCTATCCGCTCAACGAAGCCCGGATGAAGAAGCTGCAGGGCGAGTTGCAGGCCAGGCAAGCGGCGACCCAGAGCGCTCTCGCATGAGTTTCATCGGCGCGGCCGACGGCATCGATCTCTGAGGCGCAGTCCAGGAGATAACCCGCTCGCGCCTTCTCCACGCACAAGTTACAAGGCTACAGGAGGAATGCTACCCAATGCAATTCGGGCATTTTGACGACAAGAACAAAGAGTATGTGATCGATCGTCCCGACACTCCCAGGTCGTGGAGCAATTATCTGGGCTCGACGGAATACGGCGCCATCGTCACCAACAATGCAGGCGGATACAGCTTCTATAAGTCTGCGGCCATGGGGCGCTTTACGCGGCTGCGCTTCAACTCGCTGCCCATGGACCAGCCCGGCCGCTATATCTATCTGCACGACCATGACAGCAAGGACTACTGGTCCGCGTCGTGGCAGCCGGTGGGCAAGCCGCTCGACCGGTACAAATCCGAGTGCCGCCATGGCAGCGCCTACACGATCATTTCGTCGGAGTATGACGGCATAGGAACCGAAACCACTTATCTTGTTCCCTTGGGAAAGACCTTCGAGTGCTGGCATGTGAAGCTCGTTAACCGCAGCGGGAGCCTTCGCCGGCTGAGCGCGTTCACTTACGTCGAGTATTCCGGTAACTGGGATGCTTGGAACGATCTGATCAATCTGCAGTACACGCAGCACACCGTGAAGATGGAGGTCGAAGACAATATCATCGACCACGGGACGAACGTCAACGTCCCATCCGTGCCGGACGACTTCGCGGAGAGAGACCAGGGGCGCCATACGTTCCTGGCTTTGGTTGGCGCCGACGTGATTGGCTATGACACGGACCGCGCTGCCTTCATTGGGAGTTATAGGGGTTATGGCAATCCCATGGTTGTCGAGCAGGGGCAATGCACGAACTCTCTCGCCGTCGGCGACAACGGCTGCGGCACGCTCCAGGCCAGGATAACTCTTGCGCCCGGAGAGACGAGGGAGTTTCTCGTCCTGATGGGCATTGGCCGGGCCCGCGAGGAGGGCAAGGCCGCTGTGGCGGAATTCGGCAGCATGGCAAAGGTTCGCGAGGAGCTCGACAAGTTAAGAAGCTACTGGCATGCGCGCATCGCCGGGCTCACTGTTGAGACGCCGGACTCCGAGTCGAACAGCACGCTGAATATGTGGGGACCGTTCAATTGCCTGATCACTTATGCCTGGTCGCGCGCGGCGAGCTTGATCTATGCGGGCGAGCGCGACGGGTTGGGATACCGGGACACGGTCCAGGACATGTTAGGCGTCATACACGCCATTTCCGAAGAAGCCGGCCAGCGGCTGGAGCTCATGATAACTGGACAGGTCTCGACTGGCGGGGCCATGCCCGTGGTGCGCCAATTCGATCATCACTCAGGGAAAGAGAAGGCTCCTCGGGAAGAAGACTACCGCTCCGACGATTGCCTGTGGCTCTTCAATGCGATTCCGGCTTATGTGAAGGAGACCGGCGACGTGTCCTTCTATAACAAGGTATTGCCCTATGCCGACCAGGGCGAAGACACGGTCCTGGGCCACATGAAGCGCGCCATTCAGTTTAATCTGGAACGCTCGGGGGCGCACGGCCTGCCCTGCGGCCTGTCAGCCGATTGGAACGATTGCATCCGTTTGGGCCAGCGGGGCGAGTCGATCTTCGTTGCCTTCCAGCTGCGCTACGCTCTGCGAGTCTATCTGGAGATATGCCGGCTCCTGACCGCCGAAGAGGAAGGAAAGTGGGCAACTGAGAGACTGGCTGAGTTGGACGATCGCCTGGAACAAAATGCGTGGGACGGAGAATGGTACCTGCGCGCCTATCGCGCCGACGGTTTTAAGTATGGCTCGAAAGAAAGCGCCGAGGGCAGTATCTTTCTAAATCCGCAATCCTGGGCGTCGATCAGCGGTCATGCTGACTCCGAAAGGGCCGCGCGGGCGATGCAGTCGGTGCGCGAGCGCCTGGCCACGGAGTACGGCCTGATGATTTGCGACCCTCCCTACAGGCAGACGGACTTTCGCGTCATGCGGGCCGTGCTGTTCAACGAGGGCTTGAAGGAGAACGGCAGCATCTTTACCCATACGCAGGCCTGGGCAGTTATGGCGGAGACGCTGCTCGGCCACGGCGATCTGGCCTACCAATACTTCAGGGCCTATCTGCCCGCCGCCTATAACACACGCGCGGAACTTCGGCAGATCGAGCCTTACGTTTACTGCCAATTCACCCACAGCAGATACAGCCCGCGATTCGGCGCGTCGCGCGTTCCCTGGCTCAGCGGCTCCGCCGCATGGTCGTTCTTCGCGGCCACTCAATACATCCTCGGGATTCAGCCGGAGTATGCCGGGCTCAGAATCGATCCCTGCATTCCTTCCGCGTGGAAGGGATTCAAGATAACTCGCATCTTTCGCGGAAAGAAACTGAATGTAACAGTCGGGAATCCAGGCGGCGCGCAGAAGGGTGTGAAGAAACTGGTTCTCAACGGGGAGCAATTGGAAGGGAACTTCATTCCCGCGGAGAAGCTACTGGAGGAGAACCAGGTGGACGTGGAGATGGGTTAGACGGGCGCATTTTCGACGGGATGTTTCTCCGTTCTTCACAGACTCTCCGGTCGAGCCATACCATTCCCGAACGGCCGTCAGCCGGAGATGTCGCGGCGCGCGGCGTTTTCGAGCGCGAGCTTAAAGCGGAACCAGGGTCAACCCCCAATTCCCATTGGCGCGAGACGCCTGCGTGTTGACCGGCCACCGGTCGGCGGCCGTCGGTCCCGATCTCCGCTCTCTCTCCGCCCGCCCTGTGCGGCTTGTCACAGGACGTTCACACGCCGCCTGTGATAGCATCCGCTTTTCAGCGACAGACGCCGGGCGGATTCATCCTACCTTCACCCGCGCGGCGCCGGCCCAACCTAAATGGACGAGGCAGACGGCAGACCCGGGCATGCAGCCCGACAATCCGGCCACCTGGACGCCCTAGCCGGCGTTTGCAGGTGTTTTTTGTGCCTCCGTGATCCGTCCCCCGAAATCCACACAAGTTCCCGCAGAATACAAGGAGAAACCCGATGAAAACGTACCAGGGAAGTGAGATCCGCAACGTGGCTGTAGTGGGGCATGCGCACAGCGGCAAGACGACTTTGATCGCCGCTCTGCTGCATGCCGCCAGGATGACCCCAACCCAGGGCCGCGCCGACGACGGAACCGCCGTCACCGCCTACGACGAAGAGGAGGTAGCCCGCGGCGCAACCATGCAGAACGCCGTGGCCTTTGCCGAGTGGCAAAGCGTCAAGATCAACCTGATCGACACGCCCGGCTTTCATATGTTCAGTCACGAGGCCCGCGCCGCCTTGCTTCCCGTTGAAGCCGCCGTGGTGCTCGTCAACGCCCAGAATGGCGTCGAAGCCATCACCGAGCGGGTATGGAGGTACGCCGCTGAGGCCAAGGTCCCCCGCATCGTGGTCGTAAGCCAGATGGACCATCCCAAGGCCGGCGGCGGCAGCGGACTGAGCGCCCTGGTCGAGGACCTGGTCGACCGCTGGGGCCGCGGCTGCGTTCTTGTCCAGCTGCCGGTCTCCGATGCCGAGGGCTTTCACGGCGTGGTGGACCTGGTGAGCATGGAGGCCTTCCAGTACGCGCCCGGGGGCGATGGCCGCGGCAAGCCCGTGCAGATTCCCAACAGCCTGGCCGCCGAGGCCAAAACCCGGCATGAAGCGCTGGTCGAGCTGGTGGCCGAGGGCAAAGACGAACTGATGGAGGAGTACTTCGAGACGGGCACGCTCACCGCGGAGCACCTTACCGCCGCGCTGCGCGATGCCGTCCGCGAAGGCCTCATCTTCCCGGTGCTGTTCGCCAGCGGTCAGGCCAACATGGCCTGCGACCGCCTGCTGGAGTTCATCAAGACCTACGCCCCCTCGCCCGTCGAGCGCGCTCCCATCGCCGTCCATGCCCCTTCGTACGAGGCCGCACCGGCCAGCCCGGACGCGGAGCCAGAGGCGGAGCCCGTCACCGCGTCCCGCAAGGTGGACGACAATGAGCCGGCGGCCCTGGTGGTCTTCAAGACCATGACCGACCCCTTCAGCGGGCGCATCAGCTTCTTCAAGGTGGTCGGCGGCGTCATCAAGAACGACGCCACGGTGGAGAACTACACGCGCCGCAGCCAGGAGCGGCTGTCGCATCTGAGCGTGATGCAGGGCCGCAAGGCCATCGAGATCCCCGAGCTGCACGCCGGCGACCTGGGCGCCGTGGCCAAGCTGCGCGACACCCTCACCGGCGACACGCTGGGCCAGAAGGGCGCCGAGATTCAGGTGGAAATGGCTCCGCTGCCCGAGCCGGCCATGACCTACGCCATCGAGCCCAAGAGCCGCGCCGACGAAGACAAGCTCGCGCCCGCCATCCACAAGCTCATGGAGGAGGATCTGCTCATCCGCTTCTTCCGCGACCCGCAGACCAACGAATTCCTCATCGCCGGCGCCGGCCAGCCGCACATCGAGGCTATCGTCAGCCGCCTCAAGAAGCGCTACCACGCCGAGGTCACGCTCAAGGCGCCCAAGGTGCCCTATCGCGAGACCATTCGCGGCCGCGCCGAGGCCCAGGGCCGCCACAAGAAGCAGACCGGCGGCCACGGCCAGTTCGGCGACTGCAAGATTCGCATGGAGCCTTTGGCGCGCGGCACGGGCTTCGAGTTCGGTAACGAGATCTTCGGCGGCGCAATTCCCCGCAATTACGTGCCCGCGGTCGAAAAGGGCATCGTCGAGTCGGCGGCGCGCGGGTATCTCGCCGGCTACCCGGTGGTGGACTTCAAGGCCACGGTCTACGACGGCAGCTACCACGAGGTGGATTCCAACGAGCTGTCGTTCAAGATGGCCGGCCGCATCGCCTTCCGCAAGTGCATGGAGCAGGCCAAGCCCTGCCTGCTGGAACCCATCATGAAGGTCGAGATCGAGGCCCCGGACGAGTTTGCCGGAACCCTGATGGGCGACCTGAACTCGCGCCGCGGACGCGTAGGCGGCATGGAGTCCAAGGGCCGCACCACAGTCATCAACGCCCAGGTTCCCATGGCCGAGATGCTGACTTATGGAACGCTGCTAACCTCAATGACCCAAGGCAAGGGCAGCTACCGCATGGAGATGGACCACTACGATATCGTCCCGCAGCTGGTAGCCGAAAAAATCCTGGCCAACGCCAAGCGGCCGGTGGAGGAAGAGGAAGAATAGCCACCTGTGGTGGGGTCCCGGCCCCACCCAGCCGAATCGAAACTGCTTCAAATCGAAACTGTGTAGCGCCGGCATCCTGGCCGGCTGTAGCGCGGACGTCTCGTCCGCGCCCGTCGTAACCGGAGTAAGATGACGCTCGTGGCGCCAGAAGATAGCTCCGCACGCCTCCACGGCGTTATGCAGCCACGTTACGGCGAAGTCCTTGCGCTCGCTTCCCCGCGCTGGGTATCTTGGTGAAGCGGCTTGAGCAGTTCCCGGAAAGAGATTCATGGACGTTCTACAGCGGCTTTTCGAGCAGCACTTCCAGTTGCCGGCCGAACGCGCGCAGCCGCTTCAGGGCCAGCTCGGCGGGTCGGGGCGCGCCATCGTCCGGCTCACCGGCGGCCGCTTCAGCGCCATCGGTATCCAGTATCCCGTGCGCGAGGAGAACGTCGCCTTCCTTGAGTTCTCCCGGCATTTTCGCCGCCACGGATTGCCGGTCCCGGAGATCTACGCGGAGGATTTGAGCCAGGGCGCCTATCTTGAAGAGGACCTGGGCGGCACCACGCTCTTCGAATTTCTCGGCAACAATCGCTCGGGCGATGCGATCACTCCGCAAGCCGTCGAAGCCTATCGCAAAGTGGTGGCCGCGCTGCCGCGCTTTCAGGTCGAGGCGGGCCGCGATCTGAATTACAAGGTATGCTATCCGCGCTCCAGCTTCGATCGCCAGTCCATCGCCTGGGATCTGAATTACTTCAAGTATTATTTCTTGCGCCTTTCGGGAGTTCCCTTCAACGAACAGGCGCTGGAGCAAGATTTCGGACGCCTGACGAAGTTTCTGCTCGGCGCCGGCCGCGACTATTTTCTCTACCGGGATTTCCAGTCGCGCAATGTTATGCTGCGCGGCGGGCAGCCGTTCTTTCTCGACTACCAGGGCGGCCGCAAAGGCGCGCTGCAATACGACATCGCGTCTCTGCTTTACGACGGCAAGGCCGATCTGCCGCCGCGCTTGCGCCAGGAGCTGCTCGACTGCTATCTCGACTGCCTTGACGGTTACATCGACTTAGCGCGCGACGCCTTTATGGAGCACTATTACGCGTACGTTTACGTCCGCATCCTGCAGGCGCTGGGAGCCTATGGATTCAGGGGGTTTTACGAGCGCAAAGCGCATTTTCTGCAGAGCGTGCCGTACGCGCTGAAGAACCTGCGCTGGCTCGCCTCCAACGTCAGGCTGCCCATCGCCCTGCCGGCGCTGATGGACGCGCTTCAGGGTATGACGGCATCGGAGAAGCTACAGGGCCTGGCTTTTTCCGCGGGGAGTTTGACGGTGCGAATCTTCAGTTTCAGCTTCCATCGTCAAGCGCCCGCCGATGAGGCGGGGAACGGCGGCGGGTTTGTCTTCGATGCTCGCGGCCTTCCCAATCCCGGGCGTGAAGAACGCTTCCGAACGCTGACCGGCAAGGACGCGGCGGTAATCGAATATCTTGACCGGCAGGAGAGCGCGCAGCAGTTTCTTTCGAGCGCTATGTCGCTGGTGGATGCAAGCGTGAGCAGTTATCGGCGCCGCGGTTTCAAGGATCTTATGGTCTCCTTCGGCTGCACCGGCGGCCGGCACCGCTCGGTGTATCTGGCGGAGCGGCTGGCGAAGCACTTGCGCGCCGTCGGGGTGGAAGTGTTAGTCCGGCATATCGAACTGGAAAAGGCCGATCTGGAGGAACTGGCCAAATGAAGGCGATGATTCTGGCCGCCGGCCTGGGCACGCGGCTGCGGCCGCTGACAAACGACTGTCCCAAGGCGCTGGTGACTGTCGCCGGCCGCACGCTGCTGCAGATAACTCTCTGCCGCCTGCGCTCCTTTGGCGTGAGCGAGATAATCCTTAACGCGCATCATCATGCGGAGATGATTGTCGAGTACTTGAAAGCCCACGATAACTTCGGCATGAGAATTGAAGTCTCCCGCGAGGAAGTTCTGCTCGACACCGGCGGCGGCTTGAAGAAGGCCGCGCCTTTCTTTCTTGAGGCCGGCGGGAGTTTGCATGAGCCGTTCATTCTGCACAACGTCGATGTCCTCAGCACGATCAATCTCGGACGGATGATGCGGTTTCATTCTGAACACTCCGCGCTCGCCACTCTCGCGGTGCAGGACCGCGCCGCTTCACGGTATCTGCTCTTCGACGAACTCGGCCTGCTCTGCGGCCGTCGAGCCGGTCGCGATGGGAAGAGTGAGTTGGCGCGGCCTGCGCCGGGTGCCCAGGCGCTGGCCTTCTGCGGCATCCACGTCCTGTCTCCCCGTATCTTTGCGAAGATGAAAGAGGAAGGCTGCTTCTCCATCATCTCAGCCTATATGCGTCTCGCCGCCCAGGGAGAGAGGATCGCCGCCTATCGCGCGGATGAATGCTATTGGCGCGATCTTGGCCGGCCCGAAGACCTGATCCAAGCCGCCCAGGATCTGAGCAGCGGGAAGTACTGCATAACTTGACGCGGCGGCGAAGGCCGCAAATCTTCAGGCGCGGTTGCCGAACCCCAGGGGCTTCATCTCTTGCGTCTGTCGTTTCAACTGGTCCATCCGCAGGCGCAGCTCGCCGGCCTCCGGAGAACTGCCATCGTCCTCGCAAAACCGCAACCCTCGCGGCGAAGACCGCAGGCGCCGCCGATGGATCACTTCTTCTTGAAGCGGCCCTTTATCCAAGCCCAGGCGCGTTCGATGTTCCCTGGCGGGAGCGGCCGCATATGCATCGGCACGGTCGCGGGCGGCAGATCCTCCAGCCGGATAAAAGACGTGGTAGGCGGGACATAGGCACTGAGAGCCTCTTTCTCGCCGTCGAGCACCTCCACCACGCTCGGATCCTCGCCCTCGCCTCTAGCCGCCTTTTCCAGCTCCGTTGCCCTTTGCTCGCGCGAGATCGCCACATCGATCAGCAGCTTGGCCTCTTCGTGCAGGCCCTCCTCCTCCGCCTCGCGCGCGCGTTCGCGCATTTGTTTGGCTTCCTTGCGGTGCAGGACTGCCAGATCGCTGAACGTCTCGGATGGCGAGCTGCCCAGGAACGTGTAGCCTGGCTCTCCCGGCTGAAAACCTTCGTCCGACATACTCTCCTCCTGGCCCGCAAACATTCCTGAATATCCGAACCGATCTATCGTATAGTGCCGCTCCATTCTACATTATCGCAACCGGATTCCGGTGGAGCAGGCGATCGTCTTGCGCGCCTGGCTCTTTAGTTGTAGCCATGCCAATCGCGGTGTTCACCGCCAAGTCGGGAGAGCCCGCGGCGGGCGGAGTTTCTATGCGATCGCACTCGCCGCCGGCGTCCAGGACCGTCCCTGGCTCTCGGCCACGCCGCGATGCGTGAGCGCGCCCAGAAATTGGCAGAGAATCTGCATCGGCCGCGAACGTTTTCCGTGTTTCATGCTCTTTACTGGTAGTAATGCCAAGCGCGATCCTCATCGCGAGTTCGGGAGAGCCGGTGCCGGAAGCAGCCGAAGCAAGCGCGCAGCCGACGGGTTCGTTCGCCGCGTTCGTCGAACGGCACTCGCGTTTTGTCTATCGCGTCGCCCTGGCAGTGGCGCGCAATCCGCACGATGCCGAGGACGTGGCGCAGGAGACGTTTCTTCAGGTTTGCAGGGGGGAGCGATGGGAAGCGATCGAAGACCAGCGGGGATACCTGGCGCGGGTTGCCTGGCGGCTGGCGGTGCGCCGGCGAAGGCCGCGAATGCTGGAGCGCGAGCTTTCGCCGGAGATGCAATTGGAGTTGCGCTCCGCCGAAGCCGGCCCCGAGCAGTCGGCGATGGACCGGCAGCTGGAAGCCTGGCTGCACGCCCGCATCGATGCGCTGCCGGAGAAGCTGCGCCAGCCGCTGGCGCTTGCCGCGCTGGCAGAGCTGAAGCTGGTCGAGGTCGCCAAGATTCTCGGGCTGCCCGAGGGAACGGTCCGGCGCAGGATTCATAGCGCGCGGCAGAGGCTCAAGCGGGAGCTGACGGAATGGAAGGGGCGGAAGCCATGAGGAATGAAGACGACAAGCTGGACAATCTCGACAAGCCGGGCAAGCTGGATGCGCTGATTGATCGCGCGCTGGCGAGCTATACGCCCCAGGAGGCGCGCCCTGGGCTGGAGCAGCGGATTCTGGCTTCGGTTGCCGCGGCGAGCCTCCCACGTCCGCGCGGCTGGAACTGGAAGCCGGCTTGGGCGCTGGCAGCGGGCGCGGCGCTCGTGGCCGCACTCGCTGTTTCCCTGTTCTTCAAGTCCTCGCGGCCGGAGATTGCCGCGGTTCACCATCCTGCCGCGGCTGGAGCCGAGCATTCACCCCAGGCTGCTCCCGTCGTTGCATCGCCCACGCAAAGCGCGCTCAATCGCGGTTCGCGGCGGAGTCATGCAGCCGGCCGGGTTCCGCTCCCAACGCAGTTCGGCCAGCCTCGCCCCACAAAGGAAGAGCTTCTGATGGCCCGGCTCGCCGCCCAAGAGCCCGAGTTGATGGAGGCCCTGGCCAAATCGAAGCCCGATCTCGACGCGCCGGTCGCCATGCCCGCAATTCCCGACAACCCTATCGTTATCGAGTCGGTGGAGATGAAACCGATCACGATAGCTCCCATCGAAACCAGTTCACTGAACTAGGAGAACACCATGCACACACAACGAATTATCCTTGCAGCTCTGTTGCTGGCCACGCCGTTGCTATACTCCCAGGGAACAGTAAACCACGTCAGCGACGGACAACCCGCTCCCGAACAGGGCGCCGCCCAGGCTCAACCGGCGCCAAACCAGCCCGACGAAGCCTTCCGGATCACCATCACCTTCAAGACCATCGAAAAGGGGAAGACAACCACGCAGAGAAGCTACATGCTGGTGGCGACGCCCGGAGACCGAAATTGGCATCTGGGAATCCGCGACGACAGCCACATTTCCGGGATGGCGGACTCCAGCGGGTTGAGCTTCCCATATCTCAACACGGACGTCGATATGGTCGGGTTCAAGAGGACGGGGAACTCAGTCTATTTGGGCCTCAGTATCTCCACGGACGACTTAGTGGACAATCCAGCTTCACAGACGCCGAACACACACCCGATTCTCCGTTCCCGCCATTACAACGTCACCCCGACGCTACCCATCGGCAAACTTGTCACCGTCTATTCCGCGGTGGACGCCGTGAACGATGCCAAGGTGGAGATCCAGGCACTCGTTCAGCCGCTCGACGCGAAGTAACCTGCCCGAAACAGCAAGGGCGCCGGCCGGCAGGCCCGGCGGCGCCCCTTGCGCTGCTTCCATCGCCGATGCTCAGACCTGGCCGCCGAAGCCCAGCGCCTTCATCTCTTCCATCTGCCGCTTCAACTGGTCCATCTGCTGCCTCAGTTGCTCCATCTGCTTTTGATCGATCTTGAAGTCCTCCGGCTTGAAGTTCTTGCGCAGCTCTTCCATCTGCCGCTTCAGTTGCTCCATCTGCTTGGGGTCGATCTTGAAATCCTGGGAGCCGAAGCTGTCGCGCATCTTCTCCGCCTGCTTGCGCAACTGCTCGGCCTGCTCGGGGGTGAGCGTGAAGGCATCCAGTTTTCCGGCTTGCAACTGGTCGCGCAGAATCCGGGCCCGATCGCTCAGGGCCTGAGCCCCATCGCGCATGGCCTGGGCCGAGGCGGCGGCCCGCGCGGAAAGCTCCTGGGCAAACTCAGGGTCCAACTCCGCAATCAGCGGCCCATCGCCCGCCGGGCAGATCTGCTCGAAGTTCAGCTCGCCCTGCTTGTGCTTGGAATCCACCTGGAGGGTGAGCGTCTGCTGCTTCTTGTCGCGCAGAATGGTCACCTGCACCGGCTTGCCCGCATTGGAGCGCAGCGCGCGGTCCCAGTCGGCGGTGGTGACGATGGCGTCGGCGCCGACCTTCAGAATCACGTCGAAGGCCTTCAGCCCGGCCGCCTCGGCCTCGCTCTTGTGCGCCACCTGCTTGACCATCAGGCCGTTCGTGACGCCCAGGTACTCGGCCATCTGCGAGGTAAGCGGCTCCACCAGCGCGCCCACGTTCAGGCTGCTGCCGAAGAACGGCATATGAAAGCCGGGCATCGGCGCGTCGCCCGCGCCGCTGAGGATGCCCATCCCCGAACCCTGGGTAAAGAGATCTCCGCCGCTGCCGATCTTGTTCCAGACGTCGTGCTCCATCACGCGGCGATCGGCCAGCTCGGCGGCCAGCGTCTGCACATTGCCGTCGCGGCTGATCTCGATACTCACTTTGCGGCCGGCGGGAATCTCCTTCAGCATCCGGCGCAACTGCTCGGCGCCCTCGACGTTCTGCCCGTTCAACTGCAGCACCACGTCGTTGACCTTGAGCCCGATCTTCCCGGCCGGGGCGTCGTGATCGATGAGCGTGATCAGCGCGCCGCGCACCTCCCTGAGCTTGAGCGCCTGCGCCTTCTCCTGGTCCAAATCCGCCAGGTCAACGCCCAGGTAGCCCTGCGAAGTTGCGCCCAGCAGCAGCGGATTGTCTCCCTCAAGCAGCGGGGCCAGTTCCCTGGCCTGCGCCCGCGCCACCGGCGGCGCCATCGCCGCCAGAGCAGTAGCGCCCAGCAACACGATCCTTCCCAAAACCCGATACGGCCTCAAAAAGTGCTTCATCTCTTCCTCTCCTGAAGTTCCTTCAATCCCGGCTCCGCACTCTCTGCTTGCGTCGCAGTAGCCGGACGGCAAAGCTCAGCTACTGAATCTCCGGCTCGCGGCTCAAGACTTCCCTTGAAACGGTCCGGATCTGCGGACTCCGGTCGGAGTTGGCAACCGTGTGCAGCACCTGCCGCACGCTGGTATCGCCTTCCACCGGCTCCAGAATGTTGATCGCCGCGGTGCGAATCCGCGGGTCGGGGTCGTTCAGCAACGCCTCCAGCATCGCATCCCGCACGCGCACATCCTCGGCCACGTAAGGCTCCAGCCCCTGGAGCGCCTTCTCGCGCACGCCCTCATTCTTGTCGTAGCGCAGGGCCACCATCAGGGCATCGCGAATGCCGGCCGCCTGGCAACTGTGCCCGGCGCGGCACTCGGCCGCCAGCAGGCCCACCGAATCGTCCCGCACGCCCGCCGAAGTCGAGTTCTCGCTGGCCAGCATCAGCAATTGGCGAATCGCCGGATCGTCCAGCGAACCCTCCATGCGCTGCGGCACCACCTGGTTGTAACGCACTTCCACCATCTCGCTGTTCGGCCGGCGCACGATGCTCGAAATGTTGGCGATCTCCGCCTGCGCGGCCGCCGCCTGGGGCGCAGCCGCCGCCTGGATGGGAAGATTCGCCGCCGCGGCCGAAGCCGCCGCGCGCGCCGCCCGCTTCTGGGCAAACTGATAACCGCCCAGGCAGCCTGCTGCCAGGCCCGCGGCCAGCAACAGGCAAACGGCCACCGGCGCGGCCCGCAAAACGGCAAAGTTGTTCATCAGCCGCTGGCTCACTCGTTGATACCAGCGCATCGGCGGCAGAGCGTCCAGCGCCTCCTGCAGCCGCAGCCGCGACCGCGCCACCAGGTTGGCCGGCGGCTCCAGCACCGGGTGCGCATCGGCCAGAATCTTCAGCGCCAGCAGCTGCTCCCGCTCCGACTGGCAGGCGGGGCAGCCGGCCACGTGCCGCTCCAGCTCATGGATCTGTTCGTCCGGCAGCTCACCGTATGCCGCCGTCACGATCCGCTCGTGTGCAAGTTCGCAATTCATCGCTACGTCCTTCCAGCCCCAAAAAACCACCTGCATCGCGCCCCGAAAATCCGCATCCCGTACAGGAATTGCAAGCGAGGGCGCCTCAGCGCAACTCCGCCAAATGCATTCTCAACTTCTTCGTCGCCCGGAAGAGCGTATTCTTGGCGGTCTCTTCCGTGGTGCTCAGCATCTCTCCGATGGTGCGCAGCCGGAGTCCCTGGTAGTGCTTCAGTTCAAAAACAATCCGCTCCCGCGGCGTCAGCTTTCCCAGCGCCGATTGAATCCTCTCGCCCAGCAGCTTGCGGTCCAACTCCCTGGCCGGGTTTGAAAACGGCCGCTCGTCGGAGACCGCGGCCAGCAGGTCGATCTCCTCTCCGGAGTGGTCCATCACCACCGCGCGATCTTCCCGGCGGGTCTTCTTGCGCCGCAACTGGTCCAGGCAGAGGTTGGTCACGATGCGGTAGATCCAGGTATAAAACGAGCACTCGAAGCGGAAGTTTCCGAGATACCGGAAGGCTTTCAGGAACGCTTCCTGGTAAATGTCCTCGGCATCGTGCTCGCTGCCCGTCAGGTGCAGCGCCAGCCGCAGCACCTGGTGCTCATACTGGCGCACCAGCGTGTCGAAGGCCGCGCGCGAACCCGCCTGCGCCTCGCGAATCAGCTCCATCTCCGGCGCGCGTGCCTGCAAGCGCTCCTGAGCCCGGCTGATCCCGTTGCGGTCCGCCCCGTCCCGGCTCGGCCCGTTGGTTGCCGTCGCACCCATACCTGGGAAGGATTGTACCCTCGGCGCGCCTGGCCAAGCCAGACTTGCCGGGAGTGCAGCTGGGGAAATGGGGTAACTGACCGCTTCCGTCGCCATCGAATCTCCGCTCCGGGGATGAGAAGTGTCCGCAATTCAACAGACGAAGCAAGAAGGCTTTGGTGAGCAGACCAGGGGGCACCGCAGGGAACTCTTCGCACCTCGTGAACCGGCACGTCAGCCTGCCTTGGAGGAGCGCGTTCTTCGCGACTGCGAGACCCAGTCCCGCGCCACGCCGTGCAGGTCGCTATAAGCCGCCCAAACCGACCGCGCCCAGCCCTCCACCGCTCGCCCGTAAGCGGAAGGTTCATCCAGGTCATAAACATCGGCTATGGTCTTGTCGCCCCTGGAGCCCGGCAGGGCCGGCTTGGAGAGCGCCGGATTGCCGCTGAGCCACTGTTGTATTCCGCGCAGAATGGCCCCGTCATTGTTCATTTCAAAGGCGATGCACAGGCCGCAGAGATGCGCCGCCAGCGACTTGGCCGACTCGCAGTAACGCCGCGGGTGCTGCAGGCAATACGCGTCCACCGCCATCCGGTGGTAGCGCCAGTAGGCAGGCTGCTCGAACTCCCGGGCCAGCAACTCGTCGCGCATCTCCTCGCAGGCAGGCCTCGGCCCATCCGCGGGCAACCCGCATCCATCGCATCTTCCGGTGGCAAATTCCTGCGCCTTCTTCGCCTGCATGGGGAGATCATAAACAGACGGTTTGGCGGCTTCAAGGGCGCCCCGCTTCACGATTCTCGGGTCTCGAACCGCCGGAGTTCGCCTATTCTGGACTGATGCCCGCGCAGTCTACCGCTGCTCCCCGCTACACTAGGAATCGATGACTGCAAACCTCTTTGAATCTGCCAAATCTCCCGCCCCGGAAGCCGCCGCCGGCTGGCTCACCGCCCACTGCGACGGCGGCTCCCGCGGCAACCCAGGCCCCGCCGGCTACGGCGCGGTCATCGAGGACGCCCAGGGCCGCGTCGTCGCCCGCCTGAGCGAGTTCCTGGGCCGCCAGACCAACAACTACGCCGAGTACGCCGGCCTCCTCGCAGTGCTGCAATGGGCAAACGACAACGGTACGAAGTACCTGCGCGTCGTCAGCGACTCCGAGCTGATGGTCAAGCAGATGAAGGGCCTGTACAAGGTGAAGAATCTCGGCCTGCGCCCGCTCTGGGAAGAAGCCAAGCGCCGCGCCGCCAAGCTCGACCGCTTCGAGATGCGCCACACCCTGCGCGGCGGCAACCGGGAGGCCGACCGGCTGGCCAACGAAGCCATGGATCGGGGGATGGGGAAGACGGCGAGGTAGCCTATTGAGCGAGCTTTTGGGTTTCTCGCCGTTGCGACGGAAAAAGTTGCAAGGATGGGGCGCCAGACGATGCATGGGCAAAGGAGGGAGAGGATGAAAGTATTCAAAGTAGGAGTGAACATCGACTATCAGACATTTCGTCTGTCGAACAAATCTAGCAAATTCTGGGCGGATTACCTAGCCAAACATGGCAGGATCGCCCCATTTTGGGAGAAAGTATCGCTCATTTCGCTCACAAAAGAGCCAGGAAAGATCAATCTGGGGATCGGAAACTTCGCTCGCTGCTTTAGGGGATGGCGCAGCTTCCTCATGGATGCTCATGCGCGTGCGGTCCTGGCGCCGATGCTGGAGGCGGAGAACGAGATTCTACCCATCGAGCCGTTCAACGGCCTGGAGTTCTACTTCTTGAATGTGATAAAGAAACTGCAATGTCTGGATGGAAAAAGAACGATACAGACGATAAGGAAAGAGGGCGACAAAGTCGAGTACGGAGTTGCCGAATACCAGTTTTACCCTGAAAAGCTTACCGATTCTACGCTCTTCTGTTGTCAAGCTCGCGGCATTTTTACGGTAGTCGGCCGCCCCAACGCAGGGGTTGAATTCAAAACACTCGTCGAGCAAAAAGGCCTGACAGGCCTTACATTTGAGGAGGTCTGGTCGGAAGGCGGTCCTGCAATTCGTCGCAATTGCTTTCCTGAAAAAACTGTGAGCAGAAGCGAGAATCAGCCCTCCGGCGCTGCCGTGAAGGGCGATTCCAAGGCTCCCAACGAGAAGTCGCCGGTGATTGAAGTGTGTGGGGAAGAACACGGACGGCATTGCGCGCCGATCGCGGGCAATGGACAAGGCGGGATGAAGGTATTTGAAGTGGATATGAACCTCGACTATAAGACATTCTTTCTGTCGAACCACGGTGGCAAGTTATGGAAAGACCATTGGCATCGCGAATTATCTAGAGATCACCGGTCGAGCGATCTCAGGCTCGCACCGCATTGGGGAAAGGTATCGCTCAAACAAGATCGAGTAAAAGGCAAGCTGGGGATCGGGAATTTCGGTCACTGCTGGTGTGGCTCCGAGCACTTTCTGATGGATGCTCATGCGCATAAGATCCTGGCGTCGATACTGGAGCTGGAGAACGAAATCCTACCTCTCGAACCATTCAAAGGCGTGGACTACTACATGGTGAATGTGCTGAAGGAATTGGATTGCCTGGATAGGGAAAACACATTATATGGAGAATCGTCCGGAACTGCCGGATACCAGTTCTTCCCTGAGAAACTCACGGATTCCCCGCTCTTTACTGTTAAGTGGACAGGTGGCTTATTTACCGTTGTCGGCCGGCCCAACGCAGAGGTTGAATTCAAGACCCTCGTCGAGCGGGAGGGCCTGACAGGCCTCAGGTTTCAGGAGGTCTGGTGGGAGGGCGGTCCAACAATTCTTCTAAAGGACTTTTGGTCGGAGGGAAAGAACGTGATCACCGGAAGCGAGAAACGGGCGCTCCGCGCTGCCGCCGCTGCCGCAAAAGGCGCTTCCGAGAATTCCAATGAGAAGCCGCCATTGTCGCAAGCAGACGAGAAGGATGCCACCAATGTGAAAGACGATGACGGTGAGCATCCTTTGCCCAGCCTGGGCTTCAGCGACAAGGAAGAAGCCATCGCGGCGATACAGAATTCGTTTTCAGCGATGGACAAACCGCTGGCCAAAGATATCGAGAGTTACCTGCTGCCCTCGGTGCGCCTCTTCGTCTGTGACGAGGACGGAAAGGAGACAGTGGAAGGGACGCGTCTGACGGCTTCTTATTTTGGCGGTCAGCCAACGCTTCCGGCGAACATGGTCTGGCCGGCCTGGGGCAAGGACGACAAGATTGCCGATTCGGATCGACTCGCCGAGGCGGGAGGTACGCCGCTGGCATTTCTGGGGCAGGTGTCTCTGCGCGAGATGCAGGCCTTGGCGCCGATGCCCGGCTGGCCGAAGGAAGGAATTCTGGCCTTTTTTTACCTCATTGGGGATTGCGACCAATGCCGGGTTCTTTTCATTCCCGAAGACGGGCCGCTGGAGCGTGCGGATTACCCTGAGCAACTCGAGGAAGAGGACAGATTTCCCCAGCGGGCATTGACCGCCCGGCGCGAGTGGACCCTGGAAAAACATCTCCGAAGGAAGAGCGACGGCGTCGAGCTAATCAACCAGAAAGAGTATCTGGAGTTACTGGAGAGGCTGAATTCGGATGGTCCCGATGCAACGCGCCCGGTACACCGGTTTGGCGGGCATGCACAGGAAATTCAGAACCCGTTGCGCTTGGTGTGCCGGTTGATGACCCACGGCATCCATCATGGCGATTCGGGGATATCCAAGGATTCGCTTGCAGTAGAGCCGAGCGATGCGGATGCGGATTGGCAGTTGGTGATGCAGTTCGACTCCGAGTTCCGCCACCTGGACTGGGAGTGGGGCGATGGAGGGCGCGTCTACTTCATGGCCCGCCGGCAAGATATCGAGGCCGGCGACTTTTCCAACTGCTGGGCGATCTTGCAGTGTTATTGACGTGCGCATTCGGGCAACCCCGCAACATAGCCGGGCGCTCCAGGTCTCGATTTCGGAACCTGGGAAACCGCGAACCTCAACCGGCGTGTTTTTCCGACCTCTGACCCCTGATCCCTGTTTCTCACGCCTTCCGTCCCAGATTGTTCCTCCACACGTGGCCGCCGCGCTCGAGCAGGCGATCGGAGCACTCCGGTCCCCAGGTTCCGGCAAAGTAGTTGGGAAAGACCTCCGGCTCCTTGGCCGCCCAGGCTTCCAGAATGGGTGTGTAGAGCGCCCAGTTGATCTCCACGCCGTCGCGGTGCGAGAAGAGCGTCTGGTCGCCCAGCATGGCGTCCAGCAGCAGCCGCTCATAGCCGTTGGCGCTCGACTTGCCGAAAACCGCCGCATAGTCGAAGTCCATATTCACCGGGCACACGTCCATGCTCGGCGTGGTGGGCACCTTGGCGCCGAAGCGCAGCGCGATCCCCTCATCCGGCTGGATGCGGATGGTGAGCAGGTTGGGCTGAATCTCCTGGCAGGCGCCGCTGCCCTTCATCCTGTTGAAGATCAGCAGCGGCGGCTGCTTGAACTGGATGCTGATCTCCGTGGCCCGCTTCCTCAGCCGCTTGCCGGCGCGCAGATAGAACGGAACCCCCGCCCAGCGCCAGTTCTCGATGGCCAGCCGCACCGCCGCATAGGTCTCCGTGCCCGACTCGGGATTGACGCGCTCCTCGTCGCGATAACCGATCACGTGCTGGCCCTCGACGATCCCCGGCCCATACTGGCCGCGCACCGCGTTCAGGATGGGGATGGGCGGAATTGCCCGCCACACCTTCACCTTCTCGCGCCGCACGGCGTCGGCGTCGAAGCTCGAGGGCGGCTCCATGGCCACAAAGCTCAGCAGCTCCATCACGTGGTTCTGCACCACGTCGCGCAGCGCGCCCGCCTTCTCGTAGAACGGCCCGCGGCCCTCGATGCCCAGCGTCTCGGCCGCCGTAATCTGCACGTGGTCGATGTAATTCCGGTTCCACACCGGCTCGAAGATGCCGTTGGCAAAGCGGAAGACCAAGATGTTCTGCACCGTCTCCTTGCCCAGGTAGTGGTCGATGCGGAAGACCTGGCTCTCCTGGAAGACGGCGTTCACCTGCCGGTTCAGCTCGCGCGCCGAGTCCAGGTCGTGGCCGAAGGGCTTCTCGATCACCACTGATACCTTTCCCCGCTCCGGCTGCGCCATGCCCTGCGCGCCCAGGTTCTCGATGATTCCGGCGAAGAACTCCGGCGCGGTGGCCAGGTAGAAGAGCCGCGTGCCGCCGATGCCCCGCTCCGTGTCGATGCGCTCCAGCTCCGCCTTCAGGCCCGCGTAATCCGCCGGATCGTCGAAGTTCAGCGGGAAGTAGCCGATGTGCCGCACAAACTCATCCAGCCGGGGGTCGCTCGCCTCCGCGCCTCCAAACTCGACGATGCCCGCGCGCATATCCGCCGCAAACTCATCGCCCAGCGGCCGCCGCGCCACGCCCACAATGGCAAACTCTTTGGGCAGCAGGTTCACCTGCCGCAGATGGAAGAGCGCCGGCAGCAGCTTGCGCTTGGTCAGGTCGCCCGAAGCCCCGAAGATCACCAGAATCCCCGCTTCGGGAATCCTCTCCTTGCCGGTCGGAATCTGAGACAGATCCTCCGGCCGAACGCTCGCTTCTATCGTCGTCATCCGCGACTCTCCTCCAGGCGCTCAAGCGCCCCAACCGCGCTCAGAATCCTTCCATCGGCTTCGAGGGCGCGGCCTTACGCCCCCGGTGGCCAAAGCCCGCATTCCCTTGGATGCGCGGGCGGCGCGAAGGACGCCGCTCACTTCGGCATCCGCGGCTCAGACGAGCTTTGGGCGTCCACTCGTGAGCCAGTTCGTTAAGGCCAACGCTGCGTGTTCTCTTTGGCAAGACTGCATCTGCCCATAGCGGTACAATTCGAGCAAGCCTGAAACGACGGTTTTTTCGCGCGGAAGATGTCGCGGGGCGCTGAGTTCCCGGCATCTCCCGCGGAAGAATGGCCGCGTTCCGTTCACATAATCGCCAGCGCTCCATCGAGGAAGAGACCATGAGGTTGAGCCGCCGCACGGCAATGAAACTGATCGCGGGAGCGGTGCCGGCTGTTGCCGGCGTCCGCGCCTTTGCCGCCCCGCCGCAAGCCGCCGCCCCAGTGCCCGCGGCAGGCGATGTGAGAAGATTCGTCTTTGACGGCGTGTACTCGGAGCTGCGGATTTCCATGCGGGACCTCGGCCTGGATTCTCCCGCGGATCTGTCGCCGTATTCGCACCTGGTGATGGAGATGCGGATGAGTTCGCCCCAGCGGCTGTTGCTTTGGGCTCATACCACGCACGGCCCGCGCAACATGTCGATCATCGGCTTCGGCCAGAACGCGTGGCTGCGGGCGTCGGTCCCGTTGCAGTACTTTGTTGGGCGGGATAAGAACGGCTTCGACCTGGCCTCGGCGACCAACCGGCGCACCAATTCCTGCTGGTTTTCCGTGTGGGGGCCTTATGGCGATCTTCATTCGGTTGAGGCCATCGGCATCGCCATGGAGTATCCGCTCAACAAGCCGTCGATCGAACTGCGCAACGTCCATCTGTCCAAGGTCGACGAGGGCTCGGAGTTTCTGGAGCCCGGCCCGATGCTGGACAGCTTCGGCCAGTGGGCGCTGGCGGACTGGCCGAGGAAACTCCATAGTCGCGAGCAGTTGGCGCGGGAGCTGGCCGCAGAGGAGAAGAGCTTCGGCAGCGCCGCCGATTTCGGCTGGGGCCGTTATGGCGGTTATAAGAACACGCAGGCTAAAGCGACTGGATTCTTCCGCGTGGAGAAGATCGGCGGCCGCTGGTGGTTTGTCGATCCCGAGGGGCGCCTGTTTTTGTCCACGGGAATCAACGGCACGCCGGGCGGAGGCGCGGGCTTCGGCGGCAGCGACGCAGATGTGACCCGGACCAATCGACGGCTCGATTCCTGGGGCATGACGACCGGCGGCAAGGATCGTCCGGCGACATTCATGCTCCGCTGGCCGAGGGGAACGAACTATCTCGGCATGCCCGACGTCTACTCGCCGCAGTTCGCCGCGGATATCGACGCCGGCGCCAATACCCAGTGCGCGCCGCGCAAGAACGATCCGCTGCTGCTGGGTTATTTTATCGGCAACGAGCCGCCATGGGATGGGCGCGAGAGCGAGGTCTGCGATCTGATTCTGGCTGGATCGGATACGGCGACCAAGGCGAAGCTGAAAGACTCTCTTGCTCAGGGCGACACGCCCGCTCGGCGGCGGGAGTTTGTTCTGGCCAGCTTCAGGAAACATCTGGAGATCGTCTGCGGCGCAGTGCGCAGATACGATCCGAATCATCTGATCCTGGGAATTCGCTTCGGCGGAAAGATGTCGGACGAGGCCATGATAGCGGCCCGCATCTTCGATGTTTGCAGCATCAACGTCTATGAATACGAACCCACCAAACAAGTCATCCGCGCCGGCCGTTTGACCGGTCTCCCAATCCTGATTGGGGAGTTTCATATCGGCGTGCCTGCCGACGGTCTGGCCGCCGGCCTGGTGCAGGCCAAGGATCAGGTAGAGCGCGGCATTGCCTATCGCTATTACGTGGAGCAGGCGGCGTCGCTGGAGTGGTACATAGGGTCGTATTGGTTCGCGTGGCGCGACGAGCCCGTGCTGGGCCGCATGGACGGCGAAAACTATAACATCGGCTTTGTCGATGTTACCGGCCGGCCCTACGTGGAGCTGATTGAATCCGCGAAAGCGACTCACAAGCGGCTGATGGATGTGCATTCCGGCGCGGCGCTGCCGTTTTCGCGGCATCCCCTGGCGTCGGATGCGGGCGCGCCGTCCTCGCCCTGGCCGCTGTACCAATAATTGAGTTCTCGGAGAATGACGATGCAAAGAGGAATGTTTCGGTCTCTTGTTGTGTTTCTGCTCAGCCTGGCGGCGATTTCGCCGCTATTTGCCGCCGGAGCGCCGGTCAAGGTGTGGGAGGAGCAAGTTACCATCCCGACCTATCTCATCGGCCCGCCGGACCCCAACCCGCAGTTCTACTTCGGCGGCAACTCCCAGGGCGCGCAGCATCGCATCTACCCCTACCCCGCTTACGACAACCTGACCACGGAAAAGAAAGATAAGACCTACAAGATGGTCTATCTCGAGAACGAGTATGTAAAGATCGGCATTCTTCCGGAATTGGGCGGCAAGGTATTCGAGGCCGTGGATAAGACCAATGGCTACGATTTCATCTACCATCAGCATGTTATCAAGCCGGCGCTGATCAGCCTTCTCGGCGCATGGATCTCGGGTGGAATCGAATGGGACATTCCGCACCACCACCGCGCCACCAGCTTTCTGCCGGTGCAATACAAGATCGAGGAGGACGCCGACGGCTCAAAGACCGTCTGGGTGGGTGAATTGGAACTGAGGGACCGCATGTGCTGGGCCGTCGGAGTCACGCTGCATCCAGGAAAGTCCTATCTGGAAGCATCGTTCAGCATCATGAACCGGACCCCGCTCCCAACCTCGATGCTGAGCTTCTCCAACGTTGCGGTTCATGTCAATGACACCTACCAGGTCATCTATCCTCCCAGCACGCAGTTCGTTACCTATCATGGCAAGCGCGATTTCACTACATGGCCGATCGCGACGACGAAATACAACGGCGCGGACTACACCGCGGGCGTGGACGTAAGCTGGTACAAGAACCATTACAATGCCAGTTCCATGTTTGCCTGGAATTACCGGGAGGATTTCTTTGCCGGTTACGATCACGGAAGGAACGCCGGCATCCTGAGCGTCGCCGACCACAATGTTGTGCCCGGCAAGAAGTTCTGGACCTGGGGCAACGGTCCCAGGGGCCTGGCGGCGGAAGATCAGCTAACCGATTCCGACGGCCCTTACATCGAGCTTATGGTGGGCGCGTACTCCGACAATCAGCCCGATTACACCTGGCTGCAACCGGACGAAACCCGCACCTGGACGCAATACTGGTATCCATTCCGCGGCATCGACGGCGTAAAGAACGCTAACATCGACGCGGCCGTCAATCTCGAAGTCAAGGACGGCAAAGCCACGATGGGCTTCTATTCAACCTCCGAGCGTCCAGCGGCCGCGGTCACGCTCAAACTGAAGGATCGGGTTCTATTGGAAGAGAAGATTGCGATCGGCCCCGGTCACCCATTTGCCACGGAAGTCGCCTTGCCCGGCGGCGCGGATGAGCACGATCTTCGCGCCGCGATGGAGGCCGATGGCAACGAGTTGATCGCTTATTCCCCGGTGAGACTCGGGAAGGAAACGATGCCGTCGCCGGTGGTGAATCCGCCCGCGCCGGCGGACATCAAGACCAACGAAGAGTTATACCTGACCGGCCTGCGGATGGAGCAGTTTCACTCGCCCGCCGGCGATCCCAACGCATATTGGCAGGAGGCATTGCGGCGCGACCAAGGCGACACAAGGGTGAATACCGTTCTGGGCATCGGCGCGATCAAGGCCGGCCGTTATGCCGATGCGGAAAACCTTTTGCGCAAGGCGCTGGAGCGCGCCACCGCGAGTTACACATCGCCCAAGGACGGCGAAGCGTTCTACTATCTCGGGCTGGCTCTGAAAGCGCAAGGCAAGCTGGACGATGCGAACGCTCATTTCTACAAATCCACGTGGAGCGCGGCCTGGCGGTCTCCGGGCTACTTTGAACTGGCTGAGATTGCGTCAACCAAGGGCGATTTCGATGCGGCCCTGGCCGCGGACAACCATGCTCTCGAGGCCAATGCGTTGAATATCCGCGCCCTGGCGCTGAAGGCCGCGCTGCTGCGCCACGCCGGACGCGCAACCGATGCGCTGGCGGCTGTCGCCGCCATCCAGAAGATCGATCCGCTCGATGCGCAGGCGATGGCGGAGCGATGGCTGGCGACTAACTCACCCGGTAGCGCGGCGACGCTTTCCGAAACAATCAGCGCGCATCCGGCGGCGGCGCTTGAGGTGGCAGCGGATTACATGGATGCCGGGCTATGGCAGGACGGTACAACGCTGCTCACATTTGTCGCCGGCGCGGCTCCCGACAAGTCCAAGGTCTCTCCGCTGGATTATTACGACCTGGGCTATTTTGCCGGGCAACTGCACCAGGAAAGCAAGGCTCGGGAGTATTATGGGCAAGCCGCAATGGCGCCCACGGACTATGTTTTTCCCTTCCAGATGGAGATGATCGCCGTGCTAGAGGATGCGATGCGGGTCGATCCATCGGATGCGCGCGCGCCCTACTATCTCGGCAACCTGTTATTCGATTGGCAGCCGCGCCGGGCGCTGGCTCTGTGGGAAAAGTCCGCCTCGCTGGGCGCTGATTTCCCCGTCGTCTACCGCAACCTGGCCATGGTCTACCTGCGCCAGGGCAACCAGCGCGACAAGGCGCTGGCCGCTCTGGAAAAGGCCGTCCAGTTTGGCGGCAACGCGGAGGCCATCAACGACCTGGACAAGCTGTATGAAGAAGACGGCCTGCCGCCAGCCAAGCGGCTGGCCGTGATGGAAGCGCATCAGGCAGTTATCGACCGCGACGACGTGATCGCGCGCGAGATCAATCTTGAAATCTTTGCCGACAAGCCGGACGCCGCCATTCAATTGTTGCGGTCCCGGTTCTTCCGCGCCTGGGAGGGCGGCGGGAGCTTCTCCCTGGGCGACTCATGGATCAACGCTAACCTGGCCGTCGGCCACCGGCACATGATCGACAAGCAGTACGCGCAGGCCCTGGCCGACTACCAAGCAGCCCTCGATATCCCCGTTAACTTGCAGGGAGCAAGCGGCGATGTGAGCGGCCGCAAGGGCGAGGTTTCCTATTGGATGGGCAATGCGTATGCGGCGATGGGCGAAGCGGAGAAGGCCCGGCGCTTTTGGACCGACGCATCGAGCGCGCCCGTCGGCGAAGGCGCGCGCAATGGAGAGAGCGGCCCAGGCGCGCACGGCTCTTCGGCCGGCCGCGCCAGCATCGGCGGCCTGGCTGCCGGCGTGCGCGTCGAGCAGGCCGCGCTTTACTACCAGGCAATGGCTCTCATCGAACTTGGCCAGTCGGATCGCGCCAAGACGATCTTTGAGCAGTTGGTCGATGCGGGCGCCAAGGCGCTGGCCAAAGGGCCAAATCTGGAGACTCCGAGCCAGCCCTACGCCACTCCCGGAGAGCGCGCACTGGCCGCCGACGCTCACTATCTTGCCGGTCTCGGCCAACTCGGCCTGAACAATCGCGATCAGGCCCGGCAGGAGTTCTCCCTCGCTCTGAAGGCCAGTCCCGATCATTATGCCGCCATGAGAGAGCTCGCGGAGATGGGGCCCTGATGGGGGGCTTAATGCGAGATTGCGCCGGACTCATGGCGTACTTCGGGAAGCAGATTCGGCCGAAGGTGATCTGATTGCGTTCGCAGCAGGAGCCACGCTTCGGCGAAGTCAGCCGAAACGCAGTCTTGAACCATCCGCGGATGACCTTCAGGCGGCCGGAACCGGCTTCTGCCAGCTTGTGATCTGGTCCCATTGCCGCGGCATTTGATAGGCCTTCGCGTGATCCTTGATCGGCGGGCCGAGAATCTCGATCTTGCTCAAATCTCCCTGGCCCCGGTCGCCCGCCTGGGCGCAATAGGTCAGGTATCCGATCTTGCTGAAGTCCACGCCCATCAGCTCCGCCCCCACACGGTCGGCGGCCAGCCAATCCATGCTGGCGATGCACACCTTCTGGTCGACCGGCGTGCCATGCACCGGGCCGGTGCCTTCCATGCCCTCGTATCCATCGATTACCGCCAGGTCGGGGTGCAGCTTGGCGGAGAGGGCGAAGAGGTTGTAATTGATGCCGTAAGTGCCTCCGCCGTGGGTGAGCCGCTTGCCGCTCATGGGTTTGTTGGGCGCCTCTTTGAGCGCCGCGCCGACGACGACATTCTTCAGCGAAAGCGTGATGCCGACCAGGTCGTGCGTCTTCAGCTTGGCCGCGGAGATGATGAAGTTGTCCGGGCCCATCATGGTCTTCGCCATGCGGCAGGCATGCGGCTGAAAATCCTTCTGGTCGACGCAGTAAACGACCTCGAAGTCATCCTTGTCTAGGTCGACCAGTTTGATGCCGTACTTGTCGACGAACTTGGTGTAGCCGAAGTTGGTAAAGCCGTCCATGGCCGGACCGTTGGCCGGCGACTCGGCGATCACGACGTTCTTCTTGTTGATGGACTTAAGGAACTCCAGAATGCCTTCCAGGTTGTCGGCATGGCTGGCGGAGAGCGGGACGGTGGTGATGACGTTGTTCGGCTTGATGACCACCCGCTTGTTACCGATGGCGGCCGCGATCTCCTTCTTGAACGGCTCCAGCGACTTGAACGCTATGTTGGCGCGATCGTCGCCGGCGGCCAGCGAGACGCGGCTGGCGAGGTTGCCCGTGGCCGCGGGCTCGGTAGCAGCTTTGGCGGCCCAGGCCGCGGGGACGCGCAAGGCCGCCGCCGCGGCAGCGCCGCCGGCCACTGAGGTTTTCAGGAAGTTTCTCCGCGAAGTCAAACAGCTCATGGTCATATTCTCATCCCCTTTTCACACTCGTCCATCTCAGCCGCTGGACACCGCCATCCAGGCTTTCCGTTCCTCATTTTTCGGCTCCGCAACAGTATAGTCCCGGTTGCCTGTGCCGGGACAGGAATTTTATTTCTCTACCGGATTTATTCCTCCCCTGGAACAACCCGGCGCGCGCCCCGCGCATCGACTGCCGAACCGCCGCAACTCTTGAAGCCTTCGATGGGACGCTGGTCCTCGTCTTTCTTCATTGTGCCCGCCGTCACCCCGGCCGCTCGATTCCGTCCACTAGAATCAGCCAGAGGAGTTCCGACAAAATGCCCCGTAAAGCCCTGATCGCCGCCAACTGGAAGATGTACAAGACGCCTGCTGAAGCCAAGGCCTTCGTCGATGCCTTTTTGCCCCTCATTGCCGATCACACAAGAGACGAAATTGCCCTCTTTCCCTCGCCCGTGCTGCTGCCCACGGTGGTTGAAGCCGTCAGGCGCCTGGTGGGAACGCCTCCCGCGCCAACAAGCCTGGATGGCGCATGGCCAGTGATTGAAGCAGCCAAGGGCGCAACGATCTCAGTCGGCGCGCAGAACATTCACTTTGCCGAGGAGGGCGCGTACACCGGCGAAACCTCGGTGGGCCAGCTTCTCGCCGTGGGCGGAACGCATACCCTGATCGGCCACTCCGAGCGCCGCCAGTACTTTGCCGAGACCGACGAGATCGTCAACAAGAAGCTGCGCACCGCGCTCAAGCACGGCGTCGTGCCCGTGGTCTGCATCGGCGAGGTGCTGGCCGAGCGCGAGGCCGGCAATACCGAAGAGGTGCTCAAGACCCAGATCGCCGGCGCATTTGCGGGCATCGCGGCCGAGGCCGCCGCGCCCATCGTGATCGCCTACGAGCCGGTGTGGGCCATCGGCACTGGCCGCACGGCCACGCCTGAGATGGCCGCCGACGCCCACAGAATCATCCGCGCCGAGGTGGCCAAGCTGCTGGGGGCCGATGTCGCCGCGGCCATGCGCATCCTCTATGGCGGCAGCGTCAAGCCCGACAACGCCACCGCGCTGATCGGACAGGAAGAGATCGACGGCGCGCTGGTGGGCGGCGCCAGCCTCAAGCCCGACTCCTTCACTGCTATCGTCAAATACTAGTCGCAACCGACCCTGGGCGCCAGGTCCCGTTCGCCGCGGCGGATGGGACTTGGGAGGCCACGCTGCCGCGAACCAGAAGTCGCTGTGCAAAGTATCATGGCTCATGGCCCAACGCGACCTGTACATCGACCGTCTGCGTACGGTGATGACCGTCATGGTCATCCTGCACCACGCCGCCATCACGTATGGCGCCCCCGGCGGCTGGTTCTGGACTGAGCTCAAACCCTCCGCCGCGCCCTCCAGCCTGCTGCTCACTCTCTTCGTCTCCACAAACCAGGCCTACTTCATGGGGGTCTTCTTTCTGCTGGCCGGCTATTTCACGCCCGCCTCGCTGGAGCGCAAGGGCTACGCGCGTTTCATCGCCGACCGCTTGCTGCGCCTCGGCCTGCCGCTCGTGGCATTCGGATTGATCCTGGGCCCGCTGACCGCCGCGATGGTGAGTTTCGCCGGCGGGGATGGCTTCTGGCCCACCATCGTCTGGCTCTGGCAGCACAAGGAATTCATCAACGGCCCGCTCTGGTTTGCGCAGGCTCTCTTGATCTTCAGCCTCGTTTATTGCGCCTGGAGAGCGGTTGCCGGCGCGCCGCTGGCCCAGACCCTGCGCACGCCCACACCGGTTCCCGCCTATCGCTGGTGGCTGGTAAGCGCCGTCGGGGTGGCCGTCGCCGCTCTGGCCATCCGGCAATTCGTTCCCACGGGAAAGAACGTCTTCGGCCTCCAGCTCGGCTACTTCGCCAGTTACATCTTCCTCTTCACCCTGGGCATCGCCGCCTGGCGCTGCGACTGGCTGCGGCAGCTCAGCTGGAAGAATGCGCGGCCCTGGATTTGGACTCTGGCTATTGCCTGGCCCTGCCTGCCGATAGGCATAGCCGCCGCCATCAAGTTCATAGGCGTTGGAAAAGCCAACTTCTCCGGCGGCCTCTCCTGGCCCGCAATTCTCTACGCATTCTGGGATCCCTTCGTCGCCTGGGGACTCATCGCCGCCTGGCTGCTGATCTTCCGTGAGCACATGAATCAGCCGTCGGCCCTCTGGGCGTGGCTCAACCGCCGCGCCTATGCGGTGTACATCATTCATCCCGTGGTGCTGGTGGGCGTGAGCCTGTCGCTGCGCGGGTGGGCCGCGCCCGCTCTGGTCAAATTCGGCGTGGTCGGCGCGCTGGCCTGCATCGCCTGCTGGCTGGCCGCCGATCCGCTGGTTCGCCTGCCGGGCGTGCGGCGCGTGGTTTGAGGCGCCGCGGCTGGCGGATTCACCGGGCCGGGAGCTACACTGTCGTCTCGCGCTGACTCGCCGGCGCGACGATCCGCCCGCAACCGGAACCTCTCCCCATCCATGAAAGGACTTCTCCCATGTGCTGCCTGCTTCGCTTCCGCCTCTTCGCTCTCATCGCGCTTCTGTGCGCCCTGCCGGCAGCGGCGCCGCGTCTTCAACCAGCCCAAGCCGCGCCGGAACAGGATCGCGTCCCCTGCTGCGGACCGATCACGCCCGCCGGCGAGCGGCTGGCTCTAACGCTGGACAGCATGAATGTCGAGTCGCTGTGGCTGGCGCACGAGCATGTGAACTGGGAGACGGGGAAACCGGACAGGGACGCCGATTACGAAGGTCCCGGAAACCACTCTCACTGCAGCGCCTTCGCGGCGGCGGCGGCCAAGCGGCTGGGCGTGTATCTTCTCCGCCCGCCTGAGCACGGGCAGGTCTTGCTGGCCAACGCGCAAGCCGACTGGCTGGCCGGCGACGCGGGCGCGCGGGCCGGATGGCGCAGGGTTCCGGCTATGATCGAGGCGCAGAGGCTGGCCAACCGGGGAACTCTGGTGCTGGTCCTCTACCGCAACCCCGACAGGCATGTGCCCGGACACATTGCCATCGTTCGCCCATCGGAGAAGTCGGCTCGGGCGCTCGAAGAGAACGGCCCGGAGATCATTCAGGCCGGTGAACACAACCACAACAAGACCAACGTCCGAATCGGCTTCGAGAACCATCCCGGAGCCTGGCCCGATGGCGTTCTGTATTACGCGCACGACCTGCCGTAGCCATCGCTGCGCCGGCTCGCGGCCTCACCGCGGCATATCCCGGTGCAGCGCCTTCACCTGGTAGCCGGCGCGCTTGAGCTCGGCTGCAATCTCCTCCACCATCATCACGCTGCGGTGCTGGCCGCCGGTGCAGCCGAAGGCCACAGTCAGGTAGCTCTTTCCCTCTTCCACGTAATGCGGCAGCAGGTAAAGCATCAGCGCCGTCACCCGGTCCACAAACTCCCTGGTCTGTGGAAACCCGCGCACGTACGCCGCGACCTCGGGGTCCAGGCCGGTCAGCTTGCGAAACTTCTCAACAAAGTGAGGATTGGGCAAGAACCGCACATCGAAGACCATATCCGCGTCCAGCGGAACGCCATTCTTGAAGCCAAAACTCAGGCAGGAGACCAGCAGGCTGCCGCTCTCATTCTCCTTACCGAACCGGGCCAGGATATTGGCGCGCAGCTCGTGGACGTTGAAGTTCGACGTGTCGATGAGCGTATCCGCCACATTGCGAATGGGGTCCAGCAGTTGCCGCTCTTCCACGATGGAGCGGGAAACCGTCTCCGACCGGCCCAGGGGATGCGGCCGCCTGGTCTCGGAGTAGCGGCGGACCAGCACCGCATCCTGCGCATCCAAAAACACCACGCGCGTGGAGAGCAGCGTCCGCACGCCTTTCAAGATCTCCGGCAGGCGATCCAGCGTCGTTCCCTCGCGCACATCCACCACTATGGCTGCCCGTTCCACTTCGGCTGAGTTTTCCACCAGCCGGGCAAAATCGGGCAGAAGCTCCAACGGCAGGTTGTCCACGCAGTGAAAGCCCAGATCCTCAAAGGCCTTGAGCGCCGAGGCCTTGCCCGCGCCGGAGATTCCGGTCACGATGACCAGTTCCTTTGCCGGCTTATTCAACGACTTGGCCGGTTCTATCTCTCCTCGCGACGGATTGGCCTGGGGCGCGGGTTCTGAAGTGGTCATGGCCAACATGCTACACCAACAACCAGCTCCGGGCGCGTTCATTTTGATGCGCGAGCATCGCGCTTCAGAGCGCGGCGCATCGCGCCCGCTCGCTCTCCCTGGTTCCAGTTCGCAAGGTTTGCCAAGCGCGAGCAAGCAGCAGGAACGGAACATCGCTCCGGCCGGGAATTCAGAACGGAGTCTAAGGCATCTCCACCAACTCCATCTGCCCGTCGCGGCGGCGGTGGAGCACAAACATCTCTCCGGCTGGATTGCGGAAGATCAGCAGGTCGCGGTCGCGGAACTCCGCGTCCTTCACGGCTTCCTCGATGGTCATGGGGGTGAGAGAGATGGCTTCGCCGCTCTTGAGGATGTGCGGCTCGACGACCGCCGCGCGGTTGGGAAAGGAGTGGACGGCGATGGATGCGCTGGCTTTTGCCGGGGCTGGCCGGCCCTGCAAGGCGGCGGCAGCCGGCTGAGTGGGACGAGCCTTGGGCCGGGCAACCGGAGGCGCGGTGAGCACCTTCTCCCCGTTGGGCAGGCGCTTGCGCTCCAGCCGCCGATCCCGGTACCGGCGCGCCTGGTTCTCGGCGTGCTCCATTGCCTCCCGAAGGGCCGCGTCCAGAGTGTCGGCCTTGCCCTCGGCCGCAATGGTCTGCAGCCGCGCCTGCACCGTCAGCTCCACGATCTGTTCATGCCTCTGCACGCCAAATGTGATGCTGGCGCGTCCGGTTCTGCCCAGAATGCGGGCAATGCGTTCCATCCCCTCCTCGGCCTGCGTGCGCAACGCCTTGGAGATCTTCACGTTTCTGGCGGTGTACTCCACTTCCATGGTCAGCCTCCGCTTCTCGTTCTCCCCGCCCGGCTTCCGGGCTGGGGAACTCCGGATTGTATAGCCGTCAGTCGTCTGTTGTCAGTTTTCAGGCGGATCTTTTTTGCGGAGTTGGCGGATTGTCACGCGCATCGCCTCGCCCCCTGGGCGGAAGGCTGATGCGGGGTGCGGGTCGCTGACAACTGATCACTGATCACTGACAAATGTCCCGTTCTACCCCTCGCTGCGGCGTCGGTGGTGAGTGGAGGGGATATTCATATCCTCGCGATACTTGGCCACCGTGCGGCGAGTAAGCCGGATACCCTGAGCCGCGAGCATCGCGGCCAGTTGGTCGTCGGTCAGCGGATGGCGCGCATCCTCCTCTTCGATCAGCTTGCGCACCTTGCGCTTGAGCACCAGCAACGGCGTATCGGCGCCCTCCGGCCCGTTCGACCCCTCGGAGAAGAAGAAGCGCAGCTCGATCACCCCCTGCGGAGTGTGCGCGTACTTGTTGGCCACCGCCCGGCTCACCGTCGAGGGGTGAACCCCGATCTCCTCGGCCACTTCCTTGATCATCATCGGCCGCAGCGCTTCGACCCCGCGATCAAGAAACTCCTTCTGGCGGCGCACGATCACCTCGCAGGTGCGCAGAATCGTGCTCTTGCGCTGGGCAATGTTGCGCATCAGCTGCATCGCGGAGCGAAACCGCTCCTTCACATAGTCCTTGACCTCTTTGTCGGTGTCTTCCGATGCCAGCATCCGCCGGTACCGCGAGCTAAGCCGCAGACTGGGCAGATCCTCTTCGTTCATGGCCACAGTCCACTCAGCGCCCCGCTTGACAAAGACCACATCGGGTTCGATCAGTCTGGTCTGCTCGCGGTTGTACTGGCGGCCGGGCCGGGGATCCAGCGTGCGAATGAACTCCACCCCGGCTTCGGCCTCCGTTGGAGTAATGTGCGCCGCCCGCGCCAGATCTTTCACGTCCCGCTTTTGCAGCAGTTGCAGGTGATGGTCCACAATCAGTGCCGCCACTTCCATGCTGCGCCGCCGCTCCTCAAGCCGCGCCTCGGCCTCGGCGCGAAAGCCGCGATGCGGGTCGTCGGCTCCATTCACCGCGTCGGCCGCGTGCCTGGCATACACCTGGGCGAACTCCTGCCGCTGGGCCTCGATCTGAATCAGCAGGCATTCGCGCAGATCCCTGGCCCCGACACCGGCAGGGTCAAGATGCTGCACCAGGTCGATGGCCCGTCGGACCGCGTCAACCGCAGCGGCAAGCTCCCGCTCCCGGCCCTCTTCCAAAGTGGCCTGGATCAATGCCGCAGCCAGCTCTGCCTCGCTGGCGGCCAGGTAGCCGTCTCCGTCCAGATTGCCGATCACGAACTCCACCGCCTCATGAAGCCGCGGCTCCAGGGTCAGAGCTCCCAACTGCCACGCCAGGTGATCGGAGAGCGTCGTAGGCTGGGAGAGAAACTGTTCGAACGAGGGCTTCTCGCTATCGTCGTACTCCACTTGCGTGCGGTAACCGGGATCCAGATAGTCCTGAAAGTACGATCCGAAATCGACCTCCTCAAAGGAATCCTTGGGTGGTGGCGGCGGTTCCTCCGCGGCCCGCGCCAGCTTTTCCTCGCGGCCCGCAACCTGATCCAGCATCGGAACCGTTTCGTCAATCTCTTCCAGAACGGGATTCTCCACCATCTCGGCATCGATCATCTCCTTCAGCTCGAGCTTGTTGAGCGCCAGCACGCTCACCATCTGCATCAGGCCGGGAGTCAGAATCTGGCGTTGCGCCACCTTCAGGCTCAATTTGGGTTGCATCATCGCCATAAATGGAACTCGTTCCCCGTTTGACTCATTGTAAGTGTATTCGCGCGGGAGATGCGCTCATGGCCAAATTGCCTCAATGCAAGCCGCGCGTGCCGGTTTGGGCTGCGATCGATGGGCGAACCTCCGCCGGGAATCCCGGCGTCCCTCCGCCACGTTCGGCACATTGACAATTGCCGGGGCCGGTCGCTTCCGGCTCCAGGATGCCCAGCCGGAGTCCCGTATCGATTCCGCATCAGCCCAGCGAGAATCCCTCGCCCAGATAGAGCCGGCGCACGTCCACATTATTGCCCAGCTCATGCGGAGTTCCGGAGAAGAAGATCCGCCCCTCGGCAATGATGTACGCCCGGTCGGTCACGCTCAGCGTCTCGCGCACGTTGTGGTCGGTGACCAGAACTCCGATGCCGCTGGCCTTCAGATCGAAGATGATCTTCTGCAACTCGAGGACGGCGATGGGATCGATGCCGCTGAAAGGCTCGTCGAGCAGGATGAAGTTGGGCTGGATGCACAGCGAGCGCGCGATCTCCACCCGCCGCCGCTCGCCGCCGGAGAGCGCGTAGCCCCGCGTGGTGCGGATGTGGCCCAGATTGAGCTGGTGAATCAGCCGCTCGGTCCGCGTCCGCCGCTCCCGGCTGCCCATGGGTTGCGCCTCAAGCACCGCCAGGATGTTCTCCTCGACGGTCAGCTTGCGGAAGACGGATGGCTCCTGCGGCAGGTAGCTGATGCCGAAGTTGCGGGCGCGCAGATACATGGGCAGCCGCGTGATCTCGGTCTCGTCCACCAGCACGCGGCCGGTCTCCGGCGTCACCAGGCCCACGATGATGTAGAAGCTGGTCGTCTTGCCGGCCCCGTTCGGCCCCAGCAGGCCCACCACCTCCCCGCGCGCGACCCGCAGGTTGACCCCGCGAACAACCTCCCGGCCCTTGTACGCCTTGCCGATTCCCTCGGCGATCAGTGCATTCATCGAGTGGCTTTTCCCGTCAGCCCGCTAAAAGACAAATCTATCATCCTGGGCATTCAATCAAGATCTGTCATCCTGAGCATTCAACCAAGAACTGTCATCCTGAGCGGAGCGCAGCGCAGTCGAAGGACCTGCGGTTGGTTCTGGCGATAGGGTGGGAAACCTCGACTCTCGACCGTCCCCCTTCATGCATACCGCCAAGACCCTCGGCAGGCCGATCCTGGCCCAAATGAACGCGATCAAGAACTTCCTGACCGCGCAGCAGGAAACCGAAGCGTTTGGGTCGCGGATTCCGGCGGGTCTTTCACCTTTTCGAGAGGGAGGCGGCGAGGATGCCGCGCAGCTCCTCGCGCTGCGCCTCGGAGAGACCCGCCAAGGCAATCAGAATGCTTCTTGTAATAGGGCGGCCACCAACACGATAAAGGCGTCGGCCTCGTACCAGAAGCGAAAGTCGTTCCACTTGGATTGAGAGGATGCTCCAGCCGTGTTCTCGATAGATATCGACTCCGGCGTTATGTTCACCGTGAACTGCCCCTGCATTGAGAAGTCTTTTCTGTACCGGCGGCGCAGAATCATTGGCTGGACTTTGGACGCCAGTATCCATATGGCGACGATCGCAAGGAGAGGCGAAAGAGCCGAAAAGTACTGGCTGGCGGTGTGGTGGGCGCTGACAGGCTGGATTGCCGGCTGCTGTGTAACGCTTGGCTGGTGCGTGAAGTGCTGGACAACAGTAAGGAGAAGCACGAGGAAAGCAATGATGACAAGCCAAAAGAGAATTGCCTTGATGTAACTGGAGCTTCCCTTGGACTTGGGCCTCGCGCCTCTCAGATACTCCGCTTCACTGATTCTGTAACTGAATTCCATGCCGTCCTCCTAACGCTGTCCCGTTTGCGCATAACTATAACTTACTTCGGCGCCGTGGTCTCCGTCGTGGTCTTGCGGCCGCCGCCTTCCACGCTGACGCTGTCGTCGCGGCTATGGAAGATCAGCGCTTCACCGGTCACCGTTCCCCGCGCCGGATCGGTCATTTTGGGCGGCGCGGACGCGGTTCCGGTCAGCACATACTCCCCGGTCTCGCCCGTATATACCAGCTGCTCGCCGGTCGCGCGCCGGACATCGAAGGTCAGCGCTACATGCCCCCGCGCCGTCATGCGGTCCACCTGGGCCGGGGCGCCGTCCTTGCCGGCGTGATTGCCCGGCGGCAGCAGCGTCAGCTCGACCTCATTGGAGACCGACTGCGCGGTTCCCGTCTCGGCAACCACCGTGCCCAGAGCGCCGCCGCGCATCACCGCTTTGCGCTCGGCATCGGAGTACTTCAGATCGCCTCCGCGCACGCGGATCACGGAAGGCCCGGTCGAGCCGCGTCCGGCTGGTCTTCCAGCCGCATCCTTGCCTGACCTTTCGCCCGCCCCCTGGCCCGCGGCTTTGGCTGGCTCCGCGCCGCCCGCGCTCACCAGCACCGCCCTTACCGGCTCGGCCGCATCCGCGCTCCGCGCCGTGAGCGTCTGCCTCTGGCGATCCAGCACAATCACCGGTCCGGCCACCGAGTTCGCCTGCTGCCAGAGCCGCGCATGGCCCCGGAAGGTAGCCTCGCCGGTAGCCCGATGCAGTTGCGCCTCGGCGGCGATCATGTGCGCCGGACCCTGCCCGCCCAGAGCCACGCCGCTCTGCGCAGGCGCGCCGCCTTGGGGCCTGGCAGCCTGACCCGCCCCGGTATCCGTCCAAGTGGCCTTCACATTCCCATGCGCAAACGCATCCCCGGAATCCTCCGACACGTCAATTCTTTCCGCCGTGAGCTGCAAGCCGCCGTCTTCCACGCGCGGGCTGAGCGTCAGGCGCAGCCACGCTCCCGCGCCCTCATAGACGGCCCGGCCCGCCGTGGCCCGCATCGACGGCTGCGCCGGTTCGCCGGGTTTGGCCGGCGGCTGCTGGACCAGCACCACATGGCCATCCAACACGGCCGACTGAATCTCGGTCCCGCCAGAATCCGCGGCGGGGTTAGCGGAGTTGGCGGAGTTAGTGGAGTTAGTGGAGTTAGCGGAGTTAGCTTTAGCTCCTGCAGCGGCGCCAGGCACAAAATGCGCCTCGATCCGGTCGCCGGTCGAGGTCTGCCGGACTCCCGTGGCGCTTGTTTGCTCCAGACTGGCGTGGCCTGTTCCGGTCATTGCGGACAGCGAGGAGCCTGGCCCGAACTCGCCCGTCAACTCATCGGCCGCCAGCCGGGAGGGCACGACGGCCTCCTGGCCCCGCTGGCTCTCGCCGGTCACCACCACCCCTTCGGTCCCGTGAATCGTGGCCGGCTCCAACTGCCCGTGCCCGGCATCGCGGAACGCCACGTCGGCAACCGGCGAACGCCAGTGCCGCTTCACACGAAGCAAACCGGCCTCAGCTCCCGATCGAGGCCCGGCTCCGGCAGCCGGCAGGCTGGTCTCCTCACTCTCGATCTCCACCTCGCGCTCCATGTGCAATTGGCGCAACTCGCCCCGCGGCGTGAATTCGAGCTCCGCTGAAGCCGAGCTTCCGTGCACCTGGCGGGCTTGGCTCCCATTCTGAGTTGCCGAGTCCATCCGCACCCCGCCCTCCAGATGGCCATGGCGGGGCTGGTTGTGCTCATTGAAGTCCATCGATCCCGCGGGCGCCGCAACATGGCCGCCGGTCGCGGTCGCGAGCGTGAACCCGTTCACCGCGTCCAGGCGCGC
>Ga0326728_10004871_pt1 | contig 38912 bp, 30 predicted proteins | sample MB3enrmetagenome_FD_207602 | JGI IMG/M metagenome (GOLD analysis project Ga0326728, IMG submission 207602) | Lab enriched peat soil microbial communities from McLean, Ithaca, NY, United States - MB31MN | ecosystem: Environmental > Terrestrial > Soil > Wetlands > Peat | place: USA: New York... | reverse complement strand
GGCCGCGCCGGGCAACTGCTGACCCAGATGATCGAGAACACCGCCCGCAAGGAAGGGATTCCGTTGCGCCGCGACGATGTCTACATCTGTAATGTGGTGAAGTGCCGGCCGCCCGGCAACCGCACTCCCGAGCCCGACGAAATGGAAATTTGCGGCCAGTTCGTCGCTCGCCAGCTTTCCGTCATTCGTCCGAAAGCCATTTGCGCGCTGGGCGGCACGGCGGCCCGCGCCCTCACCGGGCACAAAGAAGGCGTCACCAAGATGCGCGGGAAGTGGCTGCAGTGGAGAGATATCCCCGTGATGGTGACGTACCATCCCTCCTACCTGCTGCGCCCCTATAACGAGCATGCCAAGCGGGAAGCCTGGGAGGACCTCAAGAAGGTCCTGCACTTCGTTTACGACTGATAGGAAGCCATCAGCCTTCAGCCGGCAGCCTTTAGCTAACCCGTGCGCCGCGCGGCCTGCGTGGCGCTTCGCCGCGCAGAGCCACCACGGCCGCCGTTGCCTCGGGGCGCGGCACCACCGCGGCCGCCCAACGCGCCGGATGAGCTGCAGGCTGATGGCTGACGGCTGAAGGCTATTTTCTCAGCTCCTCGCGCAGCGCCTTTGGATGGACGTCGATGAACTGGCGCGAATAGCGGATCAGACCGAGCCGGCGCAGGCGGTTCATCTGGAAGGTCACAACCTCGCGCGACGTTCCGACGTACTCCGCCAGGGTGTGGTGCGTCAGGGACGCGATGCGGACGGCGCCGTCCGGCATTTCGGAGCCGAGGTCGCCGGCCAACTGCAGTAAGGCCAGGATCACGCGCTCCGGGGTCTTATATACGGCCATACTCTCGATACGTTCCTGCAACTCCAGCCCCCGCCGGATCAGGGACTGGCAGAGTGCCAGGCCCAGTTTCGGCTCGCGTTCGATCTGCCGCTCCACTTCTTCGCGGGTCCACGAGATCAGCGTCACGTCGTCCATCGCCACGGCCGATTCCGACCCCATCGGCCGGCCGCTGAGCGCCGTCTCCCCGAAGAGGCCGCCGGACCGGACGATGCGCCCCACGGTATGGCCGCCATTGATCGACATATTGGTAATACGCACGCGTCCATCCAGCACCGTGTAAAGGTGTGTGTTGGGCGAATCAGGGCCGTAAATGGTGGCGCCTTTCGGCACTTCCTGGGCCGTTTTTCGCGGCAGATACGCCAATAGACCTTCAGCCGCGGTCTCCGAGTGTCCCATTCTACGTTCGAGCATAACGCCGGATTGGCCCTCCCGCGCAACGCCTTCCGCGCGGGTTGTGCGGATTCGCACCAACCACTCCTTCCGAGGCTATGTTCCGCAACGTGATAAACTGGCTTCTTCGCCCATACAGAATGCTGCTCGCCAGAGAATTTGTCGCATATCTTTCCCGGCAACTCGTCCAGAGGCTCACCCCGGCGGTGATCGAGACCACCGATCCCAATCTGGTGGCGGAAAAGATTACCGCCGTGATCAACGAAGAGTTGGCGGTGGAAGACCGTCTGAACGACGAAGTTCGCGACCTGCTGAGCCAGTACAGCGAATACATGCGCCGCGAAGGCGTCAGTTATCAGGAGATGTTCCGGCGCATCAAGAACACGCTGATCTCGCAGCGCAAGGTGATCCGCGCCTCCGGACGGGACACCGGCGATCCCATGAAGCTCTCGCGGGACAAGGTCACCGACATTTCGCACAAGGTGGTCGAGATGCTGCGCAAGAGCCGAGAATTGCGGCTCAAGAACAAAGACAGCAACGCCGTCCGGCTGGAAATCCTGCGGATCGTCACCGACCTGCTGATGGCCGAAGACAAAGTCGACCGCGCCGCCCGCCAGAAGATCCGTTCCCAAAAGCGCGAAATCCCCGAAGGCAGCGAAGAGTGGGACCTGCTGCTTCGCCGCTACTACTCCGAGGAACTCAAGAAGTTGGGAATCGATTTGGGAAGGTAGTTCACAGTAAACAGTTCGCAGTTCACAGTAAGCAGCCGTCTCTATGCGCTGGCCCGCACACCTGCCGCGGAGCCGATCTGGTTCCGAGGACTGTCAACTGTAAACTGTCAACTGTAAACTATCTCTTATACCCGATAATCCGCAGAAATCCGCGGCGCTTCTCGACGTCTTCCGGACCTTCCACGCCTTTCGGCGCGAAACCGTCGATCACGCCCAGAACGCCCCGGCCCTGTTCGCTCTCCGCTACCACCGCCTGGACGGGGTTGGCGGTGGCGCAGAAGATGGTGCAGACTTCCGGCGCCTCCTTGAGGCGCGAAAGCACGTTGATGGGATAGCCGTCGCGCATCGCCACCACGAACGTGTGGCCGGCGGCCAGCGCCGCGGCGTTGCTCGCGGCCAGTGATTTGAGCGCTTCATCGTTGCCGTCCACGCGGATCAGGCACGGACCGGACGCTTCGTTGAAGGCCACGCCAAACTTCATCTGCGGCACGGTGTTGACCATCGCCTCGTAGACGTCTTCCACCGTCTTGATGAAGTGCGATTGACCCAGGATGAGATTCCCGTCTTGGGGAACCGTGAGCGGCACCAGTTTGAGTTCCATAGCTTCCGGCAGGATTGCCAATGATCAGGATAGCGGTTCCGGCGGATAGCAGGGGAGCGGCCCGCGGGCTTCTTCCAGCCGCGCCGCCAGTTCCACCAGCGGTCCCTCTTCGAATGAGGGCCCCGCCGCCGGTGGCTTAACTGTCAACTGTATACTGTCAACTGTCGACTTTCGGCTCGCGCGCCCCTACCAGACCTCTTTGAGCTTCCGCCAGGTGGTCTCCAGTTCTTCGGGGACCACCCGGGTCTCGCCCGTTACCGACATGAAATTGGCGTCCCCGGTCCAGCGCGGCAGCACGTGCAGATGGACGTGCCCGGCGATTCCGGCGCCCGCGCAACGGCCCAGATTCATGCCGATGTTCAGCCCCTCGGGACGATAGACCGTGTGCAGGTGGCGCTCCGCGTCGCGCGCCAGCAGAATCATTTCCGTCAGCGTCTCAGCGGCCAGATCTCCCAGCGAGGCCACATGATCGTAAGGGACCACCATCAGGTGGCCGCTGGTGTACGGGTAGCGGTTGAGGATCGCGAAATTACGGGTCGCCCGGTGCACCACGAACCAGCGTGCGTCATCGCCCGCACGGGCGGCCGCGCAAAATACACATACGCCTTGCTCCTCCGGCTTGGTGATATACTGATAGCGCCAGGGAGTCCAGAGATAGTCCATCGGTCAGAGGGTGGGCGGCGGCTCCGGCGCGGGGTCGGTGGAAGCCGCTGCCGGGGCGGGCGAACTATTGACTACGTCCTTCAGCTCTTTGCTGGGCTTGAAGTACGGAATCTTCTTGGCGGGCACCTCCACGCGTGCGCCGGTCTTGGGATTGCGGCCGATCCTTGGCTGTCTCTGTCGCGTACGAAAACTTCCGAACCCGCGAATTTCGATTTTGTCGTCGGTGCGCAGCGACCGCACGATACTGTCGAAAATTGCCTCCACGATGACCTCGGACTCCTTCCGAGTCATCTCCACCACGCGGGAGACTTCTTCAATCAGATCGGCTTTCGTCATTAATCTTCTCCTGGAGCGCCAAGCGCTTACGAATCCGCAGTATCGCTTGAATACACGAAATTTGCAAGCTATTCGAGGATGCGGTCTTTCAAACTCATTACTTCCTCGATGGTTGTCGTGGCGGCGGCCGCCTGCCGTTGATAATCTTCCAGGCGGGTTTTCTCTTCGTCGTCTGCCACGGCCCGCAGACTCAGGCCGATCTTCTTCTCGGCTTCGCTCATCTTGATGATTTTAAAATCGAATTCCTGGCCCACCGCCAGGGGCGGCTCTTCGGAGCCGCGGCGGCCGGAGTACCCCGGCACCTCGGAGAAGTGGCAGAGGCCCTCCACTCCTTCCGTCAGTTCCACAAAGCCCCCGAAACTCGCCAGGCGGCAGACCCGGCCATGTACCGTGTCGCCCACCTGGTGAGTCTGGAAGTAACTCTCCCAGGCGTCCGGCTGGAGTTGTTTGATGCCCAAAGACAACCGGTGCGACCCTGAATCGATATTCAGGATCACCGCCTGCACGATCTGCCCCTTCTTCAGAACCTCCGACGGATGCTTCACCCGCTTGATCCAGGAAAGGTCGGAAACGTGCACCAGGCCGTCGATACCCTCCTCGATCTCGATGAACGCTCCGAAATCGGTCATGTTGCGCACCCGCCCCTCCACCACCGAGCCCACGCTGTAGCGGCTGTCGATGGTGGTCCAGGGGTTGGGCTCTAGCTGCACTTCCAACACCACGGCTTCCACCTGGTCGCCCGGCTTCACCACTTTGGATGGATGCTTCATGCGCCGCGACCAGGTCATTTCGCTGATGTGGATCAAGCCTTCGATGCCCGGCTCGAGTTCCACGAAAGCTCCGTAGTCCGTCACATTCACCACGCGCCCGATCACCCGCGCGTTCAGCGGGTACCGTTCCGATACCACTTCCCAGGGGTCCGGCCCGAGCTGCTTCATGCCCAGCGACACGCGTTCCTTGCTCTTGTCGAATTTGAGCACCTTGACGGTGATTTCGTCGCCCACATGCAGCATCTCCGACGGATGGGTGATCCGCCCGTAGGACATGTCGGTGACGTGCAATAAACCGTCGATACCGCCCAGGTCGATGAAAGCGCCGTACTCGGTCAGGTTCTTGACCACCCCGGTGACCACCGCCCCTTCGGCCAGGTGCTCCAGGGTCGCGCCCTTGCGCGAGTTGATTTCATCTTCGACGGCCGCTTTGCGCGAAACCACCACGTTGCCGCGGCGGCGATTGAGCTTGATGAGCTTGACCGGGATGTCCTGCCCCACCAGCGAATCCAGGTTGTGCACCGGGCGCGGGTCCGCCTGGCTGCCGGGCATGAACGCCTTGATCCCCACGTCCACCGCCAGGCCGCCCTTCACGCGTCCCAGCACGCGGCCCGAAACGATGAGCTGTTCCTGGTAAGCCTTTTCCAGGTTGTCCCACACGCGCAGGCGCGATGCGCGCGTGTGCGATAGCAGCACGTATCCTTCGGGCTGCTCGCCCTGGTCGATCATCACATCGACCACGTCGCCCACTTGCACCGTGAGATCCCCGCTGGGCGCCCGGAACTGTTCGATGGGAACCAGGCCTTCGCACTTATATCCGAAATCGATGATCGCGTCTTTGGCGGTAATTCCGAGGACCGTGCCTTGCAAAACTTCGTCGGCGGCCGGTGGGGCAAAATGGCTGTAATCGTCGAGAAGATTCTCGTAGCTCTCCGGGACCGGTTGGTCCCCTTGCCCATTGTTTTGGTCTACGGCCATTACGCCTCCGCCCGTGACTGATTCATCGGTGGTTGCAAATACTTCGAATTCCTGCGGTGGGCTGCCAACACAACGGAACCGGCGCGCTGCGGATTTGCGAAAACCGCCGAGCGCGAGACCTTGCGCCAAGTTCCAGCAACCACTGAGAGATCAGTATGTTAGCAAATATACGCCGGTTTGCGGAAGGTTGTCAACGGGGCGGCGGCAGGCGCCAGGTTGCGCCATGCCCCGAAATTAGACCTTGGAACTTTCGCCGATCGGGCATACAATCGGGCTGTCCCGTGGCTAGGGTGGGTTGGCTGCTCCGATTAGGCTCTTCATACCGGCCTTTATTGGGAGGTGGTTTATGTTTGACACCCTCGCGGATCAGATCAGGCATGACGAAAAGGAGCAGATCAACAGCCGGGAGCGGATTATCCGCTGGATGGTGATCGCCGTCTTGTCGGTAGTGCTGTTCCTCGGCTTGTATATGGTTGTCCGGGCCGGCGGCTAGACGGGCTGGTGCGTGCGATCCCGTTGCGGATCATTGCACGGGTGAGATCTGCCGCATCACCGATTTCACCGTGTGCGCGTATGGGCCGACCGGGTTGTAAATCGCCAGGACCGTATCCAGGTCCTTGTTTTTATAGACCTCCGAGTAGGCCAAACGGTATCCGACTTCGTAAATCCCGGCCGGCAGGGAAGCAAAACGGGTGCGGCCCTGGTCCCAACCGAACATATTGTTGTTCGGCGTGGACTTGCCGCCGGAGGATTCCACAAACGAAATGCTGGGCAACAGACGCCAATCCAGATTGTACGTGTCGGCCGCTTCCAGGAATTCCACCACGTAAGCCGAGGCGGGACAATCGAATTTCAGGAAGAAGTGACGAAGCGTCTCCAACCGCGGATCGCTCCGGTGGTCGGTGGCGCGGGGAGAATACGCTTCGTGCGGTGAAATCGCCGACGGTCCGACCGCCCCGGCAAGTACAATCAAACCACTGGACAATAATCTCCTCATCCAAGAAAACTCCTTGATTTTGAACTAGTTAGTGTGGCTCTGCGCCCCGGACTGCAAGGGCCGGCAGGGAAGAACGTGGCTGGAAGCTCTGCTTTCCAGGAAAACGGCTATCTATGGGAGGAACATAAGCATCGATTATACCACTATCAACCGAGGGGTCTGTGCTGGACATCACCCAGCCCCGGCGTGGCCGACGGACACCCGTACTCACCCGCACCAACGGGATCTCTTGCCACAAGAAAATGGGCCGGGAGGACATCCCGGCCCGACTTACCAAACGCCACGTCACCCACGGCTCGCCGCGGCTCGGCGGAAGCCGCCGCAGGCATTCCAGATCCCGGCTCCGGCCCCTTAAGCCAACAGCCCTTGCTCCAGTTCCACCGCCCGCGGGAACAGAACGTTGTTCTCTAGGTGGATATGGCGGTGCAGATCCCGCTCCAGCTCGGATAGCTCCCAAAACAACGCCCGGAACGTATTGCACGCGTCCGCGGGAGCCGTATAGCCGCCGGCGATGGACCGCATGCCGGCCAGCGCTTCGCCGGCCGAGTCATGCTCCATCAGCATCACGCGCAGAGGATTCCGCACCGATCCGCAGTGGTGGGCCGCGGGCCGGGTTCCCGAGTCTCGCGCCAGCGCCAGGCTGCGAATCAGCGGAAACAGCACCATCTCCTCCTTCATCAGGTGCGACTCCAACTCCCGCTTGAGGGGACCGAAAGTCGCGGCCAACGGCTCCAAGACGTCTCCGTGGCGTTCCCCGTGCTTGGAACGAACCTTGTCCAGCATGGCCTCCAGGCGCGGAAGTTGGGTTTTCAGGTAGGCGTGGTGAGCGCTGAGGATGTGGTCGATCAGGTCGTTAAGATCGGCCTGGGTCCAGTCTTTGTCGTCCAAGGCCCCGGTGGAACACGCCTGGTCGATCTCCGCCAGCAGGGCGTCCAGGCCGATACCGCGATCCCGGCAGGCATCCGCCAGCGGGCTTTTGCCGCCGCAGCAGAAATCGATCCCGTGCGCCTCGAAAACCCGAACGGAGGCCGGCCGCGCGGCGGCCATCTCGCCCACTGTCGTCTCTGGGGAAAGTGTCTTCATGCATCGATTGTGTACCGGCCGGCCACGGGATGCTGTGACCGGAGTCACACCACCCCGCGTACGAGCCGCCGCGCCATGGGTTATATTGGATTCACCGGCACATGAACCGAATTCCCGGATTTCGGTGCGTTTTCGCATTAGCGCTATTCGGATGGCCTTCCCTGGGTGCGACTTTTGGGACGGTTGTGCCCCACACCGCGCCCTTGGCCGACATCGCCCTCGACGAAGCCAGAAAGCGCCTCTACGTCCTGAACGCTACCGTCAGTCCCCCCACGGTCGATATCTACAACCTCGCCACCAAGCCGCCCAGTCCCGCGCAGGGTACATCCTCGATAGCCGTGGACCCCGTACCGCTATCGATGGCCATGTCGCCGTCCCGATCCGCCTCTCTCGGTTCCCAGTTCCTCTATATCGCGTGCTACACCAGCTCCACGCTCGACGTCATCAACCTGGACACCCTCACCAAGGTGAATACGGTGCGGCTCTCGGCCAACCCGGAATCGGTGGCCGTGGGCTTCGATGGGACGGTCCTGATCAGCACCATCGGAACCTCCACTGGAGCCGGCATCCTGGCCATCTACAATCCCAATGCCGGCAGCACTGCTAGCGCGCTGGCGGCGGTGGTGGTGGCGCCCACCGCGCCCACCGCTCCGACGCTTCCGCCGCCCAACGCCAACGCCTATCTGTCGGGGCACAGCCGCATGGTTTCGACGCCCGACGGCAAGACCATCATCGGCGTTCACGAGCAGGCCGCCTCGCGCGCGGTTTGGGTCTATGACGTGGCCTCGCAAACGGTGCTGCGTTCCCGCACCCTCACCAACACCGGGTCGAGCGCTTCGCCCCCCACCGCCATTCTGGCGGTCGGACCGGACGGCGCGCGGTTCATCTCCGGCAGCATCCTCTTCGATACCGCGTCCCTGCTGGTGCTGGCGCAGCAGAGCGCCAGCAATGCGCCGTACACCTTCCCCAGCGGGACGAATTTCGCCACCCAGACCACCCAGGGCGGAGCGGTGTTCGCGCCCGATGGCAAGAGCCTCTTCACGGCATACAACATCGTGCCGGTCCAGAGCCCGGCGGCCCAGGCGAACACCAGCCAGTTGCTGGTCAACGCGCCCGCCAATCTGCTCGTCCAGATGGGTTACCAGCTCCCCGAGCAGTTGAGCGGCAAAATGGTGATCACCTCCGACGGCGCCACCATTTACGGCATCTCCGAATCCGGATTCATCCAGTTGCCTATCGGCACGGTGGCGCAGACGTCCCCCATCGCGGTGCCGGATGCCAACGTCGCATTCCTGGCCACCGACCAGTGCGGCGTCACCGCGGCCCTCAGCTCGGCGACCATCCCCGTACGCAACACCGGCGGCGGCAAGATGACCGTCACCGCCCAGGTCCTGAGCGGCACCACCACTTCGGTCACCGTCAGAGCCGCCGCCGCGAGCTACGGCGCCAACGTTACCTTGCAGATCAACTCCGCCGTCGCCAAGACGCTGGGCACGGCCGCTCCGGACCAACTGCTGATTCAGTCTCCCGAGGCCGTCAACATCATCCCCGCCGTGCGCGTCTACCAGAACAACCGCAACAGCGAAGCGCGCGGCAACATCCTCGCCGTGGACACCGGCGCGGCGAGCCTGGGACTGACCGGCCTGGTGGCCGATCCCAGCCGCACGCGGCTGTACATCGCCAACCCGGGCATGAACCGCATCGAAGTGTTCGACACCCAGCAGCAGCAGTTTCTGACTCCCATCGGCGTGGGCCAGTTGCCGAGATCCATCGCGCTGGACGGGGACGGCGTTACGCTTTACGTCGCCAATAGCGGCGGTGAATTCCTGACCGTGGTGGACGTCGGCAAGCTGGCGGTCACCGGTTCCGTGGCGTTTCCGCCCCTGCCTTTCGGATCGACGCTCCCGATCGTCACCCCGCTGCTGGTGGCGTCCACCCAGGAGGGCCCGCAGGTGATGATGTCGGATGGCTCGCTGTGGCGCGTGTCCGGCAATACCGTAACGCCGCGCGTACTGAACTCCCTAATTTTCGGGACGGCTACCACCGTTTCCACCCCGGCGGACGCGTCTTTGGCCGCGTCGTCCGACGGCTCTTACGCCCTGTTGCTCGCCGGGAACGGCGCCGGCTATCTGTACAGCGCGTCGGACGACGACTTTATCGCCACCCGCCAGGTGGTGCCCACGCCAATTACATCCACGTACTTCGGCCCTTTGTCGGCGGGGCCTAACGGGGCTTATTTCCTGGTGGACGGGTTCCAGTTGAACTCCGCGCTGACCATCGTCTCCACCACCGACACCGGCACGACAGGCGGCACGCCCACGCCTGGCGGCGGCGGACTGCCAATTCCCGGCGGTCCTACCACCACCACCACCCGCCCCGTCTCGGCCGTGGCGGCGGTGAACGCGCAGGCCTATCTGCGCTTCTCCACGCCCATCCGCGCCAGCGCCGCCACCGCGCCTACCGATGCCGGACTGGTGGAACTGGTCAACGTCTCCACGCAGGCCACCACGGCCAGCGCCAACGCCCTGGAAGGACCGCTGACCGAGGTGACCGGCGCGACGCGCGTCAATGTCTCCGGCCAAACCATGTCCTATGACGCCACCAGCTCCACGGTCTATGCGCTCACCACTTCGGGCCTCAGCCTCATCCCGCTGACCCCGCTCAGCGCCAACCTGCCGCAGGTTACCAGCGGCGCGGTGGTCAATCTGGCCGACTATACCGCGCGGATTGCGCCCGGCGGGCTGTTTGGGATTTTCGGCAAAAACCTGGCGGCCACCGCGGCCTATTCGAGCACACCCCTGCCCACGCTGCTGGGAGGCGTATGCGTCACCCTGAACAACGTGGCCATCCCTCTCCTGGCCACTGCGGCGGCGCAGATCAATGCGCAGGTGCCGCCCACTCTGGCGGCCGGGACCTACCCGCTGGTGATCCGCTCCATCGCCAACCAGGTGGCCTCCAGCTCGGTGAACGTGACCGTGTCCAAGTACGCCCCCGCGGTTTTTGTCACTGCGCAGGGCGCGGCTATCTATCACGCGGACGGCACCCTCGTGGATCAGTATCACCCGGCCAGCCGCGACGAGCCCCTTACCGTGTTCGCCACCGGACTGGGCGTTACCACCGGCGGGAAAGTGACGGCCGGTGTTCCGTCGCCATCGAGTCCGTTGGCGGTCACCGCCGCCGTGGCCCTGTTTTTTGGCAATCCCGGCATCAGCAACTCGGGAGTGATCATCGACTCGAGCGAGCTGGTGCCCGGAGAAATCGGCGTTTATCAGATCAATTGCCAGATTCCGGGCGACCACTTGAGCGGCAACGGCCTGGTAGTGACGCTGCGAATCGGCGGCGTAAGCAGCTCCACCAGCGGACCCGATGTGCCGCTGGTATATGTAGACTGAGCCGGATTTGATGAACGATACTAGTACCTCTAGGTGCCGGCGCGATTGGGGCCAGGACCGGAACCGCTGGCGCGAGTTGCCGGTGTGTCATAAAGTGTAAGAGAATCGGCGGAGTGAGAAATCCATGCGTTTGATACGTGTCCTAGCGGTTGTGGCCATCGCCCTGATGGCTCTTTCCTCGTGCAGTCGGGATCCCAACGTCGCCAAAAAGCGTTACCTGGATAGCGGGAACAAGTATTTCGACAAGGGCAAGTACCGCGAAGCCATACTGATGTATCGCGATGCCCTGCAGAAGGACAAGAAGTTCGGCGAGGCGCACTATCGCCTGGCGCTGACCTACCTCAAGCTGAACAACTTGCAGGAGGGCGTCCGCTCCCTGCGGCGGTCGTTGGAGTTCCTCGGCCGGGACGATGCGGACCGCTGGGACGCCTTGGTGAAACTCTCGCAGATCTATGTCACCGCGGGCGGCCGCGACAAGCAGCTCCTGTCCGAGGTCGAGACCAACAGCAAGCTGCTGCTGGACCGCGATCCTAACTCGTTCGACGGCCATCATCTCACGGCCGAGCTGGCCAACGTGCGCGCCCTGGACCTGTTGCGGACCGGCAACCGGAGCGATGGGGAAAAGCTGCTCGAAACCGCCCTCGAGGAATACCACAAGGCCGACTCGCTCAAGCCCAATCAGGTTTCCGTGATGATGGAGATCGGCGGCGTCTACGCCCTTCAGCAGGACTACCCGGCGGCCGAGCAAATGTACCGCAAGGTCATCGACTCCGACAAGACCTTCATCCTGGGCTACCTCAATTTTTACCAGTTGGCGATCAGGCAGAACCGCATGGATCTAGCCGAGCAGACGCTCCAGGAGGGGTATAAGAATAATCCCAAGCATTTCGAATTCCTGCAGAGACTGGCGCTCTTTTACTACGTGCAGAAGCGCAACGACGACATGGCCAAGACGTTGCAGGAAATCAAGAGGCATGCCAACGAGTATCCCAACGCTTACCTGGATGTCGGCGACTTCTACTACCGGCTGGGCGACGCGGAGTCGGCCATCCGGGAGTACCGCGAGGGCATGTCCAAGGATACCAAGCAGCGCGCCAACTACCAGAAACACATCATCGAAGTCCTGATGCACCAGGGCAAGCGGACCGAAGCCGCCGGACTCAACGCGCAGATTCTGAGCGAGAACCCCAACGATCCCGACTCCAAGAGCCTGGATGCCTCGCTCAAACTGGATAGAGGCGGCAAGGACGATGTCGTCCATGCGCTGGCGGAACTGCAGCAGGTGGTGACGCGCGCTCCCGACAATCCCGTGGCGCATTTCAACCTGGGCCGCGCCTATGCCATGCACGGCGAATCCGAACAAGCCCGCCAACAGTTCGAGCGGGCCATCGAAATCCGCAGCGACTATCTGGCGGCGCGCATCGCCATCGCGCAGTTGCTGGCCGCGCGCTTGGATTACGACGCCGCCATCAAGGCGGCGCAACAGGTGGTGGCCATCGACCCCAACAACCTCACCGCGCGGTTGATCCAGACGGCCTCGATGATCGGCCTGAAGAGATACGCCGATGCACGGGCCATGCTGGATGCCATACTTGTGAACAACCCCAACTCGCCCGACGTCCTGTTCCAATTGGCGATCGTGAATCTGGCCGAGAGTAAGTACAAGGAAGCCGAAACCACCTTTCGCAAGGTCTACGATCTGAACCCCGCCAACGCGCGCGGCCTGTTGGGTCTCAACGAGACTTACATCACCGAAGGCAAGGCCGAGCAGGGCCTGAGCGTCCTGAAAGCCGAATCCGAAAAAGCCCCGGCGAGGCTCGACCTGCAAATGGCCATCGCCGATACGGCCGCCCGAACCGGCCGCTTCGACATGGCCCTCCAGTACTATCAGCACGTCGCGGATTCCATGGACAAGGGAGCCAAACAGCGCGCCGATATCTTTGTGCGCATGGCCGAAGCCTATCGCCGCAAGGGCGACCTGCAGAATGCTACCGCCTCCCTGGAGCAGGCGCGCGCGATTCAGCCCGACAGTATAGGCGTGCTCAGCAACCTCGCCCTGGTGCTGGATCAGGCGGGCCGCTGGAGCGAGGCCCAGAAGGTTTACGAAGCCGCTCTAAAGTTCGATCCCAACAACGCGATTTCGCTCAACAACCTGGCATACCTGGAGGCGGAGCACGGCGGCGACTTGAACCAAGCCCAAACCCTCGCCCAGCGCGCCAAGCAGTTCCTGCCCAACCGTCCCGAGATTGCCGATACCTTGGGCTGGATCTACCTGAAGCGCAACCTCGCGGACAACGCGATAGACATTTTCACGGACCTCGTACGCACCAATCCGCACGCTTCCACGTTCCGCTACCACCTGTGCCAGGCCTATAACCAGAAGGGCGACAAGATCTCCGCGACGCGCGAATGCAACGCCGCGCTGCGCGAGAATCCCGCGGCGCAGGAACAGAAGGATATCAAGGACCTGTTGCACAGGCTAGCGCAATAGTAGTTTACAGTTGACAGCCTTCGGGACCAGCCCAGTTCCCCCGCCCTGTGTGCGGTCCATCGTCCATAGGCAACTGTTTACTGTGAACTGTTAACCTCGAAGACGCGCAGTGCCGGAGGCAACTGGCCGAGCCCGCTCACATGCCCATAAAGAGCATTTGGCCGTCAACTTGCCAACCGGCGCGGCCTGACAGGCCGCATCGATTTCGCCCGTGTCGCCAGTTGAGAACAGAAGGCTATCCGCCTGTTCGCAGGCTCGGCGGTACGTACCGGAAAAGGCCTTCACATCAAGCTATAAAGCCAATTTGGCGGCGGTGGTTGCCATGGGGCTGACGGCCTTCAAGCTTACCGTTCTAACCCGTGCATGCTGGAAGCCATCCGTCAAGACTACCGGCCCCATCCATTCGACGGCCCGCACTCCCTTGTCTGCGTTCGGAAACAGCCTTGACACGGGGCGGTGCGATCATGTCGCCCGCCCGGAACGATGCTTTCGTGTTTCAGCACGGATTCGAAACAAGGCGGATACGTGGCGGAAGAAGATTCCGGGCATCTTCGTCCACTTGTACACCTGGGTCGCCCCGGATGCTCGCAAACGATGATTGACTGGCAGTTCCGCGATTCGATAGCCGCTTCGGTGTGCCCTGGCGACGAACTCCCACCAGAACCCTTGTTGCATAGCACCTAGGTCGTCCACGAGTTGGTACGCGACCCGGCGCGGAATCAGCACATATGGGCAACTCGGGTCATGGACGGGAACGTGGAGAACCATCTGATATAGGAGATAGAAGAAGCGGGAAAGAGTTCGGCGGACGAATGTATCGGCGCGGTTCGCTCGCCAGCCCAAGACTACATCGCATTCGTTACGCACTTCCCAGAACTTCCAGAAATCCTTAGCATCGCACTGTCCATCGGAGTCGAGGCAGAGGAGATAATCTGCCTGAAGCATGTGCATACCGTCGCGGACAGCTCGAGAGTACCCCCTCCGCTCGTCAGTGAGATTCAACCGGAGCGGCAGTTCCCTCGCGAGGCGCCTCAAGACGCCCTTAGTGTCGTCTTTGCTGCCGTCTTCGCAAATGATGAGTTCCACACTGATTCTCGAGGACAGTTCACCATAGATCTCACGAATGGTAGCTTCGATACTCTCGCCTTCATTGTGAACTGGCAACAGAACTTCTACGTCGGGAGAAGCCATAATAGACCCTTCGACCTGGCCTTGCGCGCGCTATCAGTGTACACCCACCTGGCTCTTCAATTCGGCGCGCCACGAGGTTTCCCTGGCGCCAGAGTGGTCGGACCTCAGAGTGCCCTGCGCATGGACGCCGGATAATCAACCGAGGCCACAGCCGCACTGTTGCTCGAGGCGGGACTGTTCATTTCCGCTTATAAAGCCACCACCAGTCCGATTGGGCGGCCAGGCTGAATCTCTCTGTGAGCGCTGGAAAGTATATCGCGTAAAAACCATCGAGATGCTCGCGAAGGTCCGCGGGCCGCTTGGGTACCATCACCACGGTCGAGTCTCCAAAATAAGCGTCGAAAGATGGCCGGTATTGTGCGCTGACCGTAAGATTAAAGACCAAATTCGCAACGCCCCCGCGTGCTGGCCGCCAGCCTAGCGCATACGGGAAAGGGTTCTGCATGTCCATGGTCAACACCCTGTCTGCGGAACTGCAATATCGCCGGAGCAGGCTGGTTCCATCGTTGACGTACGTCGTATAAACGCTTCCATTAGAGGCTATCTCGGGGTCGGTGGGATCCGGGCGGTCGTAAAGGATCAGAGCCGATAGTCGCGGCTCGGTGAATCGCACCGGACTTCTTGCCTGCGACGGATGCGCCTTCCTGACAGCTCCGACCGCCAAACCTGCCAGATCGGAACAGAGTGACGGCAGGAAAATCAGGCCGAATAGCATCAGGAGCGATGCGTGGTACGGCAGTTGCTCCCGGCGCAACTCAGCACGAGACTGGTTTCTGGCACCCACCAGGCGGTTAATGACCAGGAGCGAATAGACGGGAAGGAGCGGCAGTGCGCCGGTTTGGCAATTTGTAGTGAGCAGCGCGATATCCGCCAGGTACACCATCACCGCTAGAATCGGCAGTTGAAGCTGAGTCCACCAGTCCCGTGCTCTGGAATTCAAGAACGAGGCGCTCAGCACCAGCACGAGCGTCAGAAAAAGGGGCCCCAGATTCTTCTCCATTGTCCACAACGCCGCCTTCGCTGGAAGCACCTGCGCGCGCGCGTTGGCCGCCATGCGTAGGGCGTTGACAATTCCCGGTACGTCAAACCTCAAATACGCGATGCCCGCGAGTGCGACCGCGCCGAAGCCTAGCGCCAATCCGAGAAGGCGCGTGGCTTTCGGCCGCCGAAAAAACAGTGAGAAGACGATCAGCGGGGGCGTTACGAAAAAAAAGCTGGCCTTAAGAAACAGCGCGAGCGCCGCCGCCGCCCCCGAGGAGACTCCGCCGGCCAGCTCTTCCGCATCCCCTTTAAGCGGCTGGAAGCACTCCACAATCACCAGCGCAACCAACGCGTAACCATAGCGGTTATAAACCATCGCATGCGCCGACACCAGCGGCCATAACCCCAGCGGGTAGGGAGCGACGACCAGCAGCACAGCGTAAAGAGAAAACGCCAGGCGAGGAACCGGGGCGAACCGATCCCGCCCCAGGCGATAAGTCCACAGCCCGATTACCAAGCCGACAAGGGAACTCCCATACCCAATTGCGTTCGGCGAGGCATTCGCCAGCTTCAAACCGAACGCGACGATCAGAAACATCACCGGTCCCCACGGACTCCAATAATCCAAATGGGGCTTCAGACCGTGCAGTGTGCGCCAGCCGTTCTCAAGGAAGAAAAAATTGTCGTGCCCGTAAATGAGCGTGGGTACAACCCCGACATAGGCGGTCAACAGGCAAATGGCCGCCAGGACGATCACGGGCCAAAATCGCAGCTTGAACGATGGGCGAGGTTCAAGACACAAAACGTTCAACAGGATCCCCCAAATGCGCCGCACATCCAACGGCGATGTTTCGGGAGGCGATGAAGACTCGCCCCCTGGCGCGGCGCTAGCCGGACAACGCGGACTCGAAGCCTCTCCAGGCAGTTCCGCAAAGCTCTTGGAACCCAAATCCATGCCATCAGTGTATCTCGATGGATTTCTATTAAACAAGGATTTCAATTTTGGACTCCCAGGTCCCGTTTAGTATAAACCTAACCGCCAGCCTTTGATCCTGCGACTTGCATTTTTTCCTTCGGGAGCCGCTCGGCGTCGTTGACATCCTCATAGCCGGCCATCCGACTGTAGACGGATTGGCGGAACAGATCGGCGAGCGGAAGTTGGAGGTTCTTCCCGCGCCGAGAATCACTCAGGTGCTGGGTGATCAGTTCGCCGAAGCCCAGCCGCTCATCCACCTCCCGAACCAGAACCAAGCCGCCGTCCCAGGTGACTCGTGACCCTTGGAAATCGATCTTGAGGGAGGCGTTCAACGAGAGCTGGAATGGTTGATTTTGTCTTTCACCCACTTGGTGTTGACCTCCAAAACGCCTTTATCACATCGAAACCCGCATGAATAAAGGCGTCGGAGGCAATCACGAGGTTATCAATACCTGCTCAAAACGGAAATGCGGGTTTCCTGTGAACTGTTTACTGTGAACTGCTTTTCCCCCGCCAGCAGCGCTCGCTTACGCTCCCCGCCCCAGCGGTATCCGCCGGGTTCGCCGCTGCCCCGAATCGCCCGGTGGCACGGAATTACCAACGCTACCGGGTTGCCGGCGCAGGCCTGCGCCACCGCGCGGGCGGCCGTGGGCTGGCCGATTCCCGCCGCCACCTCCCGATACGAGCGCACCTCGCCATAGGGGATGGTCTGGAGGTACCGCCAAACGCGCATCCGGAAGGCCGTGGCGCGGATGTCCAGCGGCAGGTCCAGCCGCGGCTGGCTGCCCGCCAGGTGCCGCTCGAGCGCTTCCGTCCAGGCGGCGAAATCCGCGGACCGCTCACGCATCTCCTCAATCGCCGCCGCCGGATACTCCCGGCGCAAGGCGTTCAGCAGACCTTCCCGCGTGTCGCCGAACTGCACGAAACACAATCCGCGGTCGGTGGCGCCCATCATCAAGAGGCCCATCGGCGAGTCCATGGTGGCGCAGGTGATGGCGATGCCGTGTCCCCCGCGTTGGTACTGCCGCGGCGTCATCCCCAGCCGCGTATCGGCGCGCTCGTAGACGCGGCTGGACGAGCCGTAGCCCGCCTCGTAGACCGCCTCGGTGACGCCGCCCGGGGCGCTTCGCAGGGTGCGCTTGAATCGCCCCAGCCGGGCGGCTTCCAGGTATTGCCGGGGTGTCAGTCCGACCGCCGCGCGGAAGACCCGCTGGAAGTGAAACTGGCTCAAACCCGCCTGCCTGGCCAGGTCGCCGAGCGAGAGCGGGCCGTCGCTATGCCGCTCGATATAGCGGCACGCCGCGCGGATCCGCTCGGCATGGGGATCGCCCTCCACGGCCAGGGGCCGGCAGCGGAGGCACGAGCGCAATCCGTCGCGCTCGGCGTCCGCCGGCGACTCGTAGAACCGGACGTTGTCCCGCAACGCCCGGCGCGCCGGGCAGGATGGGCGGCAATACACTCCCGTGGTCGTCACGCCGAAGACAAACCGCCCATCCTGGCTCGCGTCGCGCGTCTGGACGGCGCGCCAGCATTCGTCCGCGTTTAGTTCTGGCTTGGCCTGCATGGTTTCATTGTCACGCAGGTTGGGGGTGCGATCTATCCGCCGATTGCGGGTGAATTCGATGCCGAAGAAGCCGCCAGGCTACCGCCGCTCCGACTCGATAGCATCTACGGGGAGGGTCTGGCATGCCATTGAATCGGTTCGCGCCGCGAGAAAGCCCCGTCATTCCACTTCGATAATGCCGCGGCGGATGGCTTCCGAGACCGCCTGGGCCCGGCCGCTGCAACGGAGCTTCGACAGCAGATTGCTGGTGTGAACCCGGACCGTGCCCTCGCTGATGGCCAACTCGGCGCCGATCTCCTTGTTGGACTTGCCCTTCGCCACCAGAGTCAGGATCTCCATCTCGCGCGGGCTCAAAGCCGTGAGCGGGACTCGCCCAGCCAGTTGCGACGCGATCTCCGGGGGCACCACGCGCTGTCCCGCATGCACGGCGCGAATCGCGTCCACCAGATCCTGGCCCTTGATGTCCTTGAGGAAATAGCCCATGGCGCCCGCCTGGAAGGCGCGAAAAATGTTCTCGTCGCCGCCGTAGGTGGACAGAACAATGACGCGGGCGTTGGGGAATTTGGCGACGATGCCGCCGATCGCGTCGATGCCATTCAGGCCGGGGATTCTCACGTCCATCAGCGTGACGTCGGGTTGGAGTTGCTCAAACGCCTCCATCGCCTGTCTGCCGTTGCCGGCTTCGGCGACGGCGACCATGTCCTTCTGGCTGTTAATGATCGCTTTCAGCCCTTCGCGGACCACGAAATGATCCTCGACGATCATGATGCGAATCTGCGATGAGTCGCTCATAAGCCTGTTCCCTATGTGCCGGCGCTATTCGGCGAACGGCACGAAAAACACCAGTTCAGTACCCTGGCCGGGCGCGCTGGTCAACACCATGCGCCCGCCGATCCGTTCGGCCCGCTCGCGCATGCCGGTCAGGCCATAGTGTCCCACGGCCAGGGGGATGGCGCGTTCCGCGTCGAAGCCGCGGCCATCGTCCCTCACCGCCAGCACCAAACCCGCTTCCTCGTAACGTAATTGGACGTCGATACTCTCGGCATGGGAATGTTTCAGCGCATTCGCCATGGCCTCCTGGAAAATGCGGATCAGAGTTTTCTGCGTCACCGGGCCCAGCCGCCGCGGCGTGCCGGCCACGTGCACGGCGGTCCGGACGGCGGACACTCCCACCAGCCGCTTGGCGATCTCGGGCAGCACGACCGTCAATTCCGTGCCTTCGAGTTCATCGGAGCGCAGATCGGTCAAGGTGCGCCGGGCTTCGGCCAGGCTGTAGCGAGTCAGGTTGCAGGCCTCGTCGAGCCGGCCCCGCACCCCCGGCGGGATCTCCTCCAACTGCATGGTGACCGAATCGAGTTGCAGCGCGATGCCGGCCAGGTTTTGGGCGAACGTGTCGTGAATGTCTTGCGAGATCCGGTGGCGCTCGGCCAGGACCGCCGAGTACCGGGCCTTCAGCTCATGTATCCGAAGCCGGTGGAACGCCCACGCGATCAGCAATACAGCCGAGGCGGCGGCGCCCCAGAACCACCAGGTTTGATAAAAGCGCGGCCGAAGCTGGAATCCAAAGTAAGCCCCCTGCTGATTCCACTGCCCGTCCACGCTCCCTGCGATCACGTGGAAACGGTAAGCGCCCGGAGGCAGATTCGCGTAATAGGCGAAGCTTCTGTCTCCGGCGTCCACCCAATCGGCGTCGAAGCCCGCCAGCATGTACTTATACCGGACCTTTTCCAGATTCAGATAGCTGAGCGCGGCGTAGTCGATCTGAACCTCTCCGGCGCCCACGGGCAAACTGGGTTCGCGGTCCAGCGACTGCTTCCAGCGGTTCACCGTGACGCCTTCGATATGCACGGGCGGGACATAGGAGCTGGATGTCAGGCGGTTGGGAGCCACCACCACCACGCCCTTCAAGGAACTGAACAACAGGAGGCCGTCGGCGGTTTTCCACGCAACCGGCTGGTTGCCGACGTTGCAGGCGCGCGTCTTCATCCCATCCCGCACGCCATAACTCACCGGAGTGACTTTCCTGGCTCTCCCGTCCGCGAAATCCGCCAGCTCGGCCTTACCAACCTTGAAGATCCCCTGGGCGGAACTAAACCAGAAGTTACCCAGTCCGTCGTCGAGGATGCTATATACAAAATCGACCAACAGGCCGGAAGCCGAGGTATAGGAAAAGAACTTCCCGTCCTTTAGCCGGGTCAGCCCGCCGCGCGTGGCGAACCACAGTGTCCCGTCCTCATCCTCGTGAATGGCATAAACACGATTCCCAGCCAGGCCCGCGGTGGTCCCATAATTGGTGAACCTCCCCTGAGAAAACCGGCTGACGCCCGCCCCGACCGCGCTGATCCAGAGCGCGCCCTGGCGGTCGCGCCACAGCGCGCGGACCCGATTCCCGGCCAGGCCATCCTCGGTGCGGTAGTTCCGGAAAGCTTGGCCGGTCCACTGGTAGAGCCCATCCCAGTCGGCGCCGACCCACATGCCGCCGAGCGGATCCCTGTAAATCACGGTGATGGCGGAAGACGCCCGCCAGCCGGGGAAAGCGGTAAGGCGGCCTTGGTCCAGCAGCAGCAGATCCTTGCCGGCGGCCATCCAGAGCCGGCCTTGCGAATCTTCCGCGAACGATCTGACGGGTCCCGAATACCCTTCGGGGAGGTTCGTGTGCGATAGCAGCTTTCCCTCGCGATAGCGGGCGAAGCCGCTGGACGTTCCGACCCAGACGTCGCCGTGCCGGTCCTGGAAAACGCACCGCGCGATATCGTCGGGCTCGCCTTCGGGAGCGGGCAGGGTGGAGAGCTGCTTCACACGGAGACGCCCCAATCCATTGGATTGGAGTCCCACCCAGATGCTGCCTTCCCGATCGACGTGCATGCTGTACACGGCGCCCAGGTCCGCTCTCGCGTCCTCCAAGGGCAACCGTTCGAAGCGCCCGTTCCGCAGTTGGTAAATCGTCCGCCCCAAACCCGCCCAGACGCCCCCGGCGCGGTCTTCATAGAGCAGCGTAATTTGGGTGGATGGATCGTGTTGCGGCGTGAATGTGTCGGCCGAGCCGTTCTTCCAGTGTTTGATCGCGCCGTTGCCGAATCCGATCCACAGCGAACCGTCGGCGGCGCAGGTGAGCCTGTCAATCGATCCGTCGCCCTTCCGGACGAGTCCGCCGAGCGGTTCCAAGCGGCCGTCCGCGAGGCGGAGCACCTGGGAGCCCGTGGACACGAACACGCCGCCGGGAGCGCGCGCGCAGATGGTGTCGCGTCCGGAGACGGTGGGTCTGCCCGGCGCTTCAATGCGGGTGAAACGCCCGTGCGAATAGCGGCAGAGCCCGCTCGAGGTCGCGATCCAGAGATCTCCGGACGAGTCCTTTTCGATTCGGGTGACGATATCGTCGGGCAGGCCGTCGGCGGTCGTAAAGGTTTCGAACCGGCCATCTTTGAGGCGCGTGAGGCCGCCTCCATAGGTGCCGATCCAGAGCGCATTCTGGTCGTCTTCCTGAAGCGCCCAGACTTCGTTGTCTTTCAGATTTCCGGTTTCGACCGTGAACGCCCTGAAACTGGCTCCGTTGAAGCGGACGGCGCCGCCGTCGGTGCCCAACCAGATGTAGCCGTCGTGAGTCTGCACGATGGTCCTGACCCTGGACTGCGGCAGGCCCTCCGCCTCGCGCCACAAGTCGACGCCGTAGCTGGGGCCTCCCGGTGGGAATCCGGGCCCCGCCGCGCACGCCCATGGCCCCACGAGACCGAGCGAAAGGGCGAGCCAAACCGGCGCTGCCAGGCATCCGGCCGCGGCCATCGTCGGAACGCGCCGTTCGAGGGCGAGAGGAGCTGACGTCGGCATGACAAGGTTCGCGCCCCCTCAGAGTATCACCATCGGCCGCCCGCTCAAACCTATGCGAAACGCATAGGCACTGATATGCGTTTCGCGCAGTTCCCGGTACGGCAAAAGGCATAATGACAATCGGTCCAATCTACCTTAAGATACCTTAGGCTCGCTTCTAAGAATCATCGCGATTAGACTGAAACCGCTTCCGCGGCGCCGTATGCTCTGCCGCGCCCGATGGGTAACCGGTTTGCACCGATCGGAGAAGAGGAATGAGGCCGGCGGGCGGACCGATTTTGAGCCAAACATGAGTCATGGAGGTTAACGATGCGAGTGTTTTCATACGGCTTGTTGGCGGCGCTTCTGTCAGTCGCGACGGCGACTGCGCAAGTGGGTGGAACCGGTTCCATTCAAGGCACGGTCACCGACCCGTCGGGGGCGGCCGTGGCGGGCGCCTCGGTCACTGCGACCAATGTCTTAACCGGAGTCGAAACCGCGCGCAAGACCACGGATGCCGGTTTTTTTGTGCTCCCTCTTCTCATTCCCGGTGAGTATACCGTTACGGTCAAGGCCACCGGCTTTGAAACTCTAACTCAAGTGCGTGTGGTGGTGGAAGCGCTGGCCAACGTGGCCGTGAATCCCAAATTACAGATCGGCGCGGCCAATCAGTCGATCACCGTGGAAGCCCAGCCGACCATCCTAAAGACCGACGATGTAGCGCTCGGTTCCTCCATGGATAATCGGGTGTACGATTCGCTTCCGCTGGCCATGAACGCCGGCGGTTCGCCGCGAGATCCCTCGTCGTTCGCCGGCCTCGCCAGCGGGGTCGACAATTACAGCACCCAGGCGGCCGGTCCATCCACCGGCTCCTTCAACGGCGGTCAGACCTATCAGAACGAGGTGTACATCGAAGGTCTGCCGTTGACCAGCGCCGGGACGGAGAGCGATACCCGCAACCTGGCGTTCGGCGTTTCCGTGGAGGCTGTGGAGCAGTTCCAGGTGGAAACGGCCGGCGCCAAGGCCATGTACGAAGGGCAGGGCGTATCGAATTACGTTTTGAAGTCCGGAACCAACCAGTTCCATGGCGGCGTTTTCGAGTATTTCCGGAATACCGACCTCGACGCCAGGAACTTCTTCTCCGCGGTGGTGCCGCCCGACCACCAGAATGAATTCGGCGCCACCGTGAGCGGCCCCATCCGGAAGAACAAGCTCTTCTTCTTCGGCAACTACGATGGATACCGTTTCCTCTCGGCCACCGCTCCCGGGTACCAGAATATACCCACTACAGCCGAGCGGACGGGGGATTTCAGTTCTTTCCTCCCAGCCAGCGGCACCAACGGAGTGATCTACGACCCCACCTCCGCGACCGGTACCGCCGCGCGAACGCCGTTCCCGGGAAATATCATCCCGACCAGCCGGATCTCCCCGATCTCGCAGTCCTTCGAGTCCTATCTCCCGCCTCCCACCAATAGCGCCAATACCAGCAATTACCTGGCGATGTTACCCAACAAGGTCAATAACGACAGCACCACGGATAAGGTGGACTATAACATTACCGACAAGAACCGGCTCTTTGCCCTGTTCAGTACCGGCAAGTACGCCAACCCCATCGTGGGAAGCCTCACGGCGGTCTCTACTTCCACGCTTCCCGTGCCGTATACCGATGGCAGGGGCGTGATCGAGTACTCGACCACGGCTCAGATTCACGATAGCCAGATCGTCAACTCGAGAATGGTCAACCAGTTCAGTGCGTCGCTGAGCCGGATGTTCATTCCCTTGACAAGTAACACGTACGGAGGCGATTATCCGGGCAAGGCGGGGCTTAAAGGCCTTCCGGGGGGAGTGGCTGGTTCGGGCTTTCCGGACATAACCTTCAGCGGCGGCACCAACCTTCCGGTAAGCTGGGACGGGACTAACTCGCATGCTTACAACGAGGCCCAGAACACTTTTGACGTCCAGGACAACCTGCTCTGGACCAAAGGGCGGCACAATATTACTTTCGGCTTCCAATGGCAGTCGCTGCAGGACAACGAGAACACCCCGCTGACCGGCACGCAGGCCGGCTTCACTTTCAGCAACGCCGAAACGGAGAATTTCAGTAACAACACCGCCGTCGCCAACACCGGTCTGGCGTACGCAGGTTATCTGCTGGGGCTGGTGGACAGCAGCGTGGTGACGCAGAACGCAGTGGCGGAAACCGGCGGACGTTACAAGACGTATGCCGGGTACGTTCAGGACGATTTCAAGGTCAACAAGCGTCTGACCCTGAACCTGGGCCTGCGCTGGAATATCTGGGGCACGTTCTACGAAGTGAACAACGTCATGTCGTTCTTTAATCCCACCATGCCGAACCCGGCGGCGGGGGGCATTCCGGGCGCGTTGGAATTCGCGGGCAACGGCACCGATAGCTGCGGTTGCCGGACTCCCGTGAAGCAGCATAACGTCAATCCCGGACCGCGCGTGGGACTCGCCTACCAGGTCGGGGAAAAGACCGTCGTCCGGGCGAGCTACAGCATCTTTTACGCGCACGCCGGTGGAGTGGGAGGGCGCACCAACGGACGCCAGGGGCTAAGCCAGCTTGGTTTCAACAATAACGGCAGCCTGTCCAGCACCGTCACCGGACAGCCCGCGTACAACTGGAACAGCGGGTATCCGGGCTACCCCATGAACCCGCCGTTCTTCTATCCCAGTTTCGGCATCGGCTATATCACCGCCGCGGCCGCGGCTTCGCTTCCGTTCCCCGCCGGCCCGAGCACCGCGCAGACCATCACTTACGGAGACCCCAACTTCGGCGGCAAGGCGCCCTATTACGAAGATTGGAGTTTCAATATCCAGCATTCGTTTACTCCGAACTGGTTGTTGAGCGTGGCCTATAGCGCCAGTGCCGGCCACTGGCTGCCCGGGGCCGCCGTGGCCGGGCCCATGACCAATCAGGTTCCCGTGCAATACCTCCCGCTGCAATCCTTGCTGACCTCGACCCTGAGCGCGACCACTCTCGCGCAGGCTCAGGCCATGTTTCCGAATATCGCCAATCCGTTCCCCAATTTCACCGGAACCATCGCCCAGGCGCTGAAGCCCTTTCCGCAATACAACGGCATTTCCGATCCCTGGTTGGACGTCGGCAATTCGACGTACAACGCGCTTCAAATCACGCTCAACCACCGCTTCTCGCAGGGCCTCTCGGTGATGTTCAACTACGCCTACAGCAAGGAACTGGACGATCTCGTCGGCGTGCGCGATCCGAACAAGGACTTTCTGGAAAAAGGGCCGGGCACCATCGATCACCCCAGCGTTGTCAGCGCGACCGTCCTCTATCTTTTGCCTTTCGGCAAGGGCCGCAAGTTGAGCGCCGGGGTGTTGAACCCGGTGGTCTCCAACTGGCAGATTTCCGCGCTCTTCACCTACCAGGGCGGAGCGCCCTTGTCGATCACCGGCACCTGCACCGGCGGCGGCATCATCGACGCCTCCTGCTATCCGAACTACGCCCCGGGTTTCTCGGGAAGCGTGTGGCAGAATGGCACCATCGGAAGCGGCGGCGCGAACGTCTCCAGCACGGTCTACCTCAACAAGGCGGCCTTCGTGGACCCGGCGGCTTACACCGAAGGCAGCATTCCGCGCGCGGCCCCCTACGGACTGTTCGCTCCTCACAATGCCGACGTGGATGTGAGCGTACGCCGCGAATTCCCGATCCGCGAGAGAGTGAAACTGGCGTTTCAGGCGGACGCGTTCAACGTCAACAACGCGGTGCACTTCGGCGCTCCGGGAACGGGTATCGATGCCAGCACCTTCGGTATCATCACCGCCATGGCCAATAATCCGCGCAAGCTGCAGTTCAGTGCTCGGGTCACGTTCTAACTTCTGTCGCGTAGACGTGCCCGGCCGCGTAGAGGAACGCTATCCCAATTCGATGGTCAGCTTCGTCACCGAGGCTGGCGGGAAGCGGTGGACCACTTTTCCGTCCTTCAGCGCCACCGTCACGGGCCGCGGCTCGACGGCGCGCGGATCTTCGAAGCTGTTGTGGGCGTGCGGATCGGCCGGCGCCAGCGCCACCCCGGCGGCGGCGCGCGGAGTTCCGCCGCGAATCGAGATCTCCGTCTCGCGCGCTTGGTCGAGCGATGGGTTGGTCACCGTCAGCGTGAGCCGATTGCCGCTCACCGATGCCGACCCGTTCAGGCCGCGCATCGCCGCCGGGGCGCCGTTGCGGGTGTAATGGGTCTCGGGCGACGCCACCACGGTGCGGACCGAACGCCCGCCCTGGTGCGCCGCGTAGAGGTCGAACACGTGGTAGGTGGGCGTGACGCAGAACTTGTCCTCGTGCGCCAGGAACAGCGATTGCAGGCAGTTCACCAGTTGCGCCACGGCGCCCATGGCCACCTTGTCGGCGTGCCGGTTGAAAGTGTCCAGTGTGAGTCCGGCCAGTACCGCGTCGCGCATGGTGTTCTGCTGCCCGAGGAGCGCTTCCGAAAACGGCTCGGTGCCGCCCGCGTACCAGGCGCCCCACTCGTCCACCACCAGCTTGGTGCGATGCCGCGGATCGCTCTCCGCCATCACCGCCCATTGCGCCGCGATCAGCGAGTCCATTTCGTCGGCCGAGCGCAGGATCTCGTAATACTGCTCGGCGTCGAACTGCAGGGCGTCGCGCTTCCCGCGCACCCAGTCTTGCGTGCGGCCGCCCGAGGCGTTCCACGCGTAGTGATGCATGGCCCATCCCCACAGGCGTCCCAGCGTGTTGGTGCGGGCGCACTTGGAGAAAAAGCGGCGCGTCCAGTCCACGTTACCGTCACTGGGACCGCTGCCCACCAGCGACGTCTGTCCGCCGTAGCGCGGAAGCCAGGCGGAGTAGCGATTGAATTCGGTGGCGTAATCCTCGGGATCGAAGTTCCCTCCACAGCCCCACGACTCGTTGCCCACGCCCCAATAGCGCACGCCCAGCGGCGCCGGCTCGCCATCGGCGGCGCGCAGATCGGCCAGCGTGGTGGATTTCTCGGGCGAGTTGCAGTATTCCACCCAGCGCCAGAATTCCTGGGCCGGCAAGCTGCGCAGGTTGGCGGCGAAGTACGGCTGGCCGCCGGAGAGCTTGCAGAACCGCGCGAAATCCACCGTGCCGAATTCGTTGGGTTCGAACTTCTGCGGCCCGTCCGCTTTCGAGCCCTTCGGCCAGCTCTCGGTGGCGTCCACCCAGAAGTTGGTCCGCTTGGGCCGTTTGTCGCGCGGACCGGTGCCGTCGCGCCAATCGTACTGGTCGGCGAAGCAGCCGCCCGGCCAGCGGATCACGCCCGGCTTTACTTTCCTGAGGGCATCCACGAGCTGCTTGCGGAGGCCGTTGACATTGGGCACGGGCGACCGCTCGCCCACCCAGATGCCGTCGTACACGACGCCGCCCAGGTGCTCCACGAAGTGTCCATAGATTTCCGGTGCGATGGTGCCCACCGGCTCCTCGATCAAAATGTCGATATGGGCTTCGGGCGATTGCGCCGAAGCCAGCCAGACCGTTCCCGCCGCCGCCGCGGCGCGCAGGAAGTCTCGTCGATTGGTGAGGTGCATGGAGCGTTGCATATCGGGTTCGCTCCATATGGTAGCAAGCGGAGCGGCGGCGGTCTTGGCCGCCGGCGCTATATTACCGGCAGGAGTATGATTGGAGAATACTGAGTGTCCCACCGGCGACAGGCATACGGGCCGATCGACGAGCCCGGCTGCGGCCTCCAAGGCGCTGTCGTTTCCGATTCCGGAGGCTCATGATCACTAACCCTCACGACCAGGCCCACCATTTGATTGACCTTCTGTCGAAGACACAGGTATCAGCTCTGGCCGGGCCGCTGGAATCCATGGTCGACCAACGGGGCTGGAAAACGTGCGCAGATCAGGCTGTCCCCCTTTTCGGCTCACTGGAATGTAATGGTGGAGCTGGCTTCGAACTGCCGATGATTGGTGTAAGTTGCAAACACACGCTGGGTTCCGCCGTTCCAGATTGACATCACCTTTTCGTAGGAGACCGGAAGCAAATGCGCCTGGCCTTCGATTTTTACAACACCCCAGATCACCGTTTCCTGGATTCCCTCGATTTCGAAGGCCTTTGGGAAACCGCGGGATCGCCCCACGACGGAGATCATGATGCCGCTTGGGATATCGATAAGCACGGAACCCTCGCGCCCCGCATAGAACCTCTCGAAACCGGCAAGAGATGGTGGGAAGCACCCTCCCTCCGCCGGCGTGCTGAAGTTATAGACCAGGCTCTGCTTGCCAGGTTCGCCGATCGTCTTCGAGAAGGTAATGGTGGTGCCGCACTTCGGGTCGAAGACGGGTCTGAGGTAGGCGCCGAAGCCTCCGCTCCAGCCTATGCATCCCGCCGGGACGCCTTGCGACGGAACCGGCTTTCCGCGTGCATCGACCTGCTGCCGCGTTTCATTCATGCCTTTGAATGTAACTTCTGATCGGATCGTGGCCGTTCGCAGCAATGCTGGCTTGTCGATGGGCCGGTCGGCAGGCTGAACGTAACAATTCACCTCCTCATCCGCCATGAAGTTGGGCAGATGGGATGCCCGGTCGAGGTTCACCGCTCGCGCCTTTTCCAGCATGGCTGAAGGATCGACAGAGGTATCGTCCGAACGGGACGGTGCGGGCGCCGGCAGCGGCTTTGTCTGTGGCGCCACCTCGCTTGGCGGTGGGTGGAGAAGGTTGCCAGGCCGGCGCCAGTCGGGGGATTGGATCGCGCGGCTCATTTCTTGCGGTTCGGGCCGCCGAAGAAACCGAATGGTTTGCAACTCCAGCGTATGCGTCAGATTCGCCGCCTGGTCCCAGACTGGCGATATGGATTTGCAGTCTATCGTCACCTGGTCGCCAAAAGCGTGTTGGGCAGCCAGTGCACTACCAGAGAGTGCCGCACTGGCGGGAAGTTTGGCGTCGATCAAACGGCCGTCCGCAAGAAGGACGGTGATAGATTGGTCCATGATCCGCTCTAAGTTCCCTGTGAAGGAGGAGGCAGCGGCTGGCCGTAGGGGGACCAGAAGCAAGGTCGCAAGGAGGGAAGCGTAAACTGGGTTCCCTGGTGGGAAAAGAGACCGCAACCTGAAAGATGCCATCGGGGGAGCATTTTACCATTGATCACAATACGCCGGCAGCGACGTGCCGGCGGTGAGGGGGTAAGGGCGGCAAGACCACTGGCGCCCGTTGTTCGCCGGTTCAGGAATACTCTGATGATTTGGTATGTCGGGGAAGAGCGATGAAACTAGCTTCCGGGAAACATCACGCGCCCGATCTCATCGAACGGCTGCCGGACTCGCAGGTCGGCACGGCCATCCGCCCCCTGGAGTTGATGCTCCTCGACATCATCACCCGCGCCGCGGCTAAGGCCCAGCCCGACCATGAAGCCGTGACCGAGGAAGACCGGCGCCGCTTTCACGCTGGCCAAGCCTGGTTTGCCCAACATGACGGCAAGGGGATCCCGATGGAGGAGGTTCTTGCCGAGTTCGGTTTCAAGCCGGAAGATTTCCCTCCCTCGCCGGAAGATGCCCAGTATTGCCGCCTTACCGCATCGAATGACTCGACGAAGCCAAGGCCGGCGTCCGTGCCTTGGACCAGCCCACTGCTATGCGGTTGTTCGAGGGCATTCTTCGTTTCGCCGAGACTGGCTCGGGCGACGGGAACGCACTGCGCGGCGATATGGCAGGAGCGCTCCGGCTCCGGCTTGGCGACTATCGCGTGCTATTCACCCTCGAAGAAGACGCCGTGCGCATCTTTGGCGTTCGCCATCGCTCCGAAGCGTACAGGTGAGATCCTTGGTTCACCGCTACGCCGGAATCGTCGAGGACCGGGGCAAGCCGGTGCCGTTCATCAGGCCAGTGACCGGAGAGAGGCTCTCTGGTGAGGGGTGAGCGGCCCGTGCGGGCTCAGACGAGCCTTGCTCTCAACGTCTGCGACATTTGGTCTTGCGCGTCGCCCATAGAACCCTGGAGGTTCTTCACCTCTAACGCATCGGCGGCGGCCTCGAAAACCGAGTCGTGAAACACAAAGATATAATGCCTCTTTGGGGACAGGGCACCAGGGTTAGGCCTGTCGTGGCAATACTGGATCGCCGCAAGGCGCCGAATCCACGACGAGTTCTCGACGCGGAATACGCCATAACCCGCTAGACCTCGGAATGCGAGAGGGTGAGCATCGAAAGTTTTGTTGCTCACCGGCACCGAGAAAAACGCGACGGGGTGGCGGAAATCGACAATAGCAACCGTGCCGAGCGAGGACTCGCTCACCAGTAATGGCATTTGCAAACGCTTTTTGGGAGCGGGCTCCGGGTGCCACACCTCGGTGTAGTACGCGAGCAAAAGCCTGTGCTCGGTTGCAACGACTGTGGGCCAAGGTGCACCATCGAGAGGCGGCGGAAAACCTGCCTCTCGGATGACGGTGTCGCGTTCGTCTGGTGTGTAGAGCATCAGGCTCCCTCGTCATCTACCCGGCTTTGGGCGTATCCTTCGAGGAGATCTGTCGAAGGAAGCTAGTCCAGGCGGTCGTGCGGTTCGGGCTCAACGTCGGGAATCTGATCGAGCGCCGCCCGGAATCCCCCGGGGCTTGCCCGCTCACCGCGGCGCCGCAAATACTCGGCGCCCGCAAGCCGCTCCGATAACGCTGCCGAAACGAACTCCTCGACGGAGATATGTTCCCGAGCCGCCAACTCCTCCGCCAGGCGGACGATCTCTTCGGGAAGCGATATGGTCCTGCTCATGGCCATGCTCCAATTGTCCTCAAAAACTCGGCGGGTGTCACGGGTCGAATACCGTAGACTTCGCTCCCCCGGAAGTCGCGGATGTTGTATGTGACGAGGAAGTCGGCTTGGCTTGCCGCCGCAAGCTCCAACAGGAACTCGTCGTTTGGATCTCTCAGCACCGGGCGCAGCCGAAATCGTATCGTCTGCTGCGACCCGACTTGGCAAAACATATCAAGGATGTTTTCGATAACCCAGTCCGCCACCCCGAGCCGGCCGGCTTCGCGCTTGGCGACTTCCTCGTATTCGAGGATCAGGGCAACCGACACGATTGGCCGCCATCGCGGGTCGCCGAGAAGGCTGATCAACCTGAAAGCTGCGCCTCTCCTAGACCGCAAGGCTGAAACGAGCACGTTCGTGTCGATAACGATGCGCTGCATCATGCGGCGGCGCGCGCCCGTCCCCTACGCCTTACTCGGCTGATATCCCGGCCTACACCGCACCCGCAGTTTCTTCCCCGGGTCGCTGGCGATCTCGACGCGGATCCGCCGGAATCCCTCGTTGGGATTCGCCGCCGGATAATACGTCACCGTGTAGGAGTTGCTCATGTCCTCGCGGATGTCTTCGAACGCCTCCATCTGTTTCTGCCAGGTGCGCGCCCAATACGCCTTGCCTCCGGTGTTCGCCGACAGCCTGCGGAACACGCCGCTGGAGATGGGATCCTTGTTGACTTCCGCGGTGGAGATCACGTAGATGGGGATGCCTTCGTTCTCGGCCACCACGCGGACATCGTCCGGCGCCACCATGCTGGCGTTGTCGGGACCGTTGGAGAACACGATGACCACCTTCCGGCCGGGCACCTTGGCGGCGTCGCGCAGGGTCAGCAGCAGACAGTTGTACAGAGCCGTATCGTCGCCGGCCACGGCGTTGCCCAACCCCGCGATGGCTTCGCGGTGCTCGTGGGTGAGCGTGGCAGCGCGCGACAAGTTGCGGCTGAAGGTGTACACGGCCACCGAATCGGCGTGGTCCAGCCCGCGCAGAAAATCCTTGATGGCGTCTTCGGCGTACACGAAACTCCGGTACATGAAGTTGCTGGTATCGAACAGCACGAAGACGTTGGTGCCCACGAACGCGTCGGGCCGTTCCATGCCGGGCAGAACATCCGCCTTGGTCTCGTTCAGCGGCCGGGAGGAGCCGTCGGTCGCGATGGCGAGCGGAGCGCTGGCGCCTTCCACGAAGGTCGAAATGCGCTGCAGAATGCCGTCCTCGTAGATGCGGAAATCGTTGTACTTGAGGCCGTTGATGTAGTGGTTCTTGCTGTCCGTCACCTGGAAGCTCAACACCACCATGTCCACCTTGACGCGGAAGATGGGCCGCTGTTCCTGGGCGCGCAGCACCAGGCCCCCGGCTGCCGCGCCAATGAATCCTCGTCGAGAGAGTGTCATCTTCTTTACCCGTTGGATATTATTCGAGTCCGCTCGTCCGCTCCTTGGCCGCCGCCCGGTAACGCTGGCGCACATCGTCGCCCACCGCGCGCAGGGATCTCAAAACCGCCGGCCAGTCCTCCAAATGCGACGCGAAAATCTGCTCCACCAGCTTCTGGGTCCACTCGGGGATCTTCACATTGAGCTGCGCCGGCGGCAGGTTCAACTCGTCCGCCAGGGCCGCCCAATACAGCGTATTGGATTCCCAGCTTTCCGCCAGGATGCGGCTGGAGTAGCCCATCAGCGTGGGGAACGTCCGCAGGTTGAGCATCTCGGGCTGGTAGGAGTTGGCCAGGGTCGGTTTGGGCGTCCCAAACGCGCGCGAGATGGCCGCGTAGCTCGCCTCCCGCGGCTGTTCCTTGGCCAGTTGCAGCATCTCTGCCAGCAGCGGAGAGCCGTTGGCGTCGCGTCGCGGCGCTATTTCTTGCGCCAGCGAGAACAATTCCGAGGGCGTCACCTGCTCCGCGGCGGTTTTCACGTCGCCGGCTTCCAGCCAGCGGCGCACGCCGGTAGTGCGGGCCGGCGCCGCCAGCATCGCCAGCGTACTCAGAACTTCGGAACGCAACTGCGCGTCCAGGGCCGATTCCGCCAGCAACTCGCGCCCGTAGCGCAAATGCAGCCCCACCCAATGCACCTGGGCGGGGGTTACGTTCCACCAGCGCGGGATCTTGGCGCTGAGAATCATTTGCGGAACCAGGTCCCCCCAGATCAGCGCCTGGGTGTGGGTGGGAACCAGGAAATTCTGCTCGGCCTCGGCCAGCGCATACGGCAGGGTGGAAAGCGACCCCACCAGCCGGCCGCCGCCGTTGGAGGGCCAGCCGGAGCCGTAGGTTTCGGTGATGTGCCAGGTGCGCGGCTGGCCTTCGCCGCCGATGAAATCGTGGCTGCGCACGAACAGCGGATTGGTGTAGACAATCTGCGCCCCCGGCGGGGCGTAGTGGGCGTAATTGAAGGCCAGCAGGGTATCGCGCATCAGCGGCGCCAGCAGCCCGATCAAGTCCTTGATCTTGGCTGGGTCGCCGGCGGCCTTCTCGATGGCGGCCTTGAGATTCAATTTGCGCTCGGCGTCCAGGTGCCGGTCGGTCCAGTAGCCGAAGCCCAAGGAGTTTTTTTCGCTGGCGGTAAGCGGAGGCCGCGGAATCTGGAACTCGCTGAGGCGGGCGATCAGTTTGTTCAACTGGGCGGGTGGCAGTTTCTGCGCGCCCTCCAGGTGAGCGGCCAGTTGCAGCAGGGTATCGAGCGGAATCACTTGCTGCGCGTCCAGAATGTGCTGCAGGTCCAGCTTGATCTCCTCGCGGCTATCCGCATCCCCGGCGGAGGATGCGCCCGAGAGCAGATCCACCATGCGTTCCTGCGCCTGCGCCGCCGGCGTTTCGCCGCCCAGAAGCAGCTTCACGCCTCCCCGAGCAGCCTCGAACAATTCGCGGCTGCTCTTGACCTGCGCGAACGGTGTCACGATATCCGCGAAAACCGCGTCGGCCCGGTCTTCGGGAATGCTGCCCTGACGCACCAGGATCTGCCACAGGCTCACCAACGCCTGGAAGGCTCCGGCGGTGTTGCCGCGGTCGCCCGGATCGCGCATGCGGGTGATGGCGTCGGCCGTATCCAGGAACTGCAGGATGGATTTGTCGGAGATGCGCCGCGACTCGGTGAACACCGTGTACTGGCTGCCGTAGGCGTGGTAACCATGCACCAGGCGCTCCACCGTGGCGCTGGCCAGCGGCTCGGCCCGGCCGCGGTCCACGTCGCTGATCGCCATGAAGATCTTCAGCGGTTCGTTCTCCACCTGTTTGCGGCACAGGGCGAACAGGGCCTCGATCACGTCGTCGGGCTCCTTCCAGGTCGCGGCCAGCCTGGTCAGCTTGCCGTCGTACTTGCCCTGCGGGTCCTTGGTGAAGAGGTTCTTCCAGACTTCCAGGCTGCCCGGGATGTGCGGCTTGCCGTCGGCGCCCACCTGCAGCCGCGTGCTGAGCAGCATCATGTCGGCATTCGCGCGGAACACCGGCCGCGCCGGACCGGGGCTGGTCACCCGGCCGCGCACCGCCGCGTAATATCGCTTCATATGCGGCGGATCGGTGAGGTAGTCGCGCACCGGGCCGCGGATGCGCGCCAGAGCGTCAAACAGGCTGCACAGCCACCCGTCGTCCTTGGTGACCAGCTTGTCCAGGAACTCCGCGCCTTTGTCGGGGTTCACGCCCACCAATTCGGCCCACGCCTGCGCGGAGCGTGCGCCGCCCGGAGTCACCGCCGCGCCGTTGCGGATTTCGAACATGCCGCCGAAAAAGTCCAGCACGTGGGCGAAGGCCTTCCAATGGGAATAGCCGGCCTCTTTGCGCAGGGCCGCGGCGGTGTCCGGGTCGAGTTTGGAGAATCCCAGGTACAGGCGGCAATTGGCCGGGTCGCCGATGAAGCTCTCGATGAAATCCGCGGCCGGATCCTTGACCCCGCCCATCCAGTATTCCGGGCCGAACAGCACCGGCACGCGGGTGGCATGGAAATCGTAGGTGAAGGGGCGGTTGGTCCGCAGCGCTTCCTCCAGTTGGTTTACGGGGAAGCCGGAGTCGGTGGTCAGAAATGCGCGGGCCGCGTTTACGGTTTCCAGCACCACGTCCGATCCGCAGCCGCCTCGCATGCGGAAGCCCAGGATGCGGGTCAGGTCGGCGACGATCGGGGTGTCGCAATTCGGCACCTCGATGACCTTCCGGTCGCCCGCCAGTTTTTCCAGCTCCCGCGCCTGCGAGAGGTAGCGGTGGACCAGCTTCAGGTATTCCGTCTGTTCCAGCGCTTCGTTATTCTGCGAGGCTTCGTACCCGTTAGTCACCACGTTGCGCGCCAGGGCCGGGAGGATGTCCTCGGGCTCCACGTCGGGCGAAAGCGCCGCCATGCGCGCGAACGACCGCAGGGGTCCCGGTATCGCCGCGGTTTCCCATGGCTTCGCGGCCGCATTCGAAATGGCCACCGTGGCGCCGGCGGCGGAGGCGTCGCGCTGGGCCGCTGCGCGGTCGCCGGCCAGCAGATCGAGCAGGGTGAGCCGGCGCGAGGCGGCGGACGCCCCGGCGGAATCGCCCGCCCGCTTGCAGGCATCCGCCAGCCGGGCATAGACCGCGCGCGCCTCCGGGTCGCCGTAGCGGTCCAGGTAGCCGGCATAGGCGGACAGGGCCGCCGGGCTGTTATTCTCCGCCGCGCGAGCCAGCGCGGCACGGGTTCCGGCGGCATCGCCGGATTGACCCCAGAGGGCCGCGGAACTGAGCGTTACTACCAGTCCGATGTGAATTGAAAACCGCTTCATGGGGACCTCCCCCGGTACGCCTTCTCACTTGGTCGCGTGCACTCTTGGTTGAGTGATTCTAGATCAAACAAAACACGGAACGCAACCCGGTCCCGGAAACCAGACAAACGGCTCCCGAAATCCGCGGCGCAAAACCGCGTCGCGCCTCGCGTAGAGCGTCCCGCGGTGGGTCTCTGGCGTTACTGCCCGGGCAGCGTGAACGGCACGTGACGCTCACGGTTCAACTGCGCCGAAAGGGCGCGGTCCACGCTGTCGAGCGGCGCCTGCTTTTCCTGGTGCTCCAGGGTGACGTAGCGCAGTGTGGTCCCGCTCACGGAATAGGATTCCGCCGCGCGAATGGTGTGATCGTTGAAGGCGATCAGGTAGATCGGCGACCGCGCCGGCCCCGCCGCTGGTGCCGATGCTGGCGCTGCTGCCGCTGGCGGCGCCGCTGCCGCCGGGGCGGGCGCCGGTCCAACCGGTTGCCCATACTGGTCGTAGCCGCCCTGCGCCGGAGGCGCGTAGACCACCGTCACGTTGGGCGACGGGTTGTAGTCGTAGACCACCGGGTCGGAATAACCGTAATAGTAGCCGTAAGGATAGCTATAATAGCCGTCCCAATATCCGGGCCAATAGCTGTAGCCATACCAGGGGTAATAACCGAAGCCGCCGGAGAATCCGCGGTAGCCGTGAAACCCTCGGTAACCGCCGAAATACATCCCGCCGCCGAATCCGCCGAAATGCGTGCCGCCGCCCAGACCGCCAAAGTGCGTGCCGCCGCCGAATCCGCCGCGGACGGAAGCCGCGCCCGCCGAGCCGCCATGGAATCCGCCGCCGATCCCGCCGCCGCCCGCGCGGGCTCCGCCGCTGGAGTGGCCGCCGCCGCGCTGGGCCATCGCTCCGGCGGTCAACAGACAGAGCAGTCCGATTGCCAGATGGGTTTTCATGATAGTCCCTCTATCTGGGAGCTTACTCCCGCCGGAGGCGCGCCGCAAGGCCGGTGGGGGTACGGGGTGTTCCACTTGGTACGCCGCCACTGTACCATCGTAGAAGATGATCTACACGTGCTACGAAATGATCCAGGATTGCCGGGCCGACAAACCCGAGGGCTGGCGCTATTTCGTCTCCAACTATGTGCCGGTCATTCGCAACCTGGTGGCCCACTACGGTCCCGCCCCGGCGGACGGCGCCGCGGCGGTGGGCTTTATGGAACGCGTGCTGGTGGCGCAGCGCCAGCCGGGATCGAGCCTGTTCCAATCGCTCGACCCCGCTCCGGAACGCTGGTTCGTCGCCCAACTGCGCCAGAAGGTGGTGGCCGAGTTGCCTTCGCGCGAGCCGGAAATCGAGATCGGCCTGGAAACCGTGGCCGCGGCGTTTGCTCCCCTCACCGTGACGGAGAAACTGGCGGCGTGGACGGAAACCATGCGCTATGACGCCGCGCAGGCCGGCGTTCTGTTGCGGATGGCGCCCCAGACCGTGGAGAAGATCCGCGAGCGCTCTTCGGATCTGCTCCGCGGCCAGGCGGACGCCTGGAGCCGCACCCTGCTGGCCGAAAACGGGCGCGCCCTGGGATTGGCGGCGGCCGCGGCGTCCGAGAAGGACTGCCTTCCCGCGAAAGTCTTCCTGGACGTCCTGGACGGCCGCGCGACCTGGCGCGGGCGGGAGCAAATGGAGTCGCACGTCGCCCGCTGCCTGCACTGCATCGACCACTACGCCCGCATGGCCGAGGTGATTGAAGTGTTGCGCGGCGTCACCCCCTTGAGCGAAGCCGAAGCCGCGCCCTGGTGCGAACTGCTGGGGGTTCAGAAACCGCGGCCGCCGTTGTGGAAACGCCTGGCCGGGAACGGATAGGTCTCAGCGCCCCCGCAACAGCTTCAGCCTGGCGCCCAGCCGCACCCATGGCGACCGCATGAAGCCGTGCCACTGGGCCATCAGCTCGCCCACGGCATCCGCCCCCAGCACGAACTCTCCCTTGCGCGCGGCCATCGGCAGCGAGTGGCGCGCCTCGCGCACGATGCCGAACTCCGGGTACTCTTCGCCGTAGATGCGCACCTCGCGGAAGCCGGCGCCCAAGAGCATGGCCTTCAGGCCGCGCTCGGAGAACACCCGCATTTCCAAGGTGGAGCCGGGGCCGCCGTGAAACACCAGGTTTTCGTAGACCTGGATTTTGCCTTGGCGCGTGCGGTTGACCAGCACGTGGCCGCCGCCCAGGCGCGCGATGGCGTACTCGTGAAGCTCCGGGAAGTGCTCGATGGTGCCCTGGTCCAGCGAGTACGGCACGGTGAAGACCAAGACGCCGTTGGGCCGCAGCAGCTTGCACACATTTTGAAACGCCGCCTCGGGGGGCGGCGTCACGTGCTCGAACACTTCGCTCGAGACCACGAAATCGTACTGGCCGAATTCGGATTCCGGCGGATGGGCTATGTCGAAGCGCGGCTCGCGGTCGAAGAACGTGTTGTGGTAGCGGAGCTTTTCTTCCAGGCGCTTATAGTAGACTCCGGAATCGCCGATGCCCATGCCGTGCAGACTGCGGATGAGCGGAAAGGCCGGCAGGATCAGGCTGGCGCCGAACAGTTCCTGGGAGAGCGCCCGCAGCAGTCCGCGGGTGCGCACATTCGAGCCGCAGCGCGAGCAGGTGGGGATCTCGGCGTCGCCAGCCGTTTCCGGCGGCCGGCCGCGTTGGCCGCAAACATTGCAGGTGAATTGCGTTGGGAACGCTCCTGTCCATGAATGATAAACCGATTCGCGCGGGCGGACGAGGAAATCGCCCGCAATATCCGCGATTTGAGGACGGCGGCGGGCCTCACTCAGACCCAGCTTGCCAAGCTGATCGGCACCACGGCATCGGTAATCTGCCGCCTGGAGGACGCGGATTACGAAGGCCACTCCCTGGCAATGCTGCGCCGAATCGGGGGCGCGCTGAGCCGGCGCGTCGAGATCCGTTTCGTGCCGGTTCGGCGCTCGGCATAGCGGATCACCGCCAGCTCACCAGGAACTGCGCCAGGACGATCTTGGCCACGGTGCACACCGGGAACACGCGGGCGTAAGAGGCTTGCGGGGCGTCGGAACTGGAGATCAACGTGGCAAACGCCAGGCTGGCGGGCTCGGTATGGATGGCCGTGGTGAGCCCCATCACCGCTTCGAAGGGCTGCTTGAGCAGCCGGTGGCCCACGAACAGGCTGGCCATGGAGACCGCCGCGGTGATGCCCGCTCCGGCCAGAATCATCCGCATGCCGCTGGACTGCACGGTTTGCAGGAAACCGAAGCCGGCGCGCGTCCCCACGCCGGCCTGGAACAGCACCAGGCCAATCTGCCGCAGCGTGAGGCTGGCGCTCATGGGGATGATCCAGGTGATCGGGCCGGTGCGTTCCACCCGTCCCAGAATCAGGCCGGCGATCAGCGGTCCGCCCGCCAGTCCCAGACGCAGCATGGTCCCGCCCGGCAGCGGAATGGGAATCAGCCCGAGGATCACGCCCAGGGTCATGCCCAGCCCCACCGAACCGAAATCGGTTTCCGCGGTGCCGCGGATGGAGTCGCCGAAGAAAAGCGAGACTGCCTCGAAGTTGGCGGGCGCGGTGAGCACGCGCACGCGATCGCCGAACTCCAGGCGGGTGTCGGAAGTGGGCACGATGTCCAGGTCGCCGCGCCGCAGGCGGGTAATGGTGGCGGAAAGCCGGCCTTG
>Ga0326728_10004870_pt1 | contig 38915 bp, 28 predicted proteins | sample MB3enrmetagenome_FD_207602 | JGI IMG/M metagenome (GOLD analysis project Ga0326728, IMG submission 207602) | Lab enriched peat soil microbial communities from McLean, Ithaca, NY, United States - MB31MN | ecosystem: Environmental > Terrestrial > Soil > Wetlands > Peat | place: USA: New York... | reverse complement strand
CTCGACCGCTCCACTGCGCTCTCGATCTCGCCGCTCTCGCCTACGGCTATCTTAACCCTGAACCATTTTCATCAACTTTCGTGGGCCACAGGCCCATCCTGACAGCTCTGCGAATCGGTGGCCGCGAATCCACAGCGAAGCACCAACCACAGAGCTTTGCTCTGCGCAATCCGGGCCGCAATCCCGAGCAATCCCGCAATCCAAGCACTTCCCGTCATCGGCAATCGAGGTTGGGAACGCTGCCGTGCAACGCGAGGTGCCGGGCTGAAGCCTACGTGGACCATAAAGTGGGGGATGTCGCGCCGCCCTTCAGGGCGGCGCTTCTGTAATCAGACCTGGAGCTTGCGCAGGTAGGGAACGCTGGCCTTCATCATTTTCAGATCCATTTCGACAAAGTAGTTCTGGATGCCGCCGATTTTAGCAGCCGCAAAGATCTTCCTCCAGTCGAGGGTGTCCTGGCCCACCGGCACGATTTTCCGGGTCTTCGCTGACCAGCCCTGCACGTGCATGGAAATGAAGCGGCCCGGGTGGCGGGTGAAATACTCGGCCGCGTCGTAGCCTTCGCTGATGGTGGAAACCTGGAACTGGAACTTGACGAGCTTGGGATCGAGAAGTCTAAACAACAAGTCATAGGTCCGCAGGCCGCCGACCTTCGAAAGCTCAAAGGTCTCATTGTGAAGGCCCTGCTGGATGCCGGCCTGGGCCGCCTGTTCGCCCATTTTGTTGTATTCATCGGCTGCCCGCTTCACGTCATCCAGGGTCGGGTTGCGGGGGCCGTCGAGGCTGGGCACCAGCATTTGCGTCAGGCCGACGTCCTTGGCCCAGGCAATTCTGCCCGCTTGATCTTTCCTGAGCTCCTCAATGCCGAAATGAGAGCTCACGCATTGGACGCCCGCAACGGCCAGAACTTTCCGCAGCTCGGCTCCGGTGTACTTGGCGAGGCGGGAGAATCCCGAGTCGGCATAACCCACCGGCGAGCACAGCTCCACCGTTTGAAATCCCGCCGCGGCAAGCTGCTGGATGGTGCCGGGAAAGTCGAGGGCAATCATCGCCCTGACGGGCCAAGTCTGGCAGCCGATGGGCAATCCCAGGGGATTGGCGCCAAGCTCCCGCGCGCCTGCCGAAAGGAGCCCGGCCACCGCAGCGCTTGTTGCGGCGTTCTGGAAAAACTCTCTTCTCGAAATTTTGGACATGCACACCTCCCGACGCCTTCAATCGGCTTGGAGCAGGTTAGGCCAACCCTGGGAATTATCTCACGATTCGCTGGTAATAAACCTGGGCCGCGACGAGCGGGGCACGCGACACAAAAAATGCCGGATTGCGCAGAGCAAAGCTCTGCGTTTTCATGCAGGCGAGGGCCATCAGACCCATCCAACGGGAGTCGCAGAGCTGCGCTCTGAGTTCGTGACTTTTTTAAATTCGCGCGCAAGTCGGGATGGAAAACAAAAGAGTTAGGCTCGCGAAAATGGCCCAAAAATCAAAAAAGTCACAAGCTCTCTGCGCAATCCGCCTCCCACCTGACGTGGATCGCAGAACTGCGTTCTGCGCAATCCGCCCCCAAGCGTAATTTGGATGCGCCAGCCCCCAACTTTATTTTCGATGGCCGGACATGCTTTTTCCTTGCTGCCTCATTACCTCTGCTATAATGACCGCCCTTGCAGGACCTTCCTGTAAACGGACGCGCCCGGGATCGCGTCCAGGCCTTTTTACCTCGCACCGATTCCCGCAGTGGGTTGCCCTCATGCTCTTTAAGACCTTAAGCGCCTCCGTCTTTGGCATTGATGCTTACCTTGTAGAGGTGGAGGTTGATGTCACCGCCGGCAAGGGCATCTTCTTGACCGTGGGCTTGCCGGACGCCGCCGTGCGCGAAAGCAGCGAGCGCATCAGGTCCGCGATCAACAATTGCGGTCTGCAATTTCCCTGGCAGAACATCACCGTAAATCTGGCGCCCGCCGACGTGAAGAAAGAAGGCTCGGGATTCGACCTGCCCATCGCGCTGGGGATTCTGGGCACCACGGGCGCGCTGCTGAAGACCGAATTGAAAGGTACTCTCTTTCTCGGCGAACTGTCGCTGGATGGCAGCCTGCGGCCGATCAAAGGCGCGCTCTCCATTGCCACGATGGCGCGGCATAAGGGACTGGGCAAACTGGTGCTGCCGCTCGAAAACGCCGCGGAGGCGGCCGTGGTGCAGGGCGTGGAGGTTTACGGCCTGCGCTCGCTGCCCGAAGCTCTGGATCTGATCAACGAAACGCGCGAGTTCCAGCCCGTGCACGTCAACACGGCGGCGATGCTGGCGCAGGCCAGCCAGTACTCGGTGGATTTTCGCGACGTCAAAGGCCAGCTCCACGCCAAGCGCGCCATTGAGCTCGCAACCGCCGGCGGGCACAACATCCTGATGATCGGGCCGCCCGGCGCGGGCAAGACCATGCTGGCCAAACGCATTCCCACCATCCTGCCCCCGCTCACCTTCGACGAAGCCATCCAGACCACCAAAATTCACAGCGTGGCCGGAGTGCTGGAATCGGGCGCGGGGTTGATGGGCGTCCGGCCCTACCGCTCGCCCCATCACACCATTTCCGACGCCGGATTGATTGGCGGCGGCGTCATCCCCCGGCCTGGCGAGGTCAGCCTGGCGCACAACGGCGTGCTGTTTCTCGACGAACTGCCGGAATTCCAACGCAATGTGCTGGAAGTGCTGCGGCAACCTTTGGAAGATGGGATGGTCACCATCGCGCGCGCCGCCATGACGCTTACTTTCCCCGCGCGCTTCATGCTGGCGGCGGCTATGAATCCCTGCCCGTGCGGATTCTTCAACGACCCTTCGCGCGAGTGCACGTGCACGCCGCCGCTCATCCAGCGCTACGTTTCCAAGATCTCTGGCCCGCTGCTCGACCGCATCGACATCCACATTGATATGCCCGCCGTGCGCTTTCAGGAATTGCGCCAGGAAGCGGGTGGCGAAACTTCCGAGGCCATTCGCGCCCGCGTCATCAAAACGCGCGAACGCCAACTGGAACGCTTTCAGGGCGAGAAGATTTACTGCAACGCCCAGATGAGCTCGCGGCAGATTCGCAAGTACTGCGACATTACGCCGGATTGCGAGCGGGTGCTGGAAAGCGCCATGAACCGCCTGGGCCTTTCCGCGCGCGCCCACGATCGCATTCTGAAAGTGGCCCGCACCATCGCGGACCTGGAGGCGGAAGAGAACATCGGCCACGCGCACCTTACGGAAGCCATCCAGTACCGCTCGCTCGACCGCAGCTACTGGACTTAATAATGTTAGACTATGTGGAGGACGCGAAGGTTGCGGCGAGTCCGCAAGGAACTGTTAAGACCGACGGAGGGTGACTGGTGGCAAAAGCAACCATGAATCGTAGATCCAAAATCAGCAGCGCAGGCAAAGCGAGGCCGGGGTCGAAGCGCGTCACTCTGCGAGTTCCTGGCGGCAAGTCGGCGATGCGTTCCTCAGAACGAAAATCGATTGAAGAACTGGCGGCGGAGCAAGGACTGAAGCCGACTATGCTGGAAGACATCCTCGGTAAGGGCGCCGATTTGTGGGAAAGCAATCAGGAATTCGAACGCTTCGTCGAGGATATCTACGCGCGCCGACGCGAAGATCGCGAGCTTGCCAAACCATGCACATGCTGAATCGCAGGAATTTTCTCAAGACAGCGACCTTGGCTACGGCTGAGACTTTGGGGGGACGCAATCTGCACGCAGTGGCGGAAACCCAAGGCGAGGCGACCGCGCCGGCCACCACCCCGGGCACGCCGCAAGAGCCGGTGCGGGTCCTGAACGGCGAGGTCGACCTGGATCGTCATGATGGCGGACTGAGTCCGGCGATTGGTGTCGAGCTGATCCAGGTGATGCGGGCCAACCGGACCCATCCGGAGTGGGCGGAAGACTTCGGCTTCACTTACAACCACGCCCCGATGATCAGCTACTGGAACGGCAAGTTCCACGTCGAGTGGCTGAGCAACACTTACGGCGAGCAGACGCCGCCGGGCCATACATTGGTCGCAACCTCGGCGGACGGGCGCACCTGGAGCAAGGGCAAGGTGGTGTTTCCGATTTACTATTTTGACGTGCCCCCCTTCCGCAACTCCACGAGCGAGCCGGGCATGGCCATCATGCACCAGCGGATGGGTTTCTACGTGGCGCCCAATGGGCGGCTGCTGGTGCTGGCCTTTTATGGCTGGAACAATCCTTTCGGCCCCGGAGGCGTGGGCCGCGTGGTGCGCGAAATCTACAAGGACGGCACTTACGGGCCGATCTATTTCATCAAATACAACCCGCACTTCCGGCAAACCTTTGCGCGCCAGTTCCAAAACGACGATCCGGGCTGGAACGAGGAGAACACGAAGAATCCGTACACTCCGGGCGATGCGCCGATGCCGGTGCTGTACTACAAGCACTCGCCGGACCAGGGCTTTGTGGAGGCCTGCGAAGCGCTGCTGGCCGACCCGCTGAAGACGATGCAGTGGTGGGAGGAGGAGGGCGATCCGGCCACGCTGTTCAAGGCGCCGCCTTCCGCGCGTTTCCCCCAGGGGCACATGGAGCGCTGGGAAGCGCCTTCGGTTTATCACCGCGCGGATGGCGTCGCGGTTTCGGTATGGAAGTGGTCGGGGGCGGCCTTGTCAACCGACGAAGGCAAAACCTGGAGCAACGTGGTGCGCGTGCCGAGCATCATCACCGCCGGCGCCAAGGTATGGGGCCAGAAAACCTCGGACGGGCGTTACGCCCTGGTCTACAATCCCGCCAATGATGGATACCATCGCTGGCCGCTGGCCGTGGTGTCCAGTGACGACGGCAAGACCTTCGATCACATGCTGATGGTGGAGGGCGATGTGTATCCGCGCCGTTATATGGGGCGTGCCAAGGACTTCGGCTTTCAATACGTCCGCGGCATTTCGGAAGGCAACGGCACTCCTCCCGGCACCGACATGTGGCTGACTTACAGCACCAAGGAGGATATCTGGGTGGCGCGCGTTCCCGTGCCGATTCGCGGCGCGGTGCAAGGGCCCGTTGCTGACAACTTCGACGACATGGAAGTGGGCGGAGTCATCAAGGACTGGAACATCCGCCGCGGGCCGTGGACGCCGGTGGGCGTTGCGGCTTTCCCCAGCGCGACGAACAAGAGCCTGCAACTTGAAGACCGCGATCCTTACAACTATGCGCGGGCGGAGCGCGTGTTCGCCCAGGGCGCCGCGAAGTCAATATCGGCCAAGGTGTACGCGCATCAGGCGAACACCGGACAGTTGAACGTGGAGGTGCTGAACCACACCGGCAATCGCGCGGTGCGGCTGATCTTCGGCGCGGACGGGCATGTGTGGGTCACCGACGGCGCCCAATCGCTGGACGCGGGGCCCTACCAAGCCCACATGTGGTACAACCTCGCGATTCAGGTGGACGCGGCGAACGGAAAGTACAATGCCACACTGGACGGAAAGCCGATCGCGCGCCAGGCCACGTTCATGGAACCCGCCGCGGACGTGAATCGCCTTTGCTTCCGCACCGGCGATGTGTACACGGAACCGACCCGCAACGTCAGCCGCGACCTCGGCGGCCGGGACTTTCCCAACGCCGACGCGCCCGTGCCCGCCGCCGGTTACAATATCGACGACGTTGCGGTGGATTAGGAAAGGCCACAGACGAAGGCACACGACGCCTGCGTCTGCGCTACCCGTTATGAAAATGCCATCTGCATCGCGAAGGCAATTCCTGGGCGCTTCCGGAGCCTCGCTGCTTTCCTCCCTGGCGGCAAGGACAAATCCTGTCACGGGCCCTGACGCCGGCGCGGCCAAGGCATCTCCCCAAGCCAACATCATTCTCTTTATGCCGGATGAGTTGCGCGCGGATGCGCTCGCCTGCTTTGGCAATCCGGTTTGCCGCACGCCCAACCTGGACCGCCTTGCCTCCGCAGGCACGAGGTTTGCGAATTGTCACGTCCAATATCCCGTTTGCGGCGCCTCCCGCTGTAGTTTACTGACGGGATGGCCAACCAGTGTGAGGGGCCACCGGAGCCTCTATTACTTTCTCCGCCCGGAGGAGCCGAACCTGTTTCGATACCTGAAGCAGAATGGGTACGACATCTTCTGGTATGGAAAGAACGACGCCCTGGCCGCGGAATCCTTTTATCAAAGCGTGACCGCGTGGAACGATCAACCGGAGCCGGCAAGAGCACCCGGCAAGGTTTCCCGAAACCCCTGGCCATTGGACGATCCGCGCTATTACTCATTCCTCTTCACGGAAGGTGGCGACCGGCGGGCTACGGGGGATTTTCAAAACGTGCGCGCGGCCATTCGCATCCTGGAGCGCGAGCACGCCGATCGACCGTTTTGTCTCTTCCTCCCGTTGAGTTTCCCCCATCCGCCCTACGCCGGACCGGAAGGGTTTCACAATCTTTATGACCACGCGGATTTGCCACCCCTGCGGCCCAGCGGTCTGCCCAGGAAGCCGGATTTCCACGCGGGCATTCGCAAGGCCTACAACATCGATACCGTCACCGAGAGCACGTTTTGCACGATCCGCTCCGTCTATCTGGGCATGGTGAGCTATACGGACTGGCTTTTGGGAGAACTACTGGAGGCCGTCGAGCGCACTCACCACAGCAACGATACGGCGATCTTTGTCCTTTCCGACCACGGTGACTACGCCGGTGATTATGGGCTGGTTGAGAAGTGGTCAAGCGGCCTGGAAGATGTCCTCACGCACGTTCCACTCATCGCGCGCGTGCCGGGCGGCGTGCCGGGCCACGTCGCCGAGAACAGGGTGGAGCTTTTCGACGTGATGGCCACTTGCCTCGAGCTGGCCGGGATCGAAGCGCAGCACACCCACTTTGCGCGCAGCCTGATGCCCCAGATCCACGGCGGCCCCGGCGACGCGGAGCGCGCGGTGTTCTGCGAAGGCGGGTACAACATCTATGAGCCCCAGTGTTTTGAGCCTCCCATGGCCCCCCACTCCATCTACTACCCCAAGACGCACCTGGAACTGACCCAGCCGGAGATGATAAGCCGGGCGGCGATGATTCGCACCCACACCCACAAGCTGATTGTGCGTCCTAGCGACCAGAGCGAGCTTTACGACTACCGGCAGGATCCCAACGAACTACACAATCTCTATGGGGATGCGGCCGTCGCCCAAATCCAGAGCGAGTTGGAACATCGCCTGGTCAGTTGGTACATCAACACCACGGGCATCGCTCCGTTTGATAAGGACCAGCGCGCCGCGCCGCCGTTTATTCCGACACCGAGTTTTCCGAAGGCGGGATAACGTGGCAAGATCGCAAGCGCCAAGCGAGGTCCATCCGGCGCATCCCGACCGTCACCTCACCTGATCGGAGCCAGGGACCAGCATCAGCCTTTTCGGAATTGAACGGTCCACTGGATTTTTCCTTCCCGAGGTTCGAGCCGGAGCTTCCATATATCGGCACTTTGCTCAGCGAGGTCGCATGATCCCCCTTGGGCATGCGAGTTTATGGGGACAAAACCTTGGGGAACGTAGAGGGTCAATACGAAGGGCTCCCGGGTCAGGGCATCGCTGACCCCGAAGAGAATATTTCGCGCCCCATCCCACCGGAGGTCCTGCAGGCCGACTTTACCCTGGCTAATGTGGTTGCTTGTGGAAAGCAACTGGGGATACCCGGTTTTGTTTCTCACGGAGAGCGCAAGGGTGTTCCAGTAGGGGACGTCCACATCCAGGGGTTTTGCAAACTCACCAAGGAATTTGTCATTCCAAAAGTCAAAGACCAGGAAGGGGCCGGGAGAATTCAAAATGGATGGCAGATCCAGGTTGAAATGCTGGGGTGTTTCTTGCGCCCAGTTAAATAAGGCCAACAAGTGCCACTGGCCAAAGGGCGTCTTAAGCGGCAGATCCCACATGGAGCTTTGCGCGCGTTCAAAGACGTCCAAGGGACGGCCGGGCTCACCGAGGATGGGATGAATTTTCTTGATGACCTCCAGGCGCCCGGGATCGATGTAGAGCAAGTTGTCGCCGAGGGTCTGGACTCCCCCCGTAACGGCCATGAGTGTCGCCCAAGCTTGCACCTGTGGGACGCTCAGGTCGCGGGTCAGGATAGCATCCGGATCGTTCAGCCAGAAATTGCGGTGCATAAACCAGCGCGCGGCCATGGCCTCCGGGCAGCGAACGTCCTTCCCCCAAGTGTCGTTGGTGATGCGCATGCCGTCGACCAAGCCCACGGAGGGAAGGATCAAGCCGTTACACCCGAGCAGGTAAACGTCCGGCCCCAAAGCGTCCCGCATCGTTTGCAGTGCCCGCCGGTAAATCTGCACTTTGGTCAAGCTCGAGTCATGGAATTTATCTCCCCACACCAACTCGCGCAGGAAGTCCGCCTGGACATAGTCATACCCCCACTGGCGGATCCGCGTAAAAAGGTTCCGGATGGTCTCCAAGGCGCCGGGGTGAGAAGGATCGAGGAAATACATGGTGTTCCCGATGTAGTTTTTCCGGACGAGGAGGGTTCCATCGGCATGGCGTTGCAACCAGTCGGGGTGATTGTGGAATAGGCGGGAGGTTTCGGATACAAACGCCGGGGCTACCCAAACGCCGGCATGGATCCCCAGGTCGTGGATCTGCCGGGCCGCTGCGCCCATCCCGCCGGGCACGGATGGGAAGTTCCAATCTCCATACTGGTCGCCGTCATCAACGATCCGCACCGCGTCCATACCTAATTCCTTGAGGTGGTCAGAAACCAGCAAGCGGGCGTTGGCGAGGGTACTCTCCTCGAGTGAGGTCCGCTCAGTTTTCATCAATCGTCCATACCGTGCGTACCAACTGCACCAAGTGGTATAGGGCTTATCCCAGGGCCTGACGTGGTTTTTCTCCCTGACCAAAGCCGCGTAAAGATCGAGCCCCAGGATGGGGTTCTCAGGAAAACCCAGATAGAGCGGATCGGAGCTGCGAGTTTCTCCCGGCGCCATTCGAACGCCGTCAAAGCGACTCACGGCCCGGAATTTCAGCCCGGCCCAGGGTTTCCAGGTGTCCAAATCCACCTCGAAGGTTCCCAGCGCCTGCGTGCCGGAGAAGTATCCGCCGACGATGGGGGGAGAATTAATGGCCACGGTGCCGAAGCTTGCGACCGTTTTATCGCGCTCCAGCCGGGTGAGCGCGGACTGACCCGCGGAACTAAAGCCGTCAGTCAACACGGACCTGGGCACAAGTCGCTCTTCCGTCGTCGCCGGGCCCGTCGCCTCGACATCCATAATTCGATCCAGTTGGACCGCGAAGTCATGGAGGTTGGTAAGCCGGCTCTGGTAGAGGATCCCGGAATCACTGCTGAGCAAGCCTATCGATTGTTCGAGGCGCAGTCGCAAGGAGGGGAAATCCGTTACGGTGTGGATTTCCGGTATCTCGCCCAGTTCGGTCTTTACATTTTGGACCGAAGCACTCCGCTTCGCCGCGTCATCTCCGGTGGATCCCGCCCCCAGGGAAGTAAAGGCAGTGGTCCGCGCGTCCGTAAGAAGGTCCTTGCCCGCGGCAGTCCAACAACGCCAGGTCCCACTGGATGGGTCGTATTGGACGCGCAGGCCCTCGTTCTTGATCTCCAGGACATTTCCCGATGATTCCGAGCCCAACGCTGATTCGGCTCCGGCCTGTGGTTTTGCAAAAGCTCCCATGTCACCTGCGGCCATGAGGCCGCCCAGGCGAAGTAAACGCGCAAGCGCCGTTCTGCGGTTTTCAAAGTTTTCTGGCATGTCCTCACTCTTCTTCAGCGCAGACGTACGCGTTCCTGGCGTTTGTCTGCGGCTCTTTATGCGTCTGCCGGATTGCGCCCCGATGCATCGGGGCGGTTGGGGCTTCGCCGTGGATCCGCGGTCACCGATTCGCAGAGCTTCGCTCTGCGCAATCCGACGTCTCGTTTCACCCGCCTACCGAGCTTCGATTGCCGAACCCGCGGTCACCGATTCGCAGAGCTTCGCTCTGCGCAATCCGGCGACTCGTTTCACCCCGCCCGATTCAGGATTTTGCCGCAGGTGAATACTCCGCACCCCGCTCAAACGGAAACATCGGTTTGCGCCGGTATTGATAATTGAAATTCGCGGGATTTACGGCGGTAATTCCGGGCGTATCAACTTCGATGAGGCGCGCCGAGACAGGCTCGTAGGCGGCGCGGGGAGCCACCGCCCCCTTCACAATCAGTACACGCTTCAACTCCGGTTTAATGCCCAGGCTTAAGATTTGCTCCAGACTAAAGGGCGACATGCGCAAGGAGGTGAGAACGATCGTATCACCCTCGGGGGTTTCCACGACGGCGGTGAGCCCCTGATTGTTCCACAGCCTGCCCCCATGGCGAGTCTGCGCCTCGGCAAAAACTCCGTCGTGCATCAACCGCACGCGCCCTTGCACTTGCACCGGCTGGTTGTGCAAGGCATCGCCCTTCCCTCCGGCCGCGATGGAAACGGTTTCCCCCACTCCGGCAGCAGCGCAGGCCCGAACCGCTTCCGGGTCATGCAACACCACGAGAGTGTTATGCACTCCGGCCCTGCGGAGAGCTTCGAAAATAAGGGTGCCGTCGCCGGGGCTGCCCCCGCCCACGTTGTCGCCCACATCGAGCAAGGTTAGGGGCGTCGCCGTGGCTTGGGCGGCCTCGGAAACAGCCTCGGTAAGTGGAACTCCGGCGAAATGACATTGATCGCGGAGATCCCAGAGTCTTTGCGCTAGCGCTTGGGCAGTTTCACTGGCAAGCGTCTCATTTCCGTCGGCAACCACCAGGATGGAGGGGCCCATCTCCTCCACGTCGGCATAAGGAAAGCCCATGGCGATACTGGCGGAAATGATTCCGGGCCGTTTAAGCACTTCCTGCATTTCCCGGTAAAGCGCAGCCATGGGTTCACTGTCACTTCTTTGGGCAAGAAGGGTGATTAAAAGCGGCGGCTTCTCGATCGCCTGCACTGGCCGTATGCTGCCGGCAAGGATTCCCTCCAGCAGGCGAGCTGCCTCGCGCCCGCGTTCCCGCTGGTCGATATGCGGATACGTCCGGTAAACGGTGGTGGCGGTGACTCCTGAAATCATTTGTGGGGAGACGTTCGCGTGAAGGTCAAGAGTCATCACGATGGGAAGCGCCGGGCCGACGGCCTGGCGAATCCTCTGCACGGTCGTGCCGTCGGCGTCTCGGGCGTGTTGCGCAACCATGGCCCCATGCAAGGAGAGCAGCAGCCCGTCGAGCGACTCGTCGGCAAGGCGTTGGAGGATTTCCGCCAAAATCCGCTCGTACGCTTCCTCCCCCACCGGCCCCGCCGGCATGGCCCACGCACTCACCAAGGGCACGATGGTTGCGCCCGACGCTTCCACCTGCTCGAGCATTCCGCCGATCTCGTGTTGGGCCCCGGACCATTCACGAACCACGGCATCGCCGAAGGCCAGGCCACCTTCCTTGAACATGTCGTAGGTGGTCAGAAGAGGGTTAAAGCTATTCGACTCGTGCATGAACGCTACCAGCCCCACTTTTTTCACCGGGCGTGCTCCTGGTCAAAAATTCGTTCGCGGCTCAGCATTCTATCTGCTTCCGGTCTCCTGCTCACGCCTTTTGTCCTACCCGTGGTGAAGCCGCCGGGCGCCAAACTATGTTCCGCCTTGAGAAACAAAGTGTTTTACTTTTCACGAGAAACATGTTAATGAACTAGGCGCAGTTTGTAAACCCTCTGCCCCGGAGGCAGGGGGCGGCAGTGGAGAGGCGGACCGAAAGCCAGATGTCACGGCAACCTTTCGCTGCGGAGCAGGCCGGAAAGGGAGGGACTCAATCACGTGGGCAATCGGAAAAACCCCAATTACCTCAAGGTGGTCGCCAAGACATTTCATTTGGTGGAAGCGATGTCGAAGGCCCGGTCGGGCATCCGGCTAAGTGAATTAGCGCGGAAACTCGGGCAACCCAAGGCCACGGTTTTTCGCATTCTCTACACACTGCAGGAGCTCGGGTACGTGCAACAGGACCCGGGGACGGAAATGTATCGACTCAATGAACGGATTGGCTGGTTTACGCACGGTGATGCCAGGGAGATGATCATCGGCGCGGCGCGGCCCTTGATGGGACACTTGTTAAGCCGCTTTGAACAGACCGTCAATCTCGGAATGATGGAACACGACAAGGTTGTTTACGTGGAAATCAAGGAAGGCTTGCGGTCCATCCGCATGGCGGCCACGGTGAACACCTATGCTCCGCTGCATTCCACCGCCCTCGGAAAGTCCCTCCTGGCGTTTCTTGAGCCGCATGAGGCGGAAGCCATTCTGAAGAAAAGTCTCCTGACCAAATTCACGGAGAAGACCATCACCGAGCTTCCCCAAATGATGAACCATCTCAAGCTGGTCCGCAAACAGGGGTTCGCGGTTGACAATGAAGAAATGGAGTGGGGCGCAAGATGCATTGCCGCCCCTCTGCGCAACGCCGCGGGTGTTCCCATCGCCGCGATCAGCGTGTCCGGCTCGACCAGCCAGGTGCGGGGCGTGCAAGTGAAGGAGATCGCCCAGGCCCTGGTGAAGGGATGCCGGGAGGTTTCCGAGCAACTGGGTTTTTCGGGACGAATTACGCCGCCGACCACCGAAAAGACCGGCCCGACAACCCTCAAACCGCGCAAACTCGTACGGGAAGATCCACAAGATGTCGATGAGCTGGCGAGTTGAAATGGGTACAGGCTTCAGAAGAAAGACCCTAATGGGAAGGACATATAGTGATGGGCTCACACGCGAACGGGACCTCTCACTCGCAAAGTCTGTATGAGGAAGCGAAAAGATACGCGCCGGGCGGAGTGCACAGCAATGTCCGCTTGGAGATGCAGCCCTTTCCCCTTTTCTTCAAGTGCGCGAAGGGTTCCCGTCTGTGGGACGTCGATGGCAACGAATACATCGATTATGCCCTGGGGATGGGCCCGATCATCTTAGGGCACGCGGACGGGGAGGTTAACGAAGCGATTCGCCAAAGCGTCGCGAACGGCCAACTGTACGCCGGGCAACACGAGGATGAACTGTCTCTCTCTCGCACCCTCTGTGAAATTGTCCCTTGTGCGGAGATGGTTCGCCTGTCGTCATCGGGCTCGGAAGCGGTACAAGCGGCGTTGCGACTGGCCCGGGCGGCCACCGGCCGGGATAGGGTCATTAAATTCGAGGGGCATTACCACGGCTGGTTCGACAATGTGGACGTCAGCGTCCACCCCGACCCGTCCTTAATGGGACCGGCGTCCCGGCCCGAGGCTGTCCCGGAAAGCCCCGGGCAGTGTGCGGACGCGTATGCGGCCATCATCTCGCTGCCCTGGAACGATCTGGGCTTGCTGACCGCGCGGATGAAAGAAAACCCGGGCGAAATTGCCGCCGTGATCATGGAGCCCATCATGTGCAACACCTCGGTAATCCTGCCGCGGCCGGGCTTCGTGGAAGGGGCACGGGAACTCTGTTCACAATTGGGCAGCCTTTTGATTTTTGACGAGGTGATTACCGGTTTTCGCGTCGGGTTGGGAGGGGCGGGAGAACTTTTGCGCGTAAAACCCGACCTGGCCGTCTTTGCCAAAGCCATGGCGAACGGCTACCCCGTGAGTTGCCTCGCGGGCCGGCGCGACCTTATGGAACAGTTCGCCGGGGGTGTGGAACACGCCGGAACCTACAACGCCAACCGGCTGAGCTGCACGGCTGCCCTGGCCACTCTACAGGCGCTCCGGAAAAACCATGGCGAGGCTTACGCCGCCATCCACCGGGCCGGATCCGCCCTGATCGACGGACTTAGGAAGCTGGCCAAAGAAACGGACCTGCCGATGCATGTCCAGGGGCTTCCCAGCGTCTTCCACACCACCTTCACGACGCAGTCCGAGATTACCGATTATCGAACCTACGGGCGTTGTCAGATGGAGAGCCAGGCGCAGTTTGTGGCTCTGCTGCGCGAAAACGGAATCAATATCACGGGGCGAGGCACGTGGTTCGTGTCCGCTGCGCATACGGTTCGCGACGTCGAGCACACCCTGGAGGCGGTGAGAGGAGTCTTGCTCTCCAATGAACTCAACCAGCACGTGGTGCCAAGTTGACGGTAAAAACCACCGCCCGGCCGGCGGTGGTTTCAGGCCCCGGATTTTTCCAGATTTTTTCCGCTTGACAAAGTAAAGGGGGCCTGCTATTTAACCTTTCGCCGAAGTAAGTGAAACGGAACGTTCCGCATCGTGGAACATCCAATGTTGACCCAAAGTAATCTCCCCGTGGGGAAACCGCTGCGCATCACTCCAACCCGGTGGGAAGAAGGAGACGGGAGGTCCGGGCACGTTTCTGAGGACCTCGGTGGAGGAGGGTTTTGCCCGGGTCCCAGCCGCGGGCCCGGCGGAGCCATCTCCGAACGGCAACGATCGTGTGACCGTCCCAGCAAGGTGAACTGCTAGGACAAAAGTGAGAGAGGAGCGATTATGAAGTATCGGGGGTCTCAGCACTTCTATAGATTCTTTTGCGGGGGGTTGGCGGTGGTGTTCACCGCACTCCTTTTGACGATTTCCCAGCCGGTCAGGGCACAGGAAATAACCGGGGGCATTACCGGGACGATTACCGATCCGTCGGGGGCGGCGGTGCCGAACGCCCAGGTGACGGCCACGGACGTGCAGCGCGGCACCGTCTGGCCCATGCAAACTAATTCTGTCGGAATCTACGATTTTCCCCGGTTGCCGGCGGGGCAGTACACCCTTACGGTGGAAGCCCGGGGCTTTGCCACCGCCGTGCGTCCGGCTGTTGGGCTGGAAATGAACCAGATTGCCCGCGTGGATGTGGCGTTAAGCGTGGGCACGGCGACGCAGAAGATTACGGTGACGGGAGCGCCTCCCCTGCTCCAGATGGACACCATGCAAGTGGGCCTCGTGACCAGCGGAAACATGAACGAGAATCTTCCCCTGTCGACCCGGGACTTTCTTCAACTTACCCTGCTCACGCCGGGTGTGACCACGGTGGACCCCACCTCCTTTGAAACCAGCAAGCGCACCACGTTCAACGGCGGCGAGCCTTACGTAAATGGCAATCGGGAGGAGAACAACACCATCCTGCTGAATGGGATTGACAACAATTTGACGGTCGACAACATTTCTTCCTACCTGCCGAACGTCGATGCCATCCAGGAATTCGACATGATCACCAATAATGCTCCCGCGCAATACGGCCAATTTTCGGGAGGGGTGATCAGCGTGACCCTCAAGTCCGGCACGGACCATTATCATGGCGAGGTCTTCGAGTTCGTCCGCAACGATAAATTTAACGCCAATTCCTGGGGGAACAACGCGACCCTGGGGGGGGCAATACCGAGGCCCTACATGCGCTGGAATGATTTCGGCGGCACGTTCGGCGGCCCGGTGATAAAAGGCAAGCTGTTCTTCTTCGCTGATTACGAGGGCCACCGGGATGACACTCCGGCCTCCGTAGCGGCGTTCTCCGTCATGACGGCGGCGGAGCGCCAGGGAGATTTCTCCGACGTCTTAACCGTCAGCGCGCAAAATCCCACGGCCATCCCGCTCTATAACCCTTGCGCCTCCACGAGCGGACCTTGCACGGCGCCCGCCAACCCCACGGCCAATCGCACGGCGTTTACCAACAACCTGATCCCGCTCAGCATGATCGACCCCGTGGCCCAAAAACTCTTCTCTTCCGGCGACTATCCCGCGCCGGTTACGAGCACCCTGACCAAAAACTTCTTCTACACGAACCATACCAATCTGGAAAACGACCAGGGGGATATCAAGGTCGATTACATGCTGCGTGACCAGGACCGCTTCTGGGGCAGTTATTCCGCTGGAACCCAGCACGATGCTCCCCAAAACTCATTTCCGCTCGTCGGCGAGAGTTTTGATAACGTGCCCTTTCATGGCGGCGCCATTGACTGGACCCACACCTTTAGCCCCACGCTGGTCATGGATGCGAAAGTAGGGGTTAACCGCACATTGGATACCTACGGATCACAGGTACAGGGACTGGGCAATTTTGCCGAGGCGATTGGCATTGCCGGGGGCAACGATCATGGGGAAGGGTTGCCGGGAATGATTCTCGGCGGCAATGCTTCCCAGATCGGCGTGCAGGGCAACAACCAGATTTTCGCGGATACGACCGTGGAACCCACGGTGGACTTCATCTACACGCGCGGCCATCACATCCTCCACATGGGCTTCCAAGCCGAGCGCCACAACAGTAACAACGCCTACTTCGGAACGGGCGAGTACGGCACCATGACCTTCGGCCCGCAATATACGGACGGTCCGAGCGTGACCAAGCCCACCTCCATCGGTTATGGTCCCGCCAGCTTCTTCCTCGGGCTGCCCAGTTCGCTGGCCATCTCCGTCAATGTGGGGATGTATGGGCAGCGGAGTTGGGTTACTTCCCCCTACGTACAGGACGACTGGCGCATCACGCACCACTTGACGGTCAACCTCGGCCTGCGCTGGACCTATAACCAGCCCTGGTATGAAGTCGGCGACCGACAGGCCAATTTTGGACTGGTCAACGGCACGGAATACTTTGCCGGGCAGGCGGGTTGCCCCTATGACAATTGCCGCGCCCTTTACAATAACTACTGGCGCGATTGGCAGCCGCGCATCGGGTTCGCCTACAGCCCGGGCTTTCTGGGCAAGTCCACGGTGGTGCGCGGCGCGTACACCATCTCTTCGTTCCTGGAAGGCACCGGGACGAATCTCCGGCTGCCTTATAACCCGCCATACCAAACGCAGTCGACGGCGAAATATACCGCCACCGCGGCGCCCTATACGGAATATTTCCCGGGATCGATTACCGATCAGGGCTTTTCCACCGTGGCCAACCCCGCCAATCCCTTTGCCTCGGCGGAGCTGCGCGTCTGGAATCCCGATATTCAGCCGACCATGGAGCAACAGTGGAACCTCAGCGTCGAGCATCAGTTCCCGGGCCAGATGCTTCTATTTATAGGCTACGTCGGCCAGCATGGGACGCATCTGCTGGACCCCATGCCTTATGACCAGAAGATCATGCCGGGCGATCCCGGATGCCCCTCCACGAACACCACGCCGTGCCCACCCCCGTTCTTGTCCGGCAATCCGACCCTGCAAGGCGAAATAACCTCCATTGCCGGCACGGAAGCCAACGGCCTGCAGGCCTACGATGGTCTACAGGTCAGCTTGCGCAAACATATGACGCAGGGGTTGGAGTTTATGGCGTCCTACTCCTTCCAAAAGGCCATGGCCGACACCGAGGGCTGGGAGGGCGAGGGCGGCGAGGCCAAGGGCAATTCCGCTTGGCCGCAAGATATGTACAACCGGCACAATGCCTGGGGGCCGGCTTACTTCAATGACGCCCAGGTTTTCGATTACTCCTATGTATACCAATTGCCGGTGGGGTCGGGGCAAAGGTTCGGAAGCCAGTGGAACCGGGTGGCCAAGGGCGTTTTGGGCGGCTGGAAGCTCTCGGGGATTATCACCATGCACACGGGCTTCTCCCTCTCGGTGACCGGCAAAAACGCCTCGGGGACCAACGCCATGGCGGAAATGGGAAACTGCCTCGGTCCCGTGACTTATAACCACCAGGTGGGCCAGGGAACTACGTGGTTCAACACCTCAGCGTTTCAGAATCCCCCGGCCAATACGTTCGGAACTTGCGGCCCGGGAACCTTGATCGGACCCGGACAGCGAAGCTGGGATGCGGGAGTCTTTAAACAATTCCCCATCACTGAAACCAAGCGGGTGGAGTTCCGGACGGAGTTCCTCAACGCCACCAATACGCCCATCTTCGCCGCGCCGAATACCAATTCCAACGCCGCGACTTTCGGGGAGGTTCTCAGCGCGGAGCGTCCCCGCAACTTGCAATTCTCGCTGAAGTTCTACTTCTGAGGTAGCTCAGATTATTCACCAAGCCCCGGCTGATGCAAAAAGGCCGGGGCTTGGCCACGCCTGGGGCTGCAGGCCCATCCTTGCAAGCCATTGAAAACAAAGGTTAAAAATCTATTATCCGTGTAAGTATTTGAAAATAAACAAGTTGCCGTGTCACAACGCAGGCATTAGCTGGAAATAGTAGGCATTAATGGAATGTCCACAATACTCCTGCGCCAGGCTTCGTTCAAACTTCCAGATTTTCAATTTCCGGTGTACTTGATCCACATGGGCGAGACCCAAACGATTTCGCCGTCATCCTGTTCGCCGCGCACGTAGTAATAACTCGTCTTGTCTTTTTGCGGCTGATTATCCCGCCAGGAAAATTCCACCTCCCGCGTGTTGGGGGAAGTCGAGTAAACAAACTTGCCGTCGCGAACGATGGTGACCTTGGCGAAATTCGAGGTGCCGCGCAGTTTGATTTTCAGCGTGGGCGCATCGGCCGTGGAAAATTCATCGCCCATCATGTGCGTTCCACTTTCGACGTCGGCGAGGATCTCATCGGTGGCCGCGTAAGTGTGGCGTAGCTTGAGAGCTTCCAGCACCGACTCGCGCGTCACATCCTTAACGAAGAGGTTCGCGTAACTCATGTGGGTGGAGATGTGATCCGAGCTTGACTCGAACCCCAAGCGGTAACCCTTATCCAGAGCCACACTGACGTAACCCTTGGGCCGCCAGCCTCCGATGGAATCCTGTTGGCTGTTGGCGCGCGGGGCGCCGGGCATTTCGTAATCCTGGCGAATGCCCTGGTAGATTTCCACGACGGGCTCGGCATTGGGATCATTGTCACGCCAATCGGTGCCCATGTTGGTGGCGCTGGTATGCGACCCCACAACGCCATCGAACTGTTTCAAGTACGCGTAGAGCATTTGCGTGTCGGGCGTATGCTCAACGCGGCCTTCCTCCACTGTCATCAGCCGCGACGGATCCAGGCGCGGAAGCGTATGGATGCCGCGCTGCACGAAGATCACGTTGCGGTGGCCATCCGGATAACCCACGCTGCGTTCGTAGGAGAACATGGGAGCGAATTTTCCGGGCGTATAGAAAACATCCGTGAGCTTCTGCGTGATCCACCAGGAATATTCGCGCCCACCGCCATTGTCGTGGTCGCAGCAGCCCACCCAGTCCAAAGCCACCGCGTCCAGGATATAGCGCCATTGATCGTAGAGCGTGCCGTCGTTCCCACCGTCCATCGAAACTTCGCTATGGCGGTGGAATTCGCCCCGCACAATGCGCAGATTTTTTTCCGGCCCGCCGCGATATTCATGAATGGCCTGAAGAGCCGCCACGCGAGCATGATCAAATGTCGTCGCGGGCGCGGATACAGGAGGCGCCGCAACTACCGGGATCGCCTCAGTTGCCGGGCCCAAGTCAACCTCCTGACACCAAAGATCGTTGTTGTAGGGATCCGCACCAGGCTTGGCGTTAGGTCGCAAGGCGTTCGACGTCTTGGCCGGGCTGTCGTCGCGGCGGCCGTCGGAAGAATTTACCACCAGCAGTTTGCCATTCGCTACCGCCGCCAACGCCGGCCGGTTGTCCAAAAGATTATCGGTGTGATTCAGGAAAACCGGTGGCGTCCAAGCCTTGCCGTCAAAAGACACCAGATACTCTTCCCAGGCCGTGCCCACCGAGCTCCACCAGTTGGGATGGGGCGAGCGAAAGGCAAGCCAGATTCGTCCCGAACCATCCACGACCAGACGCGGCAAAGTGTTCCGCGCGACGCCTGAGAAATTCGAGACAGGCGAATCCGGAGCGCGGCGCGCGACGTTGCCAGGATTCGGATCCAACGAACCCGAATCCGTCTGGCTCCCCGGGCGATCCACGCGCGCATTCGGAACGCCCACCAGCACCGAATCCAAAGAAGCATCAAGGTCAACAAAGCTGCCGTTGGGCTCAAGCCCGCGCAGTTTCACCAGGCGGCCCTGATAGAGGGCGATGCCGGGTGCCTCGTAGGAGCCAAAGTCCTTGCCCCAGCCGCGGCCGCCCTCCTCATAGGCGATCCACAGCCGGCCCGTGCCGTCGTAAGCGAGGGAAGGGTAGGCTTCGTAACGCTCCGTGGCCGCCACGGGAATCTCCTCACTCCAGGCCTTTCCCGAATACGTGCGCGCGTAGACATCGTAGTTGCCGTTCCGATAGGAATCCCACGCCACGGTCACGCGCCCCGACTTGTCCGCGGCGATGGCAGGATCCCATTCGTTCTGGTTCGAATTGGAAATTTTCGCCGGCTTGGAGAAGCCTTTGCCCTCTTGATGCGCGGCGTAAATGGCCGCCGTGCCGTTGCGCCAGCCTTGCCAGGCGATCCAAACCCTGCCGCCCGCATCGGTGGTGGCGACGGCATCGATATCGGAGCCGGCCTCCTTGGAAATCTGCACCTGCTCGCCGGCGCCCGAGGCATCCACGGCGCGCGCGAAAATGTCGAAATTTCCCCCATGGTTCTCCGACCAGATTACCCACGCCCTCCCGCTGCCGTCCACGGCCACCGCGGCCTTGTAACAATCTTTTCCCGCCGCGGTCACGGCAATGTTCTCGCTCCATTGCCCGCCCGAGTATTTCCTCGCCCAGATTTGGTCGCCACCCGTGGGCTCCGCGTACAGTTTGAGGTCTTTGGGCGCCTCGTGCATGTCCGCGCGGATGCGGTCTGCGTCAGGGCTGTGATGGAACTGTACGTACGCCAGCCAGATGTCACCATTCGCGCCGGCCGCGAGAGCGGGATAGTCCTCTTCTTCCGGCGTGTCGGTCAGCCGCGCCGTCACCGGCACGCGGTCCACATAAACTCGCCCGCCCAGCTTGTAGACGCCCTTGCCATAAGGAGCTTCGGAAGCGCGAAAACTGAAATCGCCTTGCGCCGTGGAGAAGGAAAACTCACTGCCATCTCCCACGGCCGTGGCGGTAAGGATGAAACCATTGGCAAGCGGAGGTCCGCCGCTATTCTGCGCGCCGAAGAAATGTCCAGGGTGGGTGGAGAAATGAAAAAGTTCTCCATTGATGCTGTCTGCGCCCTCAAATCGCCAGGGCTCCAGGCTGTATTGGCCGGCTTGTGTGACTTTCAACGAGCCGTCCCAGCGCGTTACGCTGGTGTCCGTAACGCCCAACAGGATACGAAAAGCCGCAGGTGTTTGCGCGCGGGCGCTGCCGCTGAGCACGAGCAGGATGGCCAGAATGAAAGCAAATTTGATTCGTCGCATGGTCAACTCCTTAGGGTGGAAATGTACCATGGAATGGTGGGAAGGGAGTCAACACAAATATGTAGTGGATTGTTGCATGCGACCGTAAATTCACTCCGAAATTCTGCAGAACTCGAGTCGGTTTGCCGAAAATGTCCGAAACTTAGGCAAAAATGTCCGACTTTTTTCCAGGCATTTTGTCGATGCTTCCTTTGTTTTCATACACATTCCCACTTCGAACGTCATTTTCTAACATCTTTTTTTGCAGTATTCCCTTCCGGACATTGCCGAAAGCATTGATAAGGCGGAACATCCGGCGAAAATCGAGGTCTTTCATGGCAGTTGAATCCTCGCGCACCCCAATTCCCCAACCCCCAACCCCCAACCCCTAATCCCTCCTCCTTCTGCGTCCTTTCACCCTAAACCCCTAGTACCATCTTATAACCCAGCAATTCACAATCCATAATTCGACGGTTATTTCAACACATTGCAACCACAGGAAAGGGATCATGCCCTAAGCAAGGTTCAGGCGGACCGGATGCGTCAATACCCGCAGACATCAAGCCCCGGGACCACGATGAATCCTTCGGCTTACCTGCCTAAGCGCTTGGTGCTGCCTTGGGGGAATTCTTCTTTCTAGCGTAAGTCTGTGGTCGACGAAATAGCCCCAATGGGGGACAATGGCGATGATGCAGACCGGCAGCAGCTTCCGAGGAGAAAGAAATGAGCAAGCAAGCATTCGAGGGAATCCTGCAGGGTCTGGAGGAAGCCCTCGCCCACGCCCGGGGCGATCGGTCTGCCGCGGCGCGCGTCGTGCGCGTTGCCGTGAAACCGGCCGACATCAAGACCGCGCGCCAGAGAGTTGGACTGAGCCGCGAGGCTTTTGCTCGCACCTTTGGCCTGAGTCCGGCAACGCTGCGGAAGTGGGAAAACGGTGAGCGCGAGCCCACGGGCGCCGCCCGCATCCTCTTAACCATCATCAGCCGCGAACCCGAAGCCGCCCTCCGCGCCATCCGTTAGAGGGGAGGAAATGGTGTGGGGAAAAGGTTCAGAGGGGAAATGCGTGTCAGAAAACATTTCTCGCACTGCAAAGACCTGCGAGGATACAAACAAGTCTGGGTTTAGGGTCATGCTAGGAGTCATTAGTCGGATTGGATCTTAGATTTTGCTCCCTTCCCTCTAGCGACGTGCCTAGCGAGACTTCGAAGGGCGTCCAAAGAGATGTAATGGACCCCGCCTGCAAAGTTTCCTTGCGCGATCATAACTTTGAGGGAGGTTCGTCGTTTTGGAATCTTACCCTTTGGCGATCTATACCTCCTTTTTACTTCCTTAAAGTTTTCATGCGCTATTAGGTCTGCCATCTGCAAGGGAATTACCTTCAATGAAGAGCCCGGGGTAATAGCTGTATAGCATCCTCGTTCTTTGAATTCCCTGTCTTCAACGGCGTCTCTAAACGCATCTGCTATGACACCATCATATTCGCACCTGTCATGGACTAGTGTAATTCTTATAGTTGGGTCAGCCGCTACGTATGGCGGGGCCATCATAAGGATCATAAATTTTGTCATTATTCCGTACAGGGTCCTCAGGAGGTCGGGTTTTGATTTTTTCCTAGCGTCTGGAAAGGCTTTGTATAAATCACCAATATCCAGTGCAAAGGCCACACTATCCAACTCTTCCCTTCCCAGGATGCCGATGAGTTCCGCCATGAACTCGATTTGCTCTGGTCTCGACCATCCCTTGTATTCGTTATCTTGGCTGTTGCACTCTGCCGCATGAAAGCGGGAAATTGTATTTCTTCCCTGTGCACGAAGCCTCTCGTTCCTTTTTTCTATACACGCGTTCCAACTCTTTGAAAGACCCCGCCAGACGGTTCCCACTCCTACGACCGCTGAAAGGACAAATATTTGTCGATCGTAACTTTCGTCTATAAAGCCGCGCAAGACCACGAAAACTCCTTTGTACCCTATTGGGTTTACTGTCCCCCAAGTTTCCTTGGGCTGGCACCGCGGCCGTATGAGCGCTTCGCGTTCCGCTGCAGCTCTTAATACGGCATCAATATAGTTGGCTAACCATGATAAACGTGTTGAGTTTTGCTTTTGTTTGCTACTTGGAACACCCTTGAGTCATGCTTGGCACGAAAGCCCCGATTTTTGGCTTTCCATCACAGAAAAGGGTTGGCGTTCCCCAAATCCTATCAATTGGGTTGTCGCTAGGAACAGAGAATTGGTAGACGGTGCAGGTAGCATGATGCTGATTTTGTCCGTCAAGATAAAAGACACATCCAACGCTGTATAGTTGAACTGCCTCTCCATTCTTGATGGGAGGCAACGTTCCAACCCCTTGTCGGACATGCAGGCTTTTTTCCTCACCGGGAAGCAGAGAGAATTCCATAAGTGGAATATTCGGGAAAGCGCCACAATTAGCTTGTGGGGGATCATCAAAGAACGGATTGCCCGTCTTATGCTCAGTGACAAATTTTGGCATTGGCGGAAACAGGACAACATCATTGGCAGTTTCATTCCCAACGTTCTTGGCAAACACCTCCATATTGCCAAATACGAGACCGCCATTCGGACCATTTACGCTACAAGTGAATGGCTGGAGAAATCTTGGAGGGCGGCTGAGTATTACGAGTGGTTTGTGTTCTTCGGAATAGTGTCTCTCGGAAACCCTGACGCTAACAATATAGGCTGCGGCGGCGATTATTGCACCAAGGGCTGCAACCGCTCCTACTATCACCAGAAGCTTATTGTGCAGAGCGGTTTTATTCCATCTTTCATGCAGAGTCTCGGGCTTTGTATACTTGGTCTCTTGGGAGTTGGCTTCTGCATGTTCACCTTTATTTTGAGGCTTTCTTTTAGCCATCGTGGCGCACTGCTTTCATTGAGGGGAAAAAGGTAAGGGGAAAAAGGTACCAGGTTTCTCCTCACTTTTCTCCTGGTTCCCAGGGACCCCTAAGCCGCTGCCAGTCCCGGCGCGTGGATCAAGAAACGTTTTTCGTCGCACCCACGAGGAAAGGCGGGGTCATGCACCGCTCGCCGGCTCCTCGACCTTCAAGTCCCGGAGTAGGCGCTCAAAGGATTTATTGAACGCATCGGGGTTCTTCCAGTCGCGGAAGTCACCCATATGTCTCTCTCGTCGGATGGTTGCCGACCAGGCCTGGGGGCTTTCCATTACGGCATCGTCCAAGCGAATCGGGAAGAGTACCGGTTTGTTCTGCTGCCGCTCCCTTTCGGAAGCCGATTCCACCTCATGCTCTACCCAGGGGCTGTGAATAGAGTTCTCTGACAGGACAAGCAACAGCTTGTCATAACTACGAATAGACTCTTCAATCCGGGTCCGGAACCTATCGCCTATTCTCAGATCTTCCGCGGCAAACCAGCACTTGACTCCTTTGGCCAACAGTTCGGCGCGGAGCCGTTCGGCAAACTCCTGGTCTTTGCTGGAATAGCTTATAAAGCAAGAATGGTACGTGATGGGATTTGCAATGGCAAAATCCTTCGGAACTCTAGGCCAGCCAGCCACTACGGATTCGATGTCCTCGCGCGTGACCACACTCATAGCAGTCTCATTCACATTGTACTTTTCGTTGAGCGCGCGCAGATTTTCGCGCTCCTTGCGCTCTTCGTCAGAATAAAATCTCGCCTTCTCGAAATCATGGTTGGCGACCCAGTGATCCATCCGATGCACGATGAACTTGATTCGCTTTTTCACGTCGACTATCTCTTGCGGCAACAAGTTTTTCCCCAGCTTCACCCGCGCGCCGGCCTCGTCAATCAGGTCAACGGCTTTGGTGGGAAGATAGCGGTCCGGGATGAAGCGTTCGGAGTAGTTGACCGCCGCACTGAGGGCTTCCTCCGTGTAACTGACTGCGTGGAACCTTTCAAACCGCTCCTTGATTGAATACAGCACTTTGAGAGCGTCGGCCGCGTTTAGAGGTGGAACGTTGACGACCTGTGAACAGTTCGCGAACCACGGGTCCTTCTCTATTGATTTCCGATATCCGCCCGGTGTCGTCTCGCTAATACAGCGGATATCGCCGCGCGAAAGCGCCGACTTCAGGATCGCGGCCGCATCGGGGGACCCTTCCGCCGGCCCAGCGCCGACCAACGCTTGCAGTTCGTCGGCGAAGACAATGGTATCTTCAGACTCGATTAACTCCTTCATGATTGCCTTCATTCGTTCTTCGAACTGACCCCGGTACTTGGTCCCTGCCAGAATCGCCGAGAGATCGAGGGCAAAGATGCGCTTATCGGCGAGGAAGGAAGGCACGTCACCATCCGCAATGTGTTGTGCCAGACCCCGCACGATAGCGGTCTTTCCCACGCCCTGCTCTCCAATCAGTACGGGATTATTATTTGTGCGACGGCAGAGGATCTGTATGAGGCGTTCCACCTCGTTCTCGCGGCCGATCACCGGATCCGCCTGAGTTTCCAGGGCGGCCTCCGTCAGGTCGCGGCCGAACTCGTCGAGCAAGGTGGCCGGCCTGGGGCGGGCGGACGATGGTAGCGGGCGGGCCAGTTCCTCGCGCACAGAGGAGAGTCTGATGCCGCGTTCGTTGAGGATTTCCGCGGCGAAGCATTTCTCTTCCCGCAGCACTCCCAGCAGCAAATGCTCGCTACCGATGTGTCTGTTCGAAAGACGCTCAGCTTCTTCCGCGGCATAAGCCAGCACGCGTTTGCATTCCTGGCTCAGCGGAAGATCCACTGTGGTCGAGACCTTCTCGCGAATGGGCGTTCGGCCTTCAATCCGCTTGCGAATGGATTCAAACGAGGCGTGCGACCGCAGGAAACGGTTGGTGAGCGCCTTGTCTTCACGGAGGAGCCCCAACAACAGATGCTCGGTCTCGATGAAGGGGCTTCCAAACTGGCTCGCTTCGTAACGCGAGAAGAAGATAACGCGACGCGCTTTTTCGGTGTATCTCTCGAACACAGCGCTTTGGTCCCTCGGGGGATTCCTCCTTCTGTCCACCGTTGCGGCTGGTATATAACCTTTGCTCTGAAAAAGCAAGGACCATGAAGAATGGAAAGAAGTCCGAACAGCAGGGGGGAAACGGTCAGGGGAGAACGGTGTCAGACCAAGTAGCGCGGACCTTGAACCGCAGGTCCGCGCTGCTTGCGACGAGCTGGTGTTGACTTACGGGGACCGTCCGTTATACATTGTGTATGACGATGCGCTTCGAATGGGATGCCGCGAAGAGTCGAATCAACCAGAGGAAGCACGACGGTTTGGATTTCGAAACTGCGGCTCGCGTGTTCAACGATCCGAGTTTAGTTTTGATCGAGGATCGTATCGTCGAGGGCGAACAGCGATGGCATGCGATCGGAGCCGTCTCTGCGGCTCTCCTATTGGTAGTGCATGTTTACCGTGAGGACGAAGTCGATGGCGAAGAAATCATCCGCATCATCTCGGTGCGGGAAGCTGATCAGAGTGAGTGCCGAATCTATCTTCAGCAAGCCGCTGAATAAGCAGCAAAAGGCCGTCCTGGCCCGAATCGCGAGGCGTCAGGCCGCCGGAGAGGATTCCGCTATCGACTACTCGGACATCCCTCCGCTGAGCGATCAACAACTGGCGCAATTCCGTCGTGCGCGCAAGGTGCTGATCGCCGCCCGCCTGGACCGCGACGTTTACGACTGGCTTCGGCGGTATGGAGCTGGCTATTCCACCCGCATCAACAACATCCTGCGCGCGGTGATGTCCAGAGCACGATAGCGCGCGAAGGAGCTGGCATGAGCACCCTCACCATCCGGTTACCAGAAGTGAAATCTGAGATAGAAAGGAATTCTTCCCCAGGTTAACGCCTATGGGGGGTTAGTGGTTCCTCGGAGCAAGTCTTAGCCCCACGATCACACGACCTATCGGGGAACCCCCGGGATCAACTGTGCGGCTCCGACTCGGGGGGGGCAGCCAGGTCAGGTCCCACGGCTGCACTGTTGGCATAGCCGATATCTTCGGCCGGAGGTTCGGTGGGCGTGCCTTTGGCAAGTTTCTTCTGGGCGCGGCGTTCGGCTTTGGCGCGCTGTTTTTCCAATCTCTTCATTTCCTTCTGACGCTTCATGAATGTAGTGGCCATCAGGCCTCCCTCAAATCCGAATGTAAGCTGGCGATGCCCTCACGCGGGGTCGGGCTCTACCAGCGAGGTTCACGCGGCTGGCGGGGGGCTTCGCGGTAATCTTCGTTGGAGAAGCGGTCCCCTTTTCGTCCTCCGCCCCCGCCGCCTCCGCCGCTGCGCGGCGGTCCACTCCGCTCCGTCTTGGGACGCGCTTCGTTCACCTTAATAGCGCGGCCATCGACCTCTTTACCATTCAGGGCCGCAATGGCCTTGGCCGCTTCTTCATCATTGGGCATTTCCACGAAGGCGAAACCGCGAGCTCGGCCCGTTTCCCGATCCACCGCGACGTGGACCCGCGTGACCTGCCCGAACCCCTGGAAGAGCGCGGTCAGCTCGCTTTCCTTGGTTTGGAAACTCAAATTGCCAACAAAGAGGTTTTTCATTTTTTTCCTCTGCTATCTCATGTTGCCGGAGGCGCGCTCATTCGAGCCTGGGCTCAGCCGCCCCGGTTGGTCTTACAAAGAGTTTTGGACAAACACCCGGAAATGGCCCGAGCGCGCCGGATGGCGGAGTTTTCGCAGCACGATCGCTTCGATCTGGCGGATGCGCTCGCGCGTAACCGCGAAGGTGCGGCCGACTTCCTCGAGTGTACATTCACTGTCATCGCCCAGCCCAAAGCGCATGCGGATAATGGCTTCCTCGCGCGCTGTGAGCGTCTTCAGCATCGATGCCACGCGTTCCTTCAGGTTGAGTTTGATCACCGCTTCCGACGGCGACACCGAAGTCTTATCCTCGATTAAGTCGCCGATGGCCGACTCACCGTCCTTCCCCACCGGTGTCCCCAAAGACACGGGCTGCTGCGCAACCTTCCGGGTGCTGCGCACCTTTTCGACGGGCACCTCCAGGCGCTGGGCGATCTCTTCGGAGGTGGGATCGCGGCCCAGTTCCTGCACAAGTTGGCGGCTGGTGTGAATTTGCTTATTGATCGCCCCGAACATGTGTACAGGCACGCGAATCGTGCGCGCTTTATCGGCGATGGCCCGCGAAACCGCCTGGTGAATCCACCAGGTGGCATAGGTGGAAAATTTGTACCCTCGACGCCAGTCGAATTTGTCCGCTCCCCGCATCAGGCCAATATTCCCTTCCTGAATCAAGTCGAGAAATTCCAAGCCCCGGTTGGCGTATTTCTTGGCGATGGACACCACGAGGCGAAGGTTGGCCTCGGTCAACTCCTTCTTCGCTCGTTCGGCTTCGGTTTCGCCGCGCCGGATCAGAACGAGCGAGCGTTTCAGGGCGGTGAGCCCCACCTCGCCTGCTTCCTCGCTCGCTTTTGGCTGCCTGCGGCGCGCACCTGGATCCTCGCGTAATGCGGCGACCTTCTTCCCCGCGGCAGCGCGCCGCTCCCGCCGGGCCGATTCATGCTCCAATGAATCCATCTGCTCGACCGCGCGGCGCAGTCTTTCAATCAGTCGCTTCTTTTCGAGCGGGTGGAGCCCCAAGGAGCGAACCAGTTGCGATATCTCAATCCGCGTCCGCGACACCTGGCCGCGCGCCCGCCGTTGAACACGGGGGCTCGACCCCAGAAGGCTATTCAGCCGGGCCGCCTGCTTAAGCCCCAAGGCATAGAGCTTCGCAATTTTATCGATGGTCCGCAGCGTTTGGCGGGTCTTCTTCGCGATTTTCCGTTCCGTCAACTCTTCCTCATCGAACTGGACGACTTCCCGAATCGATCGCGTACCGCTGCGCAACTCCTGGCCAATGGCGATGAGCTCTTTGACCACCAGCGGAGAGCGGGAAATTGTCTTGAGCACCAACGCCTGGCCGCGCTCCATGCGTTTGGCGATAGCCACCTCGCCTTCCCGTTTGAGCAGCGGGACGCGGCCCATCTCGCGGAGGTATACCCGGACCGGATCGCTGGTCTTATCCTCCAGGTGTACTGTCTCGTCGACCTCAACCTCTTCACCGCGAGCGGAACTTTCCCGATCTTCCACCTCCCCGTGTTCCCCATTTCCCCGCGCCCCGCCAGCCGCCTTCGCCGCAGAAGCGTTTTCGTAAACGTGGAGGTGGTGATGGTCGACTGCGGACAAGAGGCTTTTCGTCTCCGCCGAGGTGTGCATCGCGGTGGGCAGGATTTCGCTCACCTCGTCATCAAGGACATATCCGCGTTCCTTGCCCAAGGTGATGAGGTTACGGACCCGGTCATCCGGTTTCTCCAGAACAAGCGACAAGAGGTTCTCCCCTCCAGGGACAAATGGCATTAACTGTCTGTTGCTTAGGACCCAGTCATTAACGAGAAGAGACCGTGGACGCCCCTCTTGAAGGATCGGAACGACAATTCGTGGAACCCAACCACAGTTAACGATGGGCGACAGCGCTCTTCAGGCTCTCAAAGCCGCGCGCTGGAATCCTCGCCCGCCGCGCCATACAGTTTATTCACAAACGCACTACGCCCATCAATCATACACTAGTTGCGCCCGTCTCGCTCGTATATTCTCGGAGAGGAAGAGGTGGATCAGCAGAATGAGGATTTGGGTGTGCAGCCGCGCCGGCCCACGCTAGTCAGCATCGGCTGCACTGGTGAGTTCAAAGAAATGGTGCCCCATAATGGCCAGGGTGATGGCCTTGCTGAAGTGGTGCCGATGTTGGCGGAGGGACTGGGCAAAGAATTTCCAGTACTCCCCACGGTAGTTGCTGAACAAGCCCTGCCGGCAGAGTGAGCGGCCCAGCGCCACGATATCGGAGAAGACGAGCGGCGAGCGCGACCCGCTTCCCAGTTGCCCCAGGAAATTTGAGGCGCGCTGGAAATACTCCCGCGGGTTGTAAATCGTCTGCAGGATGCGCCGGTACCCGTCCAGCAATTCCTGCGCATCCATGCGCGGGATGAAGTTCAGGTCGGCCAGGGTGTTGTTCCCCAGGCTGGTTTTGAGGAGCCGTCCCTCCGCTTTGAGCCGCCGCCACAACTGCGTATTGGGCAGGGCCGTGAGCAGCCCGACCATGGAGAGGGGAATGGCGGCCTCGCGGATAAAGGCGATCTGGCGGTCAAAGACGTCGGGCGGGTCATTATCGAAGCCCACGATGAAGCCTGCCATCACTTCCATTCCGTAAGCTTGAATGAGCTTCACACTTTCCAGCAGGTCTTTGCGGAGATTCTGGAATTTGGTGGTTTCTTTCAGGCTTTCGGCCACCGGCGTCTCGATGCCCAGGAAGACGCGCGTGAAATGCGCCTCGCGCATCAAGGCCAGCATCTTCTCGTCTTCCGCCAGATTCAGGGAAGCCTCGGTGTAAAGGGTGAAGGGAAATTTGTGTTCGCGCATCCACTCCACGAGGCGCGGAAGCAGAAGCATAACGTTCTTCTTGTTACCGATAAAGTTGTCATCCACCATGAAGACGGAGCCGCGCCAGCCCAGCCGGTGAAGCTGGTCGAGTTCCGCACAAACCTGATCGGGCGTCTTGGTTCGCGGCCGCCGGCCGTAAATCTCAATGATGTCGCAGAACTCACAGGTGAAAGGGCAGCCCCGGGAGTATTGAAGCGACATGGAACTGTAGCGCCGCATGGGCGCGATGCGCATGTCCGGCAGCGGTACCTGCGTGACGTCCGGCCATTGCTTTTTGAAATAGTGGGTTTGTGCCTCGCCCCGTTCCAGGTCCGCCGCGAGCTGGGGGATAATCTCCTCGGCTTCCCCCTCGACGGCGTGGTCGGCTTCGGCAATGGCGGGGTCCTTGGCGCTGACAATCGGGCCGCCGACCACCGTGCGCAGTCCATGACGTTTGGCACGCGCAATCTGCTCCTGCATCGAGGGCCCCTGCACAAGCATGCCGCTCAGGAACACGACGTCCGCCCAAGCCAGGTCGGAGTTTTTGAGGTGACACACGTTCAGATCCACCAGCCTTCGTTCCCAATGGGAAGGCAGCAACGCGGACACGGTGAGTAAGCCCAGGGGAGGGAACGCCGACCTTTTCCCTTGAAAGGGTAAAGCGTGCTTGAAGCTCCAGAACGTGTCCGGAAACTCCGGGTAGATCATTAAGACCTTCACGCCATCCTCCTCCCCAATACAGGAGACGCAAGCCGCTTGCCATCTGCACGCCCGGGCGAGAGCTACACCAAGACTCCGTTCGGATTGTCCCTTTTGGGTCCCCGAGTGGCCGACGGTAGACCCTGGTTATTCATCTTTGAGCCCCGAGTGATAATTAGCGCATTCGCAGCGGCGTGTCTGTTCAATATTGCTCACTTTTTGAATTTCCTGCTGTTGGAAACTCCGCGCCTCGACTTAAAAGGCGAGCAGTTTTGTAAAGACCTGGGAGTTAGCGTTGCTCTATAAAACGCCCGGGGGCCCGGTTGCTGCCCGGAGTCTATCGAGGAGAGCGATATGCGCCCCCGGCGCGGGCGAAATTCTGCGCGTGATTTTTGCCCTTGGCTTCTTGTACTCTTACCGGTTCTAAAGAGAGAAGGAGAATAGAAAAATGTCCGAACGCCTTGTGGTCTTCACGGAAAGGGATGAGGGGCCGGTGCCCGGTCTCGACGTCGAGTTGATTCGCCAAAACGGAGGAACCACCCGCTATGGCCGGGCCGTCGATGAAAGAGATCGTATCCGGCTGGCCGAGCACGCGGAAGTCATCGTGGCGGGTGGTACGCCGCTGACGCGAGAATTGTTTTCCGCCCTGCCGGATCTCAAGGGCGTGGTGCGCCTGGGAATTGGTGTGGATAGCGTGGATCTCGATGCCGCCACCGAGCTGGGAATTGTGGTGGCCAACGTTCCGGATTTCTGTGCGGAAGAAGTCGCGGAGCACGCTCTGGGGCTGATCTTCGCCGTGACGCGCAAGATTGCCTTGGCCGACCGCAAATCGCGCCGGGGCGAATGGGTTCCCGGGATGGACGCCGTCATGCGACCGATTCGGCGGCTGAGTGGCCAAACCCTCGGGCTGGTCGGCTTGGGGAAAATCGGACGAAGCCTGGCGCGCAAGGCCCAGGGTTTGGGGCTGAAGGTGATCGCCCACGATCCCCACCTTAGCGCGGAGGCGGCGCAGGCTGCCGGCGTTCCATTGCTAAGCTTGGAGGAGTTGCTGCCCCAAACGGATATTCTCTCGCTTCACGTGCCGACGACCGCGGAGACCAAGGGTATGGTCAACACCCGCACGCTGGCGCGCCTCAAGCCGGGGGCCATTCTCATCAATACCGCGCGCGGCCCGGTGGTGGACGAGGCCGCTCTCGCCGCCGCGCTCGCTTCCGGCCGGCTGGCGGGCGCCGGACTGGATGTGCTGCAACAGGAACCCCTGCGCCTGCCCCATCCACTGGCGGAATTTGAGAACGTCGTCTTCACCTGCCACTACGCGTCGATGAGCGAGGAATCTTACGCCAGCATGCGCCGGCAGGTGTCAGAGCAGACGGTGCAAATTCTGCGCGGCGAGTTCCCGCTGCACCTGGTGAATCCCCGGGTGAAAGATCTGCCCCAGTGCCGCTTGCAGCGAGACAATAGGTGAAGCGAAGGAAATCCAAGTCGCCACCCTCTCGCCCGGAAGAAATCACAGAGCGGTTTCCCACCATTCCGGCACCAGCCATCCTTCGTCATGGCATTCCACTTCCGGCGGAAGGTAGGCGTTGATACCCACACGAAAATCCTTGCCGGACCATGCCGGACTGGTCCGGATTTTCAACACCAGCCAGGGGGCACGCTGATTGTTTTCGGTCTGTCGAAAGCCGGGCACGGCCTCCAAGTGCAGCGCCTGATCACCAACCCATGCCGCCGCTTGAATCAGGTCAGCAGGCTGCCGGTGACGCCACCACTTTCCATTGATGCGCAACCGAAGGACAATCGCCAGGATGTGCGGACGTCCCCCGAAGTCGGGCAGCTTGGCGGTTCGGGCGATGATCCGCTTCTGGTAGCCGCGGCTCTGGAATTCCTCCAGGGTGGGACGAACCGCGGTGGAGCGGAACGACAAACGCGGACCACCAAAGAAGACTTCCATCCCCGGCCCCACCGGCTCACTTACAAGCTCCAGCCGGTAACTTTGCGCGTCCGGCTTTTCTTCCGGGAGCTTGCGCCTGCCCAGCCCATTGCTCTTGGCGCTGGAGGCATCTGCGGGGAGGATTTCATACAGGGCGATTTCAAACGGCCGCAACCACGTTTCAATAGTCTGCCTGCTTTCGAAAGGTGCGCCTCCCTCCTTCACCAATTCTGCGTGATCAGGAAAGTGGCCAATTAACTTCAAGCGGGTTCCCGCCGGCGCTTTCAAGCCGATGCTTTCATCCAGGCGGAGGCGCAGGCGCCGGGCCTGAAAATCCACGTTGTTCATGAACACCAGTCCGCGAGCACCCTGGAAGTATGCGTATCCATAAATCTCATTCTTCCAGGGGTCACCGAGGATGCGCTTCTGCCGGTGGAGCAGTGCTTCATTTTGTTTCGCCAGCTTTTGCAGCCAGGCCAGAAAGGTGACGTCGTGGTCGCTGAAGGAGTAAAGATCGCCCCAGAGTTGGGGGAACAGCAGGTTGCCGCGCCCCAGGTCCATCACCAAGGCCTCGCGCCAGCGTTCCTTTCCCATGCAGTTGCCCCACCAAGTGTCGGTAATCCACACGCCCAGACTGTCCTTGCAGATGGGCGGAATGAATTCGGCGAATTGATTGCCCTGATCCAAAGCCAAGGTCACTGCGTCACGGAAGAAAAGGCTGGGAGAGTCACCCGTGCTGGCGGCTTCCAACGTGATTCTCTTTTCGAAAATGGAATCACCGTACAAAAGCCAGAAGGGCGAGCGGGTGCCCCAGTACCACATGATGTAGAGATCCGGGCAAGCCCGGCGCGTGGCCTTGGCGATCTCGATGAGGGCGTCGTAGTTGGCTTCGGTGGAGTATTTCCCCGGAAGGTGATTGTGCCCAGTGCTGTTGCAGTAACACCCTGCGCCGTCGACTTTATAGAATCGAAGATCGTAGCGCTGGATATGCCGCAGCAGGGCGTCGCGGAACATGCTGAAATAGGGCTCGGAGGCCAGGCAAAGCTGGGTGTGCCAGTTGTCCACATGAAATCCATCGCGATATTCGGAGCGCGGCCACTCACCCCCGGCCAGCACCGCTCGGCTAGGCGCCACGCGGGGGTTATCGCTGATGCTCCAGTCAGCCCCGGTGCCACTGAACCAGAGGCCCCACTTCATTCCCAGCTGGTGGGCTCGCTGGATAACTCGGTCAGGGCCCTCCGGAAAGCATTGGGGCCAAAACTGCGTCATGTCGCCGGTATGGTCCTGCCAGCCGACGTCGGGAACGTAATAGTCAAACTTCACCCCCTGCTTTTGCCATTTCTCCAGACGATCCATCGTGCCCAGCATTTCCCTATCGTCCAAAGTCCAGCAGGGGCTGTCTGGAAAACCATTAATGCCCAGCGGGTCGTAAATACCCAAGAGGCCCTTGCGCGGGCTACGCGCGCGAACGTACTCCAGAAACTGTTCGCGGCCCTCGCCTCGAGGCGCCACGCCGACCAGCGCAACCTTGCTGGTGAAACTGCCGCCGGGGGGCAATTTCTTCCCCGGAAAATGTCGCAACCGGACTCGTCCGTTCATGCCCTGGTTGACTCCGGCGGGATGTTCGATTCCGCAAAACAGTTCGTTGTCGATGAGCAAGGGTTGGCCGTAATCGCCTTCGCGCATCGGCGCGTCGAGCTGAAAGTCATCCAGGTCAACGTCCAGCAAGAGCCGCTCGGCCGCCGCAAGGTCTTTCAGCTCCAACCATTTTCTCCGCGTGAATCCAATTAATTCGTGATGGACCGTGAGTTGAAGTTGCTCACCCTCGTTCATGAAATCAAAATCGCACTTGGACCGCTCTCCTTCTTCTTCCTTGTGCCAGCTTCGTAACTTGAATTCCTCCACCTGCCGGTAGGGGTGACCAACGGCGATAAACTGGTCCGAAAGCCTCTGCTCAAAAATGAACCGATCAAGAATTTCGTCCGGCAGCCCTTCGAAACTCTTGTCGCATTGATAAGTCCGGATCGCCAGCAGGTTCTTCTTTCCCCCGCCGAAGCGCAGGTGGGCATGGGCTGGCGAATCCGCGCGCAGCGCCCATTGCTCAGGTTCGCGCCAGCGGCCGGACTTCTTCCCATGGCCAATTTCCATGCCGTTGACATAGACCCAGTATTCGTTCCAATCTTCCTGCGTGTAACCCCCCAGGCAAAAGGTGAGTTGTTCCCCGTGTGATTCTTCGGGCAAATCAAACTGTTGCCGGAACCACGCATAACCTTTGAAGATCGGGGGAACCGTGCCGCGGTCCAGGTCGCGGAGGAGCAGGTTCAGGGTCTTTCCCCAGTCCGCGTTCTCGCGGTACTCCTCTGTATGGAAGCCGCTCCGGTAACCACTTTCCTGATCGGGGGAACTGTTGTCCTGGTCCGGCCCTACCTTGACATTCCACCAGGGAATCTCGATGCGCGCTTTGGCTGCCGAGAAAGTGAGTCGCGCTGGCCGACCCTCAGTCAACCGAAAGGTCCGGCCGCTGAGCTTGTTGCGCAGGCTGGTGCTTAGGGCCGCTCCGCCCGCCATGGTAAATTCCCAGTCGAGAAACCTATTGCTTAGCGCGATCTTTCCGCCCTCCGTGTAGGGCCCTTGAGTCTGGACACCGCCCAACACAGCGGGCTTGAGTGCGCTTACCGAGGCCAGAGACATCAGCCCCGATTTCATAAATTCGCGGCGCTTCATCAGTGTCTCCTCTCAGAAACCACGCAATTCACCAATTGTTTCAATCAAGGCGTGGACGTTTGGGAAGGGAAAACCGCTGTCAATCTCAACGTAAAACCACGTGCCTCCGTCAGCCATGGAAAACACATCCACGAGTTTCAGAACATCGCACCGCACTTCCGCCGGGCTGCTTCTTATCATCAGCTCTCCGCGATTGGGGTGGAGGGCGATGGCGATTCTTGCGCCTCGGCATCGCCGGGCGAGATCGGCAGGATCGTAAACGTCGATTTGCGGCCAGATGGCATGCACCCCCAGGTCGGCAAATTCCTCCAAAAGCCTGAGGCCGCATCCGCAAGTGTGGAAGAACACTTTCTTTCCGGCGGCGTGCACCGGCTTCATCAGAAGCGCAAAACGCGGCTTGAAGAATCTCCGCCACGTCGCGAGCGACACCATCAAGTCGAATTGCGTGGAAAAATCGTCGCCGAACTGTATGGCGTCCACTCCCCGTGCCAGCAGGTAATGCACGCGCTTTAGTTGAAAGTCGGTTATCAGGTCGGCCAGGCGATTGATCTCCGGGGTGTCGGAGGCAATGTCCATAAGCACATCTTCAAAGCGCCGGACCGCGATCATCACTTCGAAGAGGTTGATCCAACCACTTTTGTGGAAGTAACGCTGCTGGTGGCGCTCCGCCCTCGCGCGTTCGCGCTCGAACTCGGGCCCCGAGGTCACGGGGGCCGGGGGCGGCTGGTACCGGTGAAAGTTTGACCAATCGTCCAAGGGCCGCTCCAGGGGGTGGCCGGCCGCGCCAAAGATGAGATGTTCCCAAACCACTCCCCACTCGTCGCGGCGGACTTCGCAGTAGCGTCCCTGGGCGTCCACCCAGCGCGGCTCAGGACCGGCATGGGGGAAGGCGCTGGTGAGCCCAAAATCCTGGGGATAACGCTCCCAGAGTTGGTGTAACCGGTCACCGTGCTCGAACGATCCGGAGGGAGAAGCGTGGTACTCCAGCGGAAGGATGTCAGGCGGGTGAAAGTCCAGCGCAGCAAAAACCCTTTCGCGTGGAAGCATGTGGCCCTTCGTCATGGGTTGTCTCGCTTTCGGAATTTGCGTCGCGCCAAGGGGGTCATTTCAGCAAGCTCCGCGCGGGGGCGCCCACAGTATGGCACGTTGAGGACCAAAACGGGCGGGTGGGAATTGCAACGTATTAGTGGGCTGGAGCAACGCTCAGACACCAAGAAGCATTTTCAGCTTGATCTCGGCCGCCTTGTCGGCCTTTGCCGATACCGTTACGATCCCCATTACAGACCGCCAACCGTTTAGAGTAGCCTTAAACCTGTATGTCCCCGCAGGCACGTCCCGGATTCTGAATCTGCCATGCTTGTCCGTCCTGGCTCCCCTGAACTTCCTCTCGGTTCCGGGACCTTGGATTTCAAAAATGACGTCCGCGGGTGGCTCTCGGTACTCTTCTGCACTGATGACTCCCCGCACAGATCGAACGACAAAGGGCTGTTGCACCCTGGTGATGATGTGCTCCGTGGGAGAGATCGTAAAGCCCTCAAGATTATAGAAAGAGTCCTGCTGGCCTGTACTCCACGGCGTAATAGTGATCACCATTATGGCTAACCATAACAGTTTCATTTAGGCCTCCTATTAGCGAGCATTACGGTGGGGGGGCGCGGCGCGGAGGTCTGCGTTTCAGCGATCGGTTGCCATGGCCGAGTTTCAGGATCGCCCCCCCATGGTTCGCATATCATGAGTATAGGCCGACTTTTTGGATTTTAGCGTGGGCGGCGGCGCTCAGAGCTCCGCTCTGCGCCAGCCGGGCGTGTTAAATGATCGAAAGTTTGGCCGCGCTTTGGAGGCAGGTTGTTTTTCGTTGCAGCCTTTGCAGGCGGTGGGTAAACCGCGCGATGTCGGGAAGTGGTGAAGGCTGCTCGCGCAGGCGATCGAGGGCGGCGAGCGTGAACTCCATCGCGGTTTTGGGATCGCGCTGGTGGTGCTCGTAATGAATAGCCAATTCCTCGAAGGCTTCCAGCGCCAGCGGGGACGGCCGCCGCGTGAGTTCCAGCCAGGTTTCCACCGCCAATTCGTGTCGGCGTTGGCGTTTGTACTGCAAGGCCAACTGGTGCAGCGCGCGGGCCTCAATCTCTTCCGGCAATCCGCCGGAGAGCGCGCGCTGGCAGGTTTCCACGGACCGTTCCCTTGAACCCGCGGTTTCCAACATGCGGCTGAGGCTGAAGAGGTCCACCGGCGAGTCGAGGGTGCTGGCGCCCCCGTCGGCGACGGCGCGGGCCAACTCCACGGTGATGGCGGCGAGCGTCATGATGTCGAGCGCGTTGTGGTAGAACACCGGTTGCAGGCCGCGCGCGTCGCCGGTGCGCAGATAATCAAAGTAAATGCCGGGGATTTCCGAGCCGGGCACGTCGCCCTCGCGCTCGATGCCCAGCACCGCGCTCTCCAAGTCAGTGAGCTTGCAGCTTTCCAGACGCAGCCTCCACAGCCGCCGCGAGGGGTGCAGCGCATCGAGGTGGAGCAAGCGCGCGAAGGGAGGCTTCAGCCGCGCCAGCGCGTAGCGGGTTTCGAGCAGGGGCACATCGAACGTCTTGCCGTTGTAAGTCACGAGGCCGTCGAAGGAATCCAATATTTCCGCCAGGGCGCGCAGAACGGCTTTCTCATCCGGATAATCCCGCAGAAAGAATTGCCTGACGACGAATTGCGTTCCTTCCACCGTGCCGACGCCAATCAGGAACGCGCAAGTGCCGGTACCGCCCGCCAAGCCCGTGGTTTCCGTGTCGAGGTAGACCAGCCGCTCGGGCGCGGGCAGGGCGGCTTGGGGGAAAAGGAGATTCAGCGGGCTCAGGTCGGCCGTGGAAATGTCGCCGATGCGCAGCTTGCCGTAAGGCCTGCCGAAAGGGAATGCTTGCCGGGCCAAAAAGTATTCGCCCAAGTCGTTCTTCTCGAGCACGCCTTCCACATACTCTTCAATGCCCTTTGCCGCCCTTTGTGCGGGAAGCGGTCGCGGCTCAGGCGGCTTATCCATGCGGCGCAGATATTCGAGCGTCTGCTCGAGCTCGCGATCCGGGTCGCGCGGCTGCGAGGCCTTCTTGAGCTGGCGAAGTTTTTGGTCGAGGTTCATGGGTGATGCGCACCGCAGAGACGCTGAGACGCAGAGGGAAGAACTTTGTCTTTCAATTC
>Ga0326728_10004869_pt1 | contig 38922 bp, 22 predicted proteins | sample MB3enrmetagenome_FD_207602 | JGI IMG/M metagenome (GOLD analysis project Ga0326728, IMG submission 207602) | Lab enriched peat soil microbial communities from McLean, Ithaca, NY, United States - MB31MN | ecosystem: Environmental > Terrestrial > Soil > Wetlands > Peat | place: USA: New York... | reverse complement strand
GGACAAGCACCCGGATTGGGGGAGCAGTTATGCCCAGCGCCCGCTGCTCTATCACAACTTGAAGAATGGCAAGTTCGAACTGATTCCGGCGGTCGAAGGAACCGGGCTTGCCGTTGTCACTGTTGGCCGCGGCGCCGCATTCGGAGATATCTTCAACGACGGTAAAATCGATGTAGTCATCAATAACATGGACGGGGTTCCGGTGCTGCTGCGCAACGTAAATCCGGACCACCATAACTGGGTTGAACTCAAGCTGATTGGAGGGCCCAAGAGCCCCCGCGACGCGGTTGGAGCGACGGTCTATCTGGCGGCGAACGGCATGCGTCAGCGCGGAGATGTGCTGAGCGGAGGAAGCTATCTCTCCAGCAACGACCTGCGGGTTCACTTCGGGCTAAATGACACGACCGATGCGGGGACGGCGGAAATCCACTGGCCTTCCGGCGCAAAGGAGATGGTGAAGCTGCCCGCGGTGGACCGCATCTATATGATTACCGAGGGCCAGGGGATTACCGGTGCGCTGTGCGGCGGCAAGCTGTGCGCGGAGGCGGGTACGACGGCGGCGCCGGCGAAGCTAGGCAAGCCCTGATACTGCGGCCCAAAAAATAGTGGCTGCCATGCGAGTAGGCAGCCACCGTAAGTCACACTTTGTGAGACCAATACAGGAGACATTCACAGAGTACCGGCAGGCCGAGACCGTGTCTTGAGCCAATCGAATGAGCCTGAGGTCCATCGATAGGTGGAGAGAGGCCGGCATTTGTGTGATCGTTCGCGGATGCTTCTGTGCATATCCGCTTCGACCAATTAATGTGGAAGTGCGCGGCTTTTGCGCAGTTTGAAGACTGTTTGAGGGAAACCACCCCGAATCTCGTGGCCCAAAATCACGCCAATTCGATGGATGCAGCGGAAAAGGCCGCCCGGCGCACGCCGCTGGTCGGCGGCGATCATCGCGCAGCTGTTCGGCGCGGCCTGCTGGCAACCGCATTGCTGCTGGGCTGCGGAGTCCCCGGCCTGGCTCTGGAGCCTTCCACGCCACTGGCCAACTATGGCCGCCAGTCGTGGGGGATGGAGAACGGCCTGCCGCAGAATACCGTACAGGCGCTGGTTCAGACGCGCGATGGCTTTGTCTGGCTGGGGACCGAGGTGGGGCTGGTCCGCTTTGACGGCAATGGGTTTCAGGTCTTCGATCAGAATTCGACGCCGGCGCTGCCTGGGAACGATGTGCGCTGCCTGCTGGAGACGCGCGACGGGGCGCTGTGGATTGGGACCAGCGACGGCCTGGCGAGGTGGAAGGATGGGGTGGTCACGGCATTCACGACCAAAGACGGGCTGCCGGGGAACAGCGTAAAGTCTCTTCACATGGACTCTGATGGTTCGATCTGGATAGAGACCCTTGAAGGTGACGCAAGTTATAAGAATGGTCATCTTTCGGTTGTCGAAGCGAACTGTCACTCCTGTCCCTCCACCGTAGATGTTGTCGATTTGCCCAACAATGGCGTAGCGGGCAGAAATGCGACGGCGGTGTTCATTGGATATAACTTAAAAAAAGAAACGCAGCTAAAGACAGGTCGCGATCTGCCAGGCAACAAGATTCAGAAGCTGTTTGCAGATCGCGAGGGGACGCTGTGGATCGGCACCAATTACGGACTGGTGCGCTGGATTGATGGCAAGGTGCAACGGCTGCCCGTCACCGATCCGCTAGCCACAGCGTCGGTGCTGGTGCTGATGGAGGACCACGAGGGCAACCTGTGGGTAGGGACCGAAACCGGCGGCCTGCACATTCTGCGCGATCAGCGCTTCCGCACCCTCGGCGCGCGGGAGGGGCTTTCTTCCGATGCGACGACCGCCGTAGTGGAGGACGGCGCGGGTACACTCTGGGTGGGAACCAGCGGAGGCGGCCTGAACGCACTGCGCAAAAGCAGCGACGGACAGAATCAGATCAAGAATTACTCAGTCCGCAATGGCCTGCTGAGCGACGTGATTCTCTCGCTGGCAGCCGCGCCCAACGGCGACCTTTGGGTGGGCACGCCGGATGGCCTCAACCGGATTCGCGCGGGCAAGATCGAATCCTTCACCTCGGCGGACGGACTGCCCGACGATTTTATTCGTTCGCTGCTGACAGACGCCGATGGATCGTTGTGGATTGGGACACGGCGCGGACTGACACACTGGACGGGATTGAAGGCCGGAGCGACATTCGGCGGCCGAATGGAGACCTTTACGCAGGCCAACGGCCTGGGTAGCGATCTGGTGGGTGCGATGGCGCGGGACGCCAGCGGCGAGCTGTGGGTGGCCACATTGGCCGGCCTCTCGCGGCTGAGCGGCGGCAAGACTGTCAATTTTACAACCGCGAACGGGCTTTCCAGCAATGTGATTACGGCGCTGCTGCCACGCGCGGATGGAACGCTGCTGATCGGCACGCAGGAGCACGGCTGGAATTTGTGGGATGGGCAGCACTTTGCGGCCGAGAGCAGTGGCGGCCTGAATCAGAGCACCATTCATGCGATTCTCGACGACGGCGGCGGCCACCTGTGGTTCGCCACTGGCAACGGAATCGCGCGCTGCGATTGCGGTGGTACGGGGATACTGGGGAAGGAATGCTCGCATTGGATCGAGTTCGGTGCCGCCGATGGGCTGCGCAGCCGGGAGACGGCCACCAACAGCCATCCTTCAGCGTGGCGCTCCCGCGACGGCCACTTATGGTTTGCCACTCCCAAAGGGCTGGTGGAGGTGGACCCGGCCCATTTTCCGGTGAACACCATTCCACCGCCGGTGGAGTTGGAACGCTTTGCCGTGGACGATGTGGCGCTTCGTGCGACACCACTGCGTGGGGCAGCCTTTCCGTTGGAGGTTCCAGCTGGTCATGTGCACTTCCAATTCGACTACGCGGGATTGAGTTTTACCGCGCCGCAGAAGGTGCGCTACCGCTTCATGCTGGAGGGCTTCGACCGTGGCTGGACCGAGGCCGGCGCGCGCCGCTCCGCGTACTATACGAATATTCCGCCGGGGCGCTACACCTTCCGCGTGCAGGCGGCCAACAACGACGGCCTTTGGAACACCGAGGGCGCGGCGCTGGCCTTTGAGTTGCGTCCGCACTTCTATCAGACCATCTGGTTTTATGCGCTGCTGCTGGCGGCTGCGGTGGGAATCGTGGTGCTGTTGCTGCGGCTAAGGCTGCGCCGGGCTGAAGGCGAGTTCCGCGCCGTGCTGGGCGAGCGCAACCGCATCGCGCGCGAGATTCACGACACGCTGGCTCAGGGCTATGTGGGCATCTCGGTGCAGTTGGAGGTGCTCAGCGAGTTGCTGCGCCACAAGAAGACGGAGGCAGCGGCCGAGCATCTGAACCTGACTCGCGGCTACGTGCGCGAGGGCCTCGCCGAAGCGCGGCAGTCGATCTGGGCGCTGCGTTCGCAGGATGCGCGCGAGACCACGCTGCCCGTTCGTCTACGCCGCATCGTCGAGGCCGATGGCGGTCACGGATTGGAGGCCAGCTTCAGTCTCTTTGGCGCGTACCGGCCTTTGCCTCCCGAGACTGAGCGTGAATTCCTACGCGTGGCCCAGGAAGCAATTCATAATGTGAAGAAGCATGCCGGGGCGCGGCATTTGTTTGTTCAATTGGAGTACGGGCAGGAGGAGATCGCGCTTGAAGTTCGCGACGATGGGCGCGGCTTTGCGGCGAGTGAAGAGATGAAATCCACGCCGGGCCACTATGGATTGACCGGAATGAAAGAGCGCGCGGCGGCGATTGGCGGGAGGCTTGAGGTGACCAGCGAGCCGGGGGTTGGAACCATGGTCCGGCTGCGGACTGCGACGCCGAGAGAGGCGCAAGAGTCAGCAAAGGAGCAACAGTGACGAAGGAATTGATTCGCGTACTGGTTGTGGAAGACCACCACGTGGTGCGCCAGGGGCTGGTGGCGCTGCTGAACGTAGTGGATGGCCTGGAAGTCGTGGGCGAGGCGGCCGACGGCGTGGAGGCCATCGCGCAATATCGCAAGCATCAGCCGGATATTGCATTGATCGACCTGCGGCTGCCGCGGCTGAGCGGCGTCGATGTCATCGAGCGCATTCGCATGGAGACGCCGCATGCTCGCTTCATCGTGCTTACGACTTATGACGGCGACGAGGACATCTATCGCGCGTTGCAGGCCGGCGCGCGCGCCTATCTGCTGAAGGGCATGACCTCGGAAGAGTTGATCGCGGCCATCGGCGCGGTTCATGCAGGCAAATCGCATATACCGCCGGCGATTGCGCAGCGGCTGGCCGAGCGCATGGGCACCGAGGAGTTGACGCCACGCGAGTTCGACGTGCTGGAGCAGATTGTACGCGGGCTAAGCAACAAGGATATCGCTACCGAGCTGGAGATTTCAGAAGCCACCGTCAAGACCCACATCAACAACCTGCTGAGCAAGCTGGGCGTAACCGACCGGACGCAGGCCGCTACGGCTGCCCTGCAGCGCGGCATTGTGACCCTCGAATCGCTGAGAAAGCCGAAGCCATGAAAAAAAACACTCTGTTTGTAATCTTGTTTTTGCTGATTTGCCCGCTTATCGAGGCGCAAAAAGCAGCCTGGCGGCAAGCCACGGATGCGGAGCTTGCATCGCTGCTGCCGGCGCGCGCGCAGGTGGAAAAAGAACACATCGAGACGGAGATGCGCACCGCCTCCGGCATTGTGAACGGCCGTGGCCACACCATCGCCGGTGTTGTGCTGCTGACGGCCGGCTACTCAGCCGAGGGCAAGTATTCGCACTATCTTATTGTGCAAGCGCCGATCCGCATCGGCGGTGTCGCGCTCAAGCCCGGAGAATATGTTTTTGGATGGACACGCGCGCACGCCGGGGATGAGTTGAGTGTGCACTTCTACGTGGCTGCAACGGGAGCGCTGATGGGCACAGCGGAGGCGCATCGCATCGCCGGGTCAAGCCGCGTGGAGAGCCTGCACATCTGGCCTCCCGCCGACAAGGCATTGATTCAGATTGGCCGCTTTGGCATTCCCTACGAGTTGGGCGAGGAGTAGAAGTTCATCGTCTCAGCGCGGCTCGCCGGTTTGCAAAAAGGCAACTCCCGCGACCGTCTCCCCTGAAGCCAGCACGTTTCTGAGCCGCTCCGGATTGGCGCCGCTCCGGCCCTCGGCCGCCACCAGTATCATCAGTGCAGTGGCCGGTGTCGTGTCCAGCGGCAGCCGGAAGATCCACGGAATGTTCGTTGAAGTCAGCTTCCTATCGCTGCTCAGCGCAACCACGGGGACGAATGCTTTGAGCGCGAGTTGCTCGGCCAGGTGAGCCGAGTCGCGGTCCAACGCCACAATTGCGAGAGCATGATCGTCCATCATCGCGTGAACCAGTTGCGTTGAGGCCGCGCCCCAATTCTGATCGCTCGCGACGGGCAGCAGCGTCCACTGCTTTCCGTTGGCCGCGCTCGATGCAAGCTCCGCCAGCACATCCGGCGAATGCGCAACATCCACAGCGCGCGGTCCGAAGAGCACTACGCGGATTGGCCCAGCCAGGTCCGGGCGATGCGGGCCGGCATAATCCACGCCATCCTCGCCGACGCGCGCGTAGGGCACCTGCGATGCGGCAGACGCCGCTTGCGCGGGCACCTGCGGTGCGGCAGACGCCGCTGGCGCGGCAAAAACTTGTGGAACTTGGGGAGTCTTCTCCATGGTCGCAACGCGGTACGTGATCGCGCCGTTATGCACCGTGCCCAGGAACATGGGAGCGACATTCTTCTGATTGGGATCGAAGACCATGTGCCCGGTGACGCCGTCGTATTCTTCAATGTTGGCCAGCGCATCGTGAATGCGCGCGCGATTCAGGCCCGCTTTGCAGATCGAATCCAGCAGCGCGTTCATCGCATCATAGGCGAGCGAGGCAAACTGCTCCGGCTTCTCGTGGAAGCGCGCTTCAAAGCGTTTGTTGAAGTCGAGCCACTTTGGATCGTTGCGTGTGGGATTGTAGGGAAAGACAGCCTCAAAGCCCTCAGCCGCGTCTCCGGCTTCGGACAGCAGCGTTGGCCCCAACGTGCGATAGGCGCCAAAAACGCGCTGCTTCATCCCCGCGGCGCGCATCTCTTTCAGAATCGTGGCCGCCTGCGTCTCATCGGCCCATAGCACGATGGCATCGGCGCGCGAGGAGCGAATCACCTGCAATTGCTTGGTGAAGTCTGTATCGCCGGGAAGATACTTTTGCTCGATGACGATCGGGTGCCCCAGCCTGCGCGCCGCGTCGCGAAGTTTCATCACGCCGAAGCGCCCGTAGCGGCTGTTCACTCTGAGTATTGCCACGCGCTTCAGCCCCAGCTCGGTGAAGATGCGCCGCGCCAGCGTGAAGCACTGCACACGATCATCCTGTAAATCGGTAAAGTACCACGGGATATATGTCTCGGGAATCGTAAAATCGGTAGAGGCCGAGTTGACGATGGGAATCTCCGCGCGCAGCGCCACACGCAGCGCGATGTGCGTGGACTCGGAGCTGATCGATCCGAAGATCGCCCAGTCCCGATCGTCGTAGACCATCTTCACCGCTTCGTTCGAGGCCGATCCCCAGATGGCAGGGTCGGTGGGCCGGTCCTCGCCATAGACCGCCTTCGCTTGCCAGTTGTCATAGTCGTTGTGCGGCATCAGCTTGAAGGGCTTGCCGCCGTAGCCGCCGTGCGCGTTCGCCTCTTCAACGGCCAATTGCGCGCCGTGCAACATGCGCAATCCAAAAACAGATTCCGGATTCGGCGCCACCGGCCCGAAGAAACCGATGCGCACTTCCTGCACATCTTTCGGCTCTGGAATGTCGCGCCCCGCGCCGGAGTAAATGTTGGGATGGATGTAGTTAAGGTCGTAGGGCGCAGCGAACTTGGCGTACGGGCTCAGATCGGCAGGCTCGCCGGCATAAGGCACCACCACGCGATCCCTCGCCGGGCCCGGCGGATGCGCACCGCACGCACACGTTCCCTTGCCCGTCACCGCAATCGGACTCGCGCTCTGCCCCGCGGCCAGCGCCGCATCCGGCTTGGTGTACGAGCTCGAATCCTGAGCGCCGAGTTGCGCCGCGCCGCTGAGTGCGATTGCGCAGACCACGGCCAACAGCCATCCATTGCGCATAGCTGCTACTCCTTGGCGGCAGATGCCTTATCCGTGCGGAACATCGCGATGGCCTCGATCTCGATCAGCAATTCGGGGCGGCAGAGATGCGCCTGGATTCCCGTGGACGCGGGCAGTGGATCGAGCCCCTGCTCCTTGAAGAAAGCCGTGCGTCCCGCGTTGAAGACATCGTAGTCGCGGTCGATGTCGCGCAGATAGCATGTTGTCCGCACGATGTCGTGCCAGGTGGCGCCTACGCTCTCCAGCAAGCCGGTGATATTGTCGAAGGTCCGCCGCAACTGCGCAGGAAAATCGCCGATGTGGACGCTCATGCCTTGCTCGTCTATCGACGCCGTACCGGAGATCAGCAAAATGCAAACCCCGCCGATGTCGATCCTCATGCCGCGCGAGAACGAGCTCGGCTTCGCATAAGAGTATGCCTCGTTGAGAACTCCGTGATTGGTCATGGCGCGCTTTTCGATCGGCGCGTGCGCGATGGCTTCCACAATATCCGCAAATGCATTCATGATGTTGGCTCCCGTTTCTTTTATTGTTGATGAATTCCGTGGCTCAACCCCTTGGCAGTAGCGACCCAGATGTCACTGCCTTGGAAGTCGATGCCGAGAACATAGTTGTGAGCCGGCGCGGTAGTGACAGCGACCGGCTTTACGTTGCCTTGTGCGTTGCGTACCGTCATCTCCGGCTTGCCGTCTTTCAGCGAGGGACGATAGACGGCCCAGTTCACGCCGTCATAGTATGCCAGCCCCTTGTCGGTTCCGAACCAGCAATGATTTGCATCCACGCCCTTGATGGTGTTAATGAAGTTCGAGGGAAGTCCGCTGTCTTTGGTCAGAAAGTTGTGCCAGTAGCGGCCATCGTAGCGGCTGCCGCCGAAGTAGGTTGCAGCCCAAACTATATTGTCCACATAACTGACCGCCGTGACAATCTCGTGGATCAATCCTTGATCCTTGAAGAGCACCATCTCAGTTTCGCCATCCGGATCGTCGTACTTGTCCCAGCGCTCGGTCTTCTGCGTGTATTCGAGAAGCCCGCTGCCCCACATCGCGTAATAAACCTTGTCCGGAGCGGCAGAGACGCCATAGACCCAGATCTCGGTCATCGGCGTGTTGCGCTCGTTATAAAGAGTCCACTGACCGGTGCGCGTATTCAGCTTGCAACCGCCCGCCGCCGTGGCCACCCACACGCTCTCGCCTTCCACGCTGACGCCGTAGACCACATCATTGCTAAGCCCGGATGTCAACTGCGTGTAACTGTCAATGCGCCCGCCGGAGATGCGGCTCAATCCGCCCATCGTGCCAGCCCATACATCGCCGGTGCTCTTGTCCAGCGCCAGCGAAAGCACGGCGCGATGCGCCAGGCCGTCCTTTGTTGTGTAGGTCTTCCACTTGCCATTTTCGAAGAGTCCTAGCCCATTGTCCGTTCCCGCCCAGACGCGCTCTCCATCCACCAGCACCGAATAGACGTGATTGTCGGGTAGCCCGTTAGCAGTGGTGAAGTTCTCAAAGCGAAAGCGCGGCAGCTCCTGCAATGCGTTAGAGCCAGCTTGCGCGGCATGAGATGGATGCGCTCCAGATGCTGGCGGTTGCGCGGAAAGAGCGGATGGCGCGATGGCCGCGATCATTGCGCAAATCAAGAGCGTCTTCAATGCCAGCTTTTTCATCGCGTCCTCAAGTATTCGATCAGGTCGTTGAGTTCATCCTTGGTCAGGTCGTTGGTGCGTCCGTGCTTGTCTTCGGGATTGTAAACCGTCCAGATCTCTTCCAGCGTGTGCGCCGAGCCATCATGCAGGTAAGGCGCGTGCAGAGCAATGCTGGTCAGTGGCGCTGACTTCAACATTGCGGAATTATCAGAAGGCTTACGCGTTCCCACGTCGAACAATTTATGGTTCGTTCCTTTGGGCCCGCTATGACAATAGTTGCAGCGGTTGGTCTCTGGAATCGGCTTGCCGAACTTGTCCACGGACCGCTCGAAGAGCGCCTGCCCGCGCTCCTGCGACGGCGTCTGCTCTCGGCCGGACAGCTTCCAGCGATTAGGGCGCGGCGAGAGACTGCGAATGTAAACTGTAAGATCAGCTAGCGTGAGATTGTCGTAGTTCTCCGAGCGCCAGAAATACTTTTCCGTTCTCGGCCCGCACTCGGTGGGGATATTCAGATTGCCGCCATTCCATTTGTAAGGTTCAGTATCCTTGATGCCCTCAATCAGTTTGTTGGCTACAATGTCGCGACCAAAGCCACTCGGTTCCAGATTCCATGTGAATCCGTCGAACGTGGAATCGATATGGCAGGTAGCGCAGCCGATTTGCCCTTGAAACGATTGGCGAGACGTATAGAAAGTCTGTTCGCCATGACGCAGTATCGAGATGTTTTTCGGCCCGTCCATCTGGATGGTCTGCGCGATGCGATTGCCGCGCGTATCGATCACGCTGATCGTATCATCCAGGCGATTAGCAACGAAGAGCCTGTGGCCATCGCGGCTCAACGTTATGCCGCGCGGATCGTGTCCGACGGGAATGTGCGCCACAACATAATTCGCGCTCGCGGAAAGGTCTTGCACATTCGATCCGGGGTGAGCATGAACGTACCGCAGCAGCCGCGGCACATCGATGACCATTACCATCTCCGAGCCGCCGCAGCTTACATAGATGCGCGACTTGTCCGGCGCGATGTCCACGCCGAAGGGACGGGATGCGTAGCGCTCCAGTTCATCGAGTGGAATCTCGACCGAAGCCTTGCCCACATCCGCGCCGAAAACCGATAGCGTGAAATCAAAGTATCCGCCGTGTTCCAGATGCGCTATCGGCACAAGATTCTTGGGATGATATTCGGCAACAACACCGAGGCGGCCGTCCGAAGAGAAGGCGAGATGAAAGACGCCGGCGATGCGTTCGAGCGGCATACGATCCACCACTACCGCGCGCGCCGTATCGATCACGGTAATCTCCGACTCCGGCGCGATGCGATTATCCAACTCGGTGCGCACACGCGGCGGATTCGGATAAATATGTGTCGCGTAGATGCGGCTTCCATCCGGAGAAATTGTCAGATAGCTCGAACCCCTTCCAGCCAGCAGACGTTTCTCTTCCGTGCCGGTCTGCGCATTGAGTACAGCCACATCGTTGGAGATGCGATTCGCGACAAAGAGCCGCTTGCCGGCGCGATCCTCGACCACGCTCGAAGGCTCCGCGCCCACCGGCCACGTAGCTGTCACGGCCAGCATTTGCGTGTCGATCACTGAAAGCGTGTCGTCCCACGAGTTGGTCACAAAGAGCCGTGTGCCGTCAGGCGATAAAGAAAAGCCGCGCGGCACTTTGCCAACCGCGATGGTCTTGATCGCCGCATACGTGGCCGCATCCAGCACCCTCACCTCTTCGCTCTGCTGGCAGAGCACGTAGAGGCGCGCGCCATCATGCGAGAGCAGAAGCTCCAGCGGTGAAGCATAGTTTACGTCATCGGCCTCGGCGGCGCGCACCGGATAATCGGTCCGCAACGTAACGGCCAGCAGCGCCAGAGCGAGCGTCGCGAGTCCTGTACCCGCTGCAACCTGGAAGCGCGCGCTCACTTCGGCTTCCTTTCTCCCGGCTCCTGCACGGTGACAACACGGTCAACCTGCTGCGCTGCCAGCGTCTGTTCGATCCCGCTGGGCCAGTGGACGAGCAGCTTGTCGATGGTGGTTGCCGCGCCAAGCCCGAAGTGCAAGCGGCCGTCGTCCTGCGAGAGATAGCCCGAACCGGCCACGCGCTCCGCGGTCTGCCGCTTGCCCGCAGCGAAGACTTCAACACGCGCGCCGATGCCGTCGCGATTGCTTTTTGTGCCCACCAGCTTGACTTCGATCCAATGGCCGGTATTGGTAGAGACGTTGCGCAGCAGCGTTCCCTTGCCGCCAAGATTCACAACAAAAGCATCAATCTTGCCGTTGGTTTCGTAGTCCGCGAAGCAGGCGCCTCGCGCCGTGGTCCGCTCGCTCATCACCGGCCCGGCCTCGCGCGAAACATCGGCGAACTTGCCGCCACCCAGTCCGCGAAAGAGCGTGTGCTCCTGCGGAATCAGATGAATGAGCCCACCGTGAAAGATGAGAATGTCGAGCAAGCCGTCGTTGTCGAAGTCGTAGACGCCGGTGCCCCAGCTCACGTATTGCGCGTTGGTCTGCGATACGCCGGTCTCAGCGCCCATGTCTTCAAAGCTCATTTTGCCGGTGTTATGCAACAGGCGGTTATAGTGGCCGTCCGTCACCCACAGGTCGAGCACACCGCGGCCTTCGAGATCGGCAAAGACCGGGCCCATCGAGGAAGTGGATTCGCCATTCTGACCGTAGGCCGTGCCTGTGTCGTTCGCAATTTCTTCAAACGTTCCATCATGCTTATTGTGAAAGAGAAAATTTTCTGTGCGATCGTTGGCAACGTAAATGTCATCCCATCCGTCGTTGTCGAAATCCGCCGCGGTCACGCCCATGGTGCGGCCCACGTAAGCGCCGATGCCCGACTTTTCCGTCACGTCGGTAAAAGTGCCGTCGCAGTTGTTGTGATAGAGCTTGTTGGTTTCGCCCTCGTAATCGAGCGGCCCAGGGTAGTTGTCCGCTGCGTAAAAGGCGCGATACTTGGGATCGAACTTCACATAGCGGCCCACGAACAGATCGACGCATCCATCCCTGTCGTAATCGAGCCATGTGGAACTGATCGCCCAGCCGTCCACATTGATGCCGGCCTTCTTGGTCACATCAGTAAAGTGGCCGTTACCGTCATTGTGATAGAGAATCGTCTTACCGTAGCCGGTGACCAGCAGATCGACATAGCCGTCGTTGTCATAGTCGGCCGCCGTCACGGCCATCCCATACATATCCGGATCGAGGCCGGCCTGCTCCGTCACATCGGTGAAGGTGCCGTTGCCGTTATTGCGATAGAGATGATTGTGCGGCGGCGTTGCGGGCTTCTCCTTGAGCGGGTACGGATGCATCGAGTCGTCCAGCGGACGCCCATTGACCACATAGAGAGATTCCAAGCCTGAGTTGTTGTAGTCGAACCAGATGCAGCCTGAGCCGGTGCCCTCGAGCAGCGATCCCAACTGCCGCGATCCGAAGCTGTGCGTAAAGTTGATGCCAGCTTTGTTGCTGGCGTCTTCAAAGCGAATCACCACCTGCGGTGGGGCCAACTGTGCCTTCGGCGCAACTGCAGCAGGAGATGGCGCAACAGTCTGAGCTGTGGCCACAGAAACAGCGCCAAATAAAAGAAAAAAGCGATAATTCATCTCAGTTGCCTCCCGACGAACCACCCCGCGGACGAAGACCTGTTCGCGGGGACCCCGGCGATTTCTGCTGCGCTGCGTTCGTACTATTCGTGCCGGAAAGATCAACCGGTGTTGTGGTGCGCAACAGAACGGCGGGCACGCGATTCTCCGACGCGCGCTCCGGTCCCGTGTGGCAGCCCACGCAGATGCGCTGCTCGCCGCTGCGAATCCAGAACCATCCGTGCTCCTGCCGCACTACCGCGCCCTTGGCGTCCAACAGTGCAAAACGAATCGGCTGGTCGGCAGGGGTCTTCACAAAAAAAGAGCCATCGCTCTCGACCGGCGCCGTACCCATAACGACTGCGTGGCCTTGAGCGTCCTGCGTCTCCAGGCGCACAGAAGCTGGCGCAGCTTTGAGGTCGCCCATGCGCGATTGGCGCGCATCGAGCGCAAGCATATTGGCGTAGTCCCAGTCGTGCAGTCCTGAGGGATGACGCTTGGGCGTCAAGCGCGGCGCAATCAGAACCGGCTCGATGATATTCTTGCCGCTTACTGCCAGCAGCGTTTGCAGCGAGGCAGCGCCGAGCTTCCACAGCTTCAACGCATAAGGCGTTCCCACCGCGGCCCGCGCGCTTACCAGCCATGCGCCTGAGGCTGTCTCGGCAATCGCGCCCGCGTACTCCGCATGGGGAGCGGCGATCAGCTCCTCGTGCGCCAGCGGTGAAGTGAAGCGCGCCAGTGAAGCTCCGTGTGTGAAGATTACGTCGCCCGAGTTCATCTGCCTTCCACCCCAACGCGCCCTGCCATGATCGCAGCGGTAGGACTCGACGCCCGAGCCGTCGGCGTAGACCAGAAATAGTTCGGGTGTCGCTCCTGTGCCGAGAGGGAAGCCGGCTTCAAAGAGAATGCGCCCGTCCGCGAGCACATCCGCGGGGAAGGCGCTGGCCTGTGTGTAGGTGAGCGGCAACAATCCCGGACCCGCAGTAGGATTCAAGTACGCGTATGCCGGCGTGTGGCCGTCTTCCGCGGACTGCATTTGAAATCCCCACGGCGCGCGCTGCGCCCAGACTATTCGCCTGCCGGGCAGATAGAGCGGGCGCACGGCATCGGTTGCCGTTGCAATCACCTTGCGCACGGAGCGATCCGTCAGCGTCAATTCCCAAATCTGCCATGGGTCGCTCGCAGCCTGCTTGCCCGCGAAGAGCACCGTCTTGCCATCGAAGGAAACGTTGGCGTCCGCGGAAGCCGCAAAGCCTATCACCAACGGCTCCGCCTTGCCCTCATGCACGATTAGCAGTTGCGCGCCCTTGGGGAATCGATCTGCTCCGCGTAGCGCCGCAAGCGGCTCGTAAGCGGGCGCGGCAGTCACAATCAGATCCGCGCCGATCTCCGCATCAGAACTCTGAGTCATGTTGGGCGCAAACCCGCAGAGCGGAATCAGGAGTGCGGCCGATGCGACAATTGCCAGCACTCTGGAAGCGGAACTCATCGCACCGCCTCCATGAACCGCACCTGAGCCGTCTCGTGCCGCACAGCTCCCAAACGGCGTCGCGAATGTTCACGGTCGCGCAAAGTAAGCCATGGCTCAATATCGGCCATCATCTCGTCGAATTCCGCAAAGTCCAGCGACTGGCTGCCGTCACTCCATGCTTTGGCCGGGTTGGGATGCACTTCCACGATCAGGCCATCGGCGTCCGCGGCCACTGCAATGCGCGCCAGCGCGGGGACCAGATCGCTATGCCCTGCCGCGTGGCTGGGATCGGCGATCACCGGAAGATGAGAGATTTGTTTGAGCAGCGCAATCGCGGAGACGTCGAAAGTGTTGCGCATGGCTGTTTCAAAGGTGCGAATGCCGCGCTCGCACAAGATGACGTTGGGGTTGCCATGGTCGAGAATCAACTGCGCGGAACGCAGCCAATCAGCGATCGTGGCGGCCATGCCGCGCTTCAGCAGCACTGGCCGACCCGTGTGCGCCGCCGCTTCCAGCAGCGTATAGTTTTCCATGTTGCGTGTGCCGATCTGCAAAATGTCGGCGTACTCGGCGACTATCGGCGCGTCCTCTTCCGAGAGGACTTCCGTCACGATGGCCAGGCCGCTCTCTTCACGAGCGCGCGAGAGCATCTTCAGCCCTTCCAGGCCCAGCCCTTGAAATGCATAAGGAGAACTGCGCGGCTTGAAGGCGCCGCCGCGAAGAATGCGCACTCCGGCACGGCGCACATGATTGGCCGTCGCCATCAACTGGAACTCCGTCTCAACCGAGCAGGGCCCAGCCATGGTGATAAACTCGCCGCCGCCGATCTCCAAATCCAGCACCGGCACTATCGTCTGCTGGCGCCGCTCACTCTTCAGGCAATCGGGGCTTTCGGCAAATTGTTCGCACCAATCTTCACGCACCTTGCGCGCTCCGTTCTGGGGAATCTTAAGGCTACTGGAATCGCCCAGGCTATGCCTCCATCGAAAGGTGGAGACTCGGAGTGCAGGGAATATGGAACAACTAATAGCAAACTATAGTATTTATGGCAAAGCGATGGGAGGCGGTCGATAGCCAAAGGCCGCATCCACAATGGTTGCAACGCCCAGTGCTGTTTCGTCTTGAAATGGCCGCGCAACAATCTGCACGCCGATCGGCAACCCCTCCGGCGAGCGGCCCACGGGAACCACCGCCGCAGGGCTGGCGAGCGCATTGAACCACTGCGTATGCCGCACGGCGTCGAGGTAATCCACCACGCGCCCCTCGATGACCCATTCGCGCTCGCCGTGACGGAAGGCGGGAATGCTGGCCACGGGGCATAGCAGCACCGGATGCTTGCTCATTTCTTCAAGAGTCTTTGCGCGAATCAGGTCCAGTTCTGCCCATGCGTCCAGCAACTGCTGGGCCGTTAACGGCGGCAAGGCCTCGGAGAAGCTGAGAAACTCGCTGAAAATGGGACTCAATTGATGCTCCCGTCCGCTAATCGCCGGTGCGTAAAACATTGCGCCGCACTGCACAAAAAACCTCCACCACAATTGGCGCAGCAGCTCCAGCGTGTGCGGACGAAAGGGCTCGACGCGAAAGCCCGCATCGCGCAACGCAGCTGCGGCGGCATGCACGGCGGCCCACGTCTCTGGCGTGACGGGGACCAGACCGTCGTCATCGAAGAAGCCAATTGTGTTTGTGCGCAGTTCGTCGAGACTCGGCTCGCGATACGCAATCGGCGGGCTCACCGGATCATGTGGATCCTGGCCGCTGAGCGTGCGAAACATCAGCGCAACATCGGCCATGGTGCGCGCCATTGGCCCTATCGCGCCCAGCGTCGAAAAGGGTCCCACGCATGGCGGCAGATGGCCGTGGCCGGGAATACGGCCCGGTGTGGGCTTGAGCGAGCAGATGCCGGTGAAGTGCGCGGGCACGCGTACCGAGCCGCCGCTATCGCTGCCGAGGCCTGCAGCCGAAAGCCCCGCCGCAATGGCCGCTGATTCGCCGCCGCTCGATCCGCCCGGCGTGCGCTCTAAATCCCACGGATTGTTAGTGCGCCCATGCAGCAGATTCGCGGTCTCGTAAGCCATCAGGAACTCCGGGCAGTTGGTGGTGCCCAGAATCAACGCGCCCGCCGCCCGCAGCCGCGCGACGACCACCGCATCCTCGCGCGGCTCGTCATTCTGATGCAGCAGGCTGCCGATCTCGCACTTGAGTCCTCGTGTGGCAATCGATGACTTAACGGTCACCGGCAATCCAAACAATGGTCTGCGGGAACGGGTACCTCGCCACGCATCGTGCTTTCGCGCGCGTTCGCGCACGCGATCCGCATCGAAGTCGGCGAATACATTTAATTGAGGATTCAGCCGCTCGATCTGGCGGATATGCGCCTCGGCCAACTTGGTGACTGAGAGTTTGCCGGAGCGCAACAAAGCAAGTTGACTGGAGGCGGAAAGCAAAGTTAGTTCATTCATCTCTATGCAATCCCTCGACGCTTCCGTCCGATTTCATGCTTTGCTCTCCGAACAGGGATTGCGGCATATCGTTCTTGAGCCTAGATCGCCATTGGCTCCAATGCCAGATTACCCAGGCGATCATCACAAAAAATGCAAACAAACCTGTCGAAATGCCAAGGTGCTTTGGCAGTTCCTTCCAGAATGTCTTATCCCACCAGATACCGATGCGGTCAATCCAGCCACGCAACAGCCACCAGATCAAGAGAACGCAGGCAACGTTAAGAAACTGCTTGATGCGTTTTCCAGAGATTTCCATTCGTCCTCCCGCTCGTTTTTATTTTGGCTCACTGGAACTATCTGGGGTTGTCCTCTGAACACGATAGTCGAAGCGATACGACCGCACCGGCTCGCCCGAGTCGAAGCGATCATTCCAATTCAACTGGTACTCCAGGGACTGCGCGTCCTGCGGATATTCCTCAGAGTCAGGATAAGGATAGGCGCTCATCGCGTGGAAGGGAAGTTGCGCCACCGTGAACGGCGATGCATCCCACCAATCCATATCCTTGACGAATCCGTTGGCGTAAAAAAAGTAGTCTCGCTTCCAGTGCGGAGCAAGCGCGGGCAGCTTCGTTGCATCGAAATCCGCCGCAATCTCCTCGCCGCTGCCGAAGATCACATAGCGGTCGTCGATGCTCGTGAGAAGCTCGGTCACATCACCCATGCGTGTGTAGTTGCCGCGCTGATGCTGGAAGGGCCCTGTCAAACTCACGCGATCATAATCGTATTCGAGGTCGCCGGGGCTTGCGCCTTCTATCTGCTTCGGGTAGCCGCGGAAGTGCAGCGTGGCCAGCGACAAAGGAACTTCCGCAGTGCGCGACTCGGCCTCGGCGTTGTTATCGATCAGCACCTGGTCCCAATAGATTTCCAGATTGGTAACGAGCCGAATGCGCCGCGTCCCCGCGGGCAGCTTGCCGCTGAGGTCCACAACGATGGTGCGTTCCAGGCCCGCGGGGAAGCCCACATCGTCGGCGATGCGCTGCCATTCGCCATTCGGCAACTGCGCTTCAGCGTAAGGAGAAATCGGCTTCACGCCCGCCTTCCACGCGGCATAGAGCGATGTCGCGCTGAAGTAATTCACGTAGCCGGTCATCAGCAAACGTAATGGGGCGCCTGGCTTCACTTCGCCCAGGTCCAGAATGAGCGTGTGCAGATTCGCGAAGCCATCGTAAGGCAGCGGCGTGAAGCCACTGGCGAATTTGTGATCGCGCCGGCTCAACTGATCGAGCACGTCGCGACCCTCTCCGTCCCATGCGCCCACGGGCAGCCGCGCGCCCTCTGAAGCCACCACGCGGCCTGAAGCGAATGGCGGATCGTCGAGGAAGCGCTCATCGGGATTGACCTCGACATCTTCCGGATGATCGACCGCAACCAGCCGCAACTGATCGATGTAGTTGACTTCCTCCATCGGCTCCATAAAGCGCAGGCTCAGCTTGCCGTTCACCGGCGCAAGCGCGTCGCCGTCCACCTTAATCCATTCGCCGGGGTTGGGCGTATTGCGCCGCGTAGGCGTGAACCAATGGCCCACCACCGCCGCGCCAATCACATCCGTTACCAGCCTGTATTTGTGCCCGTTCCACGCAAAGAGAACCGGGCACGAACTCCCGCGCCGGTCAACCTCTTTCATTGCAATCACAGGAGTGCGCGGCAGATCAATCTCGTCCTGCAGCACGCCCGTGGGCCACAAGATGCGCAGCAAATCAATGTGGTCCGCATCGCCCAGGCCGACAAGAATCTGCGGCGGATTTTGCGTCTGATAGCCCGAAGCTCCGGCCAGCTCCCACTTCTGCCAGTGGCCGCTGGCGAAGACTTCAACCTTTGCGCCAATCGCCGTCTTGTTGTCGGCAAAGCCGGTCAGGTCCAGGCGCGCCGAGTGATTCTTGTTGCCGCCCACATTGCGCAGCAGCACCGGCGGCGCGTTCACCTGCGTCACAATCAAATCCGCCGCGCCGTTGTCCTCGACAGCAATCAGTCCGCGCGGCGCAGTGAGTTTCACCTTGTCCAGTCCCAGCGCATTGCTTACATCTTCAAATGTTCCGTCTCCGCGATTGCGAAAGACCTTCACACGCGGCCCGGCTTTGGTCTCCAGAACCGCCGCCAGATCGATCCAGCCGTCATTGTCAATATCGACCGCCGTCAGGCCCCATCCCTTCCACGCGTCTTTCAACGGCAGTTCCACTCTTTCAAACCGTCGGCCCACATGATTGGGTCCTTCGACATTACGCCATAGTGTTAATCCTGGCTTCCATGCGTGTGTGACGGCAATGTCCATCCAGCCGTCTTTGTTGTAGTCGAATACAGTAATACCATAAGTAGCAACGGGAATTCTGTCAGACTTATTTCGACTTGTCGGAGTCGCCCATATTTGTGATAACTGGCTCAGTTCATAAAGTTGTTGAAAAGGATATTTACCCTCTCTCGGATTGACATAAAGTACTGGCGCAGTCATATCCCCTGTAACAGCAATATCAACAGCACGATCATTGTTAAAATCAGTCAGAATTGCTGACTGTGTATTAGTAAATTCTTTTCCTTCTAACCCCAATGGCTCAGTCCGCTCAGTAAATGTTTTGTTGCCGTTGTTGCGCCATAAAACATTTGATTGTTTACCGGTTTTGAGAAGCATACCAGTCAAAAACAAATCCAAATCCCCATCATGGTCATAGTCGATAAACGTAATTCCCGTAGGCCGGTTCATCGGCTTCAACCCGGCCTCGGCCGTCACGTCCTGAAACTTTCCGTGGCCCAGATTGCGGAAGAGTAGCAGCGCATCGTCCAGCGCGACGGCCAGATCATTCAAGCCATCGCCGTCGTAATCGCCCACGGCGCAGGCAACCGCATGGCCTGACGCCTTCAGACCAGCCGCCGCTGCATCGAACTCTTCATAGCTGCCGCCGCCCTTGCTGTGCAGCACGCGAATCGCCTGCGCGCCCGATTGCATCAGCACCAGGTCCATGCTTCCAGTGCCGGTCACGTCCATCATGCATGCGCCGCCGGTGGTCGTGAATGGCTTTATCTTTCCAGTCACCATCGGCTGCGCCACGAGCTTCACCGAAATCATCGCTTTGTTCACTGCCTCACGCTCCTCGACCGGCGTGACGGTGGAGTAGTGGCCTTGCTCGCCATACGAGAGCCCGATGGGCGCGCCGATCTTGGTGCTGGTCAAATGCTGGAAGCGCTTGAAGTGCTCCCTGGCGTCGGCGGTGTTGCCGGAGCGCTGCAAGACGCGCGCCAGCGCAAACTCCGACGAGGCGTGCAGCGGATTGATCTCCAGCACCTTATTCAGAATCTCGATGGCCTTGTCGAAGTCCTTCAGCTCCTGGTAGCAAACGCCCTCGAAGTAAATGGAGTCGGCATCGCGCGAGTCAATCTTCGCCGCCTGCTGAAAACTGGCCAGCGCCGGCTCCAGCTCGTTGCCCGCGTGCTCGGCAAGCCCCAGGTTGTACCACGCCTGCGCACTGTCTGGCTGCAAAGCGAGCGCCCCCTGCAAGGCCTTCTTTGCCTCGTCCAGCTTTTGCTGCGCCATCAGCGCAATGCCTTCGTTGATGGCGGCCTGCGCCAGCCTGGGGTCCTTCTGGAAGGCCTCGGCAAACGACGCGGCCGCGCGCTCGGTGGCCTGTTGGCTCATCTGCGCCACGCCGCGATTGTTCAGCCGCACCGCCTCGGCGTCATAGCGCGTCTGCGCTCCAGCCGCGCTCGCAACAAAAAGTGCAAGAGCCAACGCCCCGGTCATTCTCATCAATCTCATCCCCAACGCGGCCGGAAAGCTGCCAACCCAAAAGCCGCGGAACCTTCCAGTGTATGCGAACGGCCGATGAAGCCGCATCCACTGTAAGATTGACCTTTTGTTCGCGTACTCGGAAATGAGAGCGCAGCCAATTATACTTTTGTTGTGCTTTCGTTCCTGCAAAACTTCGTCTGGCGCAGCTTTCGGGCGCGTTCTTATCTGCCGCCACCGGCGAAGCAGGCCCTGGAAGCGGCGAGGGACTGTTGATGAGTGAACCCGCGAACAAGCGCCGCATCGGCGTCATCACCACGTCGCGAGCCGACTATAGCCATCTGTATTGGCCGCTGCGCAAACTGGCGGCGCATCCTGTCGTGGAGCTGGGCGTCTTTGCGCTGGGCGCACATCTTGCGCCGGAGTTCGGCAACACAATCACGGAAATTGAGCGCGACGGTTTTCCGATTCTCGCGCGCATCGAGTGCCTGCTCAGCTCGGACACCGACACCGGCATGGCCAAGACCATCGGCATCGCCATCCTCGGTCTGGCCGACGCGCTCACCAGTTGGCGGCCTGACCTGCTGCTGCTGATCGCCGACCGTTATGAGATGCTCGCGCCCGCCTCGGTTGCGGTTGCGCTCAGGATTCCCATCGCCCACATCGAAGGCGGCGAAATCTCGCAGGGAGCGATTGACGACCAGGTGCGCAACGCTCTCACCAAGCTGGCGCACATCCACTTCACTTCGACCCCAGCCGCGCGCCTCCGCGTCATCGCGATGAGTGAAGAGCCCTGGCGCGTTCATCACGCCGGAGCGCCTTCGCTCGACCACCTGCGGCGCTCCGCGCTGTTGAGCCGTAAAGAGCTCGAAGCGAAGCTCGGTCTCGCGCTTACACCACCTACATTGCTGACAGCCTGGCATCCGGTAACCATACTGCGCGACACCAACGCCGAGGCCGGCGCTCTCTTCTCCGCCCTTGCTCAAGCCCCCGGCCAGCTTCTCTTTGTCTATCCCAACGCCGACGCTGGCAGCCTCGCGCTTATCGAGCGCATGCGGGCTCTGGCAGCCACGCGCCCGCGAACGCACATCTTCGTCAACCTCGACGCCGTCACTTATTGGAGCCTGCTGGGCCAGGTGGACGCGATGGTGGGCAACTCGTCCAGCGGTATTATGGAAGCGGCCTCATTCGCTCTGCCCACCGTCAACGTCGGAATGCGCCAGCAAGGCCGCGAGCGCGCAGGCAATGTGATCGACACGCCCGCTGAAAGCGCCGCAATCCTCAACGCCATCAGGCAAGCCCTTTCACTGGAATTCCGGGAATCGCTGCGCGGCATGGTCAACCCCTACGGCGATGGAAGCGCGGCCACCATCATCACCCGCGTCCTGACAACAGTTTCGTTGGATGGGCTGCTCATCAAGCAGCCGCAGCCGCTGCCCGCTGAAGCCAATCGGGAGCAGCCATGACCACGCGCATCCCGCTCTCCTCGCCTGACATTACCGAGGCTGAGATCGATGCCGTCACCGCGGTGATGCGCACGCCGCACCTGAGCCTGGGTCCCGAGCTGAGCGCCTTTGAAGCCGCCCTCGCCGCCTACCACTCCGTGCCCGACGCCGTTGCGGTCAGCTCCGGCACAGCCGGCCTGCATCTAGCATTGCTCACTCTGGGCATCGGCGAGGGCGATGAGGTCATAGTGCCCTCCTTCGCGTTCGTCGCCGTTGCCAACGCGATCCTCCAGGTGCGCGCCACGCCGGTCTTTGCGGAGATCGACCCCGTCACACTCAACCTTGACCCGGCGGCCGTCGAGCGGACCGTCTCGCCTCGCACCCGCGCCCTGCTGGTCGTTCACACTTTCGGCGTTCCAGCGGCGATGGATGCGCTTCAGGCCATCGCCCGCAGTCACAGACTTTTCATCATCGAGGACGCCTGCGAGGCCATCGGCGCGGAGTTCCAAGGCCGACGTGTTGGCTCCTTCGGCGAACTGGCCGTCTTCGGCTTTTATCCCAACAAGCAAATCACCACCGGCGAAGGCGGCGCCGTGCTCGCCCGCGATCCAGCCTACGCCAAGCACCTGCGCAGTCTGCGCAATCAGGGCCGACCCGAGAACGGTGAATGGCTCGATCTGGTCGAAACCGGCTATAACTACCGTCTTTCCGAACTGGCCTGCGCACTGGGCCGCGTGCAACTCAACCGCATCGACGAGATCCTCGCCCTGCGCCGGGCCGCCGCCGAGCGCTACGATGCACTGCTCGAGGGAATCGCAGGATTGGAGATTCCACCGCTCATCCTTCCCCACCGCATCATCAGTTGGTTTGTTTATGTCGTTCGCCTGCGGGAAAAGGTTGACCGAGAGCAGGTTCAAACCGCTCTCGCCCGGCGCGGCATCGCCACTGGACGCTACTTTGACCCCATCCGTCTGCAACCGGCGAGGAGCGCGCATTCCGGTGCGGGGGCGGCCACGCTGCACCTCACTGAGTCCATCGCGCGGCGCACCCTCGCTCTGCCCTTCTTCAACCGCATTACGATGAGCCAGCAGGAAGAAGTCGCCGCCGCGCTAAGAGAGGCAATTGACGCTTGTCGTGCTTTCTAGTAATTGAAGCTGGCCGTGCAGTCGCCCAGCGTCTCTTTGGCCTCTGTGGTGAACTGAATGCGCAGTACATCTCCCGCCGCGTAAGCAAAGGTGTGCTGTGTGTCTATGATGGATACTTATGAAACACGTTCGACTCAGATATAACGTCACTGCCGTCCAAGATAGTTGGTATTGTCTGGACGGCAGTGATGAATAATAGATCTGTTCAGAGCTTCACTAAAGGCTGCGGAATAACTCTACCCACAGGGAGATAGAATAATCCTTCACTTCTCAACCGGCGCGGGGCTTCGATAACTCTCTGGCGGTCCCAGATAGCTCTCCGGCAAACGGCCCTGGCTGACCACCAGCTTCTCCAGGACTACGCCGGGGTCAACCATCCGGAATTTCAACGTGTGATAGCCCGGTCCGTCCACGTTGAGTGTGGAAGTTACCTTCCGGACGCCGTCGCTGACTGCCTTCTCCCAGTCCTTTTCTGAGTTATGCGCCAAAGCATCGATCATTTGCGGCTGTTGATCGTCGAAGGAGATTGCAAACCTAAGTCCGCGGCCGGGCACAAAATTCAGCGTTGGCGCCAGGATGGCTTCCACATTGAAAGCGCCTCCTTCAAATAAATACATCTTGTATTGAAGAACCGGCGCAAGCTGCGGAGGTTCCGCGCTCAGCGCTGTTACCGGGAAGACAGTCATCCCGGAGAGTGTCTCGCCAAAGCCGGGAATCTTATCCCAATGAACTTCACCTGCGCTCGTTTGCGCGGTAAAGTGCTCCGCCTCAATCGAAACATAGTGATTGCTTTCTACAAAACCCTGCAAGGAATCTCTCGTGGGCACTGATGGATTCAGTGCACGCACGCGGATATGAAACGACGTGCCGCCCTTCTGCTTGAGCGTAATCATGCCGTCATTCTTACCCTCGGAGACTCCTGCCCAGTCGATGCTGACAAACAGCCTATCTTCCTTTACGACGCTTCCATGAGTTTCACTGAGTTTAATCCACGGCCGATCCGCGCCTGCGGAAAACTCGAAAGGCGTTGTCCCGCGATTGAACGCATCGATGAACTGAGTTTGCCGGTTAAAAACATCGAAGGCAGGCAGCGCCAGGAATCCTAAGTCACGCGAGGTGGCAAACGGCGATCCTTCGACAGCTACAGCCATCGTTGGTCCGGAGACCGGTTGTACTTCCGTGACGGCCGGCATGGCGTTGAGCGGCGGTTCGTTCCAGAAGGTGTACCCGATGTGCGTCTGGTCCATCATGTGATTCCATTTGCCGTGCGCAAGTGCGTGGTTGTATTCATCAGTAAGCGCGGCATCCGCCGCAAAAAGGGCCCGCGACTCCTGGGCAAGATCGTTTGTGCTAACTCTGCCCTGCGTGGCATATAAGTGGTTCTTGCCGGCTGTAATGTATAACTCGTTCACAATGGCTGAGGCTTTCGTTGGATGTAATGCTAATTCGAAAAAGGCATCGCGCTTTTCTTCTGGAAGCTTCTGATAGACCCGCTCGGCCCGGTCGATGAGAGACTTCCACTCGGAGTAAACCCTGTCCGCTTCCCGGTAATTGACCTGGCTGAAGGTATCCGGCTCCAGCAATTCCGGCTTGCGCCGCCCATTGTATTGCGTATACTTCGTAACAATATCCGCAATATCCGCCGCATATTCCGGACCAAATTCGCGTCCGGCCCAGAGTTCGGTAAATTCCTGAAGGTGATCCTTGCCCCATCGGTCGGGATTCCGAGCCAGATTGAGAAAGAATTCAATCGGAAACTCAATTGGCTTCAGATCGCCCACATTCACGATCCAGATGCGGTTGGCCCCGTAGGCAGAGGCCAGATTCATCTGCTCCCAGATCTTGGGAATATAGTTCGTATTGAGCCACTTATAGGAGCGCGGATCGCCCACATAGTCGAAGTGGTAGTAGATTCCCGCGCCGCCGATGCGATTTCTCTCATCCGATGTAGGCAGCCTGCGGATATTTCCCCAGTTATCGTCGCACCACAGCAGAGTTATATCGTCGGGTACGCGCATGCCTTTCTCGTAGTAACCCTGCACCTCCTTGTACAGAGCCCAAACCTGGGGATCGGATGCAAGCGTGGGAGTCTGGTGGCGGGCGATGATATCTCGCTGATCGGCGACAATCTTTTCCAGTAGAGCGATGTTTTCACTCTCTGCCATCGGCATATCTCCGTCGCCCCTCATGCCGAGTGTTATCACACTTTCGTAATTCTTGTTGCGTTCGATTCCTTCTTCCCAGAATGCGTCGAGGGTCTTGGCGTTGACCGCGTAATCCCACGGCCCCGTACCGTGCCGCTTCCATTCCTGCTGCGCGCGCAGCATCGGCTCATGGTGCGACGTACCCATCACGATGCCATATTCATCAGCAAGTTCAGGGTTCAAGGGATCGTCTTCGTTGAAGGCATTGTCCCACATCGCCGGCCAAAGGAAGTTAGCCTTCAGGCGGAGCAATAACTCAAAGACCTTCTCATAAAACTGGTGATTGAGTCCGCCGAATTTCTCTTTGGCCCAGCCGCTCAGCGCGGGAGCCTCGTCATTGAGAAAAATGCCGCGATACTTGACCGCCGGTTCGCCTTGCACCCAGCGCCCCGCCTTCACATACAGCGCATCCTTGTGTTCCACGGGAACATCCGCCCACCAGTACCAAGGCGAAACTCCGATCTGCTCGGAAAGATCGTAAATTCCATAAATTGTCCCGCGCTTATCGCTGCCCGCGATCACCAGGCCGCGGGCCACGCCCGGCAAGGGATGTGAAACCACCTGAATTAGCGTCGATTCCCATTTGCCCTCGATCTGACTTACGTCAATCTTCTTTTCTCGAACGAGCCGGTCGATGATTTTGCTTTTGCCAATCGTGCCGATAAGAACCACGTATCCAGAGAGAGACTTCCCATCCTCGTTAAGCAGTGCGTTACACCCACTTACCCGGAAGATGTCTGCCTGCAGATCACGGACCGCGCGCGCGACGCCGGGATAGTCGCCGCCATCCATGTAGAGCTTCGCCGCGGCTTTCTGATGCACCAGCCGGAAGCTGTTCGCGTCCGGGGTGGTCTCCACATAGTGGGGCTGGCCTAAAGCCAAGACGTGCAGCGGGAAGAGTACTGGCGCCAGCAGCAGAAGCCAGGGAGCGGCCGACAGAAAGCGAGTACGCCCGAAGCATATCAGGCGCTGGAGGTTGCAGCGAAATCGAGTAAAAGGAACATCGATGGAATGCATGTTAAGTTATCAATACGAACGGTATATCCAGCAAGAGGGCGCTGTCAAGAAGGCTATCTCCGGCCGGTGTGCGGTTGTCAATAACATGCGCTAAACTGCCTCCGAGTTGAGAAATCCTTCTCTCAACGCGTCGGATGGAATGATGGCGAGGCATGAGATTGACATCCCCCGGGAGCACCCGGGGGATGTCAACCAACAAACGAGTCAACACTTGCACCAAATTGTTATCAGAGAAAGTTTTCAGTTACTGCGTTGACGAATGCCGGCTGAATCTTCTCAGCTCAGCAGGATTTTGCGAACTTCTCCCTCAGGGTCATCGACCATGCGGCAGACATTGTCCCACACCATTGTCTGGCAGCGGTCCGGCGTGGTTGGCTCCCAAATCAATCCCGGCTGGCTGGGATTTCCGGTGCGGGCAAAGTTGGCCCAGGCCGTGGCCATCTTCTTTGCCAGAGCCTGCGCCTCGGGCGTGTTACCCGTGCCCTGCTCGCAACGCTTGGTGTTATCGAAGCAGAAGGCCAGCTCAGCGGTATGCCATGCGCCCGCATCCTCCAGCATCGGCGACTGCCAGGTGAAGTAGTAGGTGTAGATCGGCGCCGCTTTCTGCGCGCACTTCAATTTGGCCATGCGCACAACATTGTTCCGTATGGAGATGCTGTTCAGCATGAAGCCGCCGCACATATAGGAGAGCGTGCGAATGCTCTTCTTCGGATGCGCCTTCTTCAACGCGGCCGCAACGGCGGTTGCCTTGGCTTCTCCGTAGATGCGAGTGAGTGAGGCCATCCACTCGGCTTCGGTGGGTTTGGAGCGCATATTATTGCCCTCTTCGCTGACCGAGCCGAGCAGCATGGGGATGTTCTTGGAGATATCCGGGGCGGCTTCATTGAAGGAGCGCACGGTGATGGTGCGGCCATCTACAGTGGGCCCGAAGCCGGCGCGCGGCGGCATACCCGGAGCGGAGAATGGTCCCATCCCCGGCTTCATCGGCGGGTTGATCTTCCTGACGGCTGCATCGCCGGCGGCATTCAGCTTGGCCCAATCCATCTTTTGCAGGCTGGCGAGGTCGTTGGGCTGGAGGCCGAGTTCGATCATCACCTGCCTGGCCAGAGCCTTGGATTGATCGGAATTGGGAGGATTGCCTCCGCCGCCCGACTGCACCGAAGCGCGATGGAAGAGCCCAGCGGCGGAGGGCATACCCATCAGCGTAGTGACCTTGGAGCCGCCGCCGGACTGGCCGTAGATCATCACGCGATCCGGATCGCCGCCGAAGTTGGCTATATTGTCGTGAACCCATTGCAAGGATGCCACCAGATCGGTCATACCCACATTGACCGAATCGGCGTAGGCCGCGCCGCCGATCTCCGAGAGGTCGAAGAAGCCGAGAATGTTGAGGCGATGATTGACCGAGACCTGCACAATGTCGTGATGCCGGGCCATCTGCGCGCCCTCATGCGAGGGCAGTTCGTAGGAGGAGCCGAAGCTGAAGCCGCCGCCATGGAAGTAGACCATTACCGCGCGCTTGCCGGTGAGCGAGGGCGTCCAGACGTTCAGCTTGAGCATATCCTCGCCCTGGTAGCCGTCGTCCCAATCCTGAATGAAGGACTGCTCAAGCCCCGAGAAGTCGTGCAAATGCTGGGGGCAGTTGGGGCCATAGATCAGGGCGGGGTACTCGTCCTTCCAGGGCTTGGGAGGCTTGGCCGGCAGCCAGCGGTTCTCGCCGCCGGTGTCCTGACCGTAGGGAATGCCTTTGAAGGTGAGTACGCCTCCATCAACGAAGCCGCGCACTTTGCCGTACTTTGTGTTGGCCACTGCTGTTTTAGGCGTGGAGCAGTAGCCCGGCTCCTGCTGGTGGGCCGCGGTTTTGGTGTTATCCATTGCAAGAGCCGCCGGTCCCAGCGCGGCGCTCATACCTGCCGTTGCCCCTAAGAGCAAGGCCTCACGACGATTCATAAGATGCTGATTTCCAGATTGCGGCATAGAGATTCCATCTCCTTTTGGTTGATCAAGACGATACACACAGGCGGACGTGACGGGAAGGACGGCTCTAGCATATGCTCATAAAGACGCGCTGGCAGCCCTCGTTAGGAAAACGTATACCCGTGCTGCACAGTAGAACCCGTGACCATTCGCTGTCAAGTTGATGCCTGCGAAGGAGAAAAACCATGTTCATGACCTTGTTGCGTAAAACGCTTTCTGCCGGAAGTCCCGGCGTAGTGCTGGCCGTTTGTGTATTGATCGACTTCTGTGCCTGCGGCGGCAAGGCGCAGGAGGCAGCTCATGGCGGCAGCGGAGAGGCAATTACGGCCAGCATCGACGCCAGTCAGACGGCGCAGCCGATTTCAAAGTACTTGTACGGTCAGTTCATCGAGCATATTGGCGGCACCATGTACGGCAGTCTCTGGGCGGAGATGCTCGATGACCGCAAATTCTACTTTCCCATCACTGCCAAAAAGCCCGACGCTTCAGCCAAGCCGCAGGGCGGCCCATTCAGCATGAAGGTTCGCGAATGGCATCCTGTCGGTCCCGAAGATGCGGTTGTGATGGACAAGGAGCATCCGTTTGTGGGCGACCAGAGTCCGCGCATCAAGCTCGACTCCTCCACGCCGCACGGCATTCAGCAAGCGGGCCTCGCCCTGGTCAAAGACAAGAAGTACTCCGGGCGGATTTATCTGCGCGGTTCTCCGGGCAGCACGATCAAGGTCTCGCTGATCTGGGGCGCGGGAGAAAACGGCCGCCAGACCATCACGATTCCGGCGCTCACCTATGAGTACAAAAAGTTCCCGCTGGCTTTCACGGCGAAGGCCGATGCCTCGGACGCCACCATCGAAATCACCGGCACGGGCGCGGGCAGCTTCCACATCGGCACGCTCTCACTGATGCCCGCCGACAACGTGCAGGGATTCCGGCCCGACACAACTTCTCTTCTTCGCCAGATCAAGATGGGCTTCTGGCGGTATGGCGGCAACTACACCTCCGGCCTCATCTGGTATCACATTGTTGGCGACATCGATAAGCGTCCACCCGACTTCGACAATGCGTGGGGCGCGATGCAAACTAACGATCTGGGTCTGGACGAGTTCATGACGCTCTGCAAGCTCATCGACGTCGAGCCGTACATCAGCGTCAACGCGGGCTTCGGCGACTCGCACTCGGCGGCGGAAGAAGTCGAGTACATGAACGGATCGGTCAACACAACCATGGGAGCAAAGCGCGCGAAGAACGGCCATCCCGCGCCATACCACGTCAAATTCTGGAACATCGGCAACGAGCCCTGGGGCGCATGGCAGCTTGGCCGCACGGATACGAAGTATTTCATGATGAAGCACAATGAATTTGCCAAGGCGATGCGCGCCGTGGATCCCACGATCACACTGATTGCATCGGGCCTGATGCTGCAGAACGATAATGTGCCGCCCGAGCTGCGCACCAAGTATGTAGGGAACCTGGGGCCACTGTATGGAACGGATTCCGACTGGGACGGCAGCTTCCTGAAGAGCTGCATGGGCAACTTCGACATCATCGCCGAGCACTGGTACTCGGGTGGAGGCCACCACTGGGACATTGAGAAGGCAAAAACGATTCCGCCGGATAAGAACACGGACGATGCCAATGTAAAAATCGACCAGACACTGCTTCAGTTTGCCCGTTTTCCAGCCGATATCGTGCGCCTGAAAGCCGAAGAATGGCAGGGATACCAGCAGCGCTTCCCGTGGATGGTCGAGAAGAAAATCCATCTCTCCATTGACGAGTACGCCTACTTCAACTTCAGCGGCGGCGGCGGCCCGTTTGGAGGCGAGAATCTCAAACAGGCACTCGCCTATGCGATGATCCTCAACGAGATGGCCCGCTACACCGACACGCTGACGATGGGAGCGCAGACCACCGGCGTCTCATTGATCGACTTCAACCGCACTGCTTCAACCATGAACGGGCTGGGACTCGTCTACAAGATGTACGGCGATCACTTTGCCGGCGCCATTCCGGTCGCCCTCACGGGTAATTCGCCTCAGCCGGCGCCCAGGTTTCCTGTCGGCAGTCCCGATCAGCCGGAGAATAGCTCCGGCAGTCCGACCTATCCTCTCGATATGTTTGCGGCGCTCACTCCCGATCACAAGTACCTGATCCTCTCCGTCGTGAATGCGACCGAGGCCGAGCAGAAGGTCGATCTCAGCGTGACTGGCGGGCATCTGGCCGGGCCATCGACACTGTGGCAGTTGACAGCCAATAAAGTCGACGCCCTCAATCGTGTTGGACAGACCCCACAGCTCGCGATCAAGGAGTCTTCCATCGGCAACGCTCCGGCGGCGATCACGGTTGCGCCGATCAGCATTAACATTTATCAGTTCCCGGTCGCTCAGCCCGCGCAGTGAGATTGGCGGCAACACACACTTTATCTGGAGAAACGACATGAACAAATGCATGACGCGAATCGTCGCTCGCATTGCCGCGTGGACAATGGCACTCTTTATTGGACTCACGCTGCAATCCGCAATTGCCCAGGATTCAGCGAAACTCCCCTACATGAATCCAAGTCTGTCACCGGAGCAGCGGGCAGCTGACCTGGTGCATCGCATGACCCTTGCGGAGAAGGCTTCGCAAATGTACAACAATTCCGCGGCGGTTCCGCGGCTCAATGTTCCTGCATACCAATGGTGGAGTGAGGCGCTCCACGGAGTGATCAACCAGGGCGTGACGGAGTACCCTGAGCCGATCGGCCTGGCAGCGACCTTCGATACGCAGGGAGTTCACGCCATGGGGATCCAGATCGGCATTGAGGGACGCATCAAGCATGTGCAAAACGCACGCGAGGGACACACGGGCATCGGGGGAGGCCTGGATTTCTGGGCCCCGAATCTGAACATCTTCCGCGACCCGCGCTGGGGCCGCGGACAGGAGACCTACGGCGAAGATCCGTTTCTCACCGGCCGCATGGGCGTTGCCTACGTAACTGGAATGCAGGGTGACGATCCCAGGTACTACATGGCGATTGCCACGCCGAAGCACTATGCCGTGCACAGCGGACCAGAGCCGACGCGGCACTTTGCGGATGTGGACGTGAGCAAGCACGACGAGGTGGATACTTACGAGCCGGGATTCCGCGCCGCCGTCGTGGAAGGCAAAGCCGGTTCAGTGATGTGCGCATACAATGCCATCAATGGCGCGCCGGCATGCGCAAACCCGTTCCTTCTGCAAGACCAATTGCGCGGGAAATGGGGCTTCCAGGGGTATGTGGTCTCCGATTGCGACGCGGTCCGCGACATTGCCACAAACCATCGCTACCGTCCGACGCAGGCGCAAGGCGTGGCCATCGCCGTGATCCGCGGCATGGATAACGAGTGCGTCGATTCCGTTTCAAGGTTAGGCGAACCGGCTGAAAAGGCCTATATCGACGCCGTGCAGCAAGGCTACCTGCCTGAAAGCACGCTGGACACGGCGCTGATTCGCCTGTTTATCGCGCGTATCAAGCTAGGCTTGTTCGATCCGGCGGAGATGGTTCCTTACACCAAGATTGATGAGAAGGAACTGGACAGCGCCGAGCATCGCGCGCTGGCTCGCAAGCTGGCGAATGAGGCCATGGTCCTGCTCAAGAACGACGGCCTGCTTCCGCTTAAACAGGGAATCAAAAAGATTGCCGTCATAGGCCCGCTCGCCGACCAGACCCGGCCGCTGATCGGTAATTATGCCGGTCAGCCAACGCATATCGTCTCCGTGCTCGAAGGCCTGAAGGCGGAGTTCCCGAACGCGGTGATCACCTATGTTCCGGGAACCCAGTTCCTGCATGCCGATGGAACCCCGGTTCCAGATTCCGTGCTGACGACTCCCGATGGCAAGCCGGGCCTGAAAGCGGATTACAGCGAGTCCATGGGCAGGCCGGGCAGAACAGCGAACCCCAACGTGCTGGCCAGCCGGACGGAAACCAATGTCAAACTTACTGACAGCAATCTGCCTACGGAAGTTGCGGGAAAGAAATCCATCGGCGTGCATTGGACGGGCTTCATCACATCGCCGGAAACCGGCGACTTCCTGGTCGGCGTGCGTGGCGTGGGCTTTGCAATGCTCACTATCGACGACAAGCGGGTGGCGATGATGTTCGGTGGCACGGAAGCCGGCGCTGGAGTCGGCCGCGTCCATCTGGAGAAGGGCCAGAAAGCCGCGCTCAACATCATGTACGGCAGCATGAACGGCAAGCCGCGCACCGAACTGATCTGGGCCAAAGTCAACAACGCGCCTTCGCCGGAGGCGATAGCGGCGGCAAAGAATGCCGATGCCGTGATTGCCGTTGTAGGCATCACCAGCGCGCTTGAAGGCGAGCAAATGCCGGTCACCGAGCCCGGATTTCTCGGTGGCGATCGCACCAGCATCGATCTTCCCGATCCGGAAGAAGCGCTGGTTGAAGCTGTGGCCGCTACCGGCAAGCCGCTCGCCGTTGTTCTGGTGAATGGCAGCGCGCTGGCCGTCAACTGGATCAGTATCCACGCCAATGCGGTTCTCGAAGCATGGTACCCCGGCGAGGAAGGCGGCGCGGCTATCGCAGAGACGCTGAGCGGCAAAAACAATCCGGCGGGAAGGCTGCCCGTTACTTTCTACACGGGCGTCAGCCAGTTGCCAAACTTTGAAGATTATGCGATGGAGGGCAGAACCTACCGGTACTTCAAAGGTAAGCCGCTCTATCCGTTTGGCTACGGCCTCAGCTACACCACCTTCCAATATAGCGGCCTCATTCTTCCGGCGCAGGCAGTGGCGGCGGGACAACCTGTTGTCACTGATGTAACTGTAACCAACACAGGCAAGCTCGCGGGAGATGAGGCCGTCGAGCTCTATCTCAAATTCCCCGATGTGAAGGGCGCGCCTCAAATCGCTCTGCGTGGCTTTCAGCGCATTCATCTCGATGCGGGCGCGAGCCAGAAGCTTCACTTCGAGTTGAAGGACCGCGATCTGGGCATGGTCGCCGAGGATGGCACACCGATGATCGCCTCAGGCGAATACACGCTTGTCATCGGCGGAGGCCAGCCTGATACGGGAGCGCCCGGCGTGAGCGGACACTTCCACATCGATGGCCAATTTGTCTTGCCCGAATAGCGGATGTGCGGCCTGCCTGTATTACATGAATTGGAGAAATGATCTGATCGCAGAGAGGGTGGAGAATGAAACGGCGGGATTTTTTGAAGACGAGCACGGCGGCTGCTCTTGCACTGGCCGGTTCTCAGCAGGTGCTCCAGGCCTCCACGGCTGGCGAAGGTACTCAAATAGCGGGAGACCTTCCCGGCCAGGGCCTGCCGGTTGCTCCAGCCGGCAGTACTCCTGTCAGCGAATTCCCGCCCAAGCCGCCGCTCTTTGCGGCATCGCGCCTGTCGCCCGATGTAAAGCTCTCGCCGATGACCTTCAAAGAGCGGCTGCGGCGCGGTATCGTTCCGCGGCGTGGCTTCTGCAGCACGCTTCCCGGCACGACGGTCAGCGAAGGGCTCACCTCCGGCAATGGACACATGAACATCGAGGTGATGTGCGATCCGTACTCGGAGCAAATACTTTTCCATCACGAAAGCCTGCTGGTGCCGTGGAAAAGGCCTCTTGAGGCTCCCAAGGCCGCGGAGGTATTTCCGCAGGTGCGGCAGATGGTGCTGGACGGCAAATACCAGGATGCGATTGAACTCGCATTCAAGGAGATGAACAAGGGTCCCATCAAGCAGAACACCGGGCCGCACCCCGTTGTCCCGGCCTTCCTGATGCGTCTCGATCTTCCGAAGACCGCGTTGGTCAAGGATTATCTGCGCACCGTCAATTTCGACAGCAGCGAAGTGAAGGTGCATTGGAGCGATGAGCACGGCGAGTGGGTTCGTCAGGTCTTCACCTCCCGGCCCGATGATGTCGTGGTCCAATTGCTGACCGCCCCGAAGGATCAACAGGTGAATGCCCGAATCGCGATTCAGAGATACTCGCGTGGAAGGCGCGCCCCGGGAGGATTGTTCGGCGGAAATATAGGGGAGAGCGAAGTTCACACGGACTTTAACGAAGAGCGGCTCATATACAAGTGCCGCCTGGATCCCTCCGCGGATAACAGCGGCTACGCCGGGGTAGTGCGCGTGGTTCGCAACGGCGGCTCGGCACGGATGGATGGAGACACTCTAGTCGTCGAGAACGCGGCGTCCGTGATGCTTCTCACTCGCATCGAGTGGTTCGCGGACTATAGCGAAGACCAGGTAGATGCGCTGTGGCAGGCCGTAGAGCAGTTGAGTCCGGACTATGCCGCGCTCCTCGAGCGCCACCGCAAAGTCCAGTCGGAAGCGATGAGCCGCGTCACCGTGGACTTCGGCGGCGCATCTCAATTTGGATTGTCTTCGGAAGAACTACTAGCCGATCAGCGTTCGCGGCGCGACTACTCGCCTGCGCTGCTTCAGAAGATCTTCGAGATGGGACGCTACTGGTTCATGTACACCAGCGGCAAATATTGCACGATGGCGGCTGAGACCAACGCCAACATCAACCTGCAGATTGCGCCCGGCGTGCAGGCCGATCTGCGCGAAGGCATGGATGCCTACTTCAACTGGATGGAGAGCCTTGCCCCGGACTTCCGCGTGAACGCAAAGAATATCTTCGGTATGCGCGGCACGCATTATTCCCTTTGCCCGCAACAAAATGTCGGTGTCTCCTTCCATTACTCCTGGGCCGAATCGACCGGTGAGATCTGGCCTCATCCCTATTGGCTTTCCGCCGGAGGCTGGTGCGTCCGCCCCTTCTGGGATCACTATCTGGTCACCGGCGATATAGAGTTCCTGCGCGAGCGCATTGTGCCGGCTTATAAAGAGCTGGCGCTTTTTTACGAGGATTTCCTGACGGCGACGGATAAAGACGGAAATTATGTCTTCGCTCCATCTTTTTCGCCGGAGAACAATCCCGCGAACACCGGCCCTAGGGCCATGATCGCGATCAACGCCACCATGGACATCACGGTTTGCCGGGAGGTGCTGGCCAACTTGGTTGAGGCCTGCGAACTCTTGCATACCGACGGCGACAGCGTGCCGAAGTGGAAGGCCATGCTGGCCAAGCTGCCGCCGTACCTGTTGGAGCCCGACGGCACCTTGAAGGAATGGGCCTGGCCCACGCTGCAAGAGCGTTACAGCCATCGGCACATCTCGCATCTATATGGAGTCTGGCCCGGCGACGAGATCGATCCCGATCGTACGCCGAATCTGGCAAGGTCAGCGATGATGGCCGACCGCAGGCGCGTGCCGGAGAGGCTGGCCGCTCACGGCCGCTGCCATCGCGCCCTGGTTGGTGCGCGGCTCAAAGACTGCTACATGGTGGACACTGAACTGCGGCAACTGATTGAGCAGGGCTACGTCGCCACCACGCTCCGCTGTTCTCACGACCCCTGGGCCTGGCCCATGCCCGATGCACAGGGCGGAATTCCCACCATCATGATGGAGATGCTTCTGTACTCGCGCCCCGGCGTGATCGAAGTACTTCCCGCTCTTCCGGAGACGCTCGTCAAGGGTTCGATCAAAGGAATGTTGGCGCGCACCTTTGCCAGGGTCGACACGCTTGCATGGAATATGCAGGCAAGGACCGCGGACCTCACGATCACATCGCTCAAAGACCAGGACATGACGTTGATTGTCCGGCACGGAATCGAAAAGATCTCTGCGCCGGCCGGAGTCTTGAAGAAGACGCCCCCGCCCGATGCGAACTCGTGCGAGTTGCGCCTGAAGAAAGGCGAGCCGGTTCGGGTGCAACTGTCGCTTGGCCGGCACAAGCCGCTGGATTGGGTTGCGCAGGCGACCTGATTCAATTTGGATTTCCCCTGACACAAAGACATTTCCGAAAGGTGGTAACGCGGCGATGAAACGCAGGTCTGTTCTCACTGGCGGGATTTCAATGCTCGCCTTGCCTCGCCTGGCCCACGCATTTGGAGACTCGCCGTTCTTTCGTGGAGATTTTCCGCAAGGGCCCTTTCTGCCATTTTGGGAGTCGTTGAAGGCGTATCGCTGCCCGGATTGGTTTCGTGACGCGAAGTTCGGCATCTGGGCGCATTGGAGCCCGCAGTGTGTCCCTGAGCAAGGCGACTGGTATGCGCGGAATATGTACATTCAGGGTACGCATCAATATGAGTATCACGTCAAGCACTATGGCCACCCGTCGCAGTTCGGATACAAGGACATCTGCCATTTGTGGAAGGCGGAGCGATGGGATCCCGAGGCCCTTGTCAAGCTCTACAAACGTGCCGGCGCTGAATATCTCGTCTCCCTGGCTACTCATCACGACAACTTCGATTGCTGGAATTCGAAGCAGCAGCCTTGGAATGCGGTGAATGTCGGACCGAAGCGCGACATCGTCGGCACCTGGGCGAAAACCGCCCGCGCGAACGGACTGCGGTTTGGCGTCAGTTATCATGGAACCCCGCATCGCACCTGGGATGAGTTCCTTCCGGTCCGCTACAAGAGCGACGCCACCGGGCCGTTGGCCGGAGTTTCCTACGACGGAATACAGACGATCGCCGACGGCAAAGGCAAGTGGTGGGAGGGTATGGATCCGCAGTTGCTGAACGGCAAGCCCCACATGAAAAACACACCCTGTCCGGAGTTCGTTCAGCAGTTCATGTTGCGTGTGCAGGATGTAATCGACAGTTACAGTCCTGACATCCTCAACTTCGACGACGGAGCAAAATTCACCTTTGACGATGGCGGCCCCTGGGTTCCGGATCTGAAGGTTTGGCTGGGCATCCCGGACCTGGCGCCCCAGATTATGGCTTACTACTACAACAAGAACATCCTGACTCACTCCGGCCATCTGGAAGGAGTGGTCGATCTCAAAGAGGTCGAAGAGCCGATATGGGGCACATTGACCCGCGACTTCGAGATGAACCTGGCAGACAGCTTGCAGGAGAAGCCGTGGCAGACGGAGGCCTGCATCGGGCAGTGGCACTATATGCGCTCGCTTTTCGAGAACCACACCTACCAGAAGGCCTCGCTGATGATTCCGCTCCTGGTTGATATTGTCAGCAAAAATGGAAACTTGCTTCTCAGCATTCCCTTGCCAGGACATGGAGAGCCCGACAGCGACGAGCTGGCTTTTCTGGATGAGCTCGCCCTATGGCAGCAGGTGAACAGCGAAGCCGTCAAAGGCTCTCGCCCCTGGAAGATTTATGGCGAAGGGCCGTCGACGGAGGCCAAAGGCGTTGCGTCCTATCAGCTTTCCAAACACAGCTTCGATCACAGGGATATACGCTTCACAACCAAAGGCGATGTGCTCTACGCGATCGCTCTCGGCTGGCCTACGGACGGCCAGTTGCTCATCAAGTCGCTTGCCAGCGCCTCGCCGCACTACCAGGGCCAGATTGGAAAAGTGGAATTGCTGGGCGCGAAGAGTGAGGTTCAATGGACAAGAGCCGCTGATGGACTCAGTATTCGAGTCCCGCAAGAGCCGCCCTGCCATTACGCCTATGCCTTCAAGATACTGCCGACCTGACGACGGCCGGTTCGGCACGCGTGTCCGATTCTTTGGCTCTGGAACGGATGCAGAAATATATAGCAGCAGCGGCAACGGATGGTATTCTGTGGCCATCGGAAAGCAAGAAATTGATATTCCAGATTGTGTAAGCTTCCCCTTAATCTTGAAAAAACTCATCAGGAGGTCAACTCATGAGATGGCATCTCCTCTCGCGAACAGCCAAGTTCAACAGCAAATGTGTCAGCCGCAGCGCGCCGTTCCTGGCCGTGCTTCTTCTCGCAGTGCAGGCGGTCGCCCAGAACCCAATCATCCGAAGCTCAACTGACCAGGCCCAGGTGGCAACCGGCTCGCAGCAAATTACGGCCGCACCCTCGACTCCATTGCCAACAGAGATCTCCGTGCCAGAACCGGCGCAGCAAGAAGCCAACCTGTCGAGCCCGCCGAGAATTCCGTTCCTTGCTCTCGCGGCGTGGCAGGACAGCAACCAAAGTTCGTCTCAGAACGCGCCCGCGACCATTACTCCCCCCAAGACCATGGCAACCAAGACCAAGCCTCCGCATCATGCGCTGGGAATAACACTTGCCGTGGTGGGAACCACGGCACTCGTGGCTGGCGTAGCTCTCTATGCGGGTGAGCAACACGCGTACTGCAACGGCACAAGCAGCGGTTGTAATGAAGCTAAGGACTCCGGACTGGCCTTGATGCCGATCGGCGCTGGTGTCGCCGCGATAGGATTCTATCTCCAGTTTCATCACTGAGATTTGGAAGCACGACCCTTTTGCCGCTCGGAACTGTGGCGAGCAGATGCTGCTTTATACATAGACGCGCACGCAACAAGGACGGCGACTGAATTCGCGCCCTCTCAACTCATCGGCTTATCCGGCTGGGGCGAACCGGATCGTTGAAGAATTGGAGCGAGTGATCAACGTGCTCTGGCAGATATCAGCAGCAGAAGCGCGTTGATTCGTTCAGCTCTCCCGCGTGCGTGCTTGTTTTGACACAAGGCGGTTAGGCTGGCCCAGGAACACTTCCGAGGGCAAGTACCTTCGCCGCTCTCCGCAGAGCGGGCAAGTCACCACGATGGGCTGGAATGGGAACTCGCTCACAATAGCCGGGAGATCCCGCCGGCACCGTTTGCAGGCGACAACGAACTGTTTTCGCTCCGGGCTTGGGAAGCCAAAACTCATTGACTGAGTATAGGCGAACAAATGGCGAATATTATCCACAGGTGCAAGCGGTGTAACGATGGGCAGCCCAAAGAATGCGTGTGGCTTCCAGACGGACGGAACGTCGCCGCAACGGCAATCCCGTCCCGTTCAGCACAAAAATCCGATTTTCTTCTTCTTCCTGACTCCGGATTACCTCACTCCGCCGGATCGTCGGCGGTAAACGGTGAGCAGCAGGGTTTTTCGCTGGCGTGGAAGTTCATCAGTTCCAGACGAATGCCGTCAGGGTCGTAGAGGTTGAACTGGCCTTTGCCGTCTCTGCCGATCTGGGTATGCGCGTCGTGAACCCCGGTGAGGCGGTTGCCGGCTTCGAGCGTCATGTGAGCCATTTCTACAGAGTTGACGCCGATGGAGAGATGGTCGAGCACTCCCAGGTCATGAAGCGACAAGGTGGGCGGAATGCCTGAAGTTGCAGTGTCGTGGACCAGCATATATTCCATCCAATCG
>Ga0326728_10004866_pt1 | contig 38926 bp, 33 predicted proteins | sample MB3enrmetagenome_FD_207602 | JGI IMG/M metagenome (GOLD analysis project Ga0326728, IMG submission 207602) | Lab enriched peat soil microbial communities from McLean, Ithaca, NY, United States - MB31MN | ecosystem: Environmental > Terrestrial > Soil > Wetlands > Peat | place: USA: New York... | reverse complement strand
CCTTGGAACACTGATTTCAGCCGAAGCGCAAGGCGGCTACGCTCGGCATGGTCCGTCGGCGCCAACCTCCCGCGCTCCGAAGCTGGTGTCTACTGCATTGGACAACCTTATCAGCGAATTGGGGGCGTTGAATACCTCTTGCCATATCGAGTGAATTCACTGTATGTTCAAAAGTTTGGAATGCAGCGGAAAATGCAGCCATGGGCCGGATAACCCAAGGGGTGTTGTTCATCATCTGAGGGAAGTGTTACCGGCGGGGGGACTCGGGACGACCGGCGGGATTCAACTTCATGGACTGAGCGGCAGAGTGTGCTCGGGTTGCCTTGCAGGGGGGCGCAAGAGAAGGGAGAGAGTCGAGACGGGATGCTCAAGCGGATTGTTACGATTGCGCTGATGGCTGTGCTGGCCGTTGCGTTTATGACCTCCTGTGGAGGGTCGTCGAAAACGACTACGACGACCCCCACGGGCTCGCTCACAACCCTGGTCGGTGATGTCCCCGGCGTTTGTGATGCTGTATCATTCCCGTTCAACATAACCGACCTTTCTCTCGGCGGTCCAAACAGTGCTGGAACCACCCCCATCAACGCAAGCGCCGTTAACGCGCCCGAAATCAAAATAAACCTGGGCTGCTTGCGAGACTTTACGACGGTCCTCAACCAGAACACTGCGAATGTCGGGATTTACGACGTTGCCCAAATCTGGCTCACCGAGCCCCAATTGATTTTCTATGATCCGACCATCCTTCCGCCAAATCCTCCTATCAATAATGCGGAATTTACGCTGAACCCCTTGAAGTTCACGCAGATTCCGATCAGTCCGCCTCTGACCATCATCCAGGGCCAAGCCAGCGTCATGCAGATTGATTTTGATATGCTCCACATGATTCAGAGCATCACTACGGATCCAACGACCGGAAAGCTCCAGGTTAGCGGGACACCCGAATTCACCCTTACGGCCGTCACGGCATCGGGAAGCCAGGGCCAGGGCTTTGGCGAGGTGGACGACTTGGTAGGGTTTGTGCGCTCCGTGACGATTCTCCCGCCAGGCAACACCTCCCTGTATGATGGAAGTTTCACCCTGCAACTACTCTCCGGCTCCATTAGTGGGGCGCCCCTTGTGACTATCAACCTCAACAAGTCTTCCCAGCTTTATGGCTTTTCCGAGCTCAACCAACTGGTGACGGATAGTTTTATGGAAGTGGATGCCTACATTGATGTGGACGGAAATTTCGTGGCGACTTCCGTGGAGGACGAGTATACGGAATTCGTCCCCGGACTCGGAAGCACTGAGCCGCCCGTACTGGCTTTAATAGGGCCGGTCACCTCGCTCACAAGGGATTCGCATGGCAACGTTACCAGCTTTAACCTCTGGGCGCGTGATGTGGAGCCGAACGACGCGTCCGTTGTGTCGCGCGATACCATACCCGTTGTTAATCTCTCGTCTTCGACTACATACCAGTATTCCTCGAGAAGCGCCAACTTTGCGAACCTGCCTTTTGGTCCCAGCAATATCACGGTGGGCCAGGAGGTGGTTGTCCACGGGCCAATTACGCAGCCGACGGGAAGTAGCAGCCCGGGTGCGCCGATCCTTCCCACCACCGTGGCTGCGGCCAAGGTTTACGTGAAGCTGCAATCCATTCAGGGTAGTTTCTCTCAGCTCGTTCAGGTCGCGAATGACGATAAAACGGGGGCGTTCACATTTACCCCCTGCCCCATCATGTTCCAGGGGACACCGACCATGGTCCTGACCAGCAACCAGACCGCCTTCGTCAATCTGAGTGGGTTGTCCGCGCTCACCGGGAGCACCGGCAATCCCACACTCCTAGTCAAGGGCCTGCCGTTCTTCGAGGTGCAAGCGCAAACGATCAACGGTGTGCCTGTCCCGGCGGGCACGTTGCTTATAGTCGCCAAACAAGTCCACCAACTTCAGTAAGAGTTGCGCGTCGGGCTTCCGGCCATTTGCGATTTCAATTGCCCCATGCTCAAAGGGCCGGAATACTCCCGGCGTTCTCTTTCCTCTTCCTCTCCTCCGGCAAGTGGGTGAATTTCAGGTCTTTCCCTCCAAGCAATTTTGTGAGGAGGAGGATCTGTCCGGCGTGGTGGGAAAAATGCTCGGCAACATGGAAAACAGCATGAAGGCCGGTGACACGGAATCCTTGAATGGAATAAGTCCGGGCGAGAGCCACTCCGTTCAGCTTCCGCATCACGCGGTCAGCTTCGCCGACTGCCTTGCGCAGCCGGGCGAGGAGAGTACGGCGGGGGACTGGGCCAGTTTCCAAAAACTCTTTGTCGCGCTGGCGGCGGTCTGGCGCGCCACCCAGGCCTGAAGCGATCCATTGCCTGACGTTCCCCTCCAGGTGCAGCGCCAGGTTGCCCACACTGTTCGAGGCGGGATTGGCTCGCCACCAGATTTGGTCAGGGGAGAGGCCGCGTACACAGGCCTCAATGCGCGGCAAATGAACTTGAAGGAGCAAGCGGCTGGCCTGAGCCAGAAATGGCCGGGCAAGGTTTTCAGGGGTGGGTTTCATAGAGATTTCCTCTTCTTCCGGACGCGGATACTCTCGAGCAGGCTGGCCTTCCACGCCCTGTCTTCCCAGTAGGTCAGCCAAAGGTAGAAAGTGGCGTAACTTCGCCACCCGGCCCAGCGCTTGGCCAGTTTCTCCACTCGAGCGGCAGAGGGCTGTTGGCGAAGTCCGTAGAGGTCACGAATCACCCTCTGCAAGCCCACGTCTGCGGCGGGGAGGCAATCGGGGTGCCCCAGGGCTCGCAGGCCCACGTACTGGGCCGTCCAGGGGCCCACGCCTTTTTGCTCCATGAGCCGGGTGTGAGCCAGCGGGGGGTCGAGATCGCGGAGGCCTTCCAGGTCCAAGCTGCCGTCCAGCGTAGCGCGCGATATGCCAATCAGGTGGCAAGCCTTGGGGCCGGAAATCTGGAGGCGGCGTAACTCGCTGGGCGTGGTGATGGCCAGGGTGGCAGGCTCGGGAAAGGCGTCATAGCGGCGACCCTCAAAATCCAGGCGTCCACCATATGTTTCAATCAGGGCCTTCTTCACTTGGTGAGCAAAGCTGAGGTTCACCTGCTGCTCGAGTATTGCGGATATCAAAGTTTCAAACACCGTGGGTGCTTGGGGAATGCGCATGCCTCGAAAGTGCTCGCAGAGGCGGCGGAGCACGGGGTCCGCTTTCGCCAGTTCGTAGAAGGGGATCAGGTCGAGGTCGATGGCGAACTGGCCCTCAACTTGAGTCACCACGGCGCGGCGGAGGGTATCATCCGCCACCCCAGCCAGGATGCGAACTTGCAGTCTGGGCTTCCCTTGCTCAATTTCCTCGCGGACCCCGCAAAGCGCCAATTGCCCGCCAATATCCGCCACGCGGCGGTATTCTCCTTCCTCAAAATAATCGAGCAAAGGAGGGAAGCGTCGCCCGTTCAAAAGCTCGGGCGGGCTGAGAATGAATCGCAGCGTGCGGGCAAAGTTGAAGGGCTCTCGAGGCTTTAGTAGCATCGGTGTTGAAGGGCTCATAGGCCTGGAGGTAAGGCGCACAGAGCACTGAGTCGATCCCCTATATTCCCTCCTAAACCTGTGTACATGCCATTCTGCCTTAGCCAACCGTCCGGTGCAAGGCCGGCGACGATGTCAACCTGCTTGCGAAACTTCGTTCGAGGTTGTATCTTAAATCAGGCCTGGTGCATCCATAGTGGTAGGACAGTGAGCGGCGCCCGAACGCCGATTACACCTTCCCGGAGCAGCACGGTCGGTGCGCAATCGGCGGAGGCGGCCCGCGGATGTCCTACACATGAGCGCAGGCCAGGTGGGGCAGGACGCAGCTATGAGTGAACTTCAGGCGGCCACACTGGCTGGCGACGAGTCTGTCCTTGTGAATGAGGCGAAGACGGGCAACTACACCGCCTTCGAGGAGCTCGTCAACCGATACGAGAAAAAAATCTACCGGCTCGGGATGAACATCACGGGAAGCCCTGAAGACGCCGAAGACGTGCTCCAAGATACTTTCCTGAAAGCTTTTGAGCATCTCGCCGAATTCCGGGAGGATTCACGTTTCTACACATGGATTGTGCGCATTGCGGTTAATGAAGCGCTGATGAAGTTACGGAAGCGCCGGTCCAGCAAGGAAGTTCCTTTTGAAGAGACTGAGGACCAGGACGGCGAAGTTCTGGTTCGTGATTATGCGGACTGGAAGCCCAATCCTGAACAGACACTGGCAAGGGAAGAGATGGAGCAAATGCTCCGCAATGCCATTCAGTCCCTTCCCCCGGGTTTCCGTACGGTCTTTTACCTGCGCGACGTGGAGGGTCTCTCCACCGATGAAACAGCCCAGTTACTTAAGCTGAGTATTGGGGCGGTGAAGGCCCGGCTTTTCCGGGCGCGGCTGCGGCTTCGGGAAGAGTTGAGTAAAGTTCTGAGGCGAGGATGAGTTTATTGAACTGCAAGAAGGCGGTCAATCAACTTTCGAATTATCTCGATGGTGAGCTTGACGAGGAGTTGAAAAAAACTCTCGAAACTCATCTCGGGAAGTGCCACCACTGCCACGCGGTGTTTGACACCACACGCAAAACCATCGAGCTTTATTGCGACGGCAAGCTCTTCCCTTTGCCGGAGGATGTTCGCGCGCGGCTGCACGAAGCTCTCCGGCGTCGCGCGCAGCCAGTTTGATCTCTTCTCCCCTCACCCTCCAATTCCGTCGTTAGCAGCAGGCAGAAAGTTTGTTCATTTCCCATTAGCTCTTAACCGCCTTTAACGCCTTGTAGGGGCGGCTCCGTGAGCTGACCGATGGCCGCCCTAGGCATCCACGAGGGGCGCCCCTACACATACAACATAGCAAACCAGAAACTCGAAAACAGGACTACCCGCTTGTCATTTCTCTGAACAAGCCCCCCAGCGGACAAATTGCGTGCCGATTCAAGCGGACATCTGAGGTGCTAACAACACGTGTTGTGAAATCGGTTGTGCCAGGAGAGAGTTTGTGTTAGTAATGGTGCGACGCTTGGCAAAGGATTTAATCCCTGTTTTCGCTATTGACGCTGTTCGATGCGTGTAAACACAGTTGAAAGGAGCCTCGGCACTGTGGGGCGGGCTCATACCATTTCAAAAGGGGGGAACGAACCAATGGCATTCTGTGCAAAATGTGGAGCTCAGTTGGCCGAACGAACAAGTTTCTGTGCATCGTGCGGCACCCCGGTAGGTTCAGCCGCAGGTGGTCCGGCAACGCCGGCCGCTGCGGGGACGGCAATGTCCTCCAACGTTGCTGGACTACTCACCTACATCCTGGGTTTTATCACCGGAATCATCTTTCTGGTGATCGAGCCTTACAAGAATGATAAGTTCGTGCGCTTCCACGCCTTCCAGTCTATATTCTTTAACGTGGCGCTTATTGTGTTCTGGATTGCGTACTCGATTGTGGCCCGCATTCTGGGCTTTGTGTCGTTTGGATTTCTCTTCGTGCTGATGGGTTTGGTCGGGCTTCTAATCTCGCTGGCAATCCTTGCCTACTGGATTTTCCTGATGTATAAGGCCTACAACAACGAGCTTTATAAGATCCCGTTCATTGGGGATCTGGCCGCCAAACAAGCGGGTTAAGTGACCTGAGAAGTGTGAACCCCAGGCTGCCGTGGTTTCCGCACTCGCGGGTTGCGCCATTTCCCCGCCTCGGGAGGCGCAGCCCCCTCCCCTTTTCCCTTGACAATTCCTGGCTCTAAATGCAATTTAGCAGGTTTCACTATTGCGGTTTGAGCCTGCCCTGTACTTGAGGAAGCTCAGATCACGGGCTGGAGCTATGGGTGTTCTTGTTTGTTTTCACGATCGCTGCTTTGACGGCATAGGCTCAGCGGCCGTCTTCACGCGTTTTTATCACCAGTGCATCGGCCCGAAGGCTGAGTTCCGGTACCACGGGTTAGTGCACCGGGCAGGACAGCTATTTGATGAGGGGTTGTTCGACGAGCAAGAAAACGTCATTGTGGATTTCAAATACTCCAGCTCCGAGCGGCTCACTTGGTGGTTCGACCACCACCAAAGCGCTTTCCTCACGGAAGCCGACGCGGAGCATTTTCGCCATGACCAGAGCGGGAAGAAATTCTACGGGCCCGATTATCGTTCTTGCACCAAGTTTATTGTCGAAACCTGCCGGGCGAAGTTTGGTTTCGTGGCACCCGAGCTCGACGAGCTGGTTTATTGGGCAGACCTGATTGACGGCGCCCAGTACCCCGATACCAGGACAGCGGTGGAAATGCATGAACCAGCCACGCAGCTCACCCTGGTGATTGAAGGGACGAGTGACCCGCAGTTCTCGGTGCGGCTGATTCCCAAGCTGATTTCCAAGCCGCTTCAGGAGATCATGGATATCCCTGAAGTGCGGCAAACTTTTGACCGGCTTTATGCCCTTCACCTCAGGACTATTGATATCATCCGCTCCCGCGGTGAGCTAAAGAATGGGGTATTATTCTTCAGCGTCGCAGACCAGAAGTTCGAAGGTTTTAACAAGTTCATTCCGTATTACTTGTTTCCAGGGGCGGTTTACAGCGTGGCCTTAAGCCGCTCTCCTGCGCGAATCAAGATTGGCGTGGGCAGCAACCCATGGAACGCCACACCCAAAACCGCCAACCTTGCCAGCATCTGCGAGCGGTACGGGGGCGGCGGCCACGCCAAGGTTGCGGCTATTTCACTGCCCCCCACGGATTTTGCCCGCGCCAGGAAGGTGGCGGACGAGATCGTGAGCCACTTGCGGTCCGGCTTGCCGTAGCCCGGATTTCTCACCACGCTCTGTGGTTTCGAGCCGGGCGATATACTGACTCTCGGCCGCGCACCCTCGATTCCGTCGAGACGACGGTTGCTTTAGACGACCTGGCCTCTCAAGCTCAGAGGGAGCGCCACCGTCTGGATTACAGGCCGCGCCGATATTGTATTGAGGCCAAACAACCCGTGATTCCTGCAGTTTAGCCGGGATCTTGGCTCTTCACTTTGCCCCAAGCTCCTGTCCGGCTGGCAAAATTAGGGACGGGAAGGCATGGCGCTTGATACAGAAGCCGGTGTGTGGTAAGAAGGAGGTCACGTCGAAATACGCAAAGGGCTATTATCAGGTGATTATGTTACGCATCGCCGACGGTTCCTCCAATTAGAGCTGAGGTGGAGGTTTAGTGGGTTGCTGAAGATTGGTAGTAGCTTGGCAGAGGGAGAGTGAGCGCTTTGGGTGAGGTGACGGGGGCAGAGCAGAACGCAATCAACGTCAGGGTCTTTGGTGTGTCGGACATGGGTCGCGTCCGCAAAAACAATGAAGACAACTTTGTGGTTTGCAACCTGACCACGGGTGAAGTGGGTCTTACGCCTCCGCTTCGCGGGCACACACTGGGGAATCGCGGTTCGCTGTTTATGGTAGCTGACGGAATGGGAGGGGAGGCCAGCGGGGAAGTTGCCAGCCAGATTTGCGCCCTCATCGTCCCCAAGCGCTTGTATGAAAACCTCAAGTCCCTGGGTCAGGTCAGCGAGACGAATTTTGTGCTCCTGCTCCGGGAATCCATCGAATATGCCAACCAGATCATCTACCAGAAAGCGCAAAGCAATCCCGTTTATCGTGGAATGGGAACCACGGCCACAGTGGCTGCTTTGTTCGGGCCTTATCTTTTTGTGGCGCAGGTAGGAGATTCCCGGGCCTACCTCATTCGCAATAACGAGTTGACCCAGTTGACTCGCGATCAAACATTCTTGAACTATCTCAAGGAAATCGGTGTCGAAGTGCCCGCCGACCCGGAAATGGACAACCGCAAGAGCATTCTGACCCAAGCGGTGGGGAGCAGCGAGAGCGTGAATGTGAAGGTGACGTACACCAAAGTCCGTCAGGGCGATAGCCTCCTGCTTTGTTGCGATGGCCTGTATAACATGGTCCCCGCAACCGATATCCTTGCGACGGTGACGGGGACTGAACCCCTGGCCAACAGGTGCAAGTCCTTGATCGATAAAGCCAACGCCAAGGGCGGGAGCGACAACATAACAGTAGTCATGGCAGAGTTCAGCGGACCGGGGCTTCCTCCAGCCGCCCCCACCGCGGTCGTGGAGTATAAGGAATTCAATGAGGAGGATTTCAAGGGGCACTCCTGAAGCGCTCTCAGAAATCTTTCCAAGACTCGCCTCAGCGAAGCGTTAAAGCTGGGCCCGCGACAAAGTCGAAATCTCCAGATTGCTTTGCTCGAGGAAAGCAGAGCATTCCTCCCGGAGAACCGATGTCATGAATTGCCCCGTATGCGGTGAACTAAATGAAGAGGGTTACCGCTTTTGCCGGGCCTGCGGCGGTCGCTTGCCTGTGGCGGAGGACTCAGCGGCCATCCAGGGCTTTTCGAACGAGATGACAGCTCCGGTGGCGGCTCCGCCCGGATCGCCCACTCAGTCTTCCCCTCGCACCTACAGGCTGATTGCCACCTCGGGACTCCTCTCAGGTCGAACCTTCACCATTGGCCCTCGAGGACTGGTTATCGGTCGCGACCCCGCGAATTGTCAGGTGGTGTTGGCGGACGACGAAATTTCGCGCCTCCATGCCTGGATTACCACTAGCGACATGGGTGAAGTGGTGCTGCGCGACCGTTATTCCGCGAATGGCACATTCGTAAATCAAGTGCGTGTACAGGAGAAGGTCCTGAAACCGGGGGATGAGATCTCGGTGGGCAGCGCTCGCCGCCACCTCTTTCGCATTGAGGAAGTGGGGACTGCCGGTCCTCCTCAGGGGGTGGTGGCGGCAGAAGTTGTCCCCGCCGGTCAACCGGGGGCGGTGGCGGGAGGGACCGCGGTGATGAGTGCGGCTGATGTCGCCGCTGCCCGGCAGCAGGAAAAGGTGGCGGAAGGCACGGTCGCCATCAAATTGACCGACCTTCTTGCACGTCCCCACCTGGACCTGATCGTTGACAGGTACGCCGTAAAGAGCCTTGACATCCCGGATACTGGACTGAAGATCGGCCGGGATCCTTCCCGATGCCAGTTGGTGCTGGAACATCCCTCAGTTTCGGCGGTGCACGCCGAACTGTCGTTCAATGAGGGGAGGGGGCTGCTTACTGACCGGTCCAGCAACGGGACTTTCGTGAATGGCCTGCGGATTGTGAGCGGGGAACTCCATGATGGAGATTACATCACCTTCGGCCGCTATGCCGGCAAATCGCTGATCTTCAAGTCGGGGCTCGAGCCGCAACTGAAAATTGAAAAGGTCGGTCTGGATAAGGACTGCATCACGATTGGCCGCGACCCATCGAATGACGTGGTCATTGACCACCCTGTGGTCTCAAAGAAACACGCGGAAATCATCAAGCAGAATGGCAAGGTCATTCTGGTCGACCTTGGATCCACGAACGGGACCTTCGTCAACGGAATCAAGGTGAAGCGGCACCAACTCCAGGAGTTGGACCGGATTGTCATTGGCCCTTCCGAGCTTCACTTTTCCGGGGCTAGCCTTTCCCACGCCCCGGACACTCGCGTGGTGCGACTCGATTCCGTTGGAGTGACCTTCCAGGTCGCGGATCGGACCAGCGGAAAACCCAAATTGCTCTTGGACGACATCTCTCTGGTGGTTAAGCCCAAAGAACTGATTGGACTCCTGGGACCGAGCGGGGCAGGCAAGACCACCCTCATGAACGCCCTGAACGGCTTTGTAAAACCCACCACGGGCCAGGTTTTGTACAACGGGGAGGATCTGTACCGCAATCTGGAGGCTCTGAAATCCACCATTGGCTTTGTCCCTCAGGAAGACATCATGCACCGGCAATTGAGCGTGCGCCGATGCCTTTACTACGCGGCGAAACTGCGACTGCCGGAAGACGTCTCGGATGAAGAGGTCAATCGGCGCGTGGGAGAGATGCTGGACGCGCTTAAGGTCGAACCGCAACGCTGGGACAACCTCGTCTCCACCTTGAGTGGAGGGCAGCGTAAGCGGGTGAGCCTGGGCATTGAATTGCTCCCCAAGCCCGGGGTGCTCTTCCTGGATGAGCCTACCGCGGGCCTTGATCCCCGCACTGAAACCCTGATGATGATGTTGTTCCGGCAATTGGCCAATCAGGGCTCGACCATCATTATCACCACGCATTTGTTAGGTTCTTTTGGCGTACTGGACAAGGTCGTGGTTTTGCTCCAGGGGCGACTGGCCTACTATGGGCCGGGTACGAAGTTTCTGCAGTATTTCAAGGCGGAAGCCCCCCCGGATGTCTACGATGACTTGACGGATAATAATACGGCCCCCTACGCTCTGGAACTCAAGCAGCGTTTTGCCGAATCCGATCTCTACAAGGAGCTCATTGCCGAGCCACAAACGGCGATTCCGGCGCAGAAAAGTCCCTCCCCTGCTGCCCCCGCGCCTGCTGCCGGCAAGAGAGGCAAGGGTTTCAGCTTGCACCAGTTTAAGGTCCTTCTGGAACGGAATTGGGAGCTGAAATTCATCGACCGCGGCCAGACGTTGCTTCTATTTCTTCAAGCGCCCATCGTTGCTCTGTTGGTGGCTTTGATGGCGACTTCGCCGAACCAAATCGAAACCATTTTCATGGCCGTGTTCGCAGCCTTGTGGTTCGGCTGCTCGAATGCGGTGCGTGAAATTGTTGACGAGCAGACTGTGTATCGCCGCGAACGGCAAACCGGCTTAAAAATACCGTCGTACATTCTTTCCAAGCTTGCCGTTCTTTCCTTTGTGGCGCTGGCGCAATGTGTCTCGGTGGTCGTCATCTTGCTGGCGGTCCACCAGGCGTTGGCTTTGAGCCTTCCGGAAGTGCTGGCCGCGATCGGCATCCTGTTCCTGGTGGCCGTAAACGGGACGCTGATAGGACTTCTCATCTCCAGTCTCGTCTCCTCACCGGAGAAAGCTCTGAGCTTGTTCCCCTTGGTTCTCATTCCGGAGCTTCTCCTCTGCGGGTTATTCCTGCCCGTAAACAAGATTCACCCGATCATTCCTATCACGCTCGAGGAACTATTTGAGGGGAAGATGTTTGCGCAACCGGAAGCCCAGGCTAAGGCGCGGCAAATGGCCAATGCGCCTGCGGAACATGTATCACCGGAAGAAGCCGCGGCGCAAGCCAGGGCGAAACAGGGAGAGTTCGCGCACCAAGTTGCTGTGGCCGTGGCGCCTTCGGAGACGGTGCAAAAGAAACTCCAAAAATACACCCCGGCCCCGGTTGCGGGTATGCCCACCTTCGCGCGCTGGCTTTCCGCGCTGGCCATCTCGCGCTGGGGCCTGGAGGCGCTTGCGGATTTATGCCTGCATGGGTCCCATTCCATACAGTATGACGCCTACAAGATCGTCAACACGGTGTCCATTTCCCTCCATCCTGATGATATCGAGAAGCTGGAGAAGGGGTCGGAGGCGGGACCCGAGGCTTTCGCGGCTTCCCGGGCGTTTCCACTTCCCTCGAGCTTCTGGAAAGACAAAGGGCCTTACTTGGCGATTATGACCAGCTTTGTGGTGTCAATGGTTATCGCCATCCTGGTGGTGATGAAGCGTAAAGATGTCACTTGAGAGGAGCTACCATGGACGCGGGGCTTTCCACCATTCGCAATCTACTTTACGTTGTCCTTGTTCTGGTCTTGTTATCCGCCTTGTCTGGTTTCTATGTGGCGACGCAGCTTGCGCGCAACAGCGAGGAGCTGGCTAGCCTGCGGTTACTGCTTCAAAAGGAGATGATGGGGCCTGCCTTGACCCATGCTCAGGAATTGGAGAAGCAGATGGACGCGCTTAACCAGAGCGCTGCCGGCATTGACGATAAACTGAAGAAGGCCCAGGACGATTTTGTGGCGCGAATGCAGGTGGAGCTGCCCAGAATCATGGATGATTATGTCAAGCAACGAGGTTCCCTCGTGGGGCAGAAACTCCAACAGCAGGGCGTGCCCCTGCCCCGTTAGCAGAAGGGCGGTGACCCGCCTGGGCGGGACGTGCAGGACCCACAAGCCACATGTAAACTGTAGGCTGTTAAAAGTAGGCTACTAACTGATCCGCTTGATCTCCACCCGGAAGAGGTGCTCGCCCAGGAAAAACTCATCGCCGTCCTCGAGTTCGATCTCATTGCGTACCCGGCGGAAGACGCCATTGCGGCTCCTCAAGTCCTGAAGGATGAAGCGTCCCGGCTGCGCCACGATGCGGGCATGAGTCCCAGACATGTAATGATCGTCCTTAAACACCAGATTGGCGTTAGTCCGTCCCAAGGTGGTTTCAGGCTTTTCCAATCTGAACTCTTCAATGACCTCACCCGTCAGCAGGATGTGTTCGAGCTTGGCTGTGACGGGACCCCGCTGCAGCTTTGGTGGTCCAGCCCATGTCACCGTGCCTTGCCCGGCATTGGCGTTCTCCGCTTCGTCCAGGCTTTGGGTGGTGAATCGAAAGAGATCCTGTCCCAAGAGAAAGACATCCCCGGGGACAAGTTCGCTGTCCTGTCGCTGCTTGATGAATGTCCCGCTCGGGCTGCCGAAATCCTCCAACAACAACTTGCCCTCGCGATTCGATAGCAAAGCATGGCGGTCTGAAAGCCGGGGATCGTCAGGAAAATTGATTTCACAATTAGTGCGTCCGATGGAAATTCCTCCGACGATTTGCAGGGGATTCCCCCAGGAGCCATCATGCTTTTTCTCTGTGATTTGCGCCTCAATACTCGGGGTACGAAATCCGTCAAAAACCATGGTCCCTTCCGGCGCGGGAGCAGGCATCGAGGAATCTACCTTTCCCGTGACGGGCGGTGGAGTTGGCGGTGCGGGTCTCGATGGGGCTGGGACTCTTAATGGTGAAGGGGAGGCGTCCGAGGTGGAGACAGGTCTCGCTATTGGAGGGCTGATTGCCGGCGGCTGAGGACGGGCGGCCGGCGGAATTGGCGCAGGGGCCGCGACCTTTGGGGGTGGGGGTTGCTGTGGCGCCCATGGGGGGCCAACCACCGCAGGAGACAGCCGAGAGACACCAGGCGCCGAGACTTGTGGGGCGACCCTTGGGGAAATTGACGGAGCCACCGGCTGGGGCGCGACGGGCCGCGGCGGCTGTTGCGGGAGAGTCGTTTGGGGCGTAGCCGGAAGCGGTGTGCCGCAGAAACCGCAGAACTTGCTGCCCGCCGGAATCGCCTTATGACATTTCGGGCATTCAAGTTGCGAGGGCGGTGGAACATTCGGCCGAGAGACGGGAGGAACCGCAGCAGCCTGGAGGGGCTTCCCGCAACGGGCGCAAGTTGCCGCGCTCGCGGGATTCCCACTCCCGCACGTCCCGCAGGGGATATAGCGTACAGTTCCTTCGTAGTTTGTTTCGCTAGGCATATTCAGTGCTCCGGGCGGCCGAAGCTAGTCACCGGTGATTTCCAGCCACACTGGATTAGTATAGCAGCGAAACTCTTCGCCCGTGGCGTTTCGTGTTCGAGCCTCCAGGCGGATATAGCCCCAGGTACCCCTATCCTTCCCCAGGAAAGGCCGCAGGTCAACAGGGGTCAAACCCCCGCTCGCCATCTGTTTTGAAGCGGGCACCGGGATTTCCTGAGGTTGCGATTCACCTTCTTGCGACCCTACAATCAACCGAATGGATTCGAGGGGTCCAAATTCGGCGCTACTGACCCAAGCAAGCTGCAAGGCTGGAAGATGGGCGAGGGAAACCGCGAGGGAATCACCGATGCCAACGTCTCCGGAATCGTCCAAGCTACCGTTGGGATTGCGGTCGAAGCCCGCGATGAGCAGGGGTCCGTTGCTCACCACGCTACGCCCTGATTTGAGCGCCCGGAGGATGTTTTCTCCTTTTGGTCCCATACCCTGGGGGGCATAGACAACCGTGGAGATCTTTCCCAAAGCATTGTCCTCGGCGTAACCGGAGAGACTGCGAGAAGGTTTGCCCAGAAAGTCCACTACATCCATCGTGGCCTCGTAATTCAAGTCCCCGTGAGCGTCCGAGCCGGCGGCCAGGAAGACCTTGAAACCCGGAGCGTGCGCGGAATCGCCGGGCGCTTGCAGACCTCGCTGAAGCAGAGGACGCCACCCCAGCTCGATCCCCTTCTCCAAGCGCGCATACTGGTTTGCTTGGCTGTCCGGTTGGAAGCAGGCTTTAGGGTCCGCATCGCGGTGGAGGCAGTAGGGGTCGCGAGCGTCGTCAGCCGTGGCCATGGTGGCACGGTTCCATGGCTCCAGCCCCACCAATCCGGCTTGGAGTTGCTTGCCCTCCGGCGCCAGAAAATCGGCCTCCAAATCCCAACTTCCACCCCGCATCACAGGACTGATGGGATCGAAAGGATGGGCGGCATAAGCGAAGCCACCCGCCGCCACGACGCGCGCCAAGGCCTCCTTTATTGGCAGGGCGGCTGAGGCAATGGACCCGTCTCCACTCAAGATGACGTCTTCCCGGGGATTTGAGGGATTGGGAAATCCCTTCTCGGGGTCGTCTGGTGAGGGCAGAGCGACCATGTGCACGGTGGTGAGCAGGGTCTGTTTGCTGGATGCCGTTGTGATCTCTTCACCTCGGATGAGCATGAGGCGCCCGTCACGATATTTCTGAACTTCCTCCAACTCTTGCGCGTAGAGTTCCGCGCTGAGGTCTGTGGAGTGGTCAGTAAGAATCAGCCAATCAAAACCGGCGTGAAGCGCTGATTGCTTGGTCACGGACATGGGGTATCCGCGTTCCGCAGGATTGTCGGTATACCCGCAGTGGTAGTGGACATCGCCCCGGTACCAACCGGGAAGGTGGGGCAGGGGTGGCGCATTCAACTCCACGCGCAGATAGAAATCCTGAGCGGGCCAGCCTGCCAAACGAAAGGAAACCCACAAGTCAACGGCATGAAACGGACCGCCAATGAAGTGTTGCCTCAAGTAGGTGTCGATAGACTCGCGAGGCACCTCAAGCATCTTCTTCATCCGGTCGGCGATGGTCAGGGGTTGGCCGTTGCTCCGAGCATCAAATGAAAAATCCTTGCTTTCGCCAAGGGGCAGCGGGTCGGCGGTGAATTGGCGCCTCGTCCCGGCAGGTTTCACAAAAAGGTTCACCCCCATCAACTTCAGCGGTTCCCGCGTTATGTATTGCGCCAAGCCGGCGCCCGTCGTGTGGGCAGTCTTTTCGACTCCATTAATGATTTCGAGATAGAGAGGGAGGTAGGAATCATTGGAGTTGCGCAAGACCCGCGGAGCGTCGGCGCGGAAGAATACCCCGGCTTTTGACGCTTTCTCCTCGAGTTGGGATACGATCTCCTGCTGCGACCAGGCGGGAGTGGAGCCGAATGCGAAAACTGCGATCAGTGTCATTCCGATCCCGCAGTCGCGGGAGAGGAATCTCGCTTCTCGACTACTGTTGAGGCTCATGGGATGAGTTTGCGGGCCGCCTGAATAGGGACACACTGATTTGCGCCGCTGGCAATAGCCAGAACCTTTCCATCTGCGGTCAACAGGGGCGCCCCCGATTCTCCGGGATTCAGCAAGCGTTCCAAAGTTAAGGCGCCGTTTTCAGTGGTGGCTTGAACAGATGCCGCCCGGGGGTCAGCTTGAGACTGGTCAAGCCCGAAGGGAAACCCGAACAGGGTTTTCCTGGTGGCTTCGCTGGTCTGGGCAGGGGAGTCCGCGAAGGCCAACGGCTTGAGATTGGCGCCCGCCAATTGCAGCAAGGCGAGGTCGCTTTCTCCTTCAACCTCGAGGTCGAGAGTGGTGCGCTCACCGGAGTCGGGATCCTGATAATCCTTCTTCTGCGTCCGGTCGGGAGCAGTCCTCAGGAGTTTCAGCGTCGCTTTCTCGCTGCTGGCCGCCATCTGAAAATCCAACCTACCGTCCGTTGACTTCACGCGGGCCCCCGCCGGCCAGGCGTAGAGACGGTAGCTCTTGGGGTCTAACTCGAGATGGTAGTGGGCGATCAAGAAAGCAATTTGCGGATCAAACTTCCAGGGTTGCACCACGCGCTTGGCCGTGAGCAGTTTACCTTCCGCGCTGACCACAAAGCCCGTCCCGGATTGACTGAAATTCTCTGTGGCTTGGGTCTTGGGATCCAGCAGGGCGTACTCGCAGTACAAGAGATAGAGGGCAGGCCGAGCGGTTGCCGACAGGCCCTGCTCCTCGGCGAGCTTGGCCGAGTGGTCTCTGCCCAGGGCCAGTGCTGCCGGGGAGGAAGGGTCGGAGAGCGTATCCAGAATTTTGCCCGCCGCCATCCGGAGGAGGGGGTTGCCCGAAAACAGGTTCAGGGGAACTTGTTGGTTCAACGCCATGGGGATAACCAATTCCTTGGTCCTCATCGCCAGCTTCTCGACCCCGGTCAACTTGACTTCGGCGAAATTCTCCCCTGTAATCTGGATCGCATCCTTCTCCAGGATTTCCGCCACCGGCTTGAGCGAGTCCAATTCCGCGAACACGATGGAACACTTCAAGGGAGCCGGTAGGTCCACAACCTCCTTTTTCGAAAGCTGGAACTCCTGCTCGAAGGTCTCGACGTGAACCGGCACGGCGTTGACGCGAACGTCCTGAAAGTAGATGCGCTGAATAGTGGCGGCACGGTCCACCGGCTTGATGCTCAAATAGAGATTTAACACCAGCCGCTCCAGGCTGATGTCCTGGTAGGAAAGATTCTTGATGATCACGAGCTTTTCCGGGGTCCACCCCGGTCTTTTTTCCAGGTCCAAATGATAGACCTTCGCTCCCTGAAGTTCAGCGGGGAGTTGGCCGGCAGGACTGTCGTTCTGAAAAGCTCGCGCAGTATGAATACCGGGGTGTGAACCCAATGCAGTGAGCAGGAGCAGAAGAGGTAAGTGACGTGACATCATGATGGTCCATGAGCCCTGTTCGCCAATCGAGGAGGCGTTCGGAGCAAGCAGCGTTGACCGGATGATTAGGTCCGCGGTTCGTTCAAGTATGCACCGCAAAGCCGCAGACCTACGAAACAGGCCGGCGCCCCGCGCTCTGCTCCGCCACAGGGTGTTTCCAGAGAATTTCGTGAATTTCCACCGGGGCTGCCTTGCCTTTCACCCTAATGCTTTCCAGGCGTCGGGCGGGGAAGCGGCCATTGATTTCCCTGAAGGTGGAGTCAGAAATCAGAATCTGACCTCCGGCAGCGTTTGCGCACAGCCGGGAAGCCAGATTCACGGCGTCGCCGATGACGGTGTAGTCCATGCGCTTGGAGCAGCCGATGTTCCCGGCCGTCACTTGGCCGGTATTGATGCCGAGCCCCATTTGCAATGGCTCTTGACCGCGAGCTTGCCATTGACCGTTGAGAGCCGCCAGGGCACGCTGCATCTCGGCTGCAGTTTTGACGGAACGCTGCGCGTCGTCGGGCCTGGCCCAGGGAGCCCCGAACAGGGCCATAATTCCGTCTCCAAGGTACTTATCCAGCGTGCCTCCATTGTCAAAGATAAGGTCCGTCATTTCGCTGAAAAACTCGTTAAGAAGCTCGACGATTTGTTGCGGTTGCATGCGTTCTGACAGGCGAGTGAACCCGCGAATGTCCGCGAACAGAATCGTGGCTATCTGGTTTTCGCCGCCCAAGCGGATCTCGTCCGGGCTGGCCAGGATTTTTTCCACGATCGCGGAACTCATGAACCGCTCCAGGGCTTGGCGTTCGATCACGCGGCGGGAGAGTTCTGCGTGGGAAAAGGCGCGGTCGTAGCTGATAGCGGCTTCCGCTGCGACAACGGAGAAGATGTCCAGTTCCTCCTTCGAGAATGCGGCGGGCTTGCTGAGACAATCTACGTAAAACAGACCAAATACCTTGTCTTTATAAATAAGGGGAGCGCACATCGCAGAGCGAATGCCGGAAATCCGAAGGCTTTCGCTGCTCGAAAATCGTTGATCACTCGAAACGTCGCGAACCAACAGCGGCACTCTCTCGGTCATCACCCGGTCGATGAGGGTTTTCGACAGTACGGGGCCGCGCGTGTCGGACCTGTGCCGCTCGTCCTTATAAAGCAAGACGGCCGGCCTGAACCCCTTTTTCTCGTCCCGCAGCATTACGAAGCCGCGTTCCACGTTTTCCATCTGGAACACAAGCTCCATAACCTGCTGCATCACTTCCTCAGGGGTCATCACTGAGGAAAGAGTCTTGCCCACGGCCAGAAGGAGTTTCAGCAGTTTATTTTCCTGCTCCAGAGTTGTTAGCCGCTTCCGGATTGCCTGTTCCGGTGGAACGCCGGCTTCGATCTCCAGGCGCTGCCCGGTGCTCAGGACATCCCGGCTGATCAGCCCCGTGATATCCCTGCCGGCGTCACGGCCCGCTTCAACATAAAAGGGAAGTAGCGTAGCCGCGTCAAACTTGAGCTCGAAAATGCCGATGTTTATCCGGTCCTGGTCGGAGAGGCGGTGCTCCTGGACCTGCTGGCCGTTCACAAACGTGCCATTCATGCTCCCCAGGTCGATGATCAGGACCGTCTCACCGGGCAACACGGTCACGCGGGCATGACTGCGGGATACACTAGGGTGATGGAGCGTCAGATCGTTGGAATCGGCGCGCCCGATGCTCACCGTTGACCCGCTGATTTCGAAGATCTGAGTTTGGTTCGAAGGGTCGGTTATAACGAATCGAGCCATGAGGGCCGGTCGAACTATTGCAGGCGAACCACATCGCCGAACCCAAGCTGCACGCCGGGGTTCACCTGAAGGATACGTGCCCGGGAGTTCCCCCCATCAATGACTTGAGTGACCTCAAGAATCCCCACTTGGGTGTTCGGGTCGGTGTCTTTGTACACAGCTAAGCGAGTGAGTTCGCGGACTCCCTGTCGGGAGCCAAGGTCAATCGTGACGTTTTCGCCCTTAACGTCCGAGATTATAGAACCCTGAACCACCGGCGCCGCAGGAGCCTGGGGCTTTGGTATGGTTGCCTCCGTTGCTCCTCCAGGGCCAGAGACGGCGACGGCTCCCAACTTGGCGAAGGCGGCCTGCGTCTCATTCCGCAACTGGGTGATGGCAGTCTTCAAGTTGCTGGAGTTTTCCTCGCTGCCCAGGCGCATCGAGGTCACCATCTGATCCAAGTCCTGAAGTGAGCGCTGCTGGTGATCGACGATAGCTTGAAATTGCGCCTGGTTCTTGCGCAACTCCTGAAGCTGCGCATTGAGGGTCTGCAACTGAGTTGAGAGCGTCTGGATCTGATCCTGAATAGCTTTGAAATGCTCATCAAGGTAGCGCTGCTCGTCCGGATTGAACTTGGGCCACGCGCTTGCAGCCGCCATTAACACGATAGATAGAGCAAGCATCACACGCCGCATCATGTTGGACCTCCCAAACAACTTTTGAGGCGTCAAAGTAGACGCCAACTCTATTGATGGGTTAGTTGAATATTCAGCGGGAACGTCCCGTTGGCTGTCACTTCAACCACCTGTTCTACTTGCCGGTAGCCGGAAAGAGAAATGACCAAGTCATGCCGCCCGACGGTAAGGCTGAAATTGATGGGGGTCTTACCTTGAACCTTGCCGTCCGCCGAGACCGTTGCGCCAAGGGGGGCTGTATGCACGTCAACAATTCCAGTCGCCGCAACTTCTCCACCCAGGGGGACCTTGATTTGCTTGATTTCTCCACTCGTCAGGTTAAAGGTGTTTTCATAAGGCTCCGCCCCGGGCCGCCGGATTGCATATCTGTGGTCCCCGGCAATCAGGCTCTTTCGCGCTGGGCTGGGCCCTATCAACTTCCCATCAATCAACACGTCCAAACCGGGTGTCGTAGTTATGATCGTGACTTCTCCGGTCGGCGCCGAAAGTTGGGCGTTGAGGCTTCTGGTCTTCCCGCCCTCGATGGTTACGGACTGCAGGAGATCATCGTACCCATCTTTCGAAACCACCACCTGGTGAGTACCGGCGGTAAGATTGATCGTGGAAGGGGTGACCCAATCAGGGTCACTGCGACGATCAACCGAGATCCTCGCGCCAGAAACATTCGCCGTGACCTGTAATTGGCCCATCTTGGGGGTGGCACCAGGCCCTCCGCCGCCGGGAGAGCGAACGGGGATCAGGCCGGATGTTCCGCTCTCTTTCTTGGAAAGCATCCCCTTGCGCGCAGCAGGTTTTTCCGCCAGGGTTTCGCTCGGCGGTTCGGGCGCTTGCGCAGGAAGGCTGGCGTCGACACTGTTAGTCTTGCCGCCCTCGATGGTGACCGCCTGCTGGTAATTATCATAGCCTTCTTTCGAAACCACTACCTGGTGGGAACCGGGCGAAAGACCGGGAATGGTGTACGGTGTGACCCAATCAGGGCCGCTCTGACCATCGACCGAAATCCGCGCGCCAGGAACGTTCGAGTCGATGTGCAATTGCCCGACCGGGGGGCTGGCTACCTGCGGCTTCCCTTTATGGAAATAGAAGTATCCTCCTCCCCCGAGGATTCCCAGGATTACAACGCCAAGCAGCGCCATGAGGATCCACATCATCGGCAAAGCATGCGGTTTTTGGTAGGCCGGCGCTTTGACCTGAATCGGCGCCTGCTCGGGGGAAGGTTGTTCAATCGGCGCTGTCGGAGCCGATTCCGCCGGGGCGATGGGCGGCGTTGGACTCTCGACAGTGGGCGCCGCCGCACGCTCCAATTGGGTGCTTTGCAGGGCTGGAACCTTGAGCATGACGGTGGCGGAGGGCGTCGCCGGTCCCCCCAGGTATTTGAAATTCTTCAGGTCATCCGCCAACTCCCGGCAAGTCTGGTAGCGCTCCTCGGGACTCTTGGCCAGAGCCTTGCAAATCACGTAGCTTAGACCCGGATGAATCGAAGCATCCAGTTCGCGAGGCGGAATGGGGTTTTCGTTGATGATCTTATAAATGACGGTGGTAATGTTCTGCCCGGCGAACGGCATTTCGCCGGTCACCAGGTCGTAAAGAATGATGCCCAAGGAAAAGATATCGGAACGGCCGTCAATCTGGCGTCCCTTGACCTGTTCGGGCGACATGTAATTGGGCGTGCCCAGGACTTGCCCGGCTTGGGTCATCCCCATAGACACCATCTTGGCGATGCCGAAATCGGTAACTTTAACTATTCCATTATCAAGAATCATTATGTTGGCAGGCTTGATATCACGGTGAACGATGCCGTGTTGGTGGGCGTGGTCCAGCGCGCTGCACACCTGGTCGTACATGGGGATGATGGTCTCGATGGGAAGGATATTCTGGCCCTCGACCAGCTTCTCCAGCGATTTACCTTCCAGGTATTCCATGATCAAGTAGAGGATGCCGCTGTCTTCACCGTAATCGAAGACGTTGACGATGTTGGGGTGGCTCAGCACCCCGGCCGCTTGGGCCTCCCGCTGAAACCGGGCCTTGAACTCCGCGAACTCCTGCGGCGTGAGACCCTCGGTAAGCATGGTCTTGATCGCGATTGTTCGCCCGATGACAGGGTCGTAGCCCTGATAAACAATACCCATAGAGCCGCGTCCCAACTCTCGTACAACCTCGTATCGGCCTGCCTTAGTCAGCGCATCGGCCATGTGACTCTCACCTTCTTCCGCTTGGCGCTCCTGCACGAAGTCGTTGAGCAGACACTCATGCCTTGCCGCGTTCCGACTAACAGTCCTAGGGAACACCTCACGCGTGAAACTCCCCGGACGTAGCCAAGCCTAACGCAGCAGGATATTGATGTCAAGGCTAGGTTTAAGGCCATGGTTACCACTTAGTTAAGCGAACTGCGCTTTCTGATCGTTGTGATGCTATCCTCTGAACCGCTGCTGCCGAAGATGGCGAAAGCAGAGGCCGTCGGTGACCCTGCCCTTGCGCCGCTTGGGCTCGGGATCAGCAGATTACGAATGGCCGAAACGTGTTCCAGCCCTTCCCCACCTGGCTACCTAGCAGAATGCTGAAAGACCTTTGTGATTGTTGTCATTCCGATCCCGCCCTGCGGGAGAGGAATCTCGCTTTGGAAAGACGGGACTTGCGAGAATCCTCGTCGTCCGCCAATAAGAATGGCGGACTCCTCGGGACGACAGGCTAAACGAGTTTTTCCGCACGTTCCCCACGTCCAGCGGTTACCACCTTCCGCCTATTAACCACCTTTCTTTTCAACAACATTCCGGCATTATGTGGCTAAGTGTCTTTGTTTTCTATAAGATTACAGCTTCGTCCCCAAGTTTTCCACAGCGGTCCTTTTTTTTCATAGACATTCCCGGATCGTTCGCTCACTTTCTAAAGTTGCTATGGTTTCTTCCTTTCGTTGAGCGAGAAGACATCTTGTCCCTTGCTGCAATGCGTGTAGGTAGCCCTGCCAACTCCAACTCCTCTCAAACGACCTGGGCGGTAACCAGTGGGTGGCAAGCACCGGCAAGAAGTAGAACAGTAATTGATTCACCATTCACAATTTCCCCCCAACCGCTCTTCTGCCTCCTGGCTCCTGTTCTTCCCCCATCTACCACCTACGACCTACCACCTACGTGCTTTGTTTTCAATGACATTTCCGATTCAAACGCGTAACTATCTTATTTTCTATGACATTCCAGCTTCGTTCCCCAGTTTTCCACAGCGGTCCTTTGTTTTCATAGACATTCCCGGGTCGTTCGCTCATTTTTGAAAATTACCAAGTATCTTCTTCCCTGTCCAAGTGACATCCTGTCCTGTGCCGAAGCCCCTGCCAACGGTCTTGTCAATTCCAGTTCCCCTCATATGGACATTGCAGTAACCGGCGCAAAAAAAACCAGCCAATTCAGCGTTCCCTGTTCCCAGTTCCCTATTCCCCATTCTTTGCCCCAGCCCTTCCCGCCCTGAATCCTGAATCCATCACATATCACACTAGCCTATCTTGTTCCATCTGTCAAGAGACATGAAGTCTGTGTGTTGCTCTGGTTTGGGGTTTCCGCTCGTCGCGGCAGAGAAAGTCCATCTATCTGACCGCTGCGCCCCCGGAAGGAGAGCCTGCCTTATTTCGCGTCAAGATTCCGGGTCACCGACCGGAGCGATTAACCGGGATGGCAAGCGGGAACCCCTCTGTTCCGCTTGGACTTGCGCCGGATGACTCTCCGCTGGTCGTGCGTCAAGTCAGCGGGGATGAGATTTACGCTTTGGAATGCCAGTTCCCGTAGTGACACAACGTGGCTGTTGGCCGCAAGCAAGGGCGAAGAACAAGTCAAAAGGCAAAGCGCAAAACGCAAATGGCAAAGCGACAGTTTGGAAAGGCGTTCCTATCGGCGCAGGTAGTCGTCTTTCCCGGTTAACCAATCGGCGCGGGGTGGGCTGAACACGTCCAGGGCAAGGGAATCTTCCAGCGCCACCACACGGTGGGGAACATTGGACGGAATGTGAAGCACGTCGCCCTGGCGGAGCACAACTTCTTTGCTTTCCAGTTCAAACCTGAGCGCTCCTGCCAAAAGGGAACTGAACTGTTCGTGCTCGTGATGGTGGAGCGGGACCACACCATCCTTGGCGATGAAGATCTGCGCCATGGTAATCTTCTCGCCCGAGATGACTTTCCGGGCAATCTTGTCGTTCAGGACTTCCTTCTTCACACTCTCCCAGGAAAAAATTTCCATGAACTTTCCTCCGTTGAGCTCCAATGAATCCTCATATTTTACACAGGATTCAGGAATTGCCGATTGTTGATTGCCGATTGTTGATTAACAGGAGGGGTTCGTCCCAGCAATGCCTCGGTGTTCTCCTTCACTGTCAGCACCCTGTAGTGCTGAGCTTCAGGTCAGCATGCTGGGAAAGCCGGAAAATGCTGACCCCGCGATGTGGGGTCAGCGCTACGGTGGAGAGCCTCAACACAGAGTTCGCTGAGCCGCTCCGCCCCGTAATTCGCCAGCCGACGGATGCGGGGCTCCGTGGGCTGCGTGTTAAAGCCTGAGGGATTGCGCGGTGGGGTAATGCCTCAGTCACGCGCGCCAATCGACGTAGGGGCGCCCCTTGTGGGCGCCCTGCACTGGGCAGGCACGAGGCCTGCCCCTACGCGGTGAGAATTTTTTGCTGGCAATTCTCCGCGGCTTGTTGTATCAACTTCTTGCGCTGCTTGGAGAGCGGGAGCTTTGTGAGCAGTACGGCAAACAAGGCGAGGCTTATGGGCGGGCAGTCCCGCAACCCCTGCCCCGCCTGCGGCGCAATACCGAACCCCGGATATTGCCTTGGACTGGAGGTCTCCATGCGCAAGATGTCTGTTTCCCTGATTCTTTTGGGCTTGCTGGTTTTGGCGTGTCCTCTTCAGGCCCAACAAGTCTGTCCCGGGCTGCCCTACGTGGCGAACACGCCCGAAGATGAGCTCATGCAGGCCGTCAACGGCGCCGAGAAGCCCGAAGAGCAGATCGCAGCCCTGGACAAGTATGCCCAGGAGCACGCCGATTCCAAATTCATGCCTTGCGTGTATGAATATTATACGATGACCTATCTCAAGCTCAACAATTATGACAAAGTTGTGGAATACGGTGAAAAAGGCCTGGCCTCAAATTACAAAGACGTGATGCTGACGATCAACCTTCTGAAAGGCTACGTGGGTTCGGGCAAGGCCGCCGATTCCGCCTTCGACGTCATCAGTCAGGCCCCGGACCTGATCACGGCGGAAAGCAAGCCTGCCAAGCCCCCCAACGTCAGCGACGCGGACTGGCAAAAAGCGCTGGAAGAAAACGCGGCGCAGGCCAAGGACGAGCTTGCCTATGTCGTCTATGCGTACCTCCAGCTCGTCCCGCGGGTGAGCGATCCCAACAAACGCATCGAGCGGTTGGACAGCTTTGCCAAGACTTTCCCCGATGATGCTGCCAAGAACGCGGCGCAGATCAATTTCGTCTACTTCATCGCGTACAAGATGGCGAATAAACCTGATAAAGCCATCGAGTACGGTGAGAAGACTATCGCCACCGACCCCAACAATCTGGTGGCCCACAATCTCCTGGCGTACGACTACGCCATCGGCCGCACCAACCCCGACAAGGCCGCAGATTATGCGAAAAAAGCCATCGAACTGGCGCAGCAAATGAAGAAGCCCGAGGGTCTTTCCGATGCGCAGTTCAAGCAGGAGCAGGATAATCAGCTCGGTATGGCTCACCTTTCGCTGGGATACGTGACTTTCACGCGGGCGGTCGCTGCTAGGTCAAAGAAACTCCAACCCGCGATCGAGGAACTCAAGGCGGCGGATGATCTGCTGGCGGCCAATCCGGAATTGCAGGGACAGGCCTTGTATTACTTGGGGTACGCGTACGAGTCCGGAGTTCCGGTCAACCACAAGGGGGCCATGGAAGCTCTCGGCAAGGCGGCGAGCCTGCAAAGCTCCTGGAAAGCGCCCGCCGACGAGCTCCTCACCAAGGTGAAGAAAGCCGCAAATCAGCCAAGCGAGTGAGCTTTCCACAGCGCGGCTTTTGGCCGCAACCAAAACGACACTCTTTGTGTGCTCCGTGGCTCTCGAGCTTTAACACGGAGCACACTGAGCCTCTCAGTGACCTCCGTGTTGAAGTTCTTCTGACCACGGAGGACACGGAGCCCCGCGCCGGATGGTGCAGGGCGGAGGCGCACATGACACGAAGAGAAATCTTCGCGGCGCGCGAAGAAGTTGGGCTTGAGCGTCCTGCCCCTTGTTATTGTTGACAACGAGTAGCTTGGCAGCAACCCCCTCACCCGGCCTCCGTCAGCTGACGGACTGACGGGCTGAAGAAAACGCCGGCGGCGGTCCCCTCTCCCCCTTGCAGGAGTTGAGCGCCGTCGGAGCAGTTCAGGCCGCCCTTGAGCGCTGTTTCCAAACCAGGTAGGCAGGAATCCCCAGCGCCACGATGCCGCAACCGATGCCCGCCTCGACCGGCCTGGCGGGAAGCGTGTTCAGCATGAAACAGGCGGCAGCAATCACGAAAGCCGCCGGAACAAAAGGATAGCCGGAGACTCGATAAGGGCGCGGCAGGTCCGGGCTCTTGCGGCGCAAGATAATCACCCCCAGCGCCGTCAAGGCGTAGAAGATCCAGCCAGCGAAGATGACGAAGGTAAAGAGCTGCTCATAAGTGCCCAGAAGCACCAGGAGAACCGCCCACGCAGCCTGGAAGAGCAGGGAAAGATGCGGGGTTCGGAACCTCGGATGAACATTGCCACACCAGCGGAAGAAGAGGCCGTCTCTGGCCATAGCGTAGTAGACTCGCGCGCCTGCCAGGATCATTCCGTTCACGCAGCCTAACATGGCAACCATAATGGCGAGCGACACCCAATGGGCGCCGCTCCGTCCGAAAAGACGCATTCCGGCCTCCGCGGCGACGCGCGGAGATTGAGCCACCGTCAACAGCGGCAGCACGTGATAGTAGACGAGGTTCACGAGAATGTAGATCACCATAACCGCGGCCGTCCCCAGGATAAGGCCCAAGGGAAGGTTTCGTTCCGGGTTTCTGACTTCGTCGGCGGCAAAACTGCCGTTGTTCCAGCCATCATAAGCCCAGAGCGCTGCGACCATAGCCACGCCAAAGGAGGAGAGAAAGCCCCACCCCGCAGGCGCAGGCAGTTTAACCGTGCCCTTGACAGGCCCGTGCACGAGCGCGTAGCCCAGTGCGACAAGTGCGACCATGGCGCCGACCTTGGCCCCGGTCAGGACGGACTGCACCCAGCCAGCCTCGCGCACGCCGCGATAGTTTACGGCCGTCAGAAGGACGATCGCCAGGCTGGCCGCCAGCTTCTGCTGCCCGGGAGGGATGGGAAAGAAATCGGCCAGATACTGTGCGAAGCCCACCGCTACGGTTGATATACCGCCCGACTGTACCGCCAGAAAGAACGTCCAGCCGCACAGGAAGCTCACCAAATGCCCGTAAGCCTCGCGGAGATATACGTACTGGCCACCGGCCTGTGGAAACATGGCCGCCAGCTCAGCGAACGACAGTGCCCCAAACAGGCTGAGCAGTCCGGAAATTATCCAGACGCAAAGGGCCGCTCGTTCGCTGCCCACCTCGCGCGTGATTTCCGCCGGAACGATAAAGATGGCGGAGCCAATCATGATCCCCATGACAATGGCCGTGGTTTCCCATAATCCCAGGACACGAAGCAGGGCGGGCTGCTCGGAGACTGCGGTGGGGGGCGCTTTACCGGGTCTGACCAGATCCATGCAGTAGATACCTTATACTCCAGCCTGCGACACACTAGAGGAATCGCGGGGTCCGGTCAACAGCGATCTATGCGGGAAGAAATGGCACCTATGCGAAGATTCCCTGCCTATGCGAGACCACTCACAATGTATAATTGAGAGGTGGGAACGACTGGGCGTTGGATGTGAAACAACCTCTGAGGTTTTGGTTAGCATTCGACCTGGGGTTGCGTCGTGTCCTCACATGGGGACGATCCTGCGATTTGGAGTGAGGCGAATGTTGGCCGGAATTGGCGGCTATAAGGAGTTACCGTGCGTATAGACCTAAGCCCGCAGGATGTTCTGAAAGCTTTGAGGGCGGTCAACGATCCGTCCCTGCAAAAGGATATTGTTTCGCTCGGATTCGTAAAGGACATCGAAGTGGGGGATGGCCGCGTGAGCGTCCTGATGCAGACTTCCAGCCCTGCCAGGAACCAACTGGTTGCGAGCATAAAGCAAATCGTGAATGGACTGGGTGTGTCCGATGTTGAAGTGCGCGTGACCGATGCGGCGCCGCCCACCCAGCATGGGAAGTCGAACCTGATACCCTTGGTCAAAAACACCGTTGCCGTGGCGAGCGGAAAAGGCGGCGTGGGCAAATCGACGGTAGCTGCCAACTTGGCCATCGCGCTCGAGCGCACGGGCGCTCGCGTGGGTCTGATGGACACAGACGTTTATGGCCCTAGCGTCCCCGTGCTGATGGGCGGTGACGAGCAGCCGCACGTCGTGGAGGGCAAGATTGAACCGCCCCTCGCCTACGGCGTCAAACTCATCTCCATGGCATATTTCTTGCCCAAGGATGAAGCCGTCATCTGGCGCGGACCCATGCTCCATAAGACCATTCAGCAATTTCTGGGCGACGTTCGCTGGGGAGAACTGGATTATCTCATCATGGACATGCCGCCGGGGACGGGAGACATTCAGTTGAGCCTGTCGCAAACTATCCCGCTGACCGGGGCCGTAATTGTTTCCACCCCCCAGGATCTGGCTCTGACGGTGGCGTCGAAAGCCATCGCGATGTTCCAAAAGCTCAATGTCCCTGTGCTCGGGATTATTGAGAATATGAGCTACTACGCCTGCCCCCACTGCGGCCATCGGGAGGAGATTTTTGGGCACGGCGGCGCTCGCGAAGCTGCCAGGAGGCTTGGCTTGCCATTTCTTGGCGAGATCCCGCTCGACCCCGTCATTCGGGTGCAAAGCGATGCGGGCAAACCCGTGGCGCTCGATGAGAAATCAGTGAATGGAAAGGCGTTTCAGAAGGTGGCCGCGGCACTGGCGGAACAGGTGAGCGTGGCGAACCAGCAGGCGATTAGTATTGAGTAGTCAGTGGTCAGTTGTCAGTCGTCCGTTGTCCGTTGCCCGGCGGATTCACTGGGAGTGGGTGGCGGGTTGCTGAGTTCGTGACTGCGTTTATTTTTCGCTGCCCCCACGCGGTGGTGATCTGGCGCGGCGAGCGCAGGAATTGGCTCGGGCGCGCAAGAGATGGCCCGCAACGGACCACGGACAACGGACCAAGGACGTTTTCCCTATGCATCCGCTCCCAGCTAAAATCAAACTCGCAGCCGGGAACGACACGTTATCCATCCTCTGGGCGGATGGCCATGCCAGCGCTTATTCGTACCGCGACCTTCGCGACCGCTGCCCGTGCGCTTCTTGCAGCGAGGGAGGCGGGGGGCATCGACAGCCATCGAATCTTCTACCGATGCTTGGCGTCAAACCGTTGAAACCCGAGCGCGCAGAACTGGTAGGCCGATACGCCCTACAGGTCTTTTGGAATGATGGTCATTCCTCCGGCATCTACTCCTTCGATTACTTGCGCGGCCTCTGTCCTTGTCCTCAGTGCGAGGTTTCTCGGCAAGCTGCCCGGACCTAGCCGGTCAGTTTGATGTAGAGGCGGCTTTACGCCGCCACCTGGCGAGGTAAACTCGCCGCTACAACCCCAAACTGACCCACTACCTGCGCGGACACCCGATTGATGAGCAGTAGCGCCCTGCACTACCCTTCCGGAATTTCTTGTCGGCGTGCGAAGATTTCTTCTCGAGCCAGTAATGCCTCGGTGTCCTCCGTGTCCGGAAGGGCGTTAACACAGAGGTCCCTGAGGCCCTCCGTGCTCTCTGTGTTGAGATTTTCAAGGCACAGAGAACACGGGAAATCTCGTTTCCTTGCCGCCACCGGGCCGCGCTGTGTTAGGATGTGACGTAGTTGTTACCGAAGGGGCTGCAAAGAACTCGAAAGCCTGGAGGGTTCAGTGGAATGCCGCAACTTGTGGAAGCTGTCCTTAGTCTGCCTCGGTCTGCTCGTACCGTTGTGGGTGGTTGCGCAAGCTGAGACCCCGCCCTCTCACGGCCTGCTGCTGGTGGCCAACAAGGGCAACCAAACACTGGGGATTGTCGACCCTGAGGCAGGCCGCGAAGTGGCGGAGATTCCCGAGGGGGGAATTACCGGGCATGAAGTAGCCGCCTCACCCGAGGGGCAGACGGCTTATGTCCCGATTTACGGGAACTCTGGCGTGGGCAGGCCCGGCACGGACGGCCGCACCATGGCGGTGATTGACCTGGCGAGTCGTCGCGTGGTTAAGACACTGGATTTCGACAAACCCCTGCGTCCTCACTGCGCGGTCTTCGGACCTAAAAACGGCCTGCTCTACGTGACGACCGAGCTTGCCAATTCCATAACCGTCATTGACCCGAAGAGCTTGAGAATCGTCTCCTCCATCCCCACCGGTCAGCGGGAATCGCATATGCTGGCCATCACCCATGACGGGCAGCGCGGCTACACAGCCAACGTGGGGCCGGGAACCGTCTCTGCAATTGACTTGGTCGCACAGAAACCCCTTGCCATTATTCCCATCTCGCGCCAGACCCAACGGATTTCACTTTCCGTTGACGACCGCTGGGTTTTTACGGCTGACCAGACGGCGCCACGCCTGGCGGTGATTGACACCTCAACCAACAAAGTGAAGACCTGGGTCAAGCTCCCCACCCAGGCTTATGGCACGGCCCCGACCCTCGACGGGCGCTGGCTTTTGATCACACTTCCAGCCGCTAATAAAGTCGGCGTTCTTGACCTTGAGTCAATGAAAATGGCCAGGATGGTCGATGTCGATAAGCTGCCCCAGGAAATCCTGGTGCGTCCCGACGGGGACGTGGCTTACGTCTCCTGCATGGCCAGCGGCAAGATTGCAGCCATCAACCTGAAGACCTGGAATGTTGATAAGTTGATCAGTGTGGGACCGCAGGCCGACGGACTCGCCTGGGCGCCGCAGAACCCATGAGGCTCGGCTAAATAATCTCCACCTGACAATTCTTGACCAGAGATTTGAATTTCTGCGCGTCGCCTTCCGTGCCCACGATGGCCGCGTAATGCATTGGTACGACGATTTTCGGCTTGATCGCCTCCACAGCCTCCACCGCCTCTGCGGCCGTCATAACATAGGTGCCGGAGACGGGCAAAAGCGCAATATCACATTGGATGGATTTCATTTCCGGTATCAAGTCTGTATCGCCGGCAAAGTAGACGCGCGTTCCGTCCATCTGAAATACGAACCCCAGCTTCTTATCATCCTTGGGGTGGAATACCTGCCCCGGCCCCCGAAACTTATTCACGTTGTAAGCAGGGACTGCCTCGATTTCGACCTTCCCGATACTCAACTTGCCACCGGGATCGAGAAACTTCGTTTCCTTCGCCTTCGCCTTCTTGAGCTCACCTTTGCAGCTCACGCTTGCCACAATGGTCGTCCCGGGGGAAATCACCTTTTGAAGGTCTTCCAGACTGAGGTGATCGAAATGCTCGTGGCTAATCAAAACGATGTCCGCCTCGTCCGCCTTCGTTACCTTGAAGGGGTCAGTGTAAATAACCTTCGAGCCTTGGATGCGGAAGGTGTCATGCGCAATGCGGCTGAACTCCAGGTTCATTAGTTTCATCGCCAGGCCTCCAATCGTTGAATCAAGCTATTCAAGGCGGCTGCCGCTCCCGCGGCCCACCACATGTAAGGATATCACTAACCGGCCCGCGTGGAAGGACCAAGGTTTTGGCGATTGACAGATAAGTGAACACGCCCTTATAATTAAGGTTTTGGAACAGCCCAAGAGAGGAAGTATTATGTACGCGATCTTGCGCACAGGTGGGAAGCAGTACAAAGTTTCGCCGGGTGATGTGATCCGGATCGAGGAAGTGGCGGCCGAGTCAGGTTCAACGATCGAATTCAATCACGTCTTCGCAGTGCGAAAAGAGGGTCTGATCGTGGGCTCGCCTTTGGTCGAAAACGCGAAAGTCAAGGGGACAATCCTGAGAAATGCCCGAGCACCCAAGATCCGGGTATTGAAGTACAAGCGGAAGAAGCAATACCGCCGTACCATCGGCCACCGGCAGGGTTTCAGCGAGGTGCTCATCCAGGATATCGTAACTAACTGAAAGGCACGTCGGAACAGGATTTCGATATGGCACATAAGAAGGGTCAAGGAACTTCGCGCAACGGTCGTGACTCGAATGCGCAGCGGTTAGGGGTGAAGCGCTTTGACGGCCAATTTGTTACGGGCGGGTCGATACTTGTTCGCCAGCGTGGCACTCCGTTGAAGCCGGGGGACAATGTGGGCATCGGCAAGGACGACACCCTCTTTGCTAAGGTTTCAGGCGTAGTCCGATTTGAGGATAAGGGCCATTCCGGCCGGTTTGTGAGCATTCTGGTTCCGTCAACGAATTGAGCAAGGCCGGTGGCGATGTAAGATCGCCGCTACATCATCAGCCTCTTGCGAAAGCTAACGAGCACCGATTTCCCCACAAAACGGCCTACGAGCTTTGGGATGGCGGCGCCCCCTGTGGCTTGGCCATTTGCCCCGCCACCACCCCTTAGTCCCCTCCTCGGAGAGGAGGGGACTAAGGGGTGGTGCACTCAACGTGTTCATTGACGAAGCCAAGATCCAAGTTGCCGGCGGCCAGGGCGGAAATGGCTGTGTTGCCTTCCGCCGTGAAAAGTTCGTTCCGCGTGGCGGGCCCAGCGGGGGGGACGGTGGCCAGGGCGGCGATGTCACCCTGGAAAGCTCCGAAAACATGAATACCCTGCTGAAGTTCCGGTACAACCGCCTTTTTCGCGCGGGCCGGGCAGGGCACGGGGAAGGGTCCAACCGGCACGGCCAGGATGGTGAAGATCTCACCGTAGTGGTGCCCGTCGGCACCGTGGTCTACGACGCCGGTACTGGGGCAAAGCTCTGGGATTTCGACACTTCCGGCCAGCGCTTCCTGGTGGCAAAAGGAGGACGGGGCGGCCGGGGAAACGCCCAATTTGCCACCTCCACGCATCAGGCTCCTCGCAAGGCAGAGCCTGGCAAAGCGGGTGAAGAGCGGCAACTAAAGCTCGAGCTCAAGCTTCTGGCGGATGTTGGACTGGTGGGTTTCCCCAACGTGGGCAAATCCACCTTGATATCCAGGCTCAGCGCCGCGAGGCCGCGAATTGCTGATTATCCCTTCACGACGCTGGAGCCGTGCCTTGGGGTGGTGGCTGTAGACGAAGACCGCTCCTTCGTCATGGCAGACATCCCCGGCCTGATTGCGGGTGCCCATCTGGGACGCGGGCTGGGTATACGGTTCCTCAGGCATGTGGAGCGAACCCGCTTGTTGCTTCACCTGATTGACGCCGCGGAGCAGTCCGGTCGGGCCCCCGTTGAAGACTACCGAGTGATCATGGAAGAGTTGGAGAGTTTCAGCCCGGTTGTTGCCGGCAAGCCGATGCTGCTGGTAGCATCGCGGGTCGATGCCGCCGGCTCAGGTGAACGGCTTACCGCGCTGCGGGAGTTTTGCCGCGCCCGCAGCATGGCCCTTATCGAAATCTCCAGTGTAACTGGCGAAGGGTTGGAAGAACTGAAGCGACAAACCTGGGCGATGCTGGAGCAAATAAAGCGGTGAATATCGCCCTTTTCGGCGGAACCTTCGATCCTATTCATACCGGACACGTGCAGGCGGCTCGCGCGGCGGCACGCAAGTTCAGGTTGGACCGGGTCCTCTTTATTCCCACAGGAAACCCGCCCCACAAGCACTACGATCGCCTGACCTCGTTCCCGCAGCGCTATTGCATGGTGGTCCTGGCGTGCGCCGGGGATCAGCGGTTGATCCCGTCCCTCCTGGAACCGCCGACTCCGGAAGGGAAGCCTTGCTACTCAATAGATACTGTCCGTAAGGTGCGCCGCGCACTTCATAAGAGTGACCGCCTTTTCTTCCTGATCGGGGTCGATGCTTTTCTGGAGTTGCCCTGTTGGAGAGATTATCGCCGCCTGCTGGACTTGGTTGATTTCATCGTTGTCTCGCGGCCGGGTTTTGATGCCAATGAGATTCGGAAAGTGGTGCCGGAAGCGATGACTCCATCAGGCGGCGCGCCGAATACGCCTGATACCATGCGATTGCGACGCAGCACCCTTCACGTCCTCCGGGGCGTCCACATGCCCGTTGCCTCGCACGATATACGAAAGGCGGTCGGCTCGGGCCGGAGTGTGACTGGCCTTGTTCCCCCGCTTGTGGAAGAATACATTCTGAAGGAGGGTCTTTACCGTCCTCGCCGTGGCGGGATGTAGCCAGGATGATGACACCGCAATTGCAGGAAGCGGTCCACGCCGCTCAAGACCGGAAAGCTTTGGACCTGAGCGTCCTGGACCTGGAGCGAGCTTGCTCGTTCACGAGCTATTTTCTGATTTGCAGCGGCACTTCGACGCGGCATGCACAGGCAATCTGCGACGCGATTGCGGAAAAGCTCGAGAAGGAAGGATTTACTCCGACACACATCGAAGGTTACGCGCAGGCGGAGTGGATCCTGATGGATTACTTGAACTTTGTTGTCCACATCTTCCTGGAGCGCGCTAGGCACTTTTATGATCTTGAACGCTTGTGGAAGAACGCGCCGCGGCTGCCGATACCCGAGGGCTGAATTCCGTAGCGCTGACCTTTAGGTCAGCATTTTCAGCTCTCCTGTCGTGCTGACCTAAAGGTCAGCGCTACCGCTCTTGACGGTTATGCGAATTCGCGTCCTCTGGGAAGGAAAAACGAAAGACGCGCACTTGCGAGCTCTCCAGTCTGATCTGGTCAGCCGGATCGAACACTTCACTGGATTGACTGTGGAGGAAATACCGCCCGTCCGTAAGGCGGGCCGGCGAAACAGGGCCGGGCTCTCCCCCAGCGAGCGGAACCTGCTTGAAAAAACTCGTGGGTGCACCAAGGTTTTATTGGACGAACGAGGCCGGGAGTGGACTTCCGCAGAATTCGCCGAATGGCTTGGGCAACAGGCTTTGCGAGGAACCCGGGAACTGGTCTTCCTGATTGGAGGGCCTGAAGGGTTCTCGGCAGCATTCCGAAAGGAAGCGGATGTCCTTCTGGCCCTTTCGCGAATGACGCTGACCCACGATTGGGCGCGGGCGCTTTTGCTGGAGCAAATCTACCGCGGATTCACTATCCTGCGCGGATACCCGTATCCGCGCTAGCGGGGAGGACAGGTATCAGGTGACAGGTTTCAGGGGTTAGGGGCAGGGGGCTGGGGTTCTCCCCACATACCACCTACCACCTGCCACCTACCGAGAGGTGAGATTGCCGGAAACTCGCAAGGGATTAGTTATCGTCAACACCGGACCCGGCAGGGGAAAGACCACCGCAGCCCTTGGGACTGCGTTGCGCTGCGTAGGGCAGGGACTGAAGGTATTGATGGTACAATTCATCAAGGGCTCCTGGCACTACGGGGAGCTCGATGCGGCCCGCATGCTCGGCGAGGAGCGTTTCAAGATCCTGCCCATGGGTCGCGGCTTTGTAAAGGTCGGCGCGGAAAAGCCTGACCCCGAAGATATCCGATTGGCGCAAGAGGCTTGGGAATTCGCCCGCGAAAACATCCTGGGTGGTCAATATGATTTGGTTATCCTTGACGAAATCAATTACGTCATCAGCTACAAGATGCTTGATCCGGGTGTGGTGGTGGAGGCACTGAAGAAGAAACCTGAAATGGTCCATGTCATCCTGACCGGGCGCAATGCGCATCCTTCGATTGTAGAGCTGGCGGACATGGTCACCGAGATGCGGGAAGTGAAGCACCCGTACCAGAAGGGAATCTCGGCCCAAAGGGGAATCGAGTACTGAGAAATTTATTCATTGAGCCATTGAGTCATTGAGCCATTTCTACGCTGACGAGTATTCCGGCGTCTTTCAATGAATCGATGACTCAATGACCCAATGGATCAATTCAACCATGGTTTGGTTTCGTAAAGAAAAGCAGCCGATTGAACCGCCCAAGGAGAAGCGCATCCAGACCGAAGGGCTCTGGGTGAAGTGCGACGACTGCAAGCAGATTCTCTGGAAGAAGGATCTGGAGAACAGCCTGCTCTGCTGCCCCAAGTGCAACCACCATTTCAAAATGGGTTCACGCGCCCGCCTGGAAATGCTCTTCGACGAAGGGCAATACAAGGAGCACGATGCCGGGCTCGCAAGCACGGACCCTCTTCAATTCAAGGACAGCAAGAGTTACAGCGACCGGCTGAGCCGAGCGCAAAGAGACACGGGATTGAAAGATGCCCTCATCACCGGCGAGGGCCAACTGGAGGGCAAGCCGGCCATCATCTGTGCTATGGAATTTCGGTTCATCGGTGGGAGCATGGGCGCGGTGGTGGGCGAGAAGGTGACGAGAGCCATAGACCGGGGCATCGGGAAAAAACTGCCTCTGGTGGTGGTTTCCTGTTCCGGGGGCGCCCGCATGATGGAAGGGGCCATCAGTCTGATGCAGATGTCGAAAATCAGTGCGGCGCTGGCTCGGTTGGATGAAGTCCGAAAGCCGTACATCTCGGTTCTGACGGATCCAACTACCGGGGGCGTGACCGCCAGCTTCGCCATGCTGGGCGACCTGAACATTGCGGAACCAGGCGCCCTCATCGGGTTCGCAGGGCCCCGAGTTATCGAGCAGACGATCCGGCAGAAATTGCCGGAGGGATTCCAGCGCGCCGAGTTCCTGCTCGCCCACGGCATGTTGGACGCTATCGTTCCTCGCAAGGAGTTGAAAGGCTTCCTGGCGCGAGCCTTCCGCTTGTTACGGGCGTGGGACGTCGGATGAATTACCGCGACTGCTTAAAATACCTGGACAGCCTCGGCCAGGAATTGCATGGCCTGCACTGGGGGCTGGAAACGATAACGGAGGTTCTTGCCCGCCTGGGGAACCCCCACCTGAAGTATCCCACCGCCATTGTCGCGGGCACGAACGGGAAAGGGTCCACGGCGGCAATGCTGGCCAGCATCCTGCGAGAGGCCGGTTATCGCACAGGTCTTTACACTTCTCCGCATCTGGTCAAGGTCAACGAACGGATCCGGGTGAACGGAGGGGAGATCTCCGATGACGATTTCGCTGGGGCCTTCACCGAAGTCCGCCAAGTTGTAGAAGGCTTGGTGGAGGAGAAGACCCTGGGGCAGTTGCCGAGCTTCTTCGAGTTCCTGACGGCCGCCGGTTTTCATTATTTTGCCCAGGCAGGAGTAAATTTCGCGGTGCTCGAGGTGGGCATGGGGGGCCGGCTGGACGCCACCAACGTTACGCAACCCCGCGTGGCGGTGATCACCAATATCGGGCTCGACCACGTCGAATTCCTCGGTTCCACCCTCGCCGCCATTGGGCTCGAGAAGGCGGGGGTCATCAAACCTGGGACCCCCGTGGTGTGCGGTTGTGAACAAGGGGAAGCCGTCGAGGCGATCCGGCAGCGTTGCGCCGAACTGAAGGCGGATTTACTCGAGACGGGCCATTTTGGCTGGCTTTGGGGTTTACAAAGCTTGCAGGGGCATTACCTGTTCAATCTTTCCCTGGATGCGGACTGCTTCGCTAGCCTCAGTTCTCCCCTGCTGGGAAGGTTTCAAGTGAAGAATGCAGTGGCGGCGGTGACGGCAGCGTGGCGGCTGAGCCAGGATGGGTTCCAAATACCCCGCTCGGCTATCGTCAAAGGATTGCAAAGCACTTCTTGGCCGGGGCGGCTCGAGAAGGTCCTGGAACATCCGCTGGTTCTGCTCGACGGGGCGCATAATCCTGCGGCGGCCCGCGTGCTGGCGGAGTTTATCCAGGAAGAGTTGGGGGGGCGGCGCTTGCGTCTCGTCTATGGATCGATGCGGGACAAGGCGATGGGTGAAATCAGCGAGATCCTGTTTCCCCTGGCCGAGGAAGTCTATTTGACGAGTCCCCACGTTGCCCGCGCGGCCACTCCCGAAGAGATATTGGCGGCGGCTCGGTTTCGTCCCAAGCGGCTGGTAATCGAGCCAGAGCCCACTGTGGCGGTGGCACGTGCCTGCCAGGCAAGCTCCAACGAAGATGCGGTGATGATTATTGGTTCCCTCTTCTTGGTGGGCGCCGTCAAGAAAGCGCTCCTGGAAGGTCAACTTCAGCTTGCGACCGACATCAGCCCCGGCACCGCCGAAGGGCTCGCGTGATACGGACATGGGGACTGCTCAAACCGCCCCAAGCGAAGAGGCCCGCAAACCGCACGGCATCTCGTATTACCTTAGCTATTTGCGCTCCCTCCTGTTCACCAATCTCCTGATTTACTCCTACACGGCGGTCTGTGGAACGCTTTCGCTTTTCGCCTCGCTGTTCGATAACAGCGGGCGATGGCAGCACGCCTTCGCGCGACTCTGGTCCCGGCTGATTTTGACCACAAGTGGCATCCGGACCCGGGTGGAGGGTATTGAAAACCTGGATCCCCGAAAGACCGCCATCTATTGCGCGAATCACCAAAGCGCCATGGACATCCCCATCCTTTTTGTGAATTTGCCTGTCCAGTTCCGCTTTGTCGCCAAGCGATCGTTGTTCAAGATGCCTTTCATGGGCTGGCACCTGAAGCGCTCGGGGCACATCCCCGTGGACCGGCAACGCCCCAGGGGGGCGATGAGGAGCCTGGACGAGGCAGCAGAAAGGATCCGTGCGGGAAGCTCTGTCATACTGTTTCCTGAAGGTCACCGCAGCCGTGACGGAAAGATCGGGCCGTTCAAGTCCGGCAGCTTTTACCTCGCCATTCAGTCCGGCGTCCCCGTCGTGCCTATAACTTTGAACGGGACGCGGGCCGTGCTCAAGCCGGACACTTACCACGTCAGGGCCGGCCAAACGGAGATGATCGTTCATCCTCCGATTCCCACCAGTAAGCTGACGCGCCATGATGTTGATGCTCTTTCCGGGAAGGTGCGGGCCCAGATAATCTCACGCTTTGTGCCGTCGGATAAGTGAGCCTCAAGCAGCGCGGCAACCGAGCTTGTGGTCGCCATTCCCGTGGATTCCCGCTTTCGCGGGAATGACATGTTGTGAGAAGCGGGGGTGCGGAAGCAAATCATTCCCGCGAAAGCGCGAATCCAGCTTCTTGCGGACTAACGCGGACCCCGCTTACGCGGGGGTGACAACAGCGGCGATTCTCGTCCCCTTGAGTGGGCCACGGGCTCATGGACACTCGGGTGGAAGCTCGGGCCGATAAGCCTGAACTCGAAAGTCGGAGCCGTGCAGATACAGGGCACACTCCAGGTGTGTCACCCTGCTGCGGATTCAGGTCCAATGTCGCATAAAGCGTGGATTTGTGGCCGTTTTTTTGGGTTTTTCGGGTTTATTTGCACTCAAAAACCAGTTCGTTTTTGGCGCCAGAAAACGCTAACCCCTTTGTTTTCAATGTATTCTTAGGTTCGTTCCCACTATTTAGTATCTTTTTTCTGTATTCGACGCATTTTCCCCCGCTGCGACGACTTGCAACCTGCTTCCCGCGCTCGCTGGCAAGCTTTCTCACGCCACAACTTAGATAGGCTACCATGCCTTAGCTCTCCTGTCAAGGGAAAAGTGCAGCGCCGCCCTTTAGGGCGGCATATGGGGAACCCTGGTTACGTCCTTTGCTACGCGAGGCTGAGAGAACAGGCGGATTTGAAAAGCCGCAGGGTCGAAAAACCTGTCTCAGGCCGGCGCCCCCGCTGCGGGTTTAAGCAGTTCGACGCGGTAACCGAGGTCGCGGAGTTGGCGGATCATTCGGGCGGTGCGCTTTTGCTTTGATTTTTG
>Ga0326728_10004864_pt1 | contig 38936 bp, 38 predicted proteins | sample MB3enrmetagenome_FD_207602 | JGI IMG/M metagenome (GOLD analysis project Ga0326728, IMG submission 207602) | Lab enriched peat soil microbial communities from McLean, Ithaca, NY, United States - MB31MN | ecosystem: Environmental > Terrestrial > Soil > Wetlands > Peat | place: USA: New York... | reverse complement strand
CTCGTTTGGCGGCTGCAACCCGCATTGCAACCTGTTCTTCCGTTTCCGTGGCCCGGCTGCGGAGACGTTCCTCAAGCACATTCATGGAAGGCGGCAGTATGAAGATCGTCAGCGCGGAAGGGTAAGAGCAGCGTACGAGACGCGCACCCTGAACATCAATGTCCAAGATTACGTTGTTTGCAGCCCTGAGCCATTGTTCGACGGGATACTGGTCTGTCCCGTAATATTCGCCATGGACTTCCGCCCACTCGAGAAAGCGTCCCGATTTGATTCCGTTCAGAAATTCCATCCTCGACAGGAAATGATAATCCCTTCCGTCAATTTCCTCAGGACGCTTCGGGCGGGTGGTGCATGACACCGAAAACTTCAGCTTCGGGCAATCTTCCGAAACTTTCCGGATGATGGTGGATTTCCCGACTCCGGAAGGGGCCGATACGATAAAGAGCTGCCCTGTGATGGCTGGAGGGAGCATAGTGTCTAAAGTTACTTTATCAGGTTCGCTTCTTTGGAGTTTCCATCCAGAAGAAGCCGTTGGGCAATCGTTTCGGCTTGAACGCCGGACAATATGACATGGTCGCTGTCGGTAACTATTATGGAGCGCGTGCGGCGGCCCATCGTGGCATCTATAAGCTTATTCCCCTGTCTTGCGTCTTCTTTCAGCCTTTTCATGGGTGCGGACGCGGGCGATACGATCGCCACTACGCGATTGGCGATCACGGTATTGCCAAAACCAATGTTGAGTAACTTGACTTCCATGTTTTCTCCTGATTCGGGTTAAAGGAGCTAAAACGGAAAGGGTTCAAGTCCGAAAGCTTCCGTTGATGTCGCCTTGCGCGGTCAGCAAAAAAGAATGGTGACTCCAGCGGCTTAGCCGGGTTTGCTTTAAATGTATGTATATTGCCCCAGGTTGGTTTCTTCCTGACAGAGATTGGATTTTTATAAAACGTGATGAAAAAAGCAACAAAATTCCTTCCAGCCGCTCAGGTTTTCTGAATTCGGGCATAATGATGCCTGCTTTGGTGACAAACAGCATCTGATTGGGGGCTTTAACCCAAAAAGCGCCCTGTGTGAAGATCCCGTGTTGATGAACGGAAGTTGTTGCTTATTATAGCTGTGTGATTCGATGCTGCTCGGATCGTTCCAGACTATTTTTTGCCTCCCCGATCGGGGTGGACTGGAAAACAAAATGGCGCCCAAACTCAATGATTCTTCTCCCGTGATAGTGGAGGGATGCCGGACCCCCTTCCTTCGATCCGGGACTGATTTCAAAGACACCCTGACCTACGATCTGGCCCGAATGGCGCTCAAAGGGCTCATTGATAAGGCGGGTCTCTCTCCCTCGGAAATCGAGCACGTTATTTTTGGATGCGTCCTAAGCGAACCGAGAACAAGCAATGTTCCAATTTTGCTCAAACGTGCGTTGAGACAAAAACTGTTCGAGCTACGCCGCCTCAAAACCCCGATCGATTGGTTCAAGTGGGGTTTGGGCCTGCGGCCGGGCTATCTTCTCCCCGAGATTCCGGAGATTGCGGAGTTTTCAAACGGTTTGACGATGGGCCGGAGTTCCGACAGGCTCTCCGCCCGCTGGGGAGTCAGCCGGGAAGAACAGGACCGGTATGCGCTGAGGTCTCACCAGCTTGCCTCGGAGGCGGCTCGAAAGAAATGAAGAGGGAATCCTGTTCGCTTTTATTGATAATCAGGGAGAGCGCGTCAATACGCTCAACCAGCAGGTTTTCAACTCTCAACGGTGCTTACGATTATCTCCTGTTCCACTTTTTTACCCTGCCGGCTGAGGGCCGAGTATCTCTTAAACATCCATAACTCCGGTATAATCTCGGAGACTATTTTTCCGTTATCGATTATCCGGACGACCGAACTCTCGGAGACCACCACCGCCACCGAGTTGGTCAGTTTCGTTATGGATGCAGCCGCCATATGCCTGCCGCCCAGGCCAAGCGGCAGTTCAATCCCTTCGGAGGAGGAGTCCAGGTAACGGCAAGCCGAGATAAACGTTCCATCGTCGGAGACGACGAAAGCCCCGTCCAACTGCGCCAGTTCCTTGACCGTTTCCCGCATGTTGGTATCCGAAATTTGCTTCTGTTCATCCGGATGCCCCTTGAGAGGATCGAGAATCAAACTGCGGGAATGTTTCATGACGCTTTCCGAGTCCCCGACCACGAACATTGTGCCGATTCTTCGACCTTCTCTGCCTTCGCGGGCGATCTCGACGGCGAGAATAATGACTTCCTTGAGAGTACCGGGGTTTATCCCTCGTTTTTCGGAGCATATCTCACAGAACATATCCTCCGGCATTTTCATGAAGTATCTATCCATAAGCGCCAGCCTCCTCAAAGTAACAGGCCGGTTTTCGCCGGGAAAAACGCTTTCGGAAGTCCACCCCGCGAATCGGAAACCGCCGTGATGCATCCGGTCTTGCCGGATTAACGCCAGATTGAAAAGAACGTGCAATCTATCAAAATTTACTATTTATAATAAATGAGAACGACATTTATAATAATCAGCCGGACCGGCAAGGACGGCAATTCTGCGAAGTCCTTGTTGTCTTCCGCTGTTGAAGATTCTTTTTCCCCAATTCCGCTTAACTCTACTAACTTAATCATGGGGGGACGAAATTACACATGAAGCCGGCGGAACCCATACTCGTTATTGGAGGGACTGGATATATCGGTGGGCGGCTCGTTCCCCTTCTGCTCGAATCGGGCAACAGAGTCAGGGTTCTTGGAAGGTCTCTCGCAAAGCTGTCTTCCCGGCCCTGGGCATCACACCCGCGCATTGAGGCTGTTCAGGGAGATGTGCTGAACAGGGAAGATCTCAAACGCGCAGTCGAGGGGTGCCGCGCCGCGTACTATCTGGTCAGTTTCGCAAACGATCCGGGGCTTCGCGGGATCGAATACAAAAGATCCGAAGTCCGTGCGGCCTTCAACATGGTTTCGGCTTCTTCCGGGACTTCGCTTGAGAGGATAATTTCTCTAGGTTGGCTTGGAGACAGCACCGGAAGCAAAATCGGCGGGGAGCAGCGGGCGAGATCAATAGCGGTTGAGATTCTTGGTTCCGGTCCGGTCCCGCTAACCCACCTGAGGACCCCGGTGGTTTTTGGATCCGGAAGTGCTTTTTTTGAGATCGTGCGCTACCTTGCGGAACGCCAGCCTGTGGTGCCCGCCCCGCCATGGATGAAGGCGCCCATCCAACCGATCTCGATCAGAAATGTCCTCAACTACCTTGTGGGTTGCCTGGAAAACGAGGAGACCACCGGGCGCACTTTTGACATAGGTGGGCCGGAAGTATTGACTTTCGAGCGGCTGATAAAAATCTATGCCGAGATTGCCGGTCTTCGAAAACGTTGGGTGTTTTCCGCGCCTTTCATATCGCCGGCGTCCAGCGCTCTTTGGATTCACCTCGTCACCCCGATCCCCCTCGGGGTCGTAAAACCGATCGCTGAAACCCTGTCAAGTGGGGCTGTATGTCGGGACGACCGGATCAGGTCAATAATAGTTCAGGAACTCATCGACAGTAGAGAAGGGACCCGGAGAGCGTTGGACAAGACTTTACACCACCGGGTAGAGGCCTGCTGGACGGATGCCGGGGCACTGGTCCCGCCTGAGTGGACCTATTGCGGCGATGAACAGTATGCCGGTGGGACCGTGTTTGAATGCGGTTACAGCATACGGCTCAGGGCGTCCGCCGAAGAGATCTGGTCGCAAATCGTCCGCATAGGCGGCCAGAACGGGTGGTATTATGGAGAATCTCTCTGGCAAATCCGGGGCTGGCTCGATAAACTCTTCGGCGGGACCAGCCTCCATAGGGGCCGCAGGCACCCTTACGATTTGCACATAGGTGACGCTCTCGACTTCTGGCGGGTTCTTGAACTCTCATCGCCTTCTCATCTCCTTTTGCTTTCGGAGATGAAGCTGCCGGGCGAAGCTATCCTGGAGTTCAAAATAATTCCACTGCCCGGAGAGGAAACCGAACTGAGGCAGTTATCACGTTTTGTTCCGAGGGGGTTTCCGGGCTTGCTATATTGGTACGTTCTCTATCCTGCCCATCAATGGCTGTTCCGGGGAATGTTGCGGGCAATCGCCCGGGCAATCCGAAAGCCGGTGACAAGGGGACCGCAACGGTTCACGCCCAAAATTCAGCCCTTGTGCAAAGTCCATACGTAGAATGATCCTTGTCAAACGTTATGCGTTGTGGCACAAAAGGTCCCCGTCATTCTCAATGCAATAAAAACGAAAGCAAATGAAATTAGCCGGTCTCTTCTGCATTCTGAGCTGTTGCTTTTGTCTCATCACAGGGCAAAACAGCATCGCCGACACAAACTCCAGGGATCCAGCCTGGATCGAGCGGGTCATTTCCGAGCAGGAACTGCTCGACCTGGAACGCTCGGATCCTTCTCTCGATTTGAATACCTGCCGTGAAATACTGGCCCGTCTGAACGCCAAAGAGGGTTTCTACATTCGTCAGGATATCCGGCAGGGCGCCATGCTGAAAGTCCCCAAAAACTTCAATGCATACAGAGATTGGACTCCATTGCCGGTTCGCCTGCCTGAAGAATTGAGCGGAACTAAATTGATTCTGGTGGTCAAGGAGGCTGCTTTTATCGGGTGGTATGAATCCGGGGTGCTTATCGGAGACAGTCAGGCCTGCACGGGCTGTTCGGGACAGGATACGAAGGCGGGACTTTACCGAGTAGAAGAAAAGGACGCAGAACACACTTCAGCCTCATACCGGAATGACTATGGAACGAGCGCATGGATGCCGTTTTCGCTCCGCATCTACGAGACGGTATGGATCCATGCCGGAAACGTGTTCGGCGCTCGCTGCTCGCACGGGTGCGTCATTCTTCCGATCGAGAAGGCTGAAGTCCTCTACGGATGGGCCGAGCAAGGCACGCCCGTTCTCATTGTGGAGAAGCTGTAAGCAGCCTTGGGGCGAAATTCGTACCGGCCCGCGCATGGTATTCTCTTTCGGCTCCTCTGTCGTTTTTCAAACTTCCGTACCCAAGCACAGCTTTTGCATAATCCTCCGGACACACCATTCGGAGGTTCGATACTATGGGAGTCAAGGTCGATCATTTCGGCAAAACCGGCCGGGTTGAAACAAATGAAAAACCTGCCGTAACCAAGCCAAACAAAAAAGAGACCTCGAGTTCATCAAATGTGTTCCAAGTGCTTTTGAACAATCTGAAACTGGCAGACGGCAATCAGATGAAAGCAGGCCTTCGAAACAGGCCGGCATCCTCCGAGGTGAAAAATCGCCATGCATCAAAAAAACATGGCGTCTCCCATGTCCCGGGCACGCAGAACGTCAATAATCTGGCAGCTTCTGCATTGATAGCAATGTCGGCGATTTCTTCCGGGCCGAGCCGTCTCGGAAATATCTGTTCTCCGAATATGAGGAAGTCCGGCCTGCCAGGTGCTCTTTCAAGCGCGATGCCGGGTTTGGCAGCTTTGAATATCGACAGGACGAAGTATGGTCAGGGTCAAAAGATCGGTGCCCTTTCAGCCCGTTTCGAATCGGGCGAAAACGGATCCGGTGTGATCGGCTATGACTCCATCGGTGGGACGTCCTACGGGACTTATCAGATTTCATCCAGGGCAGGTACGATGAAGTACTTTCTGGAATACCTCACCGAAAACGCGCCGGATCTCGCCACAAGGCTAAAAGCCGCCGGATCGGCCAACACGGGGGGATCTACCGGGAAAATGCCCGAAGTTTGGAAGAAGATTGCGGCTGAGGACTCTGCCCGGTTTTCTAAACTCCAGTACGATTTTATCGAAAAAACGCATTATCTCCCGGCCATGCAGGAAATCACGGACCGAACCGGTCTGGATATATCCAAGGAGCCTAAAGCGCTTCAAGAAGTACTCTGGAGCACAGCCGTCCAGCATGGTCCAAGAGGAGCGTCGAAAATCTTTACCAAGGCGATCCATAAAGCACAATCCAAAGACGGCGGAGTCAGAATGGCCCAGTTGATTGACTCCGTTTACGCAATGAGAGCGGGCCAATTCGGTTCGTCCGGATCCGATATAGTAGCTGCAGCAAGGAGCCGTTTTAAAGAAGAGGTGAAACTCGCCCAACAAATGCTGTCGGACCCCTTCCTCAACCCCGAAGGCGTAAGGGTTTGACAGGAACTAGTGGAAATATTTGCGCATAGAACCAGAAAAAAATTCCTCTTTTATCCGCAAAACATTCGCCCCCGGGAAAACCCGTTGCCCTAAGTATATGATTTTACGTCATTTCTGTTGAAGCTATCCTTTGGTATCAACTTTGCTCTCCAATCGTTCCGAAAGTGTATTCAATCCTGGCAAGGAATTGTCGGGTTTTGGCCAAAGGGCAGCATAATTACCGTTATTCCGCGAGGTCGTCGGCATAATGCATTCAGAACAGATTAGCGCGTCTCAACTGTTGAGTGCCTTTATGGGAAGCGAAAGCGACAAAATTTCGCAGGGCGTAGGACGGTCGGATTTTGCAGGAGAACTCAAAAAGCTCATAAAAGAGCCGGCCGGCAAAAGGGGAGAGCTTTCCAAGAATGCTTCATCGAATTCTGAAAACTTGAACGTATTTGATGCCGGTTCAAAGGCTTCCGGGGAACAGGCAGCCGGCGAAGCGAAAACTCGCGGGCAATCCGCGAGCCGGGCGGCGCAGAAGGCCGTAATAGACGCCAGTGCGAAGGCAAAGGAGCTGAAATCGAAGGCCAAGGCGGCGGAAAGTGTCTTCGTTTCAAATACAGCCGTAGCGAACACCATACTTGCCGACCTTCAATATCCGGCTGAGACAAGACAGGCGTGCAAGGCCCTTCAAAACAAGGAAGGCGAAATATCCGTCAAAGAGCTTAAATCTCTGTTGGACGCTCAGCCTTCGGTCAGTTCGGCAATCCCCGCCGTGGTCCCGGCCGAACATGTCCAGGATCTGGTGAATTCGATAATCGCCAAGGGGAGCGGCGCCGAAAAACAGGGATCTTTGTCAGGGACCCTTCGTGCATCTGTAAAGGTAAAGGCAAAAGGAACGTATACGCGAAGTGAGGTCCTTGGATTGCTCGACAAGGTTTTACAGCATGTGGAATCGGAGCAGGCGAAACCGGTGGAATCCACTGCTTCATCTGCTTCATCCGCTCCATCCGGCCTCTCGCAGACGGCGGCCAGGGTTAGCGGCAGTGTGAAAGCCGGCCAGACACGGGGCCTTACGGCCAGTGCTCTTCCATCTTTTGTATCGGAGGATACCAAGCATTCATTGGAAAGCAAGACTTTGGCCATGGAGGTCAAAAACCCTGAGTCCGAGGCGAAAACCATCAATGTAGCCGGCGCCGGGGGTGAGGCGGATGAAGCTGTTGCGAATAACCTGGAGACCCTCAAGACGCCAAACGGCGCGGCTTACAGCCGGGAAGCGTCAACACAGGCCAAAGCCGCCGGAAACGAGAGCAGTGCCGAAAAGGCGCCGGATTCAGCCGCTGCCTTGTCATCCGCCGGTAAGAAGACGGATGAAGTGCCAACAGCCAGTCTCGATTCGGTTCTAAAAAGCTTTGGGGCAAAAATTATTTCGTCGGAACCGCAGCAGGCTGAAGACAAGATTATCGAAGCCCCTGTTATTGGGGGCTCAGCCGGAGCCTCGGTCGCTCAGGCACAGAATATAGCTTCCCATGTCAAGGGGGCGGAGAAAGAGGCAGACAGATCTCTCGGTGCGCAAAGTGCTTCCAGACAGACCCAAAACTCGGCCGAGAACTCCGAGACGGTCCAGTTAAAGGCGACGCCGAGTGAGCAGGCTTCAAGTGACCGGTCATTTGACGGCGACAAGAAGGATGCCTTTGAGCAGGTTCCGAAGACTGACGCCCGGACGGTGGCTGAGAAATTTGATTCAAATACGATTGCGGTCGATGCGGAGGCCACCGGTAACACGGATAGGCAAGCCGCGGCGGTGAAACCAGCTCAGACCGGCTCTTTCTCTGATGACTCCGTTGAGACTCTGGCACACGGCGCGGATTCGCCGGCGGCTGTTCTCAAAAAGGCTGCGGAAGACTCCGCCGGGGCAGACGCGAAAACCGGCGAAACGGCAGGATCGACTTCCGAGGAGTTGCGAATGGGCTTGGGAATCGAGGATTCCCAGACAGCTTCCAACCCGTCGGTTTATGGTTTGGGGGAAAAGACCGGTCTTTCACTCAATGATAGTCTGTCGGCAACAAGCCGGGCCGATTCGATCGAAACCGCTGAAAGCAGGATTGCATTAACGGGAGCGGACGCTGTCAGCCTGGCTAAACAGATCGTCAAGCAGTCCCGAAACAGCGACTCAACCCTGGAAGGAACGGTTTTCCAGAATTCGGCCTTCGTTGCTCAGAACAGCAATCTGAATGTGGCCCGGGCTGAAAACTCCGCCCAGAACGGCTCTGCATATGACCCATATGGCTCTGCGGAGTATGTCCAGAACATTCGGGAGCAGTTCCAAAGCGCCTCCGGCCGGCAGTTGGTTCTCGAGATGGAACCGGCTGAACTCGGAAAGGTCAGCATCAAGGTTGAGGCGAAAAAAGATGAAATCTCAGTTATGGCGCTGACGGATAACGAATCCGCCAGGCAAGCCCTGGTGAAGAATTCGCCTGAGCTTCGCCAGAACCTTCAAGACCAGGGGCTGGTATTGGATAAGTTCACGGTCGATGTGAACCAAGACAAGGCCGGTGGAGGCAATTACCCCGCGGACGACAATCCTGGAGGCCGGAACCAGGTTTCCAGAACGGTCAAATCCGCTGGAACTCCTGGTCTTTCGGGATCTTCTTATATCAGGCAAATAGATGTCAGGTCTCAAATCAGCATCTTTGCGTAACAGTCCCCCCGCATCGGCAACAACCGGGAAAACGTCCGGACATCAAGAACAAACAATTCAAGTGCTGCCAATTATTTAATGCTTCTTCCCGCGTCTGACGTATGTTTCATGAATCCCTAAACCCTCGATCCGGGCCGTGTATTCCAGTTCATTTGTATTTGAGGTTTTGACTTCCGGGGTAAAATCGCCTGGTTGCCAGGCAGCCTTCCGCCCGTGAAATGGCAGCCGTGCAATCCCGGTACAAATAAAAAGGGCGGCCGGAGCCGCCCCTGATTTCTAATGTGTCCCAGATGCTACCTGATCAGGTTCACGACGGTTTGGAGCAGGGTATTGCCGGTATCGATGGATTTCGAATTCGCCTGGTAGTCGGCCTGGTAGTTAATAAGATTGACCATCTGTGTGGTCAGGTCCACGTTTGAACCTTCCAGCGCTCCGGATATTATGGGACCTGCCTGGCCGGACCCTGCCGTGCCTACAATTGCGGTCCCGGCGCTGGAGCCTGGGGTGTACATATTGCTTCCATCCCGGATAAGACCGTTCGGGTTCGGAAAGGTCGTGATCCCGAGTTGGGCGATTGTCGTTACAGTTCCGCTTGAATCGGTGCCGGTGACATTCCCGGAACTAGTGATGGAATAGCTCGAATACTTGGGATAAGGCGTTGAAGTCGGATCTTCAATTTGAATCGGCTTGCCGGTGTTGTCGAGTACCTCGTTGCCATTCCCGTCAGTCAGGTAGCCGCTCGTATTGATCTCGAACGATCCGTCCCTGGTATAATAATCCTCCCCGCTGCTATTCTGGACACAGAAGTACCCGTTACCCTGGATCATCAAATCGGACCAGAGGCCGGTCTGTATTTCCGAACCGGTCGTTTGATCCGTCGTAACGCCGAGGATCTGCGAGCCGACGCCCTGAGACTGGGTGTTGAGGGTTCCAGTTGGAATCAATCCGCTCACCATATCCCCGAAGTCAATCGTGCTCGATTTGAATGCAGTGGTATTCGCATTCGCGATATTGTCGGCTGCGATTGAGAGGGCCTCGTTGAAAGTATTCAGTCCTGATATTCCTGTGTACATCATGTTTGCTGACATTTGCTTCTCCTTTCCCGGCTTGTAACAGATCAATTAGATTCTGGTTTTCACTGTGATATTAATTTGTCCTTCCGGGCGAATCATAAGTTGCCCAGGGGTGGTCAACTCGTCAATCAGTGCTGCTCTGAGTGGTCACGCCGGAGACGTTCGACACCTGTACCTTCATCCCGTTAGCTCCGTTAAGAGTATATGTCGGGGGGCTCGTGCTAAGGTTGCACGAATAGACCACCCCGTTGACGCTGGTCGCAACTGTCGAGCTTCCCGAGGACGTTGTAGCCGTGACCGTGCAGGTGTAGGAGCCGTCTGCGACCGTGCTTCCGCTCAAGTCCGTGCCCGTCCATGGCACGCTGTAGCTGCCGGCGCTCTGGGAACCGACATTCAAGGTATCAACAGTGTCGCCGTCGCTGTTCTTTATGGTGACGGTGACCTTGGCGGCGCTGGGAAGCGTGTAGTCGAGTTCGCTGGGGCTGCCCGAACTGACATCGATTTCGCTCGTTTGGGCAACCACATCCTTGCCGAGCAGCGACGTAATCTGCGCATTGTTTACGTCGCTTGCAGCCTGCTGAATGTTGCTCAAATATGTGTTCGACTGCGACAACTCCTCAACTGTCGTAAACTGCGCCAACTGGGATGCCAGTTCGTATGACTGCATTGGGTTGGTCGGGTCCTGATTCTGCAACTGGGCGAGAAACAGCGTCATGTAATCGTTGGCGTTCAATGAACTTGCGACGGTTGCGGCGGTCGAACTCGTGCTTGTAGAACTGAGTCCGGAACCGATACCATAAATCGAAGAGGTTGTTCCCGTTGTTGACATTACGATCTCCTCCGGTTTGCAGTTGCAATTGGAATTAGGCGCCCAATGAACGAGCAAGACTGATACCATCCTCTGGCTATGATCAAAAGCTTGTTATTTCGCAAACTTACAATTTTGATGTTTTCGGAGTGACATAAGGTGAAGGGAAATTTTTTCTTCCGGCCCGTGCACATTTTTCCGATTGGAATCTTCGAAGTTAAGACTATGTCAAAAGCTTGACCTGTGCGCCGGCATGAATCTCTTTCGCAAGTTGTATGAGCAGAGCGGGGTTAAATGTGTTTTGCTGCGCAGTGGACGGTCATTTTCCGATCGAGGTTTGTCGGCGCTGCCGGCGCGCCCCGCATCCCGGCATAACGATCTTGCGCCGTCTAATCCCTTCTGCTGATTATGTCATCTCGGTTCTGGCATGCTCATTGCTCAACTGTGGTGTGCGGAAGTATGAAATCCTGTGATCATATTTCGGGGAAGGGACGAAAAATGCCTGAAGAAGAACAGCAGACGAAAGTCCAGGAAAAACCCAAGTCCAAGAAACTGTTGATTATCCTGGTCATCCTGGTGGTGCTTTTGGCCGGAGGTGGAGCAGGGGCCTACTTCAAATTTTTCAAGGCGCACAAAGAGAGTGCGGAACTCAAGAAGCAGGAGGAAGTCCCCGTTTACCATGAACTTGACACCTTCATGGTCAACCTGGCGGATTCGGGTTCAAAACATTTTCTGAAAGCTGCGATCAAGCTGAAGGTGAGTTCGCACCTGGGAGGGGAAGAATGCAAGGTGCGCGGTTACGAAATAAGGGACACGATTCTTACTGTCCTCACCAGCAAGGAGTCTGAGGATATTGTCAAACCCGAAGACAAGATGGCTTTAAAAAAACAGATAATGGAAGCCTTGAACCACATTCTTCAGAAGGGGCAAGTCCTGGATGTTTATTTCACTGATTTTTTGATCCAGTGAGGACGGTTAGTTCAAAATATGGAAAAGATACTTTCTCAGGATGAAGTTGATGCCCTGCTGAAGGGTTTGTCCGACGGCGATATAGAACCTGCCAAAGAAAGCGCCCCGGTGCAGGAGAATGTTCGCCAGTTCGACCTGACCAATCAGGACAGGATAGTACGCGGGCGAATGCCCACCCTCGACATCATCAACGACAGATTCGCCAAAACCCATCGGATTTCACTTTCCGGTTCACTTCGGCGAATGCTGGACATAAATGTCTGCCAGGCCGAGATGATAAAGTTCGGCGAATTCATCCGGACGCTGCCCGTACCAACGAGCCTCCATATCTTGAAAATGGACCCGCTCAGGGGGCATGTGCTGTTCATGATCGAAAGCCGCCTCATATTCAACCTGGTTGATTGTTTTTTTGGCGGGTCGGGCAGGGGAAGCTACAAGATAGAGGGCCGTGATTTTACTTCGATAGAATATCGCGTAATAGATAAGGTTGTAAGACAGGTCCTTGTTGATCTGGAGCAGGCCTGGCAGCCGATTACGGCCGTCACGTTCAACTTCGTTAGGTCAGAGGTCAACCCCCAGTTTGCTACCATTATTCCTCCCACAGATGCCGTCATAGTTGTGCGATACGAACTGGAAATGGACCGGCTGATGGGGAGAATGGCGCTCGTGCTCCCGTACTCCACTATCGAACCGATCAGGGCCAAGCTCTACGCAAGTTACCAGAGCGATCAGCTCGAAGTCGATCACGAATGGATCATACGGCTCAGACGGCTCCTTCACGAAGTGCCTGTCCAACTCAGCGTAGAACTGGGCAGCACCATGCTGAATGGTTCTGAACTGATGAACATGGAAGTCGGCGACGTAATAGTGCTCAATAACGATTTTAACAAACCTCTTGTTGTGAAAGTGGAAGGGGTGCCGAAACTGAAGGCCAACCCTGGCGTCTACCGCGGAAAAATGGCGTTCCAGATGCATGGCCATCTGAGTGAGAGCGAGCAAATGGGTGGCTCGCTGATTTAAACGGGGGGAAGGCAAACTGATGGAAAATGAACAAGCTCAATTTCCCAAGCTCGAAAAAGGTCAAGGCCAGAAGAGCGCCAAGGACCTGGATTTCCTGCTGGACATTCCTTTGGAAATCTCGGTTGAACTCGGGCGCACGAAGATTCTAGTCAACGATCTGCTCCAGCTTGGTCAGGGTTCTGTTGTCGAACTGAGCAAGCTGGCCGGAGAGCCACTGGAGATTCTAATCAACCATAAGCTGGTGGCACGGGGTGAAGCAGTAGTTGTGAACGAGAAATTCGGGGTGAGGATAACCGATATAATCAGTCAGACGGAACGCGTGAAGCAACTGTCGTAGTCGAAAAGCGGAGCGCAGGCAATCGTCGCTCAGCCCGGAAGCTTAATCGAATGGAAACCGGATTGCAGTTAATAAAAACGGTGGGGGCACTGGCTCTGGTATTGGGCATGCTCTACACCTTTGTTTACGTTCTGAAGCGGTTAGGCGTTCCGGCGAAGAAAACATCCTCGCAAGCGGCAATGGAAATTCTGTCCAAACAGTCACTGGGACCGCGCCATCATCTGTTTCTGGTAAAAGTCGCCGGGGAGCGCAAAGTCCTGGTGGGCATTTCGCCCCAGAGCATGAACCTTTTATCCGTGACCGGGCCGCCTCTGTCCGGTGATAAAGCCTTTGAAAACGTGACCGAGAACTATGAACAGCCCTGAAGAAAATAAAGATCGCCGGTTGTTTGCCGGACCGGTTTTGCCCGTTCTTCTCTTTTGCCTCGTGATTATTGCATCGGTCCTGCGCCCGGCTCCCGCGCTTGGCGCCGGAGTCGATTTACCAGCGGTCAATTTCAACCTCGATGACGCCAAAGGACCGCAGCAGATAGCAGGAGTGCTTCAGATCCTGTTCTTTTTGACCGTTCTGTCGCTTGCGCCTGCCGCTCTCATTTTGATGACCAGTTTTACGCGCTTCGCAATCGTGTTCGCTTTCATGAGGCTTGCTCTCGGGACACAGCAATCGCCTCCAAACCAGATAATTCTCGGCCTGGCCCTTTTCCTGACCTTTTTCGTGATGCAGCCCGTGTGGCAGAGAATAAACCAGGAAGCGATAGTGCCCTACGAGCAACACAAGATATCAGGCGAAGAACTCCTGAATCGCGGTGCCGCGCCGCTCAAGGAGTTCATGCTCAAGCACACGCAGAAGGCGGACCTTGCGCTGTTTGTTTCGATGTCGCAAAAGGAAAAACCCCAGAATGCCGATGCCCTTCCCATTTCTACCATAATTCCCGCTTTTGTGATAAGCGAGCTGAAAGTGGCTTTCCAGATCGGATTTATGCTCTATATCCCTTTCATAATCATGGACATGGTCGTGGCGAGTATCCTTCTTTCTATGGGAATGATGATGCTGCCACCGGTAATGATCTCACTTCCGTGTAAAATAATGCTTTTTGTGCTGGTGGACGGATGGAACCTCCTGATTGGATCTCTCATAAAGAGCTTCCAGTGACGAGCAAAGACCGTGAGCGGCGCTGATCCCTGGCCGCCCGGAAATTGCGGATCAAGTCCTCAGGCGCCGGCCCCAAGGCGATGGCAGACACTTTTTTGAGGCCGGGATTCGGCTTTTCAGCCGGTTGCGGGGTGTCTTAGGGAGGTTAAAAGAATGAGTTATGAATTTGTCATCGGATTTGGCAAGCAGGCGATAGAAACAATGCTGTTCGTGAGCCTGCCCGTTCTGGGTCTCAGCATGACCGTCGGTCTCATCATCAGCATATTTCAGTCGGTCACTCAAATTCAGGAAATGACGATAACCTTCGTGCCGAAGATAGTGGTGACTTTCCTGGCTCTGCTTTTCTTCGGGTCCTGGATGCTTGGCAAGCTGGCCGGATTTCTGCGCGATGTTATTGTGAGTTTTCCAGGTCTTGTGGGATGATCCCCTGTGCTATCCATAAACATCAATCCCGCTGAACTTGCAGTCTTTCTGTCGATCCTGCTGCGCCTGAGCATCGTTCTCTTCATGCTGCCGTTTTTCAACACAACCGAACTGCCTTCAGTGGTCAAAGCGTTAACCGTCGTTGCTTTATCCGCAATGCTCTTTCCGTTTATAAAGCGAAGCATTCAGCCCATGCCGCTGGAGTTAGCCTCGATTATTTCCGTAATAATCGGCGAATTGATATACGGGATATTTTTTACCGTTTCCATGCAAGCCATATTCTGCGCTTTTCAGTTGGCGGGCGAATTGATCGGCTTCGAAATGGGATTTGGCTTCGCACAGGCCGCCGACCCACAGAGCGGAGCGAGATTTTCGGTCGTGGCCGTATATGCCCAGATGGTTGCGACTCTCATTTTTTTCTCCATCAATGGGCATCATGTCGTCCTGAAAATTCTGGTGGAAAGTTTCAAAGTCTTGCCGGTTGGTTCATTCACGGTAGACTCCCGCGTCTTTTCCAAGATGCTCTTCATAAGCGGCACGATGTTCGTGCTGGCGATGAAGCTCGCAGCCCCGGTCCTGGCAGTGCTGATGCTCACCCAGATTGGTCTTGGCTTGATGTCCAAGTTCGCTCCCCAGGTAAATATCCTCGCAACCGGCTTTCCTTTGACTATCACCGTCGGCTTTCTGTTCTTCGGCATGACTCTCGTTTATTGGGGTGGTGTTGGAACCGAGTCATTTAACCGCCTGTTTCATTTTCTGGGTAATCTCACGAACAGTTTCAAGTTTTGAAAAACTAAAAACTGAAAACTAAAAGAATTTGGAATGGTTTGCGCATCATCGGTTGATCGTAAAGATCGGTCGGGAAGCGGAATATCGTTCGAGAGTCCGCCTCGCCGACCGGTTTCATGTGAGATTTCAGTATGATGCGCGTAGCTTCGTATTGTCGCTACCCGGACAAAAAAATGACCTGCTACGCGATTTTTGACATCACAGCGGCTTGACCGGCCCAGGGCCTGTGTTTCTCTCTCTTTTTCAATGTCGAAATGTGCCGGTGCTGAGGTTGAAAGAACTGCGAATTGGCTGCGACAACCCAGGAGAAAACTGAACAGCCAACCGGAAAACGGATTGGCGAAGCCCGCAAAAAAGGGCAGGTGGCAAAGAGCAGAGACCTGACGGCCGTCAGCGTTCTTGTCGCAGGCAGCGTTTCGATCTACCTGTCACGAAACATCATCCTTTCCAATTTCAGACATATTATCGAGTCCTCCTGGTCACGGGACTCGTTTTCAATACCGTGCTATTTCGCAGTTACGGATTTTGCCAGGAACACCATCCTTTCCATCTTCCTGATGCTGGCTCCAATTATTCTCACGATAATGGTCACGGCAATTATTCTCAACCTTGTTCAGCTCAAGGGCTTTATCTTGTCCTTCGATGCTATGAGTATCAACCTGGGGAACCTTAACCCGTTAAAAGGCCTGAAGAGGATGTTTTCACTCAGGTCCACGGCTGAACTGGTCAAATCCATTTTCAAGCTGTTGATCATTTTTTATGCAGTCTATTCCACGCTGTGGCCCGAACGCATAGCGCTGGCCCAGCTGGCAGAACTGGGGGTAGTCGACTTTCTTGACCTGACCGGATCGCTGGCCCTCAAACTCTTGTTGCGGGTGGCGGCAATCATGTTTGTCCTTGGCGTCGTCGATTTCCAATACCAGAGATGGCAGACCAAAAAGGATCTCATGATGACCCGGCAGGAAATCAAGGAAGAGCAAAAGGAAAGTGAAGGAAACCCTCAGATAAAATCAAAAATCCGTTCCATTCAGAGAACGCTCGCCAGGCAGCGAATGCTTGCACGAATACCGAAAGCAAGCGTGATCATCACCAACCCTACCCATTTCGCGGTGGCGCTACGCTATGAGCCGGGTATGGAAGCGCCGATTGTGGTGGCCAAGGGGATTGATTTCCTGGCCCGGAAGATAATCGAAACAGGAAGGAAGTATGGCGTTACCATCGTGAGCAATCCTCCTTTGGCACGTGCTTTGTATAAACAGGTAAAGTTGGAGGCGACAATTCCGGTCGAACTCTATAGGGCTGTGGCAAAGGTGCTTGCTTACATCTACCAGCAGAAACGATCTACACGGCAGAATCAAAATGGCTGACGCGCAAACAGGAAAAACTCTTTTAACCCAGCGGCTCAAGGCGATTTCAGACGGCGACGCCATAATGGGCGTGGGCATAGTGTGCATCCTTTCCGTCATGCTTTTGCCGCTGCCAGGCTGCTTTCTTGACGTACTTCTTATAATAAATATTTCTTTTGGGCTGATTATCCTCCTGACAGCCATCTACAGCTACAAACCTCTCGATTTTGCCGTTTTTCCGTCGGTTCTCCTGGTGACCACTATCTTTAGAATCGCTCTGTCAGTGGCCAGCACCCGGCTGGTGCTGCTGCATGGGCACGAAGGAACCATGGCCGCAGGGCTGGTCATTCACGCGTTCGGCAGTTTTGTCGTGGGCGGGAACTATGTGGTCGGTTTCGTCATATTCATAATCCTGGTGATAGTGAATTTCATGGTGATCACCAAGGGTACCGAACGTATCTCCGAGGTGGCTGCCCGTTTCACTTTGGACGCCTTGCCCGGAAAGCAGATGAGCATTGATGCCGACCTCAACACGGGGATGATAGACGATCGTGAAGCTCGCAGGCGCCGTGAGACAATCCGCCAGGAAGCCGATTTCTACGGCACGATGGACGGCGCCAGCAAGTTTGTGCGCGGCGATGCGATAGCGGGCATTCTTATTACATTGATTAATATTCTGGGTGGCCTGGCGGTAGGGGTGATCCAGAACGGAATGCCCATATCCGAGGCCATGAAAGTCTACACCCTGCTGACCGTCGGTGACGGTCTGGTTGCGCAAGTCCCCGCCCTCGTGATTTCTTCATCAGCAGGCATCCTGGTGAGCCGTGCCGCCTCTGAAATCGGCATGGGCGCGGCTTTCGGCAAGCAGTTCAGCCTGCATCCCAGGCCGTTGGCCATCACCGGGGCGATGCTCTACTTTCTGAGCGTGGTTCCAAGTTTCCCGGCGATTCCTCTGATTTTGATCGGCACCGTCCTTTTTGTGCTTGCCGGATATGTAGACCGGAAACGCAAGCAAGAGCAGGATAAACCGGAAGTTGAGGATTCCGAAGCCGCAAAACCGCAGGGAGTTTCTGACCTTCCTCCGCTGCTCGATGTTCTCGAACTCGAACTCGGTTACGGACTCATCCCGCTGGTGGATGAATCCCAGAACGGTGATTTGCTGCCCCGAATCAAGGCAATAAGGCAGCAACTCGCTCTTGAATACGGCATTCTCGTCCCCGCCCTTCATGTGAGGGACAATCTTCAATTGAAGCCCGCCGAGTACAGACTGCTGCTAAAAGGCAACCCGGTCGGAAAAGGTGACATTATGGTCGGGCACTACCTTGCCTTGAGCAGCGGTGAAAGCGTCACGGAATTAAAGGGCATTCCGACCAGAGACCCTGCATTTGATCTGCCGGCCGTCTGGATACCGGAAAACAGGCGCGACGAAGCCACCAGGGCCGGCTATACCGTTATTGATCCCTCGACGGTCGTCGCCACTCATTTGACCGAGCTGTTCAAAAAATTTGCAGATCAGATGCTGACCCGTCAAACCGTTCAGCAGTTACTCGACAATCTGGCCATTCAACAGCCAAAGCTTATTGAAGAACTCGTGCCCAACATGCTTTCGGTGGGAAGTGTCCAGAAAGTGCTCCAGAACCTGATCCGCGAGGGAGTCACGATCCGGGACCTTCAAACGATCTGCGAAACCCTGGCCGACTACGGGCCGCTCAACAAGGACCCCGAGATACTTACCGAATATGTCAGGCAGGCGCTTGCCCGCACTATCACGCGCCCATATGAGACCGAGGACCAGAAATTCCCGGTACTCTCGCTTCAGCAGGCGCTGGAGGAAAGGCTCACCAGGGGAATCCAGAAATCCGAGCATGGCAGTTTCCTGAGCCTTGACCCGGGATTTCTCCAGCAATTCCTCCAGGCGACGAGCGACGAAGTCAAGCGGGCCGTCAGTTTGGGATACCATCCGGTACTGCTTTGCTCTCCTGCGATAAGGCGCCATTTGAAGAAACTCCTGGAGCGGTTTTTGCCCGATGTGGCGGTGATAAGTCACAACGAACTGAGCAATTCGCTGGAGATCCGCTCGGTCGGGATAATCAGGATGGATTATGCAAGTTAATACTTTCAAAGCCCCCACCATGGAAAAGGCGCTGGCCCTGGTCAAAAAGGAACTCGGCCCGGATGCCATTATCCTTTCCAGCAGAAAAGCGGCTGGCGGTCAGGGGGAACCTCTTTTCGAAGTGAGCGCGGCACGCGACCAAAATCCCAAGCAGCTCCAGCCCGTTTCAGCCGATGGCGCCTTGGCTGCTGAAATAAGAGATGAGGTCAGAGATTTAAGAAGCTTTCTGTCGATGCTCATCTCTTCAAAGGAGCATCTGGCAGAGTTCCATGAAGACCATGCGGTGGCCGAAATTTACCACTCGCTTCTGGTACATGGTTTTGACGAAAAGCAGGCATTCATCCTCATCAAAAAGGCCCTGTCGAATCTGAACGGCTACCCGACTGATAAACGAAGGATCTTCGATTCATTTTGCAGGCAATTTTTGACCAAAACCGGTTGCGCCAAACCATTGCGGGTTATCTCCAATACGAGCGGTTCCTCGGTTTTTACTTTCCTTGGACCCACGGGAGTAGGGAAAACGACCACTCTGGCCAAGCTGGCGGCCCATTTAAAGCTTAAGCGTCAAATCGAATTGGGAATAATCTCGTTGGACACATACCGCATCGGGGCGGTTGACCAGCTTCAGACTTATGCCGCCATCCTCGAAGTCCCCTTCAAAGTGGCGCAAAACAAGGCTGAACTGACGAAGGCGCTCAAGGACCTGAGCTATTGTGATACTGTTCTGATAGACACTACCGGCAGGAATTATCTGAACTACGAACATGTGCGCTGCCTGCAGTCCACTTTTCAAAACGGCGGGAAATTCGGGCATTTTCTCGTTCTCAGCGCAACGGCTAAAGACGAAGACTTGAGGCAGACGATTCTTCACTTTCGAGGGATGGATATCAACAGTCTTATTTTTACGAAAATTGACGAAACAGTTCACCTCGGGTGCATGCTCAACCAACTGGTGCGGTTCAACTACCCGATTTCCTACATCGGAACGGGGCAAAGGGTGCCGGAGGATATCGAGCTTGTAACCCAGAAACGGCTGCTTTCGTTCCTGCTTCCGGTAGGGAACCGGACCGAGCAAAAGGGGGGTAAAGATGGATCAGGCGGTGGGTCTTAGGAAAAAAGGAAACGGCGAGACCGATTTGGGCCAAGCCGTTTTCACAACCATGCCGGTTCTGCAAAGGCCGGTAAGGGTGATGGCTGTCAGCAGCGGAAAGGGCGGTGTCGGAAAAAGCAACGTTGTGATCAATCTGTCGCTTGCATTCGATCGAATGGGGCTACAGACGCTTATAATGGATGCCGACCTGGGACTGGCCAATATCGATGTCCTTCTCGGGCTTGCTCCGAGGTACAACATGAGCCATGTGCTGAGCGGGCAGAAAAAGCTGGAAGAGGTACTCGTCAACGGCCCGGGAAATCTCAAGATCATGCCTGCCAGTTCCGGGGTTCAGGAGCTGACCAGGCTGACCGACGAGCAAAAGCTGCTTTTTCTTGAACTTCTCGACGGGTTGGAAACTGAAGTCGACGTGCTTATGCTCGACACCGGCGCGGGCATATCCGATACAGTCCTCTACTTCAACCTCGCCGCTCACGAAAGAATCATCGTTGTAACCCCCGAGCCGACCTCCCTTACCGATGCATACGCATTGATAAAAGTGCTCTATTCCAAACACGGAGAAAAGTATTTTCGAATCCTTGTCAACCAGGCTTCAACTGAATCCATGGGAAAATCCATTTTCGCAAAACTCAGCAAAGTCGCCGATCACTTTCTGGATGGACTTTCTTTGGACTATCTGGGGACCATTCCCTTCGATACGTCCATAACAAAGTCGGTGATTCAGCAGAAGCCTCTGCTTGAGCTTTTCCCTTCGTCTCCGGCTGCCAAGGCCTTCGTGAGCGTAGCCGAAACAATCAGCAGGACCCGTCCCAATGTCAATCAGGGTACGATTCGGTTCTTCTGGAAACGGCTCTTAAACGTCTAGGAGAAATGGAAATCCCTATGGAACAGAGCTACGCGGTTCGAAAAAATCCATACTGGAACCAGAGTCTCGAACCTTGCGCAACCCAGACTGACAAAGACAGGGCCGTGTTGGAGCACAGTGATCTGGTCAAATATATCGCTCTCAGGCTCATCTCGAGGTTGCCGGACCACATTTCCGTGGAGGATCTCATTAGCGCTGGGGTCCTGGGACTCATCGACGCCATTGAAAAATATGACTCCACCCAGGGCATTCCTTTCGAGTATTACGCAAAAATTCGCATAAAAGGCGCTATGCTCGACGAAATCCGCTCGATGGATTGGGTGCCCAGGTCTTTGCGGCAAAAAAGCACGAACATGGAGAAAGCCTGCGTTAATCTTGAACAGAGACTGGGGCGAGACCCCACTGAAGATGAGATCGCAGCCGAACTCAACATCGATATGGTTGAGCTTCACAAGCTCCTGGATGAAATAAAAGGCATATCCTTTTTGCCCGAGAACATTCATGATGTGATCAGGGAAAACAGGGAATCCCATTTACTATGTTCGGGTTCGGAAGAACTCTTCGATGCCGCCTACAGGAAAGAAATCCGCGCTCACCTGGCCGAGGCCATTACGGGTCTTTCCGAAAAAGAGCAACTCGTCCTCTCTCTTTATTATTATGAAGAGCTGACGATGAAGGAAATAGGGTTAACCATGGGCTATACCGAGTCGAGGATATCCCAGATTCACACCAAGGCGGTGCTGAAGCTCAAGACAAAGCTGGCAAAGAAACTCAGGGCTGAGGACCTGCCGGGATTTGTCCCGCAGGGCGAACTCAAGCCTCTTCAGTCCAAGATCAATTCCGGCAAGCATCCAAAGTGAAGCAGCCACGGGGCCTTATCGCCGAGAGGACCTGAAAGATGGAGCTAAAAAGGAAAGAGCTGGGCGTAGAGGCCAAAAAGGCTGGAGCTAAAGGCGAGAGCCCCCCCCAATCCAAAGAGGGCAATTCCGGTTCTGTCGCCGCGCGAGAATCGGGCCGAACTCGGCCCGAACGTGATGAGGCAACTCTAGCTCCATCCGAGGCAGAGGTCAAAGATGCCCCTGCCAATGAGGGCTCAACCGCGCGGGCCTGGCTCTGGTTTGTGAAAATGAGGCGATTCTGCTTGCCGGCCGCGGGTTTCCTTCTGGTTGTAGCTTTCCTTTTCATCGGTATCAAATTCAAAGACGCCGTGATTTCTGCAAACCCATCGCCGAGACTCGAACCTGTAACCAGCATCATGCGCCCTATCCCAACGCCTGATTATCGGGATATGCTCGATTTTCTGCTGTTATATGAACTCCATTCCCAGAAAATGTTGACCGCCATCAGAATGGAGGTGGCATTCCAGAGCCCTACGCGGTACCAAAACTTCAAAGATCGTAACGTGGCTTTCCGTGACACGGTCTATGCTTTTCTGATTCAGCAGAACCTGCAGGGCAACACTTTGCAATCCTGGCATTCCGTAATCGAAAAAGACCTCGCCGATTACCTGAAGGTGAAATTGCCGCAGAGTTATGCGGATGCAATCAAATTGGCCCAGGTTGAGAATCTCTGAAAGACGCGCGCCATGGACTCTATCTTAAAGCTCTTTGAAAATCAGGCTCAACTGAGCATGATGCTTCAGATAGGCGTCGATGCGATCATCCTGGTCCTTTTTGCGGCCGTGCTTATATTCAGAAGGCCCCGAATCTCGAAAAAAGACGAGGCAGTGGTGAGGTCGCTCGAAAACATCGTGGAAGAAACAAAGAAAATATCCAAGGATTTTGAGGTCAATCTTGAAAGACGGCAGGAACTGCTTCAGCAGATAACACTCAAACTTGACCAGCGCATCCAAATTGCCCAGAACCTGTGCAACAGGCTCGATCAGATTTCCCAGACGGCAGAGGTGGCGGTTCAGAATCTGGAGAGTTCCTCAACTGCCGGTCAGCGCCCTCAGAACGCCGACCAGCAGAAGGTGCTTTCTCTCGCCCAAAAAGGGTTGAACGCCGCCGAAATAGCCAAAAATGTCAGACGGCCTGTTGGAGAAGTTGAATTGATCCTGGGCTTGAAGAAAATTGCTTCCTGATTGCTCCAGCCTAGTAAGAGCGCCTGCCACCGCCGCCACCGCCGCCGCCGCCGCCGCGCGGCGCTCCGCCATGACCTCCCCGCTTGTCCCTGCCGCCGCCGAAGCCGCCTCCTCCGCCTGCCGGCCTGCCGCCCCCCGGACGGCTACCGCCGCCGAATGATCTGCCGCCGCGGCTCTCACGCGGCTTGGCCTCATTGACTGTTAGCGCCGAACCTCCCAGTTCCTTGCCGTTCAGTCCGGATATTGCCGCTTGGGCCTCCTCCCGGTTCGGCATTTCAACGAAGCCGAACCCTCGAGACCTTCCAGTAACATTATCCTTGATGATCTTTGCGGTATCGACATCACCGAAACTTTCGAAAGCCTCGCGCAGTTCAGCTTCGGTTGTTTGCACGGCCAGATTTCCAACATAAATGTTCATTTTCTCTCCTCTCACTGGAAGGGATGATTGCCAGGCCGAATCAATAGTACCCTGTCCCCTAAAGCTTCAACTCAAGCCCATGCAAATAAATTAGTTACTCTTGGCAGATTTGGAACCGGATTGGATTTCCAGCAATCATTCTGCTCGATGGCGGGAATTTTCCTTCCGCTGAGGACAACCCTGCCGAAAGGCTGTCAATTACGTTCAATACTCCCTGAGAACATGCCGTCAAGAAAACTGGCAAACCGATCGTCTTTCTCGGAAAAATTTTCCCCGCGCTCTGGATCAAATGTTTGCAAACTGGTTCACAGCTTGCATTTGAAACTTGCGCTTCGCTGGCATCTTCGTTGCAATACTCATGAGCGGAAGGAGTGATTCAATGAAACTGGAATCCTATCTTGCAGCGCTCGGGTCATTGGAAGAGCAAAGACGTATCGACATCTTATCAAACAATATCGCAAATTCCAATACCCCCGGATTTAAAAAGGATAGCCTTTATTTCAGTAACGTTATGGATCAGGTCACCTATACCGATATGGCGCAAGGGCAAATCCGCGATACAGGAGAAAAGTTCGACGTTGCCCTCTCCGGAGACGGCTTTCTATCTGTGCAAACCGACCAGGGTGTTGCCTATACCAGGGCGGGGAATTTGACGATAAACAACGCCAAGGAATTGGTCACGCGTGAGGGATGGCCGGTTCTCGGAAAAAGCGGGCCCATTAAGGTACTAAATACGGCAACCTTCATGATTCAGCCGGAGGGTCAGGTTTTTGACGGGCCTAATCAGGTGGATCAGTTGACCGTCGTGAAGTTCGCGCCAAACGTAAAACTGGTGAAGACAAATAACGGGTATTTCCAGCCGCAGACACCTGAGAGCCAACCGGCAAAGTCCGACAATTGCAAGGTTCGGCAGGGAGCGCTCGAAGGCGCCAATTTCAATACCGTCGAGGAAATGATCAAACTGATCGACATGATGAGAAACTTTGAAGCTTATCAAAAGATGATGCAAATTTGCGACTCTAACCTGGACACGCAGGTGATTTCAAAGCTGTCCGGTTAAGAATTTGTGGTCAGGTTTGAAGCAGGGCCGGAGATGGCCCGAAGGAGCGAAGTATGAGCATGAGAAGCCTTTGGACAGCAGCGACGGGAATGTCAGCCCAACAGACAAACATGGACGTAATCGCCAACAATCTGTCAAACGCGAGCACAACCGGATACAAGGCAAGCAGGGGAAATTTCGAAGACGTCATGTATCAGACCATCGCCGCGCCCGGAGCGGACTCCAGCTCGAGCACCAAGATCCCCACAGGTATTCAGATCGGAATGGGATCGAAAACGGTATCGGTCGAAAAGCTTTTTCAGCAGGGAAATTTTACGGAAACGGACAACAGGCTGGACCTGGCGATTCAGGGCAACGGTTTTTTCAAAGCCCTCAACGGTTCACAGGAGATGTACACCCGTTGCGGCAGCTTCAAGACCGATCAGAACGGGAACATAGTCGATGCATCGGGATACATGCTCCAGCCTCAAATCACCCTGCCGCAAACCGCTGTTACGGTGACTATCAGCAATACCGGTCAATTGACAGCCACGGACGCCACCGGCAAGACGGTGCTGAGCACTCAGATGCACCTCTTCAATTTCATGAATCCGGCCGGACTTCAGGCCATAGGCAAAAACTATTTTATTACCACCGATTCGTCGGGCACCGAAATAGATACTCCGCCCGGCGGGCCGGAAGGCATGGGAACTGTTCTCCAGGGATATCTGGAGGCCTCCAGCACTAACGTGGTGAATGAAATGGTGAATATGATCATGAGTCAGCGCGCCTATGAAGCAAATTCCAAGGTAATCAAATCGGCTGACGAAATGCTGCAGATAGCAAATAACGTCGTCAAATCCTGATGCCCCCGGGAGGAATGCAATGCGTTCGGTCACTATCTTTCAGTTGGCCGCTCTCCTGATCCTGGTCCTGGCGCTGCCGGAAACCATGCCGCTTTCCGGCATCAATCCGGCCTGGAGCGCCCCCGGGCCGGTCACGGACTTAAAGGTTCTAAAAAGCGTGACAGTCAATCAGAAGGACGTCTCTCTTGCCGATATCTGCGACCCGGAAACACTTCCAGGGGAGTGGAAATCTATTATGGGTGCTCTCAGTATCGGAGATGCTCCACAGGCCGGATCTGAAAAGTATGTAGATCCCGGTCAGCTCAAGGCATACCTGGTCAAGCTGCTCGATTCCTATGGGGTTGATGCATCGGACGTAAGGCTCGACATTCCTGACAGGATCGTGGTCAGGCGGGAAGCAACCCAGATCACACAGGAACAGGTCGAAGAGATATTCAAAAAGTTCGTTCATGAAAACTCGCCCTGGAGACACGAAGAAATAAACATTCAAAGGGTTCACTTTTCGGGCATTCCAAGCATCCCTACCGGCAAAATGACCTACGAAATTACGGTTCCTCCGAAGGAACGGTTCATCGGAAACGTGTCGGCCACCGTCGACTTCTACGTGAGCGGGGAAAAGGCGCGGACCCTTATCGTGACCGGCAAGGTCGAGGTTTTCGGAAACGCATACATGGCCGCTCACCCGCTGAAGCAGAACCAGATGATTTCCTCCTCCGACCTGGAGGTCCAGAAGATAAACCTGACCGACGCCGTGGACCGGTTCGCCACCAGCCTCGATCAGGTTGAGAACCGGCGGGTGTTGCGAAACGTCGGTGTACATCAGCCATTGGAACTCAAGGACCTGGACAAGCCGCTTATACTCAAAAGAGGCGACATAGTGAAAATAGTCTACGAGCAGCCTGGACTCTCGGTGACCGCCAAGGGACAGGTCAATACGGATGGAGGAGTTGGGGATACGCTGGCCGTAACCAATACCACGTCGCAAAAGAAAATTTTCTGTAAAGTCCTGGATGCCCAGACTGTAAGGGCTGTCCGTTAGCAGTGAGGCTCGGGCCTCGGATAAAATGGACGAAGCAAAATGCGAGTATCTGAACGTCTTCAAAGCGCAAAAAACATCGCGGTGGTCCTGGTTATTTCAGCCGCCGTGCTGGTCCTGGTGGTCTCGGGCTGTGCCGGTACCAAGTCCAAGACAGAGCCGGCCTCCGGTACGATACCCAAGCAGTTGTCCGGCCCTAAACTCCCAATGCCGGAGCCGGGGTCGGAGCCCCCAACCATTGCCGCTTCGGGTTCCCTCTGGGCTTCAAACAGCGGCTCGCTCTACGCGGATGTAAGAGCGGCGAAGGTAGGCGACATACTCACCATAACGATAAGTGAGACGTCAGCGGCGTCGAAGGCATCTCAGACCCAGGCGCAGAAGGCAACGAACTACACGGGATCGTTGACCTTCGGGGGCGTCGGAGCCACTGCTTCAGGCAATACTGCCAAGGGGGCATTCTCTTTCGGGCCATACACCGGAGCATTCTCCAACAGCTTCAACGGGAGCGGCCAGACCACCCAGAACGACACCATGACTGCCTATATGACGGCCACCGTGGTCGATGTCTTGCCGAACGGGAACCTTATGATCCGCGGTTCCCGATGGACCAAGGTCAATGATGAACTCCAGCAGATCGTTCTGGAAGGCGTGGTCCGTCCCGTGGACATCACCCGCTATAACACGGTGCTTTCACAAAACGTGGCGGAAGCCAAAATCTACCTGCTGGGAAAAGGCCCGATCGCCCATAATCAGAAACCGGGGTGGCTGCACCAGTTGTTGGATCTTGTCTCTCCCTTTTAAATGCGGCGGAAGAGCATGAAGAACAAGTGCTGTACCTTGACAGTCTGCATCGGCATGGTTTTGGGGCTGCTTCTTTATGCCCGGCCCGCCGAATCGACCAGAATAAAAGACCTGGCCTATTTCTTGGGCGCCCGCCCCAATGCTCTTATAGGATACGGGCTCGTCGTCGGTCTTAAAAACACGGGCGACAGCACCAATACTCTGTTTACCATTAACACCCTTGCCAACATGCTCGAAAATATGGGCATCTCCTTCGATCCGACCCAGTCGAAAACCATGAATATTGCCGCCGTTATGGTCACGGCCAAGCTTCCTCCATTTTCAAGGACCGGGTCGAGAGTGGATGCGCAAGCCTCGTCGATAGGGGACGCAAAAAGCATCGAGGGGGGCACGCTGCTCATGACCCCTCTCAAGGCGCCTGACGGAAAAGTCTATGCTGTCGCTCAGGGACCGATCTCTACCGGAGGGTTTTCGGCGACCGGCGCCTCCGGGAGCAGCGTTCAAAAAAACTTTCCGACGGTCGGATTCATAAGCGGGGGCGCGCTGGTCGAAAAGGAGGTCCCGGTTCAGTATGACGACAAGCCTAGACTCGAACTGGTTCTAAGGGTCCCGGACTTTACGACCGCTTCCAAAATGGCGACCACGATAAACAAGTCTCTCCCGGAAATAGCCACCCATGCCACTGATGCCGGAACGGTCAAGCTGGAGGTGCCGCCGAATCAGCGCAATGAAATGGTTGCCCTGATGACGCGGATAGAAAATATCGAAGTCAATGCCGACAATGTGGCAAAGGTCGTGTTAAACGAAAGAACCGGGACCATCGTTATCGGTGAAAAGGTTCGGATATCACCGGTGGCCGTTGCCCATGGGAGCCTCACCGTTCAGATTACTGAAAAACCGACTGTTTCTCAGCCGCTTCCCTTCAGCCAGGGTACGACCACCGTGGTGCAGCAGTCCAGCGTCCAGGTCCAGGAAGGCAAAGGCCACCTTGCGGTGGTGGGCGGCGGCGTGACCATAGGGCAGGTGATCGAAGGGCTTAACGCCATCGGCGCAACGCCCCGCGATCTCATAAACATCCTTCAGGCCATCAAGGCGGCCGGAGCAATGGAAGCCGACCTGGAGCTGATTTAGACCCAATTTGTAACGGAAGGGCTTCTCGTGGCAGCTACGGTTCAAGCGGTTTTGCAGGGGGATTCATCCAAGGAGCTGGAAATTCAGAAAAAGCGGCTTCGTGAAAACTGTGAGGAATTCCAGGCGGTGATGGTCTCCATCATGATGAAAACCATGAAAGACGGCATCATTCGGGCAGAGGAACCCGGAAGCGCCATGGGAACGTATGAAGACATGATGGTAGCGCAGGTATCGAAAGAGGTCAGCCGAAATTCATCGCTCGGGTTAGGTGATTTGCTCTATTCCAAGCTGGAGCCTCTCGTAAAGGTTCAGGCCCAAAAAGAGCAGGACCTCGCCGCATCCAATGCTCAGAACGCAGTGTCCCGGAAGCAGGAAGAAAACGAACGGGCCGACTGAAGTCCGCCGTTCCGTATGTTGTTCTAAACATTACGAAAAATTGTTACGACAGGTGGACGGGGAGTTTTCCGCTGATCTGGAGACTGCCTGAACTTGGAGGAGTGACATGGAATCGAGTCAGCTTAGCCTGGAAACCCCCTTGCATGACGGCCCTTTGCCTGATCAGGACAGTCCTTTTCATTCAGAGTGCCTGTCTACGGCTCTCGAACTGCTGGAGGTGTTGCGGGAAGAATCTCGAATAATCAGGCGGTTTGAGGGCGCCGAACTCCTGCGGCTTATTCCGAGAAAAGAGTACCTGGTCAGGGAACTGGAATGGAAAATCCAATCCACCAGAGATTCGGGGAAAGGCTCTGTTCCGGTTTCGGAGTCCTATAAGGCCCTGCTCGGCGAGATCGACAAGTTGAACACTTCCAACGGCGTCTTCATCGAAAGGGCCATTTCCTATTGGCGCGACCTATTTTCAGTCCTCTCGCCCCAGTGCTACGGACCGACCGGAAAGAAGAAGATGCACCGGACGCGCTCTCCGCGTGGGCTTACGTTCGAACGGGAGATTTAAAAGATGGGTGGACTCTCGGTCACACTGAATATAGCAGGCCAGACGCTGCAGAATACCGAACTGGAGATACAGACCTCTTCGAACAACATCTCCAATGCCGCTACCACGGGATATGCAATCGAAACCGCCGTGCCGACGGAAAATCCTGCTATACAGACCGTCTCGGGCTGGTTGGGCATGGGAGCAAGCATCACCCAGATTTCAGAGGCTCGCGACAGCTTTCTTGAACAGAAGCTCATGAACGCCACAACCGATGATTCTCAATACACGACCCTTGCTTCCGAACTCACATCCATCCAGGCCGCCTGCTCGGATACCGGCAATACCGGAATTTCCCAGGCCCTGGGGAATTTTTTCGATTCGTGGAGCACACTGGGCCAGGACACATCGAATCTTTCCACTCAGTCGAGTGTCTACTCGTCGGCGCAGAGCCTGGCCAGTGCCGTGCAATCTACATACAATCAACTTGAAGAATATGCGTCAACCGATATTCCAGGCCAGATTCAGAATACCGTCGATCAGGCCAACAGCCTGATCGACCAGATAGCCGAACTCAACACGGCAATTGCTGAAAACACTACGTCCTCTAACCAACCAAACACGTTGATAGACGAAAGATACCAGGCGCTCGACAGTCTGTCCGAACTCATCCCGGTCAGCTTCACCCAGGACCCGACGACCGGCACCTTCACAGTCAACACTACCGATTCAAGCGGATCGCTGACGATAGTCTCCGGTGGAACGGCTACTCCCATTACGACAGATACGACCATAACGGGCGGGCAGTTGGGAGGACTTCTGACGGCCCAAACGAATCTCAACGGGTATATCGATCAGCTAAACGACTTTGCCTCAACCCTGATTTCGCAAGTGAACACAATTGCCGAAGCAAACGGAGCTTCGGACGTTTTCAGCGGCAGCGACGCTTCTTCGATAACGGCGTCCAAAACATTCCTGACCGGGGTGAGTTCGAGCCAGTTGAGCACCCTTTCGTCTGCAATGGCAGACCTTCAGGATACACAGGTCACTTTCGAGGATAATAGCACTGCCACACTGCAGCAATACCTGAGCAACATCCAGCAGACCGTGGGAGACGACGTTCAATCAGCCAGTGACAATCAGACCTTCTACGACTCGCTCAAGTCGGAACTCCAGAAACAACAGCAGTCGGTTTCAGGCGTATCGGTGGATGAGGAGCTGGTTAAAATTATAAATTACCAGCAGACTTACGAGGCTGCGGCCAAAGTCGTCCAAACCTCCTCCACTCTAATAACTGACTTGATGGCTATGGTCCAATAAGCGGGAGGAAATTATGCGGATTTCATTGAATACGCAAATGAGTACAACCTTGTTGAATCTTGACAATCAGCAGGAGCAAATAGATCAGTACACCCAACAGCTCTCTTCGGGTACAACGCTTTCCTGCGCGTCCGACGACCCCTACGGCTGGGCGCAGGTAATGAACGTCAAACAAAATGTGCGTGAATATGACTCTTTTGTCAGCAACGTTAAATTTGCCACCAATTGGGGCCAGACCACCGAATCATGCCTGAACCAGCTTTCGGACCTGCTAAGCCAGGCAAAGCAGCTTGCGATTTCCGCCTCCAGTGCGAATATGTCTTCTCAGAGCTCCACGTTGGCCACCGAAGCTAACGGAATTTTGCAAGATGCGCTAAACCTGGCCAATTCCCAATATGGCGATCAGTATATCTTCGCGGGCACGAGCACGTCGACCGCGCCTTACTCGATCGACAGCTCCGGGAACGTCACCTACAGTGGAGACACAAATTACATACAGGTGAAGACCGCCACGGGGAGCGCCACCGGCAGTTCAACGGCCGTAAATCTGACCGGCGACGACGTGTTTTCATTTACCAGTGGCGGGCAGACCGAGAACGTGCTCCATGAACTCTGGGTCCTCCAGAACGCAATAAGCACGGGAGACACGTCGACGGTTAGCTCCAGCATCACCACCCTGACTGACGCATTCACCCATGTCAACGACGAGTTGACCCAAACCGGGAGCCAGCTTGATAATCTCACCACTCTGCAGTCGGCGATCTCCGCCGTCCAGACAAATAGCGCGGATACCCTCTCCAACATCCAGGACACGGACGTGGCCGCCACAACCACCAAACTGGATGCGGTCCAGACGGCGTACGAGGCGGCCCTTAAGGTGACCTCAAGCCTTACCGGCCTTAACCTTGCCACGATTCTCTCGAGTACGGGCTAGAAACGGCCGGCCGCAATAAAACCATCAAACCGCGTCTCTATCGCCGGCGCCGCGAAAACCCCGGCAAAGACTCACTGCGCAGACGCCGGGGGGCGCGGACGGAAGTAATTGAAAAAACCTGAAAAACAATCTAAATTGATTCCTTTGTCTCTCACGGCCGCGTGAAGGCGTCTCCGCGGTGAATTTGATTTTGGTCAGGCGCACGATAAGGAACGAAATTCGTAAACCGGAGGGCCTCAATGGGAAATCCCATCTTTCCTCACGAAATTAATAATTTTGCCGGAATGGAAGACCTCGTCGAAATGGCATTCGACTTGCGGTGGTCATGGAACCACGGCGCCGATGATATCTGGCGCTCCATGGATCCGGCTCTGTGGGAACTGACCCGCAATCCCTGGATCGTTCTTCAGACCGTGGCCCGAGGCAAGCTCAAGGAGCTGACTGAAAACCGGGAGTTTCGCAGGCGCCTGAAAGAACAGCTTCAGCAAATGCGCGCTTATCGAAAAAGTCGCGCGTGGTTTCAGATGGCGTATCCTCGATCGAGGCTGAAAACGGTGGCTTATTTCAGCATGGAATTCATGTTGGGCGAGGCGCTGCCTATCTATTCCGGCGGATTGGGCAACGTTGCCGGCGACCAACTCAAGGCCGCCAGCGATCTGGGTGTGCCCGTGGTGGGCGTCGGGTTGTTGTACCAGGAAGGGTACTTTCGGCAAGTCATCGCTGCCGACGGGTCGCAACTGGCCCTTTATCCCATAAACGATCCGGGGCAACTGCAGATCTCGCCCGCGCGCGATGCCAACGGGGAATGGGTGCGAATCCCCGTTCATCTCCCCGGCTACTCGGTGTGGGTGAGGGCGTGGCAGGCGCAGGTGGGCCGGGTGAAACTCTATATGCTCGACATGAACGACCCGGCGAATCCGCCGGTTGTTCGCGGTATAACCAACGAGCTGTACGGGGGAGGCCATGAGGTACGAATCGCCCAGGAGATGGTGTTAGGCATTGGCGGATGGAAATTGTTGCGGCGGCTGGGCATTGACCCCGAAGTCTGCCATCTCAACGAGGGCCATGCGGCCTTTGCAGTATTGGAGCGAACCGCGGAGTTCATGAAAAGAACGGGGCATGGTTTCGAAGTGGCCCTCCAGGTTACCCGGGCCGGCAATCTGTTCACGACTCATACACCGGTTGCCGCCGGTTTTGACAGGTTTTCTCCACACCTGATGAGGCAGAATCTGGAGGAGTATGCCAAGGCGGAGCTGGGGATTTCGTTCCGCCGGTTGATGGCGCTCGGCAGGCAAAATCCGGACGATGACTCGGAACCTTTCAATATGGCGTATCTTGCCCTTCGCGGCAGCGGGGCGGTCAATGGTGTCAGCAAGTTGCACGGCAAAGTCAGCCGGGAAATCTTCCAATCGCTGTTTCCACGATGGCCCCAGGGTGAAGTCCCGATCGGCTCGGTTACCAACGGCATCCATGTTCCCACCTGGGACTCCAGGGCATCGGATGAATTATGGACCAGGTATGGCGGCAAGGCATGCTGGCAGGGCGGGGTGGATGACGTGTCGAAATCTATCCGGAAAGTGCCCGATAAGGAATTGTGGGCCATGCGCCAGGAATCGCGCCTCTCGATGATAGAACACATAAGGTCGCGCTATGCCCGTCAACTCGCGGTTTCCGGAGCCCCGATCGAGGAAATAAACAGGGCCCAGGATGTTCTGAACCCGGAGGTTTTGACGCTTGGTTTCGCGAGGCGGTTTGCCGAATACAAACGGCCGGTTCTGCTTCTTTACGACCAGGAAAGGTTCATCAGAATCCTGACCAATCCCCGGTGCCCTGTCCAGATCCTTGTCGCCGGCAAGGCGCACCCCGCTGACGGGCTGGGACAGGATATGATTCGTCAATGGACACGATTTGCCCGGCGTCCCGAAGTTAAGGGCCGCGCCATATTTTTGAGCGACTACGATATGCTCCTGACGGAGCAGATTGTCGGCGGGGTGGATGTCTGGATCAACAATCCCCGCCGTCCATGGGAAGCCTGCGGGACCAGCGGAATGAAGGTGCTGGTCAATGGAGGACTCAATCTTTCGGAGTTGGACGGCTGGTGGGCCGAGGCCTACAGGCCGGAGGTAGGCTGGGCCCTTGGAGACGGCCTCGAGCATGGTGACGATCTCGGCTGGGATGCGGAGGAGGCGGAATCGTTGTACAGCATTCTGGAAAACGAGGTGATCCCCCAATTTTACGCCAGAAATGCCGAGGGCTTGCCAGTGGAATGGCTCTCAAAGGTGAGGGAAAGCATGGTGACGCTTACGGCCGATTTTTCCGCCCAGCGGGCCGTTCGCCAGTATACAATGGAATACTATGTCCCGGCGGCGGAGGCTTATGAGGCTCGAAGGGCGGATAAGTGCGCCTCCGGGCTGGAAATGGCGGACCGGCGGCTGGAGCTCCAAAAGAACTGGCATTCCATTTCCTTTGGCGCCATTCAGATAGAAAGCTGGGATGGGCAGCATCATTTTCGCCTGGAGGTGGATTTCGGCGGCGTCGATCCTGAGGCGGCGCGGGTGGAATTATTTGCATTATGCCCCGATGGCAGTATTTTTCGGCAGCCGATGGAGCAGGGGGGTAAACTGATTGGCAGCAAAAGAGGGTACGAGTATACGGCGAAAGTGCCGGCGACACGGCCCTCAGGCGATTTTACTCCACGAATCATTCCCGAGTTCCCGGGGCTGGCCGTGCCGCTGGAAATACCCTGTATCCTATGGCATCACTGACCCGTTTGAAATTTCAAAAGTTCTATTTAAGGAGCAGGGAGCAGGGAGCAAGGAGCAAGGAGCAGGGAGCAAGGAGCAAGGAGCAGGGAGCAAGGAGCAAGGAGCAAGGACGCTTTTCTCTGTGCTCTTGACGGCTCTACGGGTGATCTCCATTCATGGTTACGACTATGTCAAATACTAATCAAAGATATTGAAGCATCGAAATTCAGTTCCAGGAGTGATTCACCACGATCGCAAAGGCTAAGAGAAAATTGCGCCGCAGGCGAGCACGCGCCGCCTCTCTCTGATCTTTTCTCAGCGTCCTTTGCGCCTCTGTGGTGAGCCCAGACCTCAAACGCCCTAACCCGGCGCATTCAGCAGGTCCAGCGCCTTCATGAGCTGGACGTCTCCCCTTTCGCGTATTTGTCTCATGCTCATCCCTCGCATTTCCTGCGGGTAAAGAGGGTCCACGCCGGCAGGCAGGGGAAGTTCGATATCGGGTGCAATGCCTTTATGCCAGATCACCCGCCCATCGGGGGTAAGCCACTCGGCTATGGCCAGAAGCAGTTCCGAACCGTCCGAAAGCTTGAATGGTTCCAGGACCGTACCCGTGCCAAACGTTTTTTCTCCCAACAACTTTCCGCGATGGGCATCCTGAAGTGCTCCGGCCATGATTTCTGCGGCGCTTGCCGTTCCGCCGTTTATCAGGATCACAAGCTTCATATCGGTGGCCGCGCCTCCGCTCACTACGGGTATCTCCTTGGTGACGCCTCTATTGTTTTTCACCAAAGCAACGTTGCCGCCGCTCAGAAATTGGCTGGTTGCGTCCACTGCTGCTTCGAATACCCCGCCGGGGTTATCGCGCAGGTCCAGGATTGCGCCGCTGATCTTCTCCTTCCTGACCTCGGTCAGGGTCTTGCGAAGATCGTCGGCGACTCCCGTGCTGAAGCCGGCAATATGTATGTCGGCAAACGTCGAGTCGGGCATTCGGGTCCAGGTTGCATTATTAACGGTGATAGGGGCCCGAACCAGAGAGACCTGGCGGGTCTGTCCGGTCTTTGGGCTTAGGATGGTCAGCGACACTGCGGTGCCGGGCTGCCCGGTTATTCTTTTTACGACTTCATCCAACGGTAGCCCTATGATGTCTTTTTCATCCACCTTCAAGACTGTATCACCGGGCCGGAGACCGGCTTTTTGTGCTGGAGAGCCCTCGATAGGGGCCACTATTACGATATGGCCTTCCTTCATCCGAATTTCTATTCCTACGCCGGTGAAGCTTCCCTCAAGATAATGCTTTGCCAGAGGAACCATGTCGGCGCTCAAAAATGTGCTGTGCCCGGTATCGCCCAAGGCGTTCACCATGCCGTCTATGGCCCCGTAAGTGAGTTTTTGGGGTTGTATGTCCTGGCGTTCAACGTATTCCTTTGCGATGATCTGCCATGCTTCATTTATAAGATTGAAATTGGGCGATGCCGGAGTATTGCCCGAAAGCGGCAGTTTTGCGAAAACCAGGCGGTCCAGGACAATTCCTCCCGACAGCGCTGCCCACAAAGACAGCAGTACCAATACTGCTATCCCGGCTGACCTGAAAGTGCGCGTACATCTCATTTTCTCTCTCCCGGCGGCAGGATCTTCAAAGTAAATTGGTAAAGCCTGAAATTCTCAATTGTAACGGTGAAACATTCAGACTCATTCTTGTCGAAATAAAACCTTGGGGCTGAACCGAGCTTTTAATCTATTGATAGTAAAATGGTCAATGAAGTTGTCAAGAGTTTCGGGAGGCAGGCGAAAGCAGGGTTGCGTGCAGTTCATGGTTTCAGGAAGTATTGGCTCGATATGGGCGCTGCCGGCGTGGTTGACTTTCAACAAATCGTCTCTACGATTAGGATACCACTCTTTTTCAGGATTAGTTGGGATTGTGACAGATGCCGGAAACATAAAGGAGAAAATCATGAAAACGGCGGTAGCGCTTTTGGTGATCACGGCTTTCCTGATGATGCCCCCGGGCTTGTTTGCCCAACAGGGCCAAAGCATGAATACGCCGGCTTCCGGACAGGCCGCTGCGCCGGCTCAGGAGGCGTCGAAGGCAAAAATGAAGGAACACCATGAAACAATGAGGGCCGAGCATGAAAAAATGATGAAGGATATGGATGCCCGGCTGGATGCAAAAATAGCTGCCATGGACGCGGCAAAAGGTGAGCAAAAGATCGATGCCATGGAGGCTGTCATAAAAGAGATGGTCGCGCAGAGAAAAGAGATGCTTGGGCATATGATGAACATGAGAGAGCATTGGAAACATCACTGTAAGGGGCGAAAAGACGGAACCGGCAAATAAGGAAGCCCGGACAGCAGGAAGCAGGAAGCAGGAAGCAGGAAGCAAGGAGCGAGAAGAAGGAATTCACCACCACCGCAAAGGCTACGGAGAGAATTGCGCCGCAGGGGACCCTCACTTCGTTCGGGCTCCAGTCGTACACACATGACCCACCGGGCGACGCATATAGTCCGCGCCCGATCTTTTCTGGAGGGCGGAGAGCGCGGCGGTACGCGCGCGCCGCCTCTCTCTGATCTTTTCTCTATGGTCTCCGTGGTCTCTGTGGTGCTAAACAGGAGCGTCGGCAAGTTCTTCGCGTTGTGAGAGAAAAACTCTCGGAATGGGTTTGTAAGAATCTAAAAACTCAAAACTGAAAACTCAAAACAGGTTGCATGTTCGACACAGACATCGTATTTTCCCTCAGTTTTGCGGCCGCTTCTGCGCGTGGCCCCGAAAATAATTGCGAAACGGAGAAAGCGCAGGGCGGGTAAAAGCGCTGGCGTTGTCCACCTTCACGGGGTGTGCGGTAAAACCCCGCCTCGGTTCTGTGCGTAAATACTTATGTCGCCATTTATAAAACCTTGATGATTAGGTTTTGAAGTCTGGGGCTTTTAACTCAAAGATTCTTGTGACAGGAGGTCTAAAATGGTTTTCAGGACATACCGGCAGACGAGCTCTAAGGCGGCAATAGGGGCATCGGTTGTGGTAATGGTGGCTCTTTGGGCAGTTTTTATGCCCACCGTGGCCTGGGCCGGCGTTAACGAGGACTTGATCGCAGCGGCGGACAGCGGATCTTTGCCCGATGTAAAGCGCCTGATTGGCAGCGGCGCCCAGGTCAACGCGAAGGACGCTGAAGGCGTAACTCCGCTTATGTCGGCTTCTGAAAACGGAAATATGGACATCTTGAAACTGCTGCTCGAAAAAGGGGCCGATGTCAACCTCAAGGACAACTACGGAACGACGGCGCTCATGCTGGCCGCCCAGCAGGATGACAATCTCGCTGCGGTGCAGGCGCTTATCGCCAAAGGGGCCGATCTCAATTTACAGGATAATGACGGAACAACCGCCCTTATGTTTGCTTCCCAGAACGGTTACTCGGATACGGTGAACGCGCTGCTCGAAAAAAAGGCGGACGTCAACGCGAAGGACATGCAGGGAACAACCGCTCTAATGTTTGCAGCCGACAGCAGTTATTTGGATGTGGTTGACGCGCTTTTGGCCAAAGGAGCGGATGTCAAGGCAAAGGACAATTCCGGGTCCACGGCATTGATAATGGCTTGTCAGGCCAATGAAGACCGCGAGGAAGACAATCTCGAAGTCGTGGAAACACTGCTGGCCAAGGGTGCGCCGGTCAATGACAAGACGAATGAAGGCGTGAGTGCCCTGATGGTTGCCTCAAGAGACGGGTTTACCGAGATCGTGGTTGCTCTTATCGCCAAAGGGGCTGAAATAAATGCGAAGGACGTGGAAGGCGCAACCGCTCTTATGCTGGCTTGTGACAGCGGCTACTCGGACATAGTGGAAACGCTTCTGGGGAAAGGGGCTGAGGTCAATGCCAAAGATAACACGGGATCGACCGCGTTAATGGCCGCCAGCACGGCCGGCAGCGCCGATACCGTCAAGATCCTTCTGTCCAAGGGGGCCGATATCAACGCGAAATCGAACGACGGCCTTACTGCTCTGGCTGTTGCCACCCAGAACAACAAACCGGATGTTAAAAAACTGCTCCTTAAAGCGGGGGCAAAATAAAAACAGGCTTCTATGACCCAAAGAGAAAATATATCCGGTGCGCTTTCGGTCCTTCAAAGAGCGGCAACCAGGATTAGATCTATCGAGGACGAGGCCCGGGAGGCTCTGTTTAAAAACGATGACCCTGAGGCATACCGAAAAAAGCTTCAGGAAAAAACCGAGCTTCTGATGGAGCTTCCCGAGGCTGCCGGCCCTTATTATGAAGGCATGGCGGAGGATATCAGGGCCGAGTTCGGGGCCGAGTTGAAATCCCTGGCGAGAAGAGCGGCGCAGGCGCTGAACCTTTCAAGCCTCTTCTACATGTCCGCCCTTCTATACCCGGAAGATTACAGGGACGGCGACCCGAACGATCTGGAACTGCTCATACAAAGACTCCGCACCAGGTACTTGCCCTGATAGGGACGGAGCAGGAAGCAGGGAGGAAGACGGACGCGGGGATACGGAGACGCGGAGACACGGCGAGAAAAGCTGGGACGAAAAACGTTTTCTTCTTTCACTGCTCACTGACCCCGGCGGCTTCAAACTAAAAACTAGCCAAAGATATTTGAAATTTCAAACCAAGGAACAGGGAGCAAGGAGCAAGAAGAAGGAAGCAGGAATTCACCACCACTGCAAAGGCTACGGAGAGAATTGCGCCGCAGGGGACCCTCACTTCGTTCGGGCTCCAGTCGTACACACATGACCCACCGGGCGACGCATATAGTCCGCGCCCGATCTTTTCTGGAGGGCGGAGAGCGC
>Ga0326728_10004862_pt1 | contig 38949 bp, 25 predicted proteins | sample MB3enrmetagenome_FD_207602 | JGI IMG/M metagenome (GOLD analysis project Ga0326728, IMG submission 207602) | Lab enriched peat soil microbial communities from McLean, Ithaca, NY, United States - MB31MN | ecosystem: Environmental > Terrestrial > Soil > Wetlands > Peat | place: USA: New York... | reverse complement strand
GAACCTCCCGAACTGCTGCCGCTCGAACTCCCGGAACCTCCCGAACTGCTGCCGCTCGAACTCCCTGAACTGCCCGAACTGCTGCCACTCGAACTGCCCGAACCTCCCGAACTGCTGCCACTCGAACTGCCGGAACCTCCCGAACTGCTGCCACTCGAGCTCCCCGAACTGCTGCCGCTCGAGCTCCCTGAGCTGCCCGAGCTGCTGCCACTCGAGCTGCCGGAGCTGCTCGAACCTTTGCCACTCGAGCTCCCCGAACTGCTGCCACTGGAGCTCCCTGAACTGCCCGAACTGCTGCCACTTGAGCTCCCGGAGCTGCTCGTACTGCTGCCACTCGAGCTCCCTGAACTGCCCGAACTGCTGCCACTCGAGCTCCCTGAACTGCTACCACTTGAGCTGCCCGAGCTGCTTCCACTCGAACTGCCGCTGGAACCCCCGTCGGGCAAAGCGGTCGAACCCGAGTCGTCAGAGCCGCATCCGGCGGCACTCAGCGCAACCAAGACCCCCAAGGCAGTACCGGCTATTCGATGTGCAATCATTCCGACCTCCTGACATGCGTAGCCTCGCGGGAGCTGCGCGCGCGCTCAAGTTGAACCACGAGTATCTCGTCTCTACCAGGAGAAGGGGCGCATCCCACTGGAACTTGCACGGGATACGCAAAAACAGCGTTCCGTGGATCAGGTCGCCAAGTCGCACGCCGGTGATTTCCACGCACTATCAGTTACCCAACCTATTGCATTTGCTCATGAATGCGGAGATGCCATGGGGCCGCTCCGCCGTTCCAGTAAGAAGCAATCAGGGTGAGCAAGGCGCGGAAATTGCTTTCAACGGGCTCACCCGGGACCTATGCGCGCCCGGTCAGGGCCCTGTCCTCTGGGGTAGGCCTCCATCGGAACCGCCGCCATGGAGCCGTGGCCGCGATTGTCGTCCGCGCCACTGATCGAGGAACTTGCGGGCCGCGGGCAGGTCCGGATCCGTGGACTCCGCTCGTTCGATGAACCTCTCGCAGGTCACGGCAAAGCGCGAGACGTAGGCATCGTCGACGCGCGAGAGGACTTCGTAGGCCAGGCCGAGATTCTGCCAGACGTCGGAATTCGTGGGGAGGCGGCGTATTTCAGGCTGCCCGGAGATCCCGAGCTCCGCATCGCCGCCACTCTTGGCAACGACGTCCTCAAGAAGAGCCTGCGCGCGGCGCGCCATGTCCAGACCGTCAGCGCGCTTGCTCCCGTAGACCAGCGCGAGGTGCGCTCGCCCGACCTGACTGTCGAGGACACGCTGCGCGAGACCCCTTTCCCAGGAGCCCTCCGGCGCGCGCAGAGCCGGCGTGACATCGTAGGCGCCGAGCGCCTGGCGGTCTCGCACAACCCACTCCTCGTAGGGCGGAACTTCGCTTGGTCGAACCAGCGCATGACTCAGCCCATAGGCAATGAACCTGTAGCCGTCTTGCCAGCTTCCATCCCAATCGTCCATATGACCGATGACGTAGAGCGGGCGGCCTGGGTTGGCCTCGAGCAGTTGATTGATGTTCCAGCCGTGTATCCCGTATTCCCCGTCCGGCAACACCACATCTCGATGAAGACGACGCTGCCTCGCCACGTACCATCGAGTGCCCAGGTAGGCCGGGTCCCAGTGAATGACATCCGGGCGAAGCTTTTCCACTTCGTGCATGTAGAATGCCGCGCCCGTTACGTCGTCGCCCATGTTCGTGAGTACGACGGCACTCGGTGGCAGCGACGTGAACGCGGTCGTCACGAAGTCTCGATACACGTAGTCATTTCGCCGGTCGGCCTGCCTCCAGTGCGCTGCGACACCCACGAGGAACAGCAACACAACGCCCAAAGGGGCAACGCGCGGCCACCGGTCTTGCAACCCCAGTCTCTGCTCGATCAGGTCGAACCCGAGGCCTGAAGCGAGCGCCAGCATGAGATCGGACTCGATGCAGAACCGGCCGATGACGGCTGGGTAAATTGGACTCAACGGGGTGATGTTCGCCAAAGCACAAAACGTTACGGTGTAGAGACCGAACGTGAACACAAGAATGGATATCGTGTCGCGTGTTTGGCGATTGCGGAGACCGACGACAACGCCCGCCGCCGCGAGGACCGGCCCCCCCCACAGCAAACGGGGAAACGCGCCACCGCACATGGTCCATAGGGTCGGCAGAAATGTACCCTCCGCGAGGAAGGCTCCTCCCGAATCGGCTCGGCCCATGCTGAACGTCCCATAGTCGCGCCGCAAGAAATGGGCGACGAGGCCCGCAACGCTGGTTTCATTCCCCCACGAGATGGCTGCCGCCGACCCGGAGGCCGACATCAAATAGATATAGGGCGTCAATCCGACAAGCCCGAAGAAGAGAGCCATGGCGAACCCGCTTGCCCCGAGACGTCGCCGCGCTACCCACAGCGAGCGCACCACCAAGGGCGCCCCGACGAATACAAACGTGAGGTGGTTGCACATGGCAAGCCCGCCCTCGACGAGCAACGCGCACACGTCCCGGCGCGCGAGGGAGCGTTCGACGCGAAGCCAGAGGTGGAAAGCCAATGCCACGAACATCGCATTGAGCCCGAACACCTCTGCGCTCGTCGCGTGCGACCAGACGAGCGTGCTCGTTCCGAAGAGCGCAGCCGCGAGCAACCCGGCCCGGGCGTTGCGAGTCCACGACTGCACGACGGAGCACACGAGGCCACCCGCAGCCGCAGTCGACACGGCCGAGAGCAGATTGGCGCGCCACGCTGGCGAGTGCCCTAGGGGGAGGGCCCCAAACCCACGAACGAGAATCGCAAAGAGCGGATAGCCCGAGGGATGAGGCACGCCTCCGGTGAGCGCCGCCGCCGTGAGCTCTCCACTGTCCCCGCCTGCGACCGAGGGAGCGAGCGTCGCGATGTAGAGAGTCGCGAGAACTGCGGCGGCCGCGTAGGGGGCCAGCGAGGACCGTTTCGACATCGATCTTGCCAGGGTAACGCGAGCGGGCTTTGGCCACAATTGGCGGCCCCCACGGAGCACGCCTGGCATCGGCCGAGCGACTCATTCGATCGAACGCGCGACCGGGCGGGCCGATCTACTTTCGTCCCCGTTCCGTATCGCGGTATGCGGTCCCCGCTTCGTACAATGATATTTGCATCGTCAGCAGATTCGTCAACGCTGTTCGGTGTTGAGCGATAGCCATTTGCAGTGCAGATGTAGCCTTCTCCGAAGCTTCACGAAATCGTCCGGCTTCCGCGTACGCAGCGGCCAGGGTTGCGATGACTGTGGGATTGCTTCCATCAGACAGCCGCTGAGCCGCCTCGGCCAGCACGACGGCCCGTTGGCCATTGCGCACCGCCGCGTCCGGGCTCGTAGCCAAAATCCATGCAAGACTGATCGTTGCCGCTGCGAAGCCGGGTTCGATTTCGAGCGCCCTCTGATAATGATCCACGGCTTCGCGAGCTTGTCCCTCTCGTTCGAGGAGCCCGCCAAGGCTCTCGTGGACCAGCGCGTAGTCAGGACGGATTTCGAGCGCCCTCCGGTATTGTGCGATGGCTTCCCGGACTTGTCCATTTTGCCAAAGGGCTCTTGCCAGGTTGTTCCTGTCCACGGCATCGTCGGGGTGGATATCGACCAATTGTCGAAAGTGGACGATTGCACGATCGACCTGCCCCTTTCGCATAAGAAGTAAACCGAGGCTCTCTTGCGCAGCCGCGTATTCCGGGTGGATCTCCACCGCCCTTTCGAAGTGCTCTATGGCATCGTCCGATCGACCCTTTTCTCGAAAAATTTCACCAAGGTAGTAGTGAGCCGACGAGTAACTGGGTTGGATTTCCACCGCCCTCTCGAACTGGGCCACGGCGTCGTCCACTCGACCCTTTTCCCGAAGAGCTCCTCCGAGATTGTAGTGGGCCGTCGAGAAGTCCGGTTTCAGTTCCACGGCTTTCTGGAAATGTGCGATGGCGTCATCGACCTGACCGCGTTCGAAGAGCACGTTGCCCAGTCCGTTTTCCGCCGACCACGAGCCTGGATTCGCGGTGAGGGCAGATTGCCAGAAGGTTTCCGGATTGAGGTACTTTCCGCACTGTCTCGACGTCAATGCGCCCAGCCCGAGGAGAAGAACCAGAGCGGAGACCGCTACGGGCAACCAGCTCCTTTTTGCAGCCGTCGCCATGGCCGCTGCCGCGAGCGAAATCGGACCGACGATCGCAAAGTACTGCCAGTGGTCGGCCACGAGCGACACCCACATGAACCCAATGTTCAGAAACCCCAGAACCGGCAGCAGCATCACGACGAAACAGCCCAAGGCCACCAGCGGGCCTCCCCCCCATCGCCGCCGATTGCGCCAACATGCCAGAAACGCTCCCACCAGCAGGAGGTCCGGGACGAAGGACCACCATTTCGCCGCGTCGATCTCCCAGCGCGGGTAGATTGAACTCAATCCGAACGGCAGCGCCGCCTTGTAGAGATAGAACCAAACCGCCCATCCGGCGCCTGCGAGCCGCGCCCAGAAGCTGTCGGTCCTCACGGCTTCGGGACCGATCGCCCTGTAGGCCTGAAACCACAGAGAGATCAGCCCCACCGCGACGGCGGCGGCGAAGAAAGGCGTACTCCGCCTCAGATCCTGTCGGGTCACGGTCCCTCGACGCCACCCGATCAGGCCGAGCAGCACGAGCGGCATGGGCGCAACGGCCGTCTTGGCGAGGAGTGCGAAGAGGAACGCGATCAGCGAAAGCCAGTACCAGCGCGACTGCGGTCGGACTGTCCACGGCTGCGCACCCTGGGCTCCCCCTCGGGAGACGGACGAGAACGCACGGCCGCGGTCGAACTGCATATACGACCACAGACTGAGGAGAGCAAACAACATCGCAAGAGTGTTTTTGCGTTGAGCAATCCACGCGACGGACTCCACGTTCACGGGATGCAGCGCGAAAAGAGCCGCCGCCAGCCAGGCCCCCGGGACCGTCAGGCGCTCGAGCACCCGCCAAAGAACGACGGCGCTGAACGCGTGCAGAAGCACGTTGACTACGTGATAGCCGACCGGGTTGGCGCCCCATACCCGCCATTCCAGCCACCACATCGTATAGGTCACCGGGTAGTAGTCCTCCGGCTGGGTGGTAAACCACAATCGATACAAACCATCCGCGCGATGGATGAGAGGATTGTCGACTACGAACGTGCGGTCGTCCCAGATGAACCCTGCGTGCCATACGGGCAGGTACGCGATGATCGTTGCGGTCACCAGGATCAATCCGAGCGCCCACGTGTGGTCGGCCGCGCCTCGAGCCAGTCCTTCCATCCTCTGGGCGAATGGATTGGCCCGGCCGTCCTCCGCGCCGACGTCCGCGGCTCCCTCCGGTTTGACTCTTTGGCTTGGACTCGACCGGTTCATGGACGTCCAAGCTACCCGCCACTGCCACGGCAGGCTACGACCGCATCGCCGTTGCGGGCGCTGCGGGACTCGGCTTGCGCCAGGCGAGTGGCACGACAACGGGCAAAGCGGGGGCGTGGCGCCCGTCGCAACCATCGTGCGCCTGGGTCGTCAGCGACGTCGGACATCGTTGTGTGTTGGCGACGCATTGGTAGAGTAGACGCCATGATCCAGACACGCCTCACAGGACAACCGGGTCGCGCCCCGATCTTTCTCTATTCGACGCACACACTCGATAGGTTATTTTCGCGGCACTTGCCTCGTGCTTTCGCCGCATTCCTTTTCTGCCTGTCGTTCTTGGCGTTCTCTGCTGGATCGGCGCTTGCTTACAACCCGTCCCAAAGCATGGCCGAGGTTCGTCTGCACGGCGACCACTTCGAATTCAACGTCCAAATGGACTTGGAGACCGCATGGATCGCCATGGGCGGTTCGCCCGATGCTCCACCCGACATGGCGGGATCGATGCCGCGGGCGAGGAAGTACGCGGCAGAAGTCTATCGGATCTCAACGGCGGATGGATGGTCCTTGAAGCCAACCGAGGCTACCGCCGAGTACCGCGAAGCGGAAGGCGGCGTCACGTTTCGCTCGATCTTCTCGCGTCCAGACGCGGGAACCTTGCGTTTTGATGCGCCATTCTTGGCGAGGATACCCCACTACCACAAGGCTACGGTCGTGATGTGGGACGAGAGGAACAAGCGGGTGGGCTGGACTGCGTTGGAGACATCGCATCCTTCGGGCACGTTGCTTCTTCCAGCCGACACGACCGGGCCGACCTACTCGTTCTGGGGCTACGTGAAACTTGGCATTGGGGATTTTCTCATGGGCTACGGTCACGTCCCGTTCTTGTGCGCGCTGCTAGTGGTCTGCCGACGCTTGTCATCGACCGTCGCAATCCTCCTCGGCTTTACTGTCGCCCATATGCTGTCCCTCGCGCTCGTGGCGTTGCATGTCGTGACGGTTTCGAGCCGCACGGCGGACCTCTTGATCGCCGCGTCGATTGCCATTGTCTGCCTGGACAACGTCGTGCGGCGGGGAGACCCCACGGCCCGGTGGATACTGGCCACCATTCTTGGGTTGGCCCACGGACTCGGATTGGGCAACGCGCTTCGCGAAGAGGGACTCGGCGCGAGCTGGCTCGCGAAGCTTGGATCGCTCTCCTCCTTCACTCTCGGCGTAGAACTGGAGCAGGTCGCCGCTCTGGTGGTTGTCCTGCTGGTGCTTTTCGGACTCCGAACCCGTTCGACGTTCGAACGCTACGGCGTCCCGGTGACCTCCGCCCTGGTAGCAGTTCTGAGCGGCTACTGGCTGATGCGCACAACCGATTTCGTCGCGAGTTGACGATCCTCCGTCAACTCTCGTTGATGGATTCCTACGACGCGGGCTGGATGGCGCACTTCTCCCAGAGTCTCGGAATCTTGCCGGACACGTAGTAACAAGCATTTACAGCCCAGTAGTGGCCGAGGCTTGCGACCAGCCAGAACGCGATGGCGAGAGGCTTGTCCTTCGTCGCCGCCGCGATCGCAAAGAAAAGCGGGAGCGCTAGCAGCAGGTACCGACTCATCCCGCTGAATCCGCACTCCACCTGGCTGATCGCCCCGACTCCAACGGTGGTCACGAACAGCATGTACCAGAAGACTTTGCCGCCCAGCCTGAATCCGGACATCGCACTCCGGTGGCCCAACGCAAACCACACGAGGGCCGTCGCCAGCCAGACCGCCTCGTTGGGCCCCGCCCATATGGACCGTGCGATCACGCGATAGCTCGGATGGAGAAGGCTGAGCAGGCTCGGTGAGCAATGGTAGTAGCGCGCTCGCGCGTGCACATAGACGAGAGCGTCTCCGAAGCGGATTTGACAAAATAACAAGAATGCGATGAGACCCCAGCCGCTCAACGCCATGAGACCCGCGCGCCGCCATATTATTTGGACCGCCGGTCGGTCGCGTACCGTCATGACGAGAAGTGCAAGGGCGAAAGCAAGCGATGTCGCGATGCCCGTCGGGCGCACGATGCTGCACGCCCCGGCGGCCAGTGCGCCGAGCAAGTACCACCGCCGCTCGATCGACACGAACGTAGCCATGGCGAGGCACATGGCGAGCGGTTCCGTCTGCACGGTCGCCAACGAATACGCGCTCGTGAACGCATTCAAATAGAGAAGCGAGAGCCACGCCGCTCCGCTGCCCAGAGCCTCCCGCATCTCCTTGCCGGTCCACAAAAACATCAAGAGCCAGCTGCACGCGAGAGACACGCCTAGGAGCGCGTAGTCGACAGGCGCTCGAAAGACGAACGCCACCCATCCCCCGACGAACGCATACCCGGGAAAGAAGTTCACCTCACAACCCGGATCGTCGTCCGGGAGGTGCCCCGGACCGAGTTCGACGCGCGGGGCGCAGTATTCGTACCCGCGTAGCGCGAGCGCGATGTAGTGCTGCGAGTCCCAGCTCGAAGTGATCAACCTGTTCCAATGAGCCGGCACGGGGTGCGTGGCCGGGTCCGCAAATGCAGGCGCGTCTCCCGGCGCGGAGTTGAACGGCAGGGACAACCGTTCGGCGCCAATCCCTGCCATCGCGCCGAGATGGCAGAGAAGAAACACGATGGGCACAACGGCCCGCAGCATGACCGAGCGGCTGAGACTCTCGAACGCGCGATGGAGCGATCCGTCAGCCAATCCCCTGCGCAAATTTGCAAATGATGTCATCGGCTCAATAGGAAAAGGCCGTGGCGCCCTCCGGGAGTACCCGGCGACGACCACGGCCTTGTCAAGCGGCTACCTTGAGGACTCTAATGAGCCCTACTTCACGACGAAGATATTCGGCACCGGCGCAGGATTCATGTTCGGGCTGATGCGCCAGCTCGTGTGCGGCGGCTGGTTGTACGCTGAATTCTCGAAGTTCACCTGCGATCGGTATGTCGGATCGTGCATCAGCGTGTAGAGGCGATTCGTCGTCACGGTCGTCGTCGTGTACATGCGGACATCGGCGCTGCCGGTCTGCGGACGGACGATCAGCTCCTCGCGCCAGTCGCCGATCATGTCGGCGGTCAGCGTCGGAGTCTCCTTGGTGCTGTTGTTGCCGGTGTATCCGGTCACGTCCAGCAATGTGGCGCCGCCGGGCTTTGAGATCGTGGCGGCGTTTTCAGTCTCGCGCCACAGGTCAGCATCCCAGTAAATGAGGAAGTTGGTTCCTGGAGAGATGGTGACGGACGTAGAACCGGTGGCGCACAGGGCCAGGTGCTCTGTGCACGACCCGCAGTAGCAAGATGCGCTCGTTTCGTCGCCCGCCCCGACATACTCGGCGCGGCCTCGGTTCGAGTCGGTACCGGGTTCCGTGGTCTGGAAGTAGGTCTTGCAGGTGGCAGAGACGTGAGCGTCCATACCGCCCATGCCCTCGTGAATCTGGAACGTGGTGATCCCTTGACCGGGCACCAATTCGCCCACGTCCAACGCGTCGCCGTGGCCCAGTTCCGTCTGGCACTTGAGTGTACCGGCGCTGTCGATCGTGCTCTCACCAGGAATGATTTCCATTCCAAGATCGCCGTCGGTGTCCGCTGACATCTCCGAGTGGCAACCGCCGCCGACGCCCAGGGGATTCAACGGGGTCACGCTGTCGTAGACCCAGTTCTTCGCTATCGCGCCAGACCGGAACGTGATCGCCGACACCGTCAGGCGCGTGTAGTACCCGCGCCCCTGAATGGCGCTCGGCAGGCCCGTGGCCACGCCGTTGTCCTTGACGAAGGAGAACCCTCCGTTGAATCGGTCCACCCGGTTGCCGTACGCGTCGCCCCACGCAGACACGGTGCCGCGCTGCACCGGATAGTCCATCGTGTCCAGTTCTGCTCCCGTGTCTCCGGCGAACGCCGTGACCCATTCCGGCCCGGTCAGGATGTAGCCGGAAGAATTCGCGTACTTCTGGGTGTTGTCGGCGCCGGCCGCGGTTCCCTTCGCGAGATAGGCGCCCGTGCCATCCTTCGTTCCCGGTGCTGTCTTGACGATCAGCTCGGCTTTGCCGTCGCCGTCGAAGTCGTACACCGACATCTGCGTGTAGTGCGCCCCGGCGCGAATGTTCGGCCCGAGGTCGATGCGCCACAGACGCGTGCCGGCCGGCAGCGCGTAGCCGTCGATGAACACGTCGCTCGTGTTGCCCGATTGGGCGTTGTCGTGCGAGTTCGACGGGTCCCACTTGAGCACGAGGTCGAGAATGCCGTCGCCATTGAGGTCGCCGGGGGCTCCATCATTCGGCGTGTATGTGGCACCATTGCTGGTGGGATCCGTCGGCGCCGTCAGCGGGATGGTCAGGTACTGCTGCGCCCACGGCGTGACCGCTGGAGACTGCGCTCCCTCGGTCCCCTTGAGCACGCATGTCACCGTGTACTTCGAGGTCGCCGTACCACTCGCGTCCAGGTAGTTGGTTCCACCCGTTGCGTCGACGCTCGCGATCTTCGTGCCGTCTCGATACAGGTTGTACGTCGTGTCGGAGTCGGTCCCCGTGTACTCGTAGCCGAGCATGCGCCAGCCCACGTACACGCCGCCGGTGACCACCACGGCCACGACGCCGCGATCCAAGTTCTCCATCTGATAGTGGCCGGTCGGGCAAGCGGGTTGTCCTGTCCCTCCGCATGTCGTGCCGCCCGAGCTGCTGCCGCTCGAGCTTCCACTGCTGGAGCTGCTGCCACTGGAGCTCCCACTGCTGGAGCTGCTGCCGCTGGAGCTCCCACTGCTGGAGCTGCTGCCACTGGAGCCCCCGCTACTCGAGCTGCTGCCGCCGGAGCTTCCGCTGCTGGACACTCCGCTGCTGGAGCTGCTGCTCGAGCCCTTTCCTCCACTGGAGGAACTGGAGGAGCCCTTTCCGCCGGAGCTGCTGCTGCTGCCAGAGCTCGTCGTGCCGCCACTGCTCGAGCTCGTGCTCGAACTCGAAGCGCCCGATGTCGAGCCCGTTCCGGAGCTGCCGCTGCTGGTAGAAGCGCCCGATGTCGAGCCCGTTCCGGAGCTGCCGCTGCTCGTAGAAGCGCCCGACGTCGAGCCCGTTCCGGAGCTGCCGCTGCTAGTACTCGCTCCCGAGCCGCCGCTCGAGGAACCGGAACTCGTACTGCTTCCCGATCCCGAGCTCCCACTCGAGGAGCCGGAACCACTGCTGGCCCCACCTCCGTCGTCGCCCGGACTGGTTCCGTTGTCGCTACCGCATCCGGTACTCAGCGCAAGCAGTACTCCCAAAGCCGTTGCCGCGATTCGATGTGCACTCATTCATTCCTCCTGGAATCCGTAATCTGGCGACCTCGCGTGCGAGCGGCCACCATGAGTCTGGTCTACCCCGAATAGGGGAGCTCGCTAGCAAATCTTGTTGTGATCGCGTCTGCGTACGGCCTGCTGTGACCGTTTCCCCTCCCGAGAGCAGTCAGCATGAAATAATGTAGGCAGATCAAATGCTTGGAGCCTCGGGCACGACCTGGTGTGCGTTCCGATCCCACGCGAGCAGCGCCCTATCGAGGAATCGTCGAACCAGGGCAACGCAATCGCGGATTCGGGTCTGCGACGGAAATATCTCGCCATACTTGATCCACCCTTCCCAGACCGACTGCAATTCCCCCGAGATGCGAAAAGGCCGTGGCGGCGGCTGGAACGACCCAGCGACGACCACGGCCTCTTCAACGCGATTCTGTTGCGGTTTTACTTCACAACGAAGATATCGGGCACGGGCGGAGGATTCATATTCGGGCTGATGCGCCAGCCCGTGTGCGGGGGCTGATTGTATGCCGACTGCTCGAAGTTCACCTGCGCTCGATACGTCGGATCATGCATCAGCGTGTAGATCCGGTTCGTCGTCACGGTCGTCGTCGTGTACATGCGAACATCGGCGCTTCCGCTGCTGGGACGGACGATCAGCTCCTCGCGCCAGTCGCCGATCATGTCGGCGGTCAGCGTCGGAGTCTCCTTGGTGCTGTTGTTCCCCGTGTATCCGGTCACGTCGAGCAACGTCCCGCCGGTCGCCTTCGATATCGTGGCTGCGTTTTCGGTCTCGCGCCACAGGTCGGCGTCCCAGTACATGACGAAATTGCTGCCCGGTGAAGGGATGGTGCCTGCCGTGGACCCGGTCGCGCACAAAGCCAAGTGCTCCGTACACGATCCGCAGTAACACGATGCGCTCGTTTCGTCGCCCGTCCCGACATACTCGGCTCGGCCTCGGTTCGAGTCCGTGCCGGGCTCCGTGGTCTGGAAGTAGGTCTTGCAGGTGGCCGGGTTGTGCGCGTCCATACCGCCCATGCCCTCGTGGATCTGGAACGTGGTGATCCCCGCGTCGGGAACGAGTTCGCTCACGTCCATCGCGTCACCGTGGCCCAGTCCCGTTTGGCACTTCAAAGTGCCTGCGCTGTCGATCGTGCTCTCGCCGGGGATGATCTCCATTCCAAGATCGCCGTCGACGTCCGCCGACATCTCCGAGTGGCAGCCCCCGCCCATCCCGCTCGGATTCAACGGGGTCACGCTGTCGTAGACCCAGTTCTTCGCGATCGTCCCGGATCGGAAGGTTATCGCCGACACCGTGAGGCGCGTGTAGTACCCGCGCCCCTGAATCGCGCTCGGCAGACCGGTGGCCACGCCGTTGTCCTTGACGAAGGAGAAGCCTCCGTTGAATCGGTCCACACGGTTGCCGTACGAATCGCCCCACGCAGACACGGTGCCGCGCTGCACCGGATAATCCATCGTGTCCAGTTCTGCTCCCGTGTCTCCGGCGAACGCCGTGACCCACTCCGGCCCGGTCAGGATGTAGCCAGTCGAATTCGCGTACTTGACCGTGGAATCCACGCCGGCCGCGGTTCCCTTGGACAGGGCTGCACCCGTCCCATCCTTCGTTCCGGGCGCCGTCTTGACGATCAATTCGGCCTTGCCGTCGCCGTCGAAGTCGTACACTGACATCTGCGTGTAGTGCGCCCCGGCGCGAATGTTCGGCCCGAGGTCGATGCGCCACAGGCGCGTACCGGCCGGCAGCGCGTAGCCGTCGATGAACACGTCGCTCGTGACGCCCGACTGGGCGTTGTCGTGCGAGTTCGACGGGTCCCACTTGAGAACGAGGTCGAGAATGCCGTCGCCATTGAGGTCGCCGGGGGATCCGTCATTCGGCGTGTACGTCGCACCGTTGCCGCTGGGATCCGTCGGCGCCGTCAGCGGGATGGTCAGGTACTGCTGCGCCCACGGCGTGACCGCCGGAGACTGCGCACCCTCGGTCCCCTTGAGCACGCACGTCACCGTGTACTTCGACGTCGCCGTGCCACTCGCATCCAAGTAGTTCGTTCCACCGGTTGCGTCGACACTCGCGACCTTCGTGCCGTCTCGATACAGGTTGTACGTCGTGTCGGAGTCGGTTCCCGTGTACTCGTAGCCGAGCATGCGCCAGCCGACGTACACGCCGCCGGTGACCACCACGGCCACGACGCCGCGATCCAAGTTCTCCATCTGATAGTGGCCGGTCGGGCAAGCGGGTTGTCCGGTCCCTCCGCACGTCGAAGCGCCCGAGCTGCTCCCTCCCGAACTGCTACTCGACGACCCGCTGGAGCTTCCGCTCGACGACCCGCTGGAGCTTCCGCTCGACGACCCGCTGGAGCTTCCGCTCGACGACCCGCTGGAGCTTCCGCTCGACGACCCGCTGGAGCTTCCGCTCGAACTCCCGCCCGACGTGCTGCCGCCTGACGTGCTTCCGCCCGACGTGCTTCCGCCCGAACTTCCGCTCGCGCTCCCATCCGGCGATTCCCCCTGGCCGGGGTTCGAATCGCTGGAGCCGCACGCAGCAGAGGTCAGCGCAAACGCGACTCCCAATGCCATTACCGCGGTCCGATATGTGCCCATTCTTTCCTCTCCTGAAAGGTGAGACCGGGCGAGCTCGCGAGATCGCGACCACGATGAGACCGGTCTGCCAAAGGAAGGGGCGGCTTAACACCAAACCTTGTGGCGAACGCAACAAAAAACATGCCGATCACATGGGATTGGACCATTTCACAAAAGCGACCCGTACTTGAGCCTCTATTGCAGCAAAATGCGTCTGCACCCGATAGAGGTCCCCGAATGATGTCACGTCGCGTGCACGGTATATTTCCCCTGCTACTAAACCACGGGCTGCGTTCGTGGGGTGCCACCCGCTGGGGCACGGCCAAGCGCAGCCGCGCCACTACGTTGTGCGGGGCAGTCGCGCTGTCGTGGTTCGCCGTGAGCTCCGTGGCTCTCGCCGACCAGACGATCACAGTCGACGGCACGGGAACAGGCCGCACGTTTGACGGAATTGGCGCCGTCAGCGGCGGCGGGGCCACATCGGTGTTGCTCCGGGACTACGTCGAGCCTCAGCGCAGCCAGATTCTCGATTACCTGTTCAAGCCCAACTTCGGCGCGAACATGTCGGAGCTCTACATCGAGATACCGGGAGATGGCAATTCGACCCAGGGCTCCGAGCTGAGCCACATGCACACGAGCACCGACGAGAACTACTACCGCGGCTACGAGTGGTGGCTGATGGAACAGGCGCGGGCGAGAAATTCGTCCATTTATCTGGACGCCACGCCCTGGTCGGGCCCTTCGTGGGTCGGGCAGAATAACAACCTTTTCACCCAATCAATGGCCACCTACGTGGCCAAGTGGCTCGCGGGCGCGAAGACCTATCACAACCTCGACGTCAACTACGTGGGATGCCGAAACGAGAAAGGGACCAGCGAACCGTACGCGACGATGCTTCGAACAACCCTGAACAGCAACAGCCTCACCAGCGTCGGAATCCACGCCTTCGACAACTGGGGAGCTACGAGCTGGGACTGGGTCCCGGACATGAAGACGAACACCGCGCTCAGCAGCGCGATCTTCGCGATCGGCAGTCACACGACATCCAATCCAGCCGGCGCATCGGGAACACCACCTCCCGCCAACGTCATCGCCGACGGGCATCCGATTTGGGACACGGAAGAGCATGTGTACGAACACGGCTTTCAGTGTGCCATCGATATCATCCGATATTTCAACTACAACTACATCACCAGCAAGATCACCAAGACGATCTATTGGTATCTCATCACGGCGTTCTACTCGAACGAGACGTTTTACGACGTGACGACGGGAGTCGCGAGCACCCCGTGGAGCGGCAACTACACCATCAATCCTGCCCTCTGGGGGTACGCCCACGTCGGACAGTTCACGAAGACGGGATGGAAGTACCTGGACGCGGCGTCGGGCAATTTCACGGGCGGGGGAAGCTACGTCACCATGATGTCGCCGAGCGGCGGGGACTTCAGCGTCATCGCGCAGACTTACCAGGCGACGGGCACCCAGAACATTACGTTCAACGTCACGGGAGGACTCTCGACCGGGACGATTTCCGTCTGGAGCAGCAACTCGGCGGCGATGTTCCAGCAGCAGGCGTCGATCACCCCGACCAACGGCGCCTTCACCGTGGCGATGGCGCCCAATACCATCTACTCGATCACGACGACGACCGGTCAGCAGAAGGGCTCGTACACGCCACCGGCCACGGCGGCGTTCCCGATGCCGTACTACGAGAACTACGACCACTACAATAGCGACTTCACGACCGTGGGCTTCCGTCCCTATTACCACGCGGACGTCGCGGGCGGATTCGAGCTCTACAAACGTCCGGACGGGACCGGCCAGTGCCTGAGACAGGTGGTCAATCCTCCGGCGAACGCGTGGGGCGTGGAGTGGAATCCATTTACCATGGTCGGGGATCCCACCTGGACCGACTACGAAGTCAGCGCAGACGTCTCCGTCGAAAACGCCACGGGCTGGGCTTCCGTGATGGGGCGCATCAACTCGGCCGGCGACGGCTACAATGCGTATCCAAGTGCCTATTACATGAATCTGACGCAGGCAGGGGCGTGGACGTTCAACACGGTCACGACGTCGTCCAAGGCCACCAAGCAACTCGCCAGCGGCCAGGCCACCCTCGCGGCAGGAAGCTTCCACAATCTGAAGATCGTGTTTTCGGGCACGTCGATCAAAGGATCGGTCGATGGCACTCAGGTGTTCTCGATCACGGACAGCACGTTCAAGTCCGGATCGGTCGGGCTCGGCACGTCAGCGGGCACGAACGCCATGTTCGACAACCTGATCGTCAATACCGTGGGAGGAGCGACGCCTCCACCCACCGTGTTTCCACAAGACGCGCAGAACCCGCCCGACGGAGGCGCGCCGGACGCGAGCAGCAGTAGTAGTAGTAGTAGCAGCGGCGGCGGGTCCACGAGCAGCAGTGGAGGATCGACGAGCAGCTCCAGCGGTGGAGGATCGACGAGCAGCAGCAGCGGGGGGTCGACGAGCAGCAGCGGCTCCAGGAGCGGCAGCAGCAGCGGGTCCACCAGTGGGAGTAGTGGGTCCAAAGGAGGAAGCAGCGGGTCCACGAGCAGTAGCGGGTCCACGAGTGCAAGCAGCGGCTCGACCGGCAGCAGCGGGTCCACGAGCACTGGCGGTGGCTCTACTTCCAGTAGTGGTTCCACGAGCGGTAGCAGTGGCTCCACCGCCAGCAGCGGGTCCGCGACTAGCAGCAGTAGCTCGGCCGCCAGCAGTGGCTCCGCCAGCGGAAGCAGCGGCTCCACCGCCAGCAGCGGGTCCGCGACTAGCAGCAGTAGCTCGGCCGCCAGCAGTGGCTCCGCCAGCGGAAGCAGCGGCTCCACCGCCAGCAGCGGCGGCACCGGCGGAGCAGACGGCGGCACGCCGCCGAGCGGCAGCTCGAGCAGTGGATGTTCGTGCCGAACAGCGGGCGGCAGCGGAAGCGGCGGCGTAGGCGGTCTCCTTGTCGCCGGCGTGTTGTTGCTCGGCGGCCGACGGCGACGCGGACGAAGCGCAGACCCCACCCCCGTCTGACGGCCGATTCCGCTACAATTCCACCTCCCCCGGGCAAGGGTCCGGGGGAAAAACGTTCCTCACGGTTCGTGCCGCGCAACCGCCCGCAGGGCCTGCACAATCGTGTTCAGTTGGGGGATGGTCGCGCGCTCGAGCGCGTCGGCCAGGCCAACTCCCGGAACATGGGCTCCCGCGAGCAGGCGTGGCGGAGCGTAGAGCTCGTAGAAGAGCTCCTCCACGACGCGTCGCACGATGTGTTCGCCGAAGTTCGTTATCGACGTATCCTCGTTGACGCAGACGACTCGATGGGTCTTCTTCACGCTGCGCTCCACGGCCGGCCAGTCCAAGGGCGCTAGCGTTCGCAGATCGATCACCTCGACTTCGATGCCTTCTTTCGCGAGTTCGACCGCCGCTTGCATCGCGAGGACGACCATCCGCCCATACGCGACCACGGTGACGTCGTTGCCCTCGCGGGCGATGCGCGCCTGCCCGAGAGGGACGAACACGTCCTCGACGTCAGGCCAGTTCGGAGTCCACTTCGACCGATCTCCGATCGGCGCATCGATCATGCGAGACAGCGCGCGCTCATCTTCGGGTTCCCCCGGAATGCGTTCCCCCGGCCCCGCCTTCGCTCGCAGCAGGGCCTTCGGCGGCAGAAACATGACCGGATTGGGGTCGACAATCGCCGACAGCATCAGACCGTAGGCATCGAGGGGATTGCTCGGCATCACGATCTTCCATCCGGCAAGGCGCGTCGCCTGGGCGTCGAACGAGTGCGAATGATAGATGCTTCCGCGAATGCCGCTGCCAACGGGCGTCATCAGCACGAGAGGACAATTGAAATCCCCGGCGGACGACCAGCACATTCCCCCTGCAAGCTTCATCAGATCGATGACATTGAACGCATAGTCGCAAAACTGAATCTCTGCGACAGGGCGCTGTCCGGCGAGCGCAAGTCCAATCGCGGTGCCCACGATTCCTCGTTCGTCGAGGGGCGTATTCCATGCGGTCCGCAAGCCCTGCGTCTGCGTGAAGACGCCACCGAGCGGAGGTCCGATGTCCTGGCCGAAGACATCGGTGACGCCGAGCCGCGTCTCGCCCACGTGAAGGGCGAGCCGTATGGCCTGAACGACGGTAGCCACTAGCCCACTCCTCCTTGGCCCGGCGATGATGCTCGCGCCACCTCGAGGCCACCGAGCGCAGCCATCAGCTCGCTCCGCCCCTCGCGGGTCCCGATCGCGACCACGATTCGGGGCTTCCGACGAGGTCGCGATCCGCGTAGACGTGTTGGCTCACGTCTCCTGCCTGCGGGGTCGGCTCCATGCGAACTCGTTTGACCGCGTCGAGCAGCTCTCGAGAATACCGACGCCGGAGCTCGTCGATCGCTGGCTTCGTCAGAAGCTTTCGATCGGTGAGCTTCTGTTCGAAAAGTGCCAGACAGTCCGCCTCGCCGGAAACGAAGTTGCCTCCCGACGACGAAGAGTGGCCATACAGCCGCGAGACGGACGCCTCGAGGACGAACGGGCGCCTCTCGGTGCGCACGTAGTCCATCGCCTTCTTCAGCTCGCGATACGCAACCTCGGCATCGTTGCCATCGATGACGGCACTGCGAATCCCGAACGCAGCCGCGCGATCGGCGATGTGTTTCTCGCTGTGCTGCTCCGCAGCGGCAGTCGATATCCCCCACCCGTTGTTCGCGACTATCATGAGACACGGCAGCTCATTTCGGGGTCTCGAGCACCAGATCATGCACGTCGCAAAATCCCCCTCGGCCGTTCCCGCGTCGCCGCCCTGCACGATCGTGATTCCCCGTCCGCCTGCTCTCTTATTGGCCAGAGCAGTGCCCGGTGCCATCGAGAATTGAACTTCGATGGCCGAAGACACCGGCACGACATTCCAGGCTCGGACGGAGTAGTGACTGCAGAAGTTGCGGCCATGCGAATAGGGATCGGTCGCAGTCGACATCATCTGCCGAAGCGAGTCGACGGGATCGGCCCCCATGGCCAAGAGAGTTGCACCCGATCGATAGTGAAGATGCAGATAGTCGAAAAGCGGCCCCTGCCCCTTGTGCACGAGCAATCCCAGGCTGACGTTTAGCGCCTCTTCGCCGGGGCCACCCACCCAAAACGCTCCATCCCCCTGCTTGTGCATGCGCACCATGCGCTCCTCGAGGCAGCGCGCCCGAAGCATGACATCGTAAATCCGGAGAAGCTTCTCCGGGCCCAACGACGTCTCATCACCACTCGCGGTTTCGAACGCGGTCAAGCTGGTCACGCCGCTCTCTTTACCTCGTGCTTGCGCACGCGGGAAGGAAAGGTGCTGGCGCAGCGCGTTATCAACGAGGACCGGCTTGGCACGTTGCGCGCTCGCTATGCTATCGGGTCATAGGCGAGGTTCGGCGCAAGCCATCGTTCGACTTCGTTGACAGGCAGGCCGCGGCGTCGCGCATAGTCGGCCACTTGGTCGCGACCGATGCGACCGACGTTGAAGTATCGAGCCTTCGGATGGCCGATGACCAATCCGCTGACGCTCGCCGCCGGAAGCATGGCCCCGTGTTCCGTGAGGGTCACCCCGATGTCGAATGCGCGAAGCAAGTCAAACAAAGGAGTCTTCATGGAATGATCCGGGCAGGCCGGATATCCGAACGCAGGTCTTATGCCTCGATAGCGTTCGGCGATGAGGTCCTGCGCGGAAAGCGCCTCGTCGGGGGCAACCCATGCACGCCGCAAGCGCTCGTGGAGCATCTCGGCAAGCGCCTCGGCCAGACGATCCGCAAGAGCCTTCGTCATGATCGCGTGGTAGTCGTCGAGCGACTTCTCGAAGGACGTCGCGAGCGCATCGGCCCCTATCCCGGCCGTGACGACGAACGCACCGACCCAGTCGCGCGGACCGCCACGCCGCGCCACGAAGTCTGCCAAACACGCGTAGCGCGATCGGTCGGCCTTTTCCTCCTGTTGACGGAGCATCGGAAACCGTGCGAGCTCCCGCTCCGGAGCGTCCGCATCGGCGAGCACGATGTCGTTGCCCTCCGAGAACGCAGGCCAGATCCCGTAGGCCGCACGCGCGACGAGCGACCGGTCTCGTACGATCTGCCCGAGCAGCTTGCGCCCGTCGTCGTAGAGTTCGCGCGCCGCCGCGCCGTGGCGGGCATCGTCCAGGATCGCGGGAAACCGTCCGGCGAGTTCCCAGGCCGTAAAGAAGAAGGTCCAGTCGATGTACGGCACGATGTCGGCGAGCGCGACGTCGTGCAGGGCCATCCGCCCGCGAACCGTGGGCTCGCGGGTGTCGCCCTCGCCGAACGACACATCCTCACGATGCTCGTTTGCCACAGTGTACGCCACGAGCGGACGTCCTCGCTTGTGGGCGAAGAGCGTCCGGAGCTGCTCCTGGTCCTTCCTCTGTTCGGCCCAATACGCTTCGCGCCGCTTCGGATCGACCAGCGCCGAGACCGTCCCGACCGCCCGAGATGCATCGAGCACGTGGACCGTCGGCGCATCGTACTCGGGAGCGATCTTGACAGCCGTGTGCTGTCGGCTCGTCGTGGCTCCTCCGATGAGCAGCGGCAGGGACATTCCGCGTCGTTTCAATTCCTTTGCCACGTGGACCATCTCGTCGAGCGACGGAGTGATGAGCCCCGACAATCCGACGACATCGCATCCCTCGCTCACGGCCATGTCGAGAATCCGATCGGCAGGGACCATCACGCCGAGGTCGAGGATCTCGTAGCCGTTGCACCCGAGGACGACGCCGACGATGTTCTTTCCGATATCGTGGACATCGCCCTTGACCGTGGCGAGCAGGACTTTCATCGCGGAACTTCGTTTGGACGCAGATCCTTCGCGCCTGGCCATCTCCATGAACGGCAGCAAGTACTGGACAGCGAGCTTCATCGCGCGGGCGCTCTTGACCACTTGGGGCAAGAACATCTTGCCCTCGCCGAAGAGGTCCCCGACGACGCGCATCCCGTCCATGAGGGGCCCCTCGATGACTGCGAGGGGATCGGACAGCGCGAGGCGTGCCTCTTCGACGTCCGTCTCGATGAAATCGATGATGCCGTGCACGAGCGCGTGCGCCAGTCGTTTTGCGACGGGCGCGTCACGCCATGCGAGGTCCAATTCCACTCGCTTCCCCGGTCCCGTGACCGTGGCCGCGAACGTCACGAGACGCTCGGTGGCGTCCGGGCGACGGTCGAAAATCACGTCCTCGACGTGCTCGAGCAGTTCTTTGGGAATGTCCTCGTAGACGGTGATTTGGCCCGCGTTGACGATTCCCATGTCCATCCCCGCGCGGATGGCATGGAGCAGGAAAGACGAATGCATGGCCTCGCGAACGCGACTGTTGCCGCGAAACGAAAACGAGAGGTTGCTCACGCCGCCCGAGACCTTGGAGCCCGGGCAGGTCTCCTTGATGATCCGCGTCGCATCGATGTAGTTCTGCGCATACTTGGCGTGCTCTTCGATCCCCGTCCCGATCGCGAGGATGTTCGGATCGAAGGCTATTTCGTGACCCTGCCAGCCCGCGCGCTTCGTCAGAAGGTCGTACGCACGACGGCAAATGGCCACCTTGCGCTCCGTCGTGTCGGCCTGCCCTGTCTCGTCGAACGCCATGACGACCGCACCGGCACCGTAGCGACGCACGGCGCGCGCCTTGGCGATGAAGTCGTCCTCACCCTCCTTCAAGCTGATCGAATTCGCGATCCCTCGCCCCTGCAAACATTTGAGCCCCGCCTCGATGACCGTCCACTTCGAGCTATCCACCATGACGGGAATTCGAGCAATCTCCGGTTCGCTCGCGACGAGGTTCAGAAACGTCGTCATCGCCCGAGCCCCGTCGAGCATGCCCTCGTCCATGTTCACATCGAGGATGTTCGCGCCCCCGCGCACTTGATCGAGCGCGACTTCGAGCGCCTTGGAGAAGTCGCCTGCCTTTATGAGTTCGGCAAATCTCTTGGAGCCCGTCACATTGGTTCGTTCCCCGATGACGGTGAACGTCGCGTCCGGCCTGATGACGAGGGGCTCGAGCCCCGAGAGCCTCATGTGCGGCTCCGAAGGCGATGGGCGACGAGGGCGGACGCCGCGCACCGCTTGGGCGATCGCGCGGATGTGATCCGGCGTCGTGCCGCAGCAACCGCCCACCCAGTTCACGAGGCCTTCCTCTGCGAGTTCGCGTACGAGCGTCGCCGTCATCGTCGGAGCTTCGTCGTACTCGCCGAACGCATTCGGCAGTCCGGCGTTCGGGTAGCAACTCACGAACGTGTCCGACACCCGGGCGAGCTCCTCGACGTACGGCCTCATCTCGCGTGCGCCGAGAGCGCAGTTGACACCCACCGAGAGCGGATGGGCGTGCGATATCGAGATCCAGAATGCCTCGACGGTCTGGCCGGACAGCGTTCGTCCGCTCTTGTCGGTGATGGTGACCGAAACCATGACCGGAAGGCGCGTCCCGACTTCGTCGAATACGTCCTCGATGGCAATGAGTGCCGCTTTGGCGTTGAGCGTGTCGAACACCGTCTCGACGAGCAGAGCGTCGACTCCCCCTTCGACGAGCCCGCGCACTTGATCGGCGTACGCCGCGCGGACTTCATCGAACGTGACCGCGCGATAAGCAGGGTCCGTCACGCTGGGCGACAGTGAGAGCGTCTTGTTCATCGGCCCGAGTGCGCCGGCGACGAACCGAGGCTGCTTCGGCGTTCGCGCAGTCCATTCCCGCGCGGACTGCTTGGCGAGACGAGCCGCCTCTCTGTTGAGTTCGCGCGCGACGGGCTCCATCGCGTAGTCGGCCTGGACGATCGACGTCGCGTTGAACGTGTTCGTCTCGACAATGTCAGCGCCGGCGTCGAAGTACGCGTCGTGGATCGAGCGGATGACGTCGGGGCGCGTCAAGACGAGCAGATCATTGTCGCCCTTGAGATCGCGCGGGTGGGCCTCGAAGCGCGCGCCGCGGAAGTCTGCCTCGGACAGCCCCCTTCTCTGGATCATCGTGCCCATGGCGCCGTCGATCACCAGGACCCGCTCGGCCAGCAGCTCGCGCAGAAGGGCTTCGGTGTGACTCATGCTCGTTTTGCATGATGTAGCCCCAACCGCGCCATTTGCACGCAACGCACGCGCGCCCTCGAAAGATCTTTCAGCAAATGTCGAACGGATCCCGATCGCTCACGCTGCAGGAGACGGCCACGCCCGCAAGCCGCGACTCCAGCCTCCGCGCCAAGGCAGCGAGCGCCGGCCGCTCGCTGACCGAGTGCAGCGTGCACACGACCGAGAGCCCTGAGACGCGCGCTCGCAGGGCGTCGTGGTGGCGCATTTCTCCGGTCACCAGCACATCCGCCCCGGCCGCCACCGCGTCGCCGATGAAGTCGCCGCCGCTTCCCACGCAGACGGCGGCGCGGCGCACGATCCGGTCGAGGGAACCGGCGACCAAGACGTGCCCCACCCCGAGAGCTCGTTTCAAGGTCTCCACGCACTCGCCCAGCGCCACCGGAGACACGTTGCCGACCCGCCCGAGACCGCGTGGCTCACGCGCACCGTCCGAGGATGACTCGCTCGGACGCAGCGGGCTGCGGTCCTCGAGGCCGACAATATCGCCCAGCACGTCGTTCGTTCCTCCGAGGGCGACATCGAGCGCGGTGTGCGGACAGTAGACCGCAAGGCCCGCCCTCGCCGCCTCGTAAGCGACGGAGCCAGCCACGAATTGCTTCGTCGGCGCGAACAAGACCGGATGGTACGCCACGAGGGCCTCGCACCCCAGGCGACGTGCCTCATCGAGAACCGTCGGTGTGCAGTCGACCGCCAGGAGCGACCGAGTGAGGGGCGCGTTCGGGTCTCCGACGAGCAGACCGACGTTGTCCCACGACGCCGCGAGCCGGACGGGGGCAATTTCCTCCATGGCGCTGACGAGGTCACCGATTCTCATGGCCGCGACTATGAGCCGCGTCGTCCGAGAATTGCCATCTTTCCGAAGCGCGTCGCACGAGGCTCGCCGCGCCATCCTGCTTGCTTGCCGTTCGCCCGACTCGCCTGCTAGCAAGCTTGCCTCGATGACCGGCCACTATTTCTGGATCGGGCTTTTCCTCAGCGCCGTGCTGAACATCCTGGCGACCGCCGCGGCACTGGCCATCAGCCTCCGTGCCAAGCTCGTCGGCCGATCGGAGCGGGCGCTGTCCACCCTCATGGTGTGGAACTTCCTGGTCATGTGCCCCGTGTACGCCCTCGGATTGACCAATCATCTCGATGCGGCGAGCTTGGCGTGTCTCTCGGCGCCCTTTTTCCTGCTCGTGCTGGCCGTCGCGTGCGGACGGACGCCCGTGCGCCGATTTGCCGCGGAACTAGGCCACTCCGCCCGGCAAATCGCCGTTCTTCCGTTCGAAGCCATCGCCGTGTGCGCGCGCGCCCGGAGCTTGGTCACCGTCTCCGTCGTCTTCACGTTTGCGGTGCTCGTCTGGGGGGTCGGGTGCGCGTACCTGATGCCGTCGTGGAAGCAGTGGGACGCGCTTTGGTACCACGAGCCCATCGTCGGCTATGCCATCCAAAATCATGGATTTGCATTCGTCGATCTTCCGGGCGGGGGCATTCAGAAGATCAACGGATACCCTCGATTGGGCGAGATGACGCAGCTTTGGTTCGTCATTTTTACCGATCGGCGCGTCATCGACTTGGCGGGGTACGTCGCGGCCCCGGGGCTCGCGTTCGGCATGTTCCTCCTCGCCCGCCGCGCTTCGCACGACATCGTCCTGTCCATAGCGTTCGCCTGTGCGCTCGTTCTGACACCCGCGTGCATTCGGGTGATCGGCAGCACCTACGTCGATGCGCAGAACGCAGCCTTCCTCGTAGCGGCAGCCGCGTTCGTCACACGACGCGAGTTTCGGATGCGAGACGCCTTGCTGACGAGCGTGTGTCTCTCCCTCGCCATCGGTTCGAAGGCGATGGCCATGGTTCCAGTCGGCGTCCTCGCGGTCGCGGCCACCATTCGCTTGCTCGCCGGAGCCGGCGGGCGGCCATGGGCCACGATCGGCACGATCGCGTCGGGGTTCCTGCTCATCACCGGGACTGCGGCCACGACCTACCTTCGAAATTGGCTACACTTTGGAAATCCATTTTGGCCGGACCTCAAGTACGACAACCCCAAATGGGGCATTCATTGGCCCGGCCTGGTGGAGTGGGGGGCCAACCAGTTCGAACGAGGCGAAAGTCGCATCGACGTGAACTTGCCTCGGTGGGACTTTTTGGAGGCGCTTTATCGAATCCCTTATTCTCTCTCGCTCCCTCGGTTCGACCAGATGTGGGAGTACGGAATCGGGGTGACGTGGGTGGTGGTTCCGCTGGCGGGGCTGTCCCTCGTCGCACTCGCCGCGGCGGTGGCGCGAGACATCGCGGGGCACGTCGCGCGCCAGCCCGATTGGAAGGTGGCCAGCGAGACCAAGACCCTCGTTCCGGTCGCGCTGACGCTCGTGTGCATCCTCGAATTCTCTCCCGCGTTGTGGAGCGCCCGCTATCAGATCGCGGCGATGGCACTGGCACTCGCCATGGTCGCGTGGCTCACCCGGCGTCGAATCTTTCGAGGAGTGGGCGAGGGGATCGCTGGCGCACTCGCCGCGATGAGCATCGTGTCTTTCTTTTGGATGACGCCGCGCACCTGGCTTTGGTGGTCCGAAGCGATGGCGTTCGCGAGGATCCCCTATCCCGAGCGCGAGTTCACACCGGCATCCGCCATCAGTCCGAAGTTGGAAGCGTGGAACGGTTCGCCGGTCACGATGGAAGCCGGCCTCGCGCGAGAGAAGGAGCTCACACGGGGAACGGTGCTGGCATTCTCCGACGACTTCGGGACCTACATGGCGCTCTTTTGGAACAACGCGTTCTCCAACCAAGCGCTCTACATCCCCGCCGGTCCCAACTATCTCCAGCGACTGGCGAAGAGCTCCGCGACGTGGGCGTACTGTGCGACGGGAGATCCGAACTGCCGCTCTCTGTCCAGCCCCGAGTCGGGCTGGGAGCTCGTCGGTCGCCTGGATCTCGAGGGTCACGGCAGCGTCTATCGGCGCGCCCACAAGTGAGGGTCACGGACTGCCGGCAGAAGTCGGGTCTTCGATGTGCCCCAGGAATAGGACGGCGCCCGTGGGATTGTCCACGATGGCGAAGAGGTATGGGCGGTCGACGACCATTGGAACCGGGTCGGGCACGAGCGCGAGGCCACAGTACGTGCAGGTCACGATGACCCCGGTCGCGGCGGCAGCCTGAACGCCGGTCTCCTTCATCTCGACTTCCGCCTTTTGGAGGACATCTTTGACATAGAGTCTTTCGCCGTCGGGCGGGCTCGCGCACATTGCCGTGAAGTCCGCCACGCCCGCATCGAAGGCATTCACCATCCCCATGGCCTGCAGCGCGCCGCTGAGCGAAAATGGCGGTGACGTGGTGTCGATCTTGGGCAGGGAGAGCGCCACGCTCACCGTGTAAGGCGATGGCACGAGGGCCGCTGAGCTCGTGGTCAATCCAGCCTCGTACGCCGCAAGGTCGACGCCCGCGTGTGGAAGCGCGATGATGATGGAGAGTTGATTTCCAGTCAGCGGAAGATCGACGATCTGCGCTTGACCATCGTCGACGTATGGGAACGTCGATGTCAGATTCATGAAACTCGCGGTGACGCTCGTCCCATCGCCGCGCGTGAACGTTGCCGGTGCTGTCGCCGTGGGATCGAAGGACGTCACCCACGGGAACTTCAAGTGGATCGCGTTCACGAGGACCATTCGCGTGTGCGTGTCGATCGAGCCTGGCGACAGGAGATTGTTGATGACGCCCCCCGTCTCGGAGCTCACCCACGAGTTGATCGACTGAAGGGCGTTGTCCGGGGCGTCGACGAAATCTTGGAGGACTACTCCCGTCCCGTAACTCTGCGCCAACAGCGTCAGATACGAGGGCGACCACGTGTAGGTCTGCTGACCCCACACAGAGTTGACGATCTGAAGCTCGTAGTCGCCAGGCGATGGGCACGCCACGCCCGACTGTTGAGCCGCGGCGAGCGCAGTCCCCTGCCGCGAGTCGAGCATCTGCTCCATCGCGTTCTGTCCGTCGAAGATCGAGCCGGCATCCGATTCGATATGCAGGGCAGTGGCCATTTGCGTCGCCGTCTCGCCGTTGGCTCCGGCATACGCCATGGTGAGCGCCAATGACGCGCTCAGTGGCGATGTCACGACGTTGCTCGTGCCCGCAGTCGCAAGAAGTCTTGAGTAAATGTCCAGCGAGAATTCATTGTTCGCGGACACGGCCGCCGCCAACACATCGGGACCGATGGCGGAAACCGCAATTCTCACAGCGTCCGCCTGGTCCACCTGCACCGGGAATCCGCTGTCGACGGCCGAATTGTCGATCGGGCAAGTACCGTCCGGCGGACTGGAAAAGGCCGTCCCGTCCGTGGAACTCGCCGCGTCAGCCACGCCGATGGCCCCGGAATCGACTTGCGTCACCGGTGCGACGTCCCCATCGCCACCATCCAGCACCTGCGACGCATCCGCGGGTCCCGACGAGTCGCCCGTGCGCGTCGCGTCGCCCATCCCGACAGCCCCGGCATCGACCCGCGCCCCGGTCGCGACGTCCGAGTCGGAGGCGTCGACGCTCTGCAACGGACCAAGCGCGGTCGACGAGCCGGTGCAGGCAGAGAGAACCACGAGGGCGACGGCGGCGAGAATGTGACGAGTCATAGTGCTGCGGAGCTTGGCTGCACGCGGCATGCCGCAACCACCGATCCGTGAGGATTGACGCGGCCGCTCCCGTTTACCCCGGAGAATAGCGGCGAATCTCGCGAGGGGACGAGTCGACGGACGCGCTTCCTGGTATGCGCCACCCTGTGCCAAGGCCTGGCGCTCGAGTCAGGGGAGGGGCCTCGCGTCATGACCGATGGACGCAAATGCAACGACGGCAGATCCCGGAAACCCAGGACCTGCCGTCGGACACTCACCACTCGGGCGAGTACTTGCCGCCCGACTTACTCAGCCGGCTTCGGAGACACCTCGGCCACGGCGGCCTTCGGCTGGGCAACGATTCGCATGCCGTAGAAGCTCCGCCACACGAAGTAGACGGCGACGGCGAGGCAGATCGCGGCGATGGCCGCTGTCGTGTCGCGCTCGATCGGATGCGCCGGGTCGTTCGCGAGCTCGACGGCAAGAAGGCCGAAGAGCGTCGTGAACTTGATGATCGGATTGAGCGCGACGCTGCTCGTATCCTTGAATGGATCGCCGACGGTGTCGCCGACGACGCACGCCGCGTGAAGATCGGTCCCCTTCTGCTTGAGGTCCGTCTCGACGATCTTCTTGGCGTTGTCCCACGCGCCGCCCGCGTTGGCCATAAAGAGCGCTTGGAAGAGGCCGAAGAGCGCGATCGCGATCAGGTAACCGACGAAGAAGAACGGATCGAGGAACGCGAAGGCCAAGGCCGAGAAGAAGACGACGAGGAAGATGTTGAACATCCCCTTTTGGGCGTAGGTCGTGCAGATCTCGACCACCTTCTTGCTGTCGGTCAGCGACGCCTTCTCGCTGCCTTCGAGCTTGATGTTCGCCTTGATGAACTCGACGGCGCGATACGCGCCCGTGCTCACGGCCTGGATCGAAGCGCCGGTGAACCAGTAGATGACCGAGCCGCCGGCGATGAGACCGAGGAGGAACGGCGGGTAGAGAAGCGAGAGCTTCTGGACCCTTTCGGGATTCTGCAGACCGTCGGTGAGGAGCACGATGATCGCGAAGATCATGGTCGTCGCGCCGACGACGGCCGTCCCGATGAGCACCGGCTTGGCAGTCGCCTTGAACGTGTTGCCGGCGCCGTCGTTCTCCTCGAGGAGCTCCTTGCCCTTTTCGAAGTCGACGTCGAAGCCGAAGTCGTTCTTGATCTCCGCCGCAATGCCCGGAATCGTCTCGATCATGCTGAGCTCGAAGACGCTCTGTGCGTTGTCCGTGACCGGACCGTACGAATCGACCGCGAGCGTGACGGGCCCCATTCCGAGGAAGCCGAACGCCACCAAGCCGAACGAGAAGATCGGCGCCGTGTCGAACGAGCCGATAGTCATGGTCGCGCCCAAGCCCATCTGGCTGACGAAGTAGGCGATCCCCATGAGGACCAGAAGCGTCATGCCCATCCAGTAGGCGCTGAAGTTGCCAGCGACGAGACCGCTGAGCACGTTGAGCGACGGTCCGCCTTCTTTCGAAGCGGTGACCACTTCGCGAACGTGGCCGCTCTTGGTCGACGTGAAGACCTTGATGAGCTCAGGGATCAGGGCGCCGGCGAGCGTGCCGCACGTGATGATGACGCTGAGCTTCCACCACTGCGAATCATCGCCGCCGAGCATCGGGACGAGGAACTTCGAGGCAATGAACGTAAAGATGATCGAGACGATCGACGTGATCCAAACGAGCTGAGTCAGCGGCGCCTCGAAGTCCATCTTCTTGGCGTCGCCGTAGCGAGCCTTCGTGATCGCCTCGTTGACGTAGTAGCTGAGCGCGCTCGAGACGATCATCAGAATGCGCATGACGAAGATCCAGGTGAGCAGGTGCACCTGGACGTCGGGGTCGTGGACGGCGAGGAGGATGAAGACGATCAGGGCGACGCCCGTGACGCCGTAGGTCTCGAAGCCGTCGGCGCTCGGTCCAACCGAGTCGCCCGCGTTGTCGCCGGTGCAGTCGGCGATGACGCCCGGATTGCGCGCGTCGTCTTCCTTGATCTTGAAGACGATCTTCATCAGGTCGGACCCGATGTCGGCGATCTTGGTAAAGATACCGCCCGCGACGCGCAGTGCAGCCGCGCCGAGCGACTCGCCGATGGCGAAGCCGATGAAGCACTTGCCCGCGTACGCGTGGGGCACGAGGGTGAGAATCCCAAGCATGAACGCGAGTTCGACGCTGATGAGCAGCATCCCGATGCTCATGCCCGCCTTCAGAGGAATCGAGTAGCAGGGGAACGGGTTGCCCTTCAGGCTCGCAAACGCCGTGCGGCTGTTGGCGAACGTGTTCACGCGGATGCCGAAGAGCGCAACGAGAGCGCTGCCCGCGATGCCGACGATGCTGAACGCCAGGATGAGAAGGACGATGCCGGCGCCCTCGCCCTTGAGGAAGCCGTAGTAAATGACGATAACGGCGCCGATGAAGAGCCAGAGCTGCGCCAGGAACTTCGCCTGGGTCCAGAGATACGTCTTGCAGGTCTCGAAGATCAGCTCCGAGACGTCCTTCATCGACTTGTGGGCCGGAGCGTTCTTCAGCTGGTTGTAGATGACCAGCCCGAAGACGATGCCCAGCGCCGTGACGATGAACCCGAGCTGCAGGAGGCGGGCGGCGGGAAGGCCGAAGAACTGGATGGTGTCGAGCTCCGCCGGGATGGAAAGCGAGTCTTCCCCTCCCGCGTGCACGGGAGCAGCCAACGCCACCCCCTTGGCAAAGGCCGAGCCAGCCCCTAGCAGGGCAACAAACAAAGTGAGCGACGCTAGCAAGGCCTTTGTGATTCGGCCTCCCAGGCTGCCGCCGGGCGAGTTGGACTTCATGCGTACCTCTCGGGGTTTGCGTTTTGTGGACGACGCTTTTGCGCGACGTTTGGATTGCGACGCTCGCCGTTCCGATCCGTAGGATCACCCGCAGCGCATGCGGAAGCGCTCGGGGGGGATCGCGTCTCGGTGAGGCGGTGGCCCTCCCTTGGGACCGCGGTCGGATTGGCGGCGCTCACGTACCAGGCTTTTCAGGAATTGTAAACGGGCCGGTTCGGCCGGCTGGTCCGTCGCCCGCCGCAACATTGCGCCACGGCGCACCTTCTCAGGCAGACCGCTCGTGCTCCAGGATCTCGCGAAGCACTTCCGCGACCGCTTCGTAGAGCGCCTCGGGAATCGCGTCGCCCACGGAGAGGTCAAGCAAGGCCCGGGCTAGAGGCACGTCCCGTACCACGGGAACTCCGAAATCGTGAGCCGCCCGAACGATGCGCGCAGCCAGCTCCCCCTCCCCACACGCCACGACGACCGGCGCATCGTCGCCCTCCTTGTCGTCATACCGCAGAGCGCACGCCAAATGGGTCGGATTGGTGACGACGACTTTCGCGCCCCGCACGCTCGATATCGCTGCCTGGGCGAGAAGCTCTTGATAGGCGCGGTGTCGGGCCGCCTTGATGACCGGATCCCCCTCGTTTTCTTGGTATTCGCGCTTCACTTCGGCCTTGGTCATCGACAGTCGCTTGGTCCACGATCGCCGCACGACCAGCAGGTCGAGAAGTCCGAGGACCACCCCCACGAGCGCCGCCCGCCAAGCGAGCGTCCGCGCGATGTCGGACACGACGAGCGGAACCGACTCCATATGACCGGACAGTCGGGCGAGATCGACCAGCGCAGCGCGAACTCCGGATTGGGCCATCCACGCGACGACGAGACCGGCCACCAGCGCGCGCACCACCGAAAACACGCGCATCGGCGAAAAGAGTGCGCCAAAACCTCGAACGGGATCGAGTCGGCTGAAGTCCGGAGCGACTCTCTTGGCTGCGACGACCCCTCCCGTTTGAATCACCATGGCCACGGCCGACGCGACGCCAGTTGCGAACAGAAGCGGAGCCACGAGGGTGACCACTGTCATCTCGAACGACCAGGGGTCCCACGCCACCCGCGCCCCAGAGTGGGCGGCTTGCGCCAGCGCCGTTTTCAAGTCCGACGCAGCGCGTGAGGCCGCTGCATTCGTCGCGGACGGCAGGATCGCCACGGCGACCAGAAATCCAATCCCCTGCGCGGCGAACGCGCTTGCGCCGCTATCGCCTTCGTCGCGCGCCTTGCGCAGGCGACGCGGCGTAGGCTTTTCCGTCCTGTCACTCACCGTCGGGCGGCACTGGGGGTGTCGTCAGTGCCAGCCATAGGAGATTGAGGGTTTCCGGCACGCCTTCGCCGGTCGCCGCCGAGAGCAGACGCAGATCGACTCCGCGCTCCGCGAATCGCCCTCGCACAGCGGCCCAGGCCTCGCGAACGTCCGGGAGATCGGCCTTGCTCATCGCAACCACCTGAGGCCGCGCCGCCAGCGCCGGATCGAACTTCCCGAGTTCGAACATCAGCGCATCGAAATCGGCGACCGGGTCGCGACCCTCGGAAGGGTCCAGCGTGACCAAATGCAGCAGGGCCCGCGTGCGCTCGACGTGCTTGAGAAACCGTGTCCCGAGCCCCACGCCCTCCGCCGCACCGGGAAGCAAGCCAGGAATGTCGGCGAGCACGAAGTTCGAATCCTCGCCGACGGCAACGACCCCGAGGTGAGGGACGAGTGTGGTGAAGGGGTAGTCCGCCACCTTGGGTCGCGCGCGCGACACGGCCCGAATGAAGGTGCTTTTGCCGACGTTGGGAAAGCCGAGGAGGCCGACGTCGGCCATCACCTTGAGCTCGAGACGCAGGGTGCGCTCCTCCCCCGCCTCTCCAGGCTCTGCCCGACGGGGTGCGCGCTCGACGGGGCTCGCGAAGTGGATGTTGCCTCGGCCACCGCGACCGCCGCGAGCCACGACGACCTCCTTGCCATTGGCGTCGACGTCGAAGAGGAGCTCGTTGGTCTCCGTGTCGAAGCCCTGGGTGCCCACGGGGAGACGCACGACTCGGTCGCTCCCTCCCTTGCCGTATTGGTCCTTGCCGCGGCCGTGTTCTCCGCTGTCGGCCACGAGCGTCCGCGTCAGCGCGACGTCGAGCAGCGTCGTTCGGCCCGAATCTCCGACGAATACGACATTGCCGCCGCGACCCCCATCGCCGCCCGCCGGACCGCCGAAGGGGACGTACTTCTCGCGACGAAACGCGATGCACCCGTTTCCGCCCGTTCCACCGATAACCTTGACCTCACACGAGTCGACGAATTTCACGGGGCTGCCCCGGCCTATAGCATCTCACCCCGACTCGCCCATCGGTGGCATCGGCCACCGGCCCTGTTAGACAAGAGGTATCCATGGCATCTCCCAGCTTCAGCGTCGGCGTGCTTGGCGCCACCGGAATGGTCGGGCAGCGCTTCGTCTCCCTCCTCGACGGGCATCCCTGGTTCAAGGTGACGGTCGTCGCCGCCAGCGCCAAGTCGGCGGGGCGATCGTACGAGGAAGCCGTCGCTGGGCGCTGGGCGATGACGAGCCCCGTCCCAAAGCGCGTCGCCGGACTCGGCGTTCGTGACGCGTCCGACGTCGCCGGCATTGCCAAGGACGTCGATTTCGTCTTCTGCGCCGTGGACATGACCAAGGAGGAGACGCGGGCGCTCGAGGATGCCTACGCAAAGAGCGAGACCCCGGTCATCTCGAACAATTCGGCCCATCGCGCCACTGCCGACGTGCCGATGATGTTGCCGGAGGTGAACCCGGAGCACGCAGGGGTCATCGCGGCGCAGCGGGTGCGCCTCGGCACGCGCAGGGGCTTCGTGGCCGTAAAGCCGAACTGCTCGCTCCAGAGCTACGTGCCCGCCCTCCATCCGCTCCGAGACCTGGGATTGCGCCACGTGACCGTGGCGACCTACCAGGCGATCTCGGGTGCCGGCAAGACGTTCGCGTCGTGGCCCGAGATGACGGACAACGTGATTCCGTTCATCAAAGGCGAGGAGGACAAGAGCGAGCAGGAGCCGCTCAAGATTTGGGGAACGATGGACAACGGCCATATCGTGCCCGCCCGTGAGCCGGTCATGACGGCGCAGTGCCTGCGAGTTCCGGTGACGGACGGGCACATGGCGGCGGTCTTCGTGTCGTTTGCGAAGAGCGTATCCAAGGACGAAGTCATCGGGCGCTGGCGCGAGTTCGTCGGGCGGCCGCAGAAGCTCGGTCTGCCGAGCGCGCCAACCCCATTTCTGACTTACTTCGACGAGGACGCTAGGCCGCAGACGAGGCTCGATCGCGATCTCGGACGCGGGATGGGCATTGGCATTGGGAGGTTGCGCGTGGACACGCCGACGGAGGCGCGATTCGTGGCGCTGTCGCACAATACGATTCGGGGGGCGGCGGGGGGGGCGGTGCTCACTGCGGAGCTGCTGGTCGCGGACGGGTACATCGTCGGACGGTAGAGAGAGGGAGCGGGAGGCGGATTTGGGGGCGCGGCTTGCGGGCGCGGCTGGCGGGCGCGGGCGCGGCTGGCGGGCGCGGGCGCGGCTGGCGGGAGGCGGCTGGCGGGCGCGGGCGCGGCTGGCGGGAGGCGGCTGGCGGGCGCGGGCGCGGCTTGCGGGCGCGGGCGCGGCTGGCGGGGGCGGCTGGCGGCTTGCGGGCACGGGCACGGGCACGGGATTGATGCGAATATTGAGGGGCAGATAGCCAACCGAGACGTAACCGCGTGTCTCGCCGCGCACGGCGTCCGCCTCACGTGAGATCGTCGTCGACTGGGTTGATAATGCTCTTTCGCAGATTGAACCGGTGATCGGCCGCGACCGCGACCGCTGGCCCCTTCCGCAAGCCGCGCCCGCAAGCCGCGCCCGCTAGCCGCGCCCGCTAGCCGCGCCCGCGCCCGCGCCCGCGCCCGCTAGCCCCTTCCGCGAGCGCGACCGCTCCCGCGCCCCTCTTCTCCCCAACGGCAATCCCGTGCCGGGCATGAGCCCGTCACTGGGATTGCTATCGAACTTGGGCTCTCGCTCGGTGTTGGAACCCGGAGTCGTCGCACGTGGAGGGTCCTTTCTCGAGCGAAAGGACCCTCCACATGCTCGATCGCCCACTTCTTCCTCATCACCGGCTTCTCGCATTCGGCGTCGCGAAGGATCTGCTCATCGCTGTCCGCGGTGCACGCATTCGCGATTCTCACCTTCGCGACCAGGTTCTGCGCGCTGCACAGAGCGCATGCCTCAACTGCGCTGAGGGCGCCGCTCGCGCCACTCGGTCCGACAAGGCTCGCGCCTTCACAATCGCACGCGGCGAAGCGGTGGAAGCTGCGGCTGGCGTCGAGATCGCCGCGGCTTGCGGCACCGCGTTGCAGGACGATGCCGACCGAGTCGCTGTCATCGCCGATCGGCTCGTCGCGCCGCTCACGCGGCTCATTCGGTAGTCTGCGATGGCCGGAGGCTTCGGCGCTGTCGCCGGAGCCTCCGAAGACGTCGTCCCCATGGGAGGCGCGGCTTGCGGGCGCGGTTTGCGGGCGCGGCTTGCGGGCGCGGCTTGCGGGCGCGGTTTGCGGGCGCGGTTTGCGGGCGCGGCTTGCGGGCGCGGTTTGCGGGCGCGGTCGGCGGACCGAGCTCTCGCGGAAGAGAGCCTCTGCGATCTACGCTTCGCCGGATTCGCCGGATTGCCATGAGCGCCTTGTTGGACATCCTGCACCCGGAGACGCCCCAGAGCTTCGTGCTAGCCGCGGAGGAGCGGTTCTTCGACGCCCAAGAGCTATTCGCCAAGGGACGGACAACGGGGGCTCTCTATCTCGCAGGGTTCGTGGCCGAGATGCTGCTGAAGCACGCCTGCTTCCGTCTGCGCGGCGCGGCTGTCACCGACCCCGTCGACCGGATGTTCGGCCCCGCAATGGCATGGGCAAGGAGAAGGATGCCGAGGATCAAGCATGAGGGCAAACACAGCCTGTGGTTCTGGGCGATGTACGTTCGCAGGATGCGGCGCGAACTCGGTCGCCACTTTTCAGAGGATTTCGATCAAGACCTTCTTCGTCGCGCGCGCAACCTCCGCCGCAGTTGGTCGGTCGATCTGCGCTACTGTGAAGTCGTGGCCCCCTCAGTCGAGGTCAAGCAGGCACTCGTGGACGTGGCCTGGATTCGTTCGAACAGTTCCGCCCTGTGGAGGTAGGCATGCCTGTCAGGAAAGTGGGTCCTCGCGAGATTCGGAAGCCCATGGGGCTCGAGGAGATGGGCGAGCGCCTTCGACTAAAGGCCAAGCTCGCCGCCGAGTGGCTGGGCCAGGAAACGGACGAGCCACGGCCCGAGATTATCGAGGAGGCGGAGCGCGCCGGAGGCGCCACCGTTCGCATCTACGTCATCTGGAACGACTGGGGGGCATTGCCTCAAGCAGATCGTTCGGAAATCATCATGGAGGCGTGCGAGGAAGCGCTCGGACAGAAGAAGGCGCTCCCCGTCACCGTTGCAATGGGCCTGACCCAGCCAGAGGCGGAGAGGCTCGGGATGGCGGCCACTCGGCAATACCCATCGCTCGACCGCGTTCAACCGACGGCGTTCGCGAGTCACGTGCGAAGAATTGCGACGGAGGGCAACATCGACGATCTGGAGGCGCTTGCAGACAGGCTTGCGCGATACGCAGTATCCGGCGAGGCACTGACCGATGAGGATGTCGCGAGCGCGGCTGACAGTGTTGCTCGCGCCATCCACTACGGGTCCGTGGATCGGGCGGGGGAAGACGGCTTCGGCATCGTGCTGCTCGGCGCGGTGGGGCGGTCCAAGCTGAAGCGAGGTCTCGACGTGTCGCCGAAGGAGCTGCACGTCCTCGCTACCCTTTCACGCGGTCGACGGAAGCCGATCGCTGCGAACTCTCAGGGCCAAGTCGCGAACGCAGACGCTCTCGCGTATCTCGCCGAGCGCGGCGTCCGCCTCACCTAAGCACGTCGTCGGCTGCGTTGGCAGCGCGCATTCAGTTTGAGTGCCGTCGAAATGCGGCGCTGAACATGCGGAGCTGAACGGCGCTGTGAGAGTTGGAGCGATCAAGCTCAGCGGCGATGCCCCCCCCGACACCGCCTGGTTAAGTATTCTGTAGTCATTCATTCCTCGCAAAGGGAAACTCCCGTCAGCTTCCAACCCGATCCCGACCCATATATCTTGTCTTCCCACTCGAGACGTCCTGTGGCGACGACGGTCTGCCCATACGCGGGAACATCGCAACAATCTGCCGACCCGTCTCCCTTGCATTGGAACTCCGGAAGCAGCAGTGGCGTGATGCCCCCCCAAACGAAAACGGATCTGGACGACGGTAGGCAGCATCCGGCGCAGGACACCGGGAGTGTGACACCGTAGTATCCCGCGACCAACGGGCCACGCACGCTCACGATATGTCCAGACAGCGCATCGGCTGACGCGAGGACATCGGGCCAGTCGAGCGCCTTGACGGACGCGGAGCACATGGGCACCAGAGCGGGCGGAACCTTGCAGCCAGCCCAGACTAAGCATTCGCGAGACCATAGGTTCGGATCGGACGCAATCACCACCGCGCTCTGCGCGGTCTCCATGGACTCGAATTCGATGCGTACGCGTTCGTCAGGCAACAGTTCCCGCGAGTACCCGGCACCCCAACACACGATTCCACCGTCGCGTAGGTCGCACGCGCTGCTGCTTGCCGACGGCCTGTTCGGCCACTCCACAGTGCTGCACCCGCACAGGCCCAGCGACTGGATCGCCAGACACGCTCCAAGAAGTGAGGTCGCCGCATGGCGAGCAGAATCAGCATTCGAAGTCGCGACGTCGGCCCCCACAGTGGGGAGGTTCTCGCTTAGCACGCGTTGCTAGCCGGCCTGGACCTATCTGCGCAGTTGCGATGGGTTGCAGTGCGTGCGGCTGCCGGCGGGGCCAGGGGCATCGGCCATGCCCCTGACCCCTCGTCGTGTCCATCTTTCTAATGCCCTATCAGGCCTGCGCCTTCGTTGACAGATCCGATCACGCGGCGTGCTGCGCCGCAGCCGTGCCCGTCGCCGTTCCGGTCATGCCATTGGTCGACGCCGCGGAGGGCGCTGCGCTCGTCGTCGGCGCCACGACGACTCCGGTCACTGCGGTCGTCGGCGTCACCACGATGCCGGTGACGTTGCCCTTCACCGCCTTCTTCTGGACCGCTCCCTTCGTCCCTCGCGCCGTCCTCGTCGCCTTGCTCTTTACGACGGCCTGGGCCTTGGTCAGCGCGGTTCTCGCCGTGCGCTTGGTCGGGTTGAATCCGAATTGCACGAGCTGCGTCGCGTCCGCGCCGAAGCGTGCCGCGACGATGCCGCGCATCGCCGCCCGAATGGGATGGACCTGCGCTTCGACGCCGCGCTCGGTCTGAACGGAGGCAAGCCACGCCGTGCGCGTCGTCTTGGTGGCTTCCGCCGCGTCGATGAACTTCTGAAGCTCCGCGATGACAGCGTCGCGCGTGAGCGTGCCGCCCTGGAGCGCGAACGTGTCGGTTGGTTGGTAGAAGGTGGAAAGCCCGGTGATGAGCGACTGGTACGACGCTTGGAGGCCAAGCTTCGTGGTGTGGTTGTTGCTGTTCGCCGTTGCCGTGATGGGCGTTTGCGCCGCGGGCGCGGCAGTTGCCTGTGCGGCGAAGGATACGCTGGAATCGGTCTTGGTGGTGGACATGGTATTCTCCTCGTTGTGAATGGTTTGCGTGAGAGATTGATGCGATAACGCTCTTGAGACGGCGCTCGGCCACTGGGGATTCGAAGAATGCTGACGGAGCACTCCCGATCGCGGCGCCGTCGAAGGCGCCGCGTGGGTTCCCATCACTCGGTGTGCGAGCAGGAGCTCGCGGATCAGCGCCCGGGCGCGGCGTCGAGACCGTGCAGTCTGCGCTCTGCTGTCTCACGAAGCTCGAGCACCGACGGAGTGTCTCCGGCGGGGTCGATCTCCGCGGCCTCTTTCAGGTCCGCCGCGCATGCCTCCCACTCTTCGTGCGCGCATTCGAGCCCTGCGCGCTCGCGCAGGTGGGAGGCCATCGCGAACGGATTCGGCTTGGTGACCGGGTCGGCCCCGCGATACCAGGTGGGGGACCACGTGCGCAGTCCGGTCGCGATCAATAGGAGCGTGGCCGCCACGGTGGCGAGCGTCCGCAACGAGCGCCGTATGGCCGAGACTTCGTGGCGCACATGGCCGGGCGACACGCGCATCTCCTCAGCGATCACGGCCTGGGATTCGTTGTCGAACGCGACGCGCTCGAACCATTCGTGCGTGGCCGGGAACAGTCTCCTGCACGCGTCGAGAAGGCGCCGAGCGAAGGCTCGGTCTTCGACGGTCAAGGAGTCGGCATCCGGCACGCTCTCGTCGAGCGAAGCGAGCCGCTCCCTGTCGCGAATTCGAGCCCGCGCCCGGTCGATCGCCTTGTGACGGCAGCAAGCCACCAAGTACCGGCGCGCCTCGTCCACTTCATCGAGCGGCACACGAGCATCGCTGCACGCGTCCGTGATCACCTCGTGAACGACGTCGTCGATGTCCGTATCGGGCACTCCCCGACGACGGGCAATCGAACGGATCGCGGCGTGGACCTTCGGGTCCGACAGGATCCGCTTGCGACGCTCATCGTCCATCGCCACCACGACACGCGACTTATCGCGCCGCCTGGGCGGCGAGGTCAACAGGGCACCTTCACAGTGCAAGGGGAGGCATTCGACGACTTGAGGAGCTGATGTTCGGGTGGAGTTCATGGGGGCAGCACCTTGTGAAGGTTCGACAGGCGCGTTCGGCGCTCTCATGAGGTCCATCGATCGAGGCCCCCGAAGTGCGGGGTCGAATTTTCACTTCGGTGAGACAATGTAGGTGCAAAGTGAAAGGTCTCGCTGGGCGACCAATCGGCTCCGTGGGCGGCCCGCAGCGGATTTGCCGCCGAGCAAAGGCGTTTCGCCGTCGGGTAAGCTCGTTTCGCCGTCGGGTAAGCTCGTTTCGCCGTCGGGTAAAGCCGTTTCGCCGTCGGGTAAAGCCGTTTCGCCGTCGGGTAAAGCCGTTTCGCCGTCGCGTAAGCCCGTTTCGCCGTCGGGTAAGCTCGTTTCGCCGTCGGGTAAAGTCGTTTCGCCGTCGGGTAAAGTCGTTTCGCCGTCGGGTAAAGCCGTTTCGCCGTCGGGTAAGCCCGTTTCGCCGTCGGGTAAGCCCGTTTCGCCGTCGGGTAAGCCCGTTTCGCCGTCGGGTAAAGCC
>Ga0326728_10004860_pt1 | contig 38956 bp, 33 predicted proteins | sample MB3enrmetagenome_FD_207602 | JGI IMG/M metagenome (GOLD analysis project Ga0326728, IMG submission 207602) | Lab enriched peat soil microbial communities from McLean, Ithaca, NY, United States - MB31MN | ecosystem: Environmental > Terrestrial > Soil > Wetlands > Peat | place: USA: New York... | reverse complement strand
ATGAGCCTCACGATCTGCCGCACGGCCGGGAGACGGTGCTGCTCGTCGAAGACGAACCCAGTCTGCGCCGACTCGCCTGTTTGATCTTGCGGGATCTTGGGTACACGGTGTTGGAGGCGGCGGATGGGCGGGAGGCATTGCGCATCGCCGAAGAAAGGAACGGGCAGGGAGTCGATCTGGTGTTCACCGATGTGGTGATGCCGCAGATGGGGGGCAAGGAACTCGCGGATCAGATTCAGGCGGCGCATCCGGAAACCAAGGTGCTCTTCAGTTCCGGTTACACGGAAGACACCGTTGTTCACCACGGCGTCCTGGACGACGGAGTGGCGTTTTTACACAAGCCGTACACTCGTGACGTGCTCGCGCGCAAGGTTCGCGAGGTGCTGGACATCCCCAAATCGGGTGGCGCAAACAGCCCGGCGACTTCCGCGAAGGGCTAGCGCTGGTGGCGCGAGAAACTTTCCACCAGTTCTTCGGTGGAACAAGTGGCGGTGCCGATCTTGCCGACCACCACACCGGCCGCGTGATTGGCAATCTCGGCGGCTGCGGCGGGATCGGCGCCGGCAGCCAAGGCCAGCACCAACGTGGCAATGGCAGTATCGCCGGCACCTGAGACGTCGAACACTTCCTGCGCCACAGTCGGAATGTGGTGCGGCTTCTTGCCGCGGCGAAACAGGCACATGCCATGTTCTCCCAGCGTCACAAGCAGGTTGCTCACCTTCGATTCCCGCAGGAGAATCTGCCCCACGCGCATCAACGGCTCGTCCCGCAACACCTTGTCGGCCGGCTCGGCATAGGTCACTCCAGCCGCAGTGAACGCCTCGGAACGGTTGGGCGCAATCGCAGTGAGGCCGGAGTAACGGAGAGGATTGCGCGGATTCGGATCGGAAGCGGTGATTTTGCAGTGCTTGCGGGCCAGGCACTGCATCTCGTCGAGAGGTTTTTGAGACAGCACGCGTTTGCCGTAGTCCTCAAAAACCACCGCCGCCGCGTGGCCTACTTGGGAGCACAAGTACTTCGTGAGTTTGCCTGCGTCCAAGGGCGAGATCTTCTCGGCTTTCTCCCGGTCAAACCGTATGACCTGTTGGTGATGCGCCACGATGCGGGTCTTCAACGTTGTGGGACTGGTCGGATCGACGACCAACGCGCGCGTCTCGATTCCCTGTTCGCCCGGCGGGTTCCTCAGTTGTCGCGTCAAACGTGATCCGTTTCGCCATCTCGTGGCTGTGAACGTCACGTACTGGCCGTAAGTCTTGGCAACCGGTATCTCGCCATCAGCGTGGCCAAGCCAGCCGGCGATTACCTTGAAGTCAACGCCGCCTCAATACAGTTGGAGCAGAAGAAGTGGCGCATGGCATGGTGGTTGAATTGGGGCAATTCCAACTTCCGGCACGCGGTCTTGATGCAGGTCATGGCGGATTCGATCTGGAAGATTTTGTCTGTTGCCTTGGGCGGCTGTGGCGGCCTCGACCTAAGCACAAGCAGTAATCTCTCTCCAGCCGCGGGAATAGTGGCACCGTGCGGCACTCTTGCCAGCCTCGCCACTCCCTGTCCCTGCGACAGTGAAGGTCTTTAGCTCAAAGTTCACGTCGCCCCAAAGCATCGGTGGTTTGCCGTGTTCACCGTCGCCCACGGCCTCGGCGGGGCGGCAGCCACTATAGCCGAGAAACTCGACAAGATCGGCGGAGTCATTGCCATGATTCGCCCGCATGGTTGCCAACAGTTGACGAAACTGTTCTTTGATCAAAATAACGATCTTCTCCTTGCTCAATGGGCGCCGCCATGTTTCTTTGGCGCGATTCTCCAGCAGCACGCCTTGCTTGCAGGCGTAGTCCAAGATACGCTGCAGCACCTCCCGATCAGCGTTGTAAGTCCGAGCAGAACACCCCATGCCGCGCTGTGCTGCCCACGGCTCGATCTGGCGCAAGCCGATGCTGCGGACCGGTCAGTTTGCCGACATGCCGGGCCTGCATCTTGATGCTGTTCAGATACATTCTGACGACCTTGGGCTTGATCGAAACTTTGACGGACTCAAACCAACGATGCGCCAAGCCGCCGATGAGCTCGTCTGTGATCTCGCCGGTTTTCTGGTCTCGCTTGTATTCGGCGAAAGGCGATGTCTTGGCATCGCTGGCGGTGAGACGCTCGACCTTTCGGCGCAACTCTTCGAGCTCGCCCTTGGCGAGTCCCCTGTCGATAGTCTTCAGACTACGCTTGACTTGCCTGCCGTCGCGTTGAAAAATGGCGTAGTAAGCCTCAGTGAGGCTTGAACGATAAAGGCGGTCACCAACGTGGATCAGTTGCTGATGTTCCCTGGCTATTGCCACCCTTTACAGGTGTTGCGCCCATAGCTCAATTGGCTAGAGCAGTTGACTCTTAATTGCGGCGGACGTTTTTAGCCTCTGTTTACTCGTCTTTGCTGGAGTGAACAAAACCCAAAAGCCACCGGAGTTTCATGCGTGTTGAACGTTTGCTGGCGTTTGCCTGAAGCCACTCAAATTCGGCCACGACATTGCAACACGGCACGGCGAGTTGGGGCGGCAGTTAGCGAATCTCAACGACGCGGTTACCGGCTTGCATGGCCGCTTGCATTTGGACGAGCACGGGGTCGAACGCCGGCAGCAGCGTGGACTTGCGGCAATTGCCTAGACGCACCTACACAACTTGGGTAGATGTTAACACACAGGACGAGCAAGGCCGTACGCCGTTGCAATTGGCGCTGAAGCGCGGCCACCAAGCCATCGCTGAAATCCTTTGTCGGTACGAGGCAGATGGATAGATCTATGTGGGTTTGGGCTAATAGGCACCCCATCGAGTCAGCAAACCTATTGCCCAATCGAACACGGCGACAGCATCGTTCATGTCCAACCTCGTGCATGCCTTGACACGAGGACGAGAGGTTGTACGTTTCCGCCGGTGTTCAAGGTGGGATGGGGACACGGGTGCTGAATCAAAGGAGGCGCACCGAAGGGAGCGCCGTCAAGATGGCAGTCAAATACCCTAACCTACGATGCGCACCACGCACCGACGAACAGTTGATGATCGCCAAGGTCGTGTGAGGGATGATGTGCGAACAGGACCGAAGCAAGAACGTTGCGATTTGAGGAAATGGCCGTGAAAGCAAGCCCCCAGGCAGGAAAACCTGCCGACCCGGCGATACTGGTCGACGTGCCTCGCCTTGTCACGGCGTATTACACCGAAGTGCCCGATCCGTCGGTGCCGGCGCAACGGGTGGCCTTTGGTACGTCAGGGCATCGTGGCTCAGCCTTTGATCGGGCCTTCAACGAATGGCACATTCTCGCCATCACGCAAGCCATCTGCCAGTATCGCCGGCAACACGAGATCGATGGTCCGCTGTTTCTCGGCATGGATACGCATGCGCTTTCCGTGCCGGCCTTGACCAGTGCACTGGAAGTGCTGGCCGCCAATGGGGTGGATGTGATGCTCGCGAAAGGCGACGAATACACGCCTACGCCGGCCATTTCACACGCGATTCTCACGTACAACCGCCGCCGCAAGACCAGCTTTGCCGATGGGATCGTGATCACGCCCTCGCATAATCCCCCGCATGATGGCGGCTTCAAGTACAACCCACCGAACGGTGGGCCGGCGGAAACCGACGTCACCGGCTGGATCGAGGCCAAAGCGAATGAGTTGCTCGAAGCGCATCTGCAAGGGGTGAAGCGCATCTCGTTTGAGAAAGCGCTGCGCGCCCCCACGATGCACCGGCACGACTATCTCACGACCTACGTGAGCGATCTCCGCAACGTGATTGATCTGGACGTTGTCAGGGGCGCACGAATCAGTCTGGGGGTTGATCCGCTCGGCGGCGCTGGGGTCCATTACTGGCAACCCATTGCCGAGCGCTACGGGTTGAATCTAACGGTCGTCAGCGAAGTTGTCGATCCGACTTTCCGATTTATGACGGTGGATTGGGACGGCCAAATCCGCATGGATCCGTCGTCACTCTATGCGATGCAGCGGCTGATCGGTCTGAAAGATCGCTTCGAGGTTGCGTTCGCCTGCGACACGGACCACGACCGGCACGGCATCGTCACCCGCAGCGTGGGATTGCTGCCGCCGAATCACTATTTGGCCGCCGCCATCTATTATCTCTTCCAGCACCGGCCCCAGTGGCGGAAGGACGCGGCGGTCGGCAAAACGGTGGTCAGCAGCCAGATGATCGATCGCGTGACCGTGAAACTGGGCCGAAAACTTTGCGAGGTGCCGGTCGGTTTCAAATGGTTCGTGGATGGTCTGCTCGACGGCTCGCTCGGATTCGGCGGCGAAGAAAGCGCGGGTTTGTCGTTTGCCCGCCGTGATGGGACGGTCTGGACGACGGACAAGGACGGCATCATCGCGGCGTTGCTAGCGGCGGAAATGACGGTCCGGCTTGGTCACGATCCCGGCGAGATTTACCAGCAACTCACGCGCGAATTCGGGGCACCGGCCTACGAGCGGCTCGAAGCCCCAGCCACGCCCGAACAAAAAGAACGGCTGAAGAACATCACGCCCCGGCAGGTACGATTCACGGAATTGGCGAGCGAGAAGATCCAAGCCGTCCTCACCAAGGTGCCGGGCACGGACTCGCCCATCGGCGGGCTGAAAGTTATCGCTGAGAACGGCTGGTTCGCCGCCCGACCGTCCGGGACGGAGGACATCTACAAGATTTACGCCGAGAGTTTCCGCGGCGCGGATCATCTGCACAGGATTCTGGAAGAAGCACAGGCGATTGTCAGTGCGGCAGTGGGCGCGGAGACTTCACCCGGAACCAACGAACAGGAGACACCATGAGCAAACCGAGCCGAGCGGACAACCCGATCTACGCATTCCTACCGGCGGAAGTCGAGGGATTCGATTCCCTAGCGGAACTCGCCTTGGATATGCGCTGGTCGTGGAATCACGCTGCCGATGACATCTGGCGGCAACTGGATCCGGCGTTGTGGGAACTCACCCACAATCCGTGGGTCGTTCTGCAAACCATTTCGCGCGACCAACTCGCAGGGGCGTTGGCCGCTCCCGGCTTCCGCAAGCGAGTGGCAGACCTCGTGGGGGCAAAACGCAAGGGGGCGAAAGCGCCCACTTGGTATCAGCAGCATCACGCCCGGTCTCCGCTGACGTGCGTCGCTTACTTCAGCATGGAATTCATGCTGAGCGAGGCACTGCCGATCTATTCGGGCGGACTGGGCAACGTTGCGGGCGATCAACTCAAGGCAGCCAGCGACCTGGGTGTGCCCGTGGTCGGTGTGGGGCTGCTTTACCAGCAGGGCTACTTCCGCCAGATGATTGACAAGGACGGAGCACAGCAGGCCCTCTTCCCATACAACGATCCCGGCCAGTTGCCGATCACGCCCCTGCGTGAATCGAGCGGGGAGTGGTTGCGGCTGGAAGTCCGGTTGCCGGGCTACTCGGTGTGGCTGCGTGCGTGGCAGGTCCAAGTCGGTCGCGTCAAGCTCTACCTGCTCGACAGCAATGACGCCGCCAACTTCCCAGCCCATCGCGGGATCACCAGCGAACTTTATGGCGGCGGGCCGGAACTGCGCCTCAAGCAGGAATTGGCCCTGGGGATCGGCGGCTGGCGGCTCCTGCGAGCCCTCGGCACCCAGCCGCAAGTCTGTCACCTCAATGAAGGCCATGCCGCTTTCGCCGTATTGGAACGCGCTCGCAGTTTCATGGAAGAAACAGGGGAATCTTTTGAAACTGCGCTGACGGTGACACGAGCCGGCAACCTCTTCACGAGCCACACGGCCGTGCCTGCCGGTTTCGATCGCTTCGCTCCCTCTTTGATCGAGCAATATCTCGGCAGCTACGGGCAGAAACTCGGTATCACGCTCCGCGATCTGCTCGCGCTGGGCCGCCTGAACCCCGATGACTCATCGGAAAATTTCAACATGGCGTACCTGGCGCTACGGGGAAGTGGGGCGGTCAATGGCGTGAGCCGTTTGCACGGAACGGTGAGCCGGCGCATCTTTGCGCCGCTTTTCCCGCGCTGGCCGGAAGACGAAGTGCCGGTTGGATATGTGACCAACGGCGTCCACATGCCGAGTTGGGACTCCGCGGCAGCCGATGATCTTTGGACACAAGCCTGCGGCATGGACCGCTGGCTGGGAACAACAGAAACCTTGGAGCAACAGATTCGTGGCGTAGCCAACGCCAAGCTCTGGCAAATGCGCAACGCGGCACGTCATTCTCTCGTCGAGTATGCCCGTGAGCGCCTGACCCAGCAACTGCTTGCCTCCGGCGCGTCGCCCGCCGCCGCGAAAGAAGTGCAAAACATTTTTGATCACGGGACGTTGACGCTGGGGTTTGCGCGCCGTTTCGCGACCTATAAGCGACCGAACCTCCTGCTGCACGACCCGCAACGGCTGTTGCACATCCTGACCAATCCCCAGCGGCCGGTCCAACTCATCATTGCCGGCAAGGCCCATCCCGCGGACCTGCCGGGGCAGGCATTGATCCGGGAATGGATCGAGTTTGTCCGTCGCCCCGAGGCGCGCCGCCATGCAGTTTTCCTCAGCGATTACGACATGCTTTTGACCGAGCACTTGGTGCAGGGGGTGGACGTCTGGCTCAACACGCCCCGGCGGCCTTGGGAGGCGAGCGGCACAAGCGGCATGAAGGCGCTCGTCAACGGCGGCATTAATCTGTCGGAGCTGGACGGTTGGTGGGCCGAAGCCTATACCACCGAAGTGGGCTGGGCCTTGGGCGACGGCCAGGAACATGGCGACGATCCTGCGTGGGACGCGGCTGAAGCAACGGCGCTCTACGACCTGCTCGAACGAGAAGTGATTCCTGAATTCTATGCTCGCGATGAGAATGGCATTCCGGCCGCGTGGGTCGTCCGAATGCGAGAAAGCATGGCGCAGTTGACACCACGCTATTCCGCCGATCGCTCGGTGCGCGAGTACACCGAGCAACACTATCTTCCGGCAGCGGCAGCCTACCGCCAGCGTGCTGCTGACAAAGGGGCAGTCGGCAGACAGATGGTTGATTGGCGGCATAGCTTGGAAGAGAAATGGGCAGCGGTACGCTTTGGCGAAATGAAGATTGAAACCAGCCCAGGGCAGCACGTGTTTGAGGTTCAGGTCTATCTCGGAGACCTCGACCCCGATGCTGTGGGGGCTGAACTGTACGCTGATGGCGTCAACGGTGCGATGCCGGTCCGCCAAGAAATGCAGCGCGCCCGGCAACTGGTGGGCGCGGCCCACGGCTATGTGTACCGCGCCACGGTGCCGGCCAGCCGCCCGGCGTCGGATTATACGGCGCGCATCATGCCACACTGCGACGGCGCGGGAGTTCCCTTGGAAACGAGCCAAATCCTGTGGCAGCGATGAATTAGCGTGAACAAGAAAGGAACAATTCGAATGAAAGAATCTCTTTCGACCGTAGAGTTGCGCAAGATGAATGCCTACTGGCGAGCAGCGAATTATCTGTCGGTCGGGCAGATTTATCTCTACGACAATCCGCTGCTTCGGAAGCCGCTGAAACTGGAACACGTCAAGCCCATGCTACTTGGACATTGGGGCACGACGCCGGGGCAGAACTTTATCTACGTGCATCTGAACCGGGTCATCAAGAAGTATGACCTCAACATGATTTACATTTCCGGCCCCGGGCACGGCGGGCCGGCGCTCGTCGCCAACACCTACCTCGAAGGCGCTTACAGCGAGATCTATCCGAACATCGGCCAAGATGAGGCCGGGCTGAAGAAACTGTTCGCGCAGTTCTCATTCCCGGGCGGAATTCCCAGCCACGTTTCGCCGGAGTGTCCGGGGTCGATGCACGAGGGTGGAGAATTGGGGTATTCGCTCAGCCATGCGTTCGGGGCCGCGTTCGATAATCCGGATCTGGTCGTGGCCTGCGTCGTCGGCGACGGCGAAGCGGAGACCGGCCCGCTGGCCACGGCGTGGCATTCCAACAAGTTCCTCAACCCAATCACGGACGGCGTGGTGCTGCCGATTCTGCACCTCAACGGCTACAAGATTGCCAATCCGACCATTCTTGCGCGCATCGACCACGACGAATTGGATCAGTTGCTCCGCGGTTACGGTTGGACACCCTACTTTGTTGAGGGCCACGAGCCAGTGAAAATGCATCAGGCCATGGCCGCGACGCTCGACAAGGTCGTGGAACAGATCGGGCAGATCCACCTCAACGCCCGCAAGCGCGGCGACGCTACGCGTCCACGTTGGCCCATGATCGTTCTCAACTCGCCGAAGGGTTGGACCGGTCCGAAGGCGGTTGATGGCCTGCCGGTCGAAGGGACTTTTCGGGCACACCAGGTGCCGCTCTCCGATCCGTCCAAGAATCCCAAGCATCTCAAGCAACTGGAAAGCTGGCTCAAAAGCTACAAGCCGGAGGAACTCTTCGACGAGCGTGGCCGTCTCAGACCGGAATTGGCTGAACTGGCACCGTCGGGCCTGCGACGGATGGGCGCGAATCCGCACGCCAATGGCGGGGAATTATTGCGTGACCTGCGGATGCCGGATTTCCAAGACTACGCAGTCAACGTCCCATCGCCTGGCGCTGTTGAGGCTGGAGACACACCGGTCTTGGGCCGGTTCCTACGCGATGTGACCAAGCTGAACGAGGCCCAGCGGAACTTTCGGATTTTTGGACCCGACGAGACGCTCTCCAATCGGCTGAATGCCGTCTTTGAAGTCACGAACCGCCAGTGGGAAGCCCAAAGCATCAAGAGCGATGAGTTTCTCGCGCCCAGTGGACGCGTGATGGAAGTGCTGAGCGAACACCAGTGCGAGGGCTGGTTGGAGGGATACCTGCTCACCGGCCGGCATGGACTGTTCAACAGTTACGAAGCGTTCATTCACATCGTCGATTCGATGTTCAACCAGCACGCCAAGTGGTTGAAGGTCACGCGCGGCATCCCTTGGCGGCGCCCCATCAGTTCGCTGAACATCCTGCTCGCCTCCCATGTCTGGCGGCAGGACCACAATGGCTTTACACACCAGGACCCCGGCTTTATCGACCACGTCGTGAACAAGAAAGCTGAGATCGTGCGCGTCTACCTGCCGCCGGACGCCAACTGTCTGCTCTCCGTCATGGATCACTGCCTTCGCAGTCGTCACTATGTGAATGTCGTTGTGGCCGGCAAACACCCCGCGCCCCAATGGCTCGCCATGGACGCCGCCGTCGAGCATTGCGCGAAGGGGATTGGCATCTGGCCGTGGGCCAGCAATGATCAAGGTGCCGAGCCGGACGTGGTGATGGCCTGTGCGGGCGACGTGCCGACGTTGGAGACGTTGGCGGCCGTTTCCATTCTTCGCGAGTATCTGCCCGACGTGAGAATTCGCGTGGTGAATGTCGTTGACTTGATGAAACTGCAACCTGATACGGAGCATCCACACGGGCTGAGCGACAAGGATTTCGATTCGTTGTTCACAAAAGACAAACCGATCATCTTTGCTTTCCATGGATATCCCTGGCTGATCCATCGGTTGACGTACCGCCGAACCAACCACCACAATCTGCACGTCCGCGGGTACAAGGAAGAAGGCACGATCACAACCGCCTTTGACATGACGGTGCTCAACGATCTGGACCGGTTCCACCTCGTGCAAGATGTGGTGGATCGGTTGCCACAGTTGAGTGTTCAAGGGGCCTACCTGAAACAAATGATTCAGGACAAACTCATCGAGCACAAGCAATACATCTGCAAGCACGGAGAAGACATGCCGGAGATTCACAACTGGAAATGGAAAGCGAAATGAGCGCCGAGTTCCTGAAGGTTTACCTCGCCCGGCATGGCGAGACCGAATGGAGCTTCACCGGCCAGCATACCGGCGCTACGGACCTGCCACTCACCGCCCAAGGCGAACGCAATGCCCGACAACTTGGCGAGCGCTTGAGAGGACTTCGGTTCGTCGCCGTGTTCACCAGTCCATTGCAGCGCGCGCGGCGCACGTGCGAACTGGCCGGGTTCGGCGACCGCGCCACGGTCGATGCGGACATGGTCGAATGGAATTACGGCGACTACGAAGGGCTTACAACAGCGGCCATTCGCACGAGGCGAGCGGACTGGACTCTCTTTCGCGACGGCTGCCCGAACGGCGAGACGGCGGCGCAAGTCGGCACGCGGGCGGATCGCGTCGTTGCGCGACTACGGGGCGTCAACGGCGACGCCCTCGTGTTTAGTCACCGCCATTTCCTGAGCGTGCTGGCGGCGCGCTGGGTAGGATTGCCAGCAGAGCGAGGCGCGATGTTGTTACTGAGCGAAGCGTCAGTTAGCATTCTGGGATACAATCACTCGGCGGATGAACCGGTCATTCAACAGTGGAATGCATGAATGCAGCCACTGGACAGATTTCCTGTTTCTCGATGGAAATCGCATCGACCCGGCAATGCCGAGGCATAGTAGCGGGCTGGCTGTGCGACACAATCGAGGGAGTGGTCATCTTGGTCTTCTATCGCGACCGAGACCGGTTCGTCGAGATCATGCGACTCGCCATCGCGCCGACTGGCTCGTTCTTCAGTGCATAGCGCATGGTATTGCAGTACGGTTGAAGGCGTACTTCGCGTAAAACATCGAGATCCAAGCCATGAAAACTCGCGATCCTGTCTGCGGCATGGAGGTTAACCGCAACGAAGCAGCCGGCAGGTTGGAGCATGCCGGGCAAACGCACTTCTTTTGCAGCAGCCATTGCATGGAGAAGTTCCGCGCCGACCCGGGGAGATTTGTCGAACGGCGGACCCACCTCGGGAAGCCCGAAATGAAGAGTTTTCAATCGTCGGGCAGCGAACACGCTCGACGCGCCGACGTTCAACGCTTTACGGACATGTACACCTGCCCGATGCACCCCGAAGTGCGGCAGCACGGGCCGGGCGCGTGTCCGAACTGCGGCATGGAATTGGAGCCAGTCGCCCCGCCTGCCGACGAGGAGGCCAGTCCCGAATTGCGCGGCATGACTCGGCGGTTCTATGTGAGTCTCGCCCTGACATTGCCGGTGTTCGTGATTGGGATGTTGCACCTCCACGGCTTGAACTGGCTGCAACTGGCGCTGGCGTCACCAGTGGTGCTGTGGGGCGGCTGTCCGTTTTTCCAACGCGGTTGGGTGTCCATCATCAACCGCAGCCCGAATATGTTCACGCTCATCGCCATCGGCACTGGCGTGGCGTGGGCGTACAGCGTCTCCGCCACCTTCTTCGGCGGCTACGCGTACTTCGAGTCGGCGGCGGTCATCATCACTCTCGTGTTGCTCGGTCAAGTGCTGGAATTACGAGCGCGCAGCCGGACGTCCAGTGCGATCAAGGCATTACTCAAGCTCGCTCCGAAAACTGCGCGCGTTGTCCACAAGGATGGAACCGAGGAAGATGTGCCGCTCGATGCGGTCAAGCGCGGCGAAAAACTCCGCGTCCGCCCCGGCGAGAAAGTGCCCGTGGACGGTGTGGTGTTGGAAGGCGCAAGCCCGGTGGCCGAATCCATGGTCACAGGCGAGCCGATGCCGGTCGAGAAACAGAAGGGCGACAAAGTCATCGGCGGCACGCTCAACACCACCGGCAGCTTCGTCATGCAAGCCGATCGGGTCGGCAGCGAGACGCTGCTGGCGCAAATCGTCAACATGGTCAGCGAGGCTCAGCGCAGCCGCGCGCCGATCCAGCGACTGGCGGATGTCGTTGCCTCATGGTTTGTGCCGGCCGTCGTCGGTGTGGCGGTGATTGCCGCGGTGGTGTGGGGCGTTTGGGGGCCGGAACCGCGCTTGGCGCACGCATTGTCGATCGCGGTGGCGGTGATCATCATCGCCTGCCCGTGCGCGCTCGGCTTGGCAACACCCATCTCCATTATGGTCGGCACTGGTCGCGGCGCGACCGAGGGCGTGTTGATTAAGAACGCCGAGGCGCTGGAAGTGATGGAGAAGGTGGACACGCTGATCGTGGACAAGACCGGCACCCTCACCGAGGGCAGACCCCGTCTCGTCGCCGTGACGCCCGCTGACGGAAACGGCGAGAACGCATTGCTCCGTCTGGCTGCCAGTTTGGAGCGCGGCAGCGAACATCCGTTGGCGCGGGCGATTGTCGAAGGCGCGAAGCAACGCGGCCTCAAACTCACCGAGGCGCTGGATTTCCAATCGCATACCGGCGGCGTCACCGGCAAGGTGGACGGCAAAGCCGTTGCGCTCGGCAATCGCAAGCTGCTGGAGCAATTACATATTGGTCCCGGAGGCCTGGCCAATGTGGCGGAGGAAATGCGCGGTGAAGGCCAGACAGTCATGTTCGTGGCGGCGGACGGCAAGATCGCAGGCCTGCTGGGCGTGACCGATCCGATCAAGAAGACCACGGAAGAAGCGATCCGGTTGCTCCGCGATGACGGGATTGAGATCATCATGGTCACCGGCGACAATCGCACCACCGCCCAAACCGTGGCTCGCAAGCTCGGTATCGACAAGATCGAAGCCGGCGTATTACCGGAGAGGAAAACCGAGGTCGCCAAACGCCTGCGCGCCGAAGGCCGCATCGTCGCGATGGCGGGCGACGGCATCAATGACGCGCCCGCGCTGGCGCAAGCGCATGTGGGCATCGCGATGGGCACCGGCACGGACGTGGCGATGGAAAGCGCCGGCATCACACTGGTCAAAGGCGACCTGCGTGGCATCGCCAAAGCCCGCCGGCTCAGCCGCGCCGTGATGCGCAACATCCGCCAGAACCTGTTTTTTGCATTTATCTATAACGCTCTTGGTGTACCCATCGCCGCCGGCGCGCTCTATCCATTCATCGGCCTGTTGCTCAACCCCATGATCGCCGCTGCTGCGATGAGCTTCAGTTCCGTGTCAGTGGTCACCAACGCTCTGCGTTTGCGCAAGCTGGCGCTTTGAACCCAAGGAAACCGCCGTTGTATTTGCAATGGCCCGAGACAATTTCGCAATCGAACACACGGTCGATATAACAAGAACTGGAACATCGCCATCATGGAAAGGATCACAGGGAAGTCTGAGGTGAGAGAAGATCCAAACTGCATCCGGACGCGCTCATGCAAATCCAAGAAAGGCTCAGCGTCGGGAATGCCTACACTTTTGTTTGTCCGCTGCATTCGTCAGACAGACGATGGACGCGGTCATAGTAAGCCGTAACGATGTGAGCACGACTCAACAACCACACCAAGTGCGCTGATCCCTCCTTGCGGACGTTGTTAGCCTGGGTTTACTCGTCTTTGCTGGAGTGAACAAAACCCACAATAGCCACCGGAGTTTCATGCATGTTGAACGTTTGCTGGCGTTTGCTTGAAGCCACTCAAATTCGGCCACGACATTGCAACAGAACATTGCAACACGGAACGGCGATCCAAGTCGTTCACGTGGCGCCGGGAAACGTGGAGTTGTAGGCGGACTCGATCTTGACCCTGCGGTCGGCCAGCATCGGATCCCCGGGTTTTGATCAAACGCCTGCGTTCATCGTGCGCCCCAGTTTCGCCAGCAATCGCCTCTCACAACCTCACCCAAGCTCGATTGCTGTCCTTGCCTTTCCGATTTCCCTTCTGTAATCTGCTAAAGGGATTCTGATGCCATCCGCGCTCCACTGCGTTGACTTGAGCACCGTCCGGACACGAAAGGGTCTGGACTGGTACCGATTCGCGGGCGTCCGTGACGCAGCTCGGAACAGAGGATGTGGAACGGAAGTTGACAAACCGAAGCAGCGGGTTGTACGGAGTTACGATTTTGAACATGCATCAAGAACTAATCAAAGACAGAGAGGAAAATATGAAAAGAACAGTATCACCACCTCGGAAGGCAAACATTGCCGTCGTCGTCGCCTGCATCACCATCGGATGGATGCTCTGGAGCGCGGGCAACGCCTTGAGCGATCCACCGGCCAATTTGTCGCCCGGATTGCAGGAAGTCGTTAAACTCGCCCAAGCTCACATGGGTGACGATGTCATCCTGGCGTACATCAAGAACTCTGGCGCATCGTATGCGTTGACTGCCGACGACATTCTTTACCTAAAGGCTCAAGGAGTCTCGCAAACTGTCATCGCCACGTTGCTCCAAGCAAAACCTGCCGGTACACCGGTGCCCGCTGGCAGTACTCCTCCCCCGCCGCCTCCTGAAACCAGCAGCACGGGGACGGCGCCTGCTCTTGCGCCTTCTGCGGTGCCTCCCGAGGCCGGAAGTGAGCCGCCAACTACTGCCCAAGCTTCTGCGCCGGCTGCGGAACCGGTGGTGAATTTCGATTATTTTCAGCAACAACTTTCACCCTATGGCAACTGGGTCTATGTGCCCGGATATGGACAATGCTGGCGACCGTATGGACTTGCTCCCGGCTGGCGTCCGTATTATGACAGTGGGCACTGGGTGTATACCGACGCCGGTTTATACTGGCAGTCGGATTATCCTTGGGGAGCCGTTCCGTTTCATTATGGCCGCTGGGCGTATGTGGCGGGATACGGTTGGATCTGGGTGCCCGCTTACGACTATGCGCCCGCCTGGGTTCTCTGGCGTAATACCGACGGCTATTTGGGCTGGGCGCCGTTGCCTTACGGCGCTGTCTGGGTCTCGGGCGGCTGGTGGGAATACCGCGGCGCCCGGGTGGCAGCCGATTTCGATTTCGGCTTGGGGGTGTCCTTCTTCGTGTTCGTCGATTCCCACCATCTGTGGGAGCATGATTATCATCCATTTGTCCTGCATCGAGAGGAATTGCATCGCATCTATCGGGCAAGCGTCATCAACCGCTTTGGCCGGGACGAACACGGCGGATTCGTCCAGCAAGGTTTGGACCGTGAACGCTTGGGGCGTTTAACGGGTCGAACAGTCGAGGCGGTTCGCCATGAAGAGTTACAAAGACGCGATCATGAAGTGCTGCGAGCTGATCGCGATCGAGTCGTACGCCACGAATCTGAACCACGCCGGGAACCCCGCCAAGGAGAACCACGGCAAGGTGGCTCCGAGAACAGAGAGCGCTCCGAGCCTGAGAGAGGCGGGCGTCCCGACAAGGACTAAAAGAGGAATCCGGATCAATCCAAGGGTAATACCAACCAGCGTTTTGCCCAGTTGAGGGGATCCTCCGGATCCTAGCCTTGGTGGTGAATGCAAACTTCAGGAGAAAAACCATGAAAGAGAGAGTTTCCAAACACGCCGTTGTCTGCGGGTTCGCAGCAGCGATGCTGATTATCGCCGGTTGCACAACACCTGAAGGACAACCTGACCGGACTGCCACGGGAGCGCTCACCGGCGGAGCAATCGGCGCTGGCACGGGCGCGATCATTGGCAGCGCTTCGGGGCATGCGGGTGCCGGGGCCCTGATCGGCGGCGCGATTGGGGCTCTGACGGGCGGGATCATCGGCAATGCCATGGATCAACAACAGCGCGAAATCCTCGCGCAACAATACCCCGAAACCTTGCGGCGAGTGGATCATGGCCAGCCGCTGGGTCTGGCAGACATCAAAGCGCTCGCGAGATCGGGCGTGAGCGATGACATTATCATCAGCCAGATTCGCAACTCTCGCACCATGTACCGGCTGAGCACGGCGGAGATTATCGATCTCAAGGACTCAGGCGTCAGCTCTCGAGTGATCGATTTTATGATCAACACGCCAGAAGGCTGGAATCAGCCGCCACCATCGCCTCAACCGCCCCCTCCGCCTCCTTCCCCTTCTTCTGCTCCTGCTCCATCGTCATCCGTGCCACCAGAACCGTAACGCTCATAGGCAGGAAGATGTAGTCCAAGCCGACACTTTTAGGCCGTGTTTACTCCTCTTTGCTGGAGTGAACAAAACGAATAACCATCGGGCTTTCCTGCATGTTGAACGTTTGCTGGCGTTTGCTTGAAGCCACTCAAATTCGGCCACGACATTGCAACACGGCACGGCGAGTTGCGGCGGCTACGGTGCAGCACGTCCCGATCAGCGTTGTAAGTCCGAGACGCTCGACCTTTCGGCGCAACTCTTCGAGCTCGCCCTTGGCGAGTCCCCTGTCGATGGTCTTCAGACTGCGCTTGACTTGCCTGCCGTCGCGTTGAAAAATGGCGTAGTAAGCCTCAGTGAGGCTTGAACGATAAAGGCGGTCACCAACGTGGATCAGTTGCTGATGTTCTCTGGCTATTGCCACCATTTACAGGTGTTGCGCCCATAGCTCAATTGGCTAGAGCAGCTGACTCTTAATCAGCGGGTTGTAGGTTCAAGTCCTACTGGGCGCACCATTCACCAGCCCTTGCCTTGCAAGGGCTTGTGCAATCACGCGGCGACACACGCGCAACACACCAAGGGGCGAAATATACCCGAACATATACCCGGACACCGTTTCGGCGGGCGGTGTCCGGCGGGGTTAAGGGGCGAACCGTGAGCGAACAAACCGACCAGCCACAGGACACTCAGCCAATCGCGCCAGAAGGCACGCAGAAGGCCGTCCCTGCCGTTGTACCCGTGCCGACCCGTGACGTTACCCCAGCCACACCGCGACCCAAGCGCGTCCGCTTGACGCACCGGCAGCGGGTATTCATTGCCGAGTATGTCCGCACGTGGAACGGCGCGAAAGCTGCGCGGCTGGCGGGCTATACGCCCCGTTCTGCCGAAGTGATGAGTTGCAAGATGTTGAAAGCCCCGAAGATTATCGGGGAGATCGACGCGCGCTTGAAGCGGCTGCACGTCACGCCTGAGCAGGTGCTCAGCCGTTTAGGAGAAATGGCATCCGTCAACATCGCGGATTTTGTGCAGGCCGATGGAACGGCGAACTGGAAGACGGTCGAAGAACGCGGGTACTTGGTCAAATCTTTCGAGAGCACCAAGCACGGCCACAAGCTCGAATTGCACGACGCCCTGCGCGCGCTGGAACTGATCGGGAAGGCGCACAAGCTCTTTGGCAACGATTCTGCCCAAGCTAACGTTGCCGTGCAGTTTATCGTGAGCGGTGTCAGCGCCGACAAGATTTGAACCGCCCCGGTGTTCTTTTTTCGGGCTTGGCCGAGCGGGAGGAAGCATAGAGTCAGAGCCGGGGAAAACCAATTTTTGAAAATGCTCCTATGGTAAAAGTTTCTTGCCCGCCGGGGCACAGGCGCGCTAGTCTGACGGGCATGTGAGCGCATGGACATCACGTTCAACTGCGGCTGGTGCGGCCAGAGCATCACCATTGACGAGGCTGGTGCAGGTTCAGTTGTTGACTGCCCAAACCCAAAGTGCCGCCAGCCTCTTACCGTGCCTCGTCAAAAGGCGCAGCGAGTCGAACCCCCTATGCCAGCCCCCTCGAAGCCAAGCGTTTCCTCTCCCGGACAGCATAATCCAAACAACCGTCCCGTCTCACACCGGTTGCGAGACCTTGTGGCTCTGGTGCTGGTTACCGTTGTTACCGCGACACTCATTTTCGCAGCACGAAGGCTATTCATTTCGCCGACGGTGGAGGGCGAGGCATTCTTGGTTGCGGAGTCGCTGGACGTAAAGAAGCTCGGCGACCTCAAAGTGTACCTCCTCCACGACCCGTATCCTGCGATAGCCGAAGTGAAGAAGGGAATGGTCGAGCACTACGAACTGGTACGTAAAAACGCTTTCGGCTCCAACCCAGTGGCCCAGCAAATGCAAGGCGAGATAAACAACCTCAAGGAACAACTGACGAACTTGGACGCCCAGAAGCGGAGAGAGGTTGAGAAAACGAGTCAGAACATTGAGGAGACACTTCGCCAATTAAGCGCAGAGGCTGAAACCCTAAGATCGGAAAAGACCAATGTGGAGAACCAAATCAAAGTTCTCACGCAGCAACTAGAACCGGCACGGAAAGAGTTGGTATCAAGCCAGGGGTCTCGGTCCGCTATCCAGTCTTATTACACCGGACTTCTACAGCGTTGGGAAGCTGAACGCGCAGCTTCGGAGCGAGCGTTGCAGGACTGTCACAGCCGGGCTCTGGCCGCAGCGGCAAAGTTGATAAATGATGACATACTGATTTGGAACCTAGGCATCGAGCTTGTCCCCCAAGATGGCAAGTTTGATCAGAATGATCGCTCTGCAATCTCTGCAAGCTATTATCCGGGAGAGATTTTTGAGATTAAGCAGGAGGCGGGTTCCCTTAAGGAAGGCGAACTTGGTTTTGTGATCAGCGATGAAGACCTCGGCTATGGCTCCCACGTCACGACCTATGGAATTTTCACGCGGTTTCCGGGCAAGATTACCAGCGCGGAGATAAGAGACAGGTTCGTAAATACATTCAAGTCGTTTATCGCTCAGCGTGACGCGCTGGAGCCAAGAAAGGATGCGGCAGTTGGGCAGATCGGATCGTTGGAGGAAGCACAGAAGAAATCGTTGCAGAAGTTCGATTATCAGTATGGCGCAAGGATGCAATCGTTGGAGAATTACGTGCAGGCGGCCCGTTCCCAGCTTGATTTACTCCAGCGCAAACTGGAGTCTTTCACCAAAGACATAGCAGCGAAGGAATCCTTCCTCAACAAGCCACGCTCAGAACAGTTGACCAGCCTGCGCTCGGACGTTGAACGGGTGTTTGCCGAACGTGCGACTCCCATCCAGAAGCAGCTTGCATCGGCACAGACCGATCTTGAGCAGTTAATCGCACAGGTCATGTCCGAGGAGTGGCTGCGAACAATGGACAGCGTCAAAGGCAAGGTAGCAGACGTGATCGCAGCCAAGATTGCAGCCACCGCAAGGACGGATAGCGATGGACGCTTTGTTATCCGGCCTCCCGGTGGAGGTGTCTTTATTGTTTACGCAGAGCCGGAGGCTCCGTTTGGACGCGTCTTCTGGTTTGAGAGGATAAAAGTGTTTGCGCGGGGCAAGACTGCGCTCACACTCAGCAACTCAAACGCGCAGAAGGCACCAAGTCTCGCAGACTTGTTGTTCCAAGATTTTGCCGAACCAAAGCAAAGGGATCGACGCTGAAATGTCGTGAAATGGGGTCTAATCATTCACCATTTGTGTGATACTTCGTACTACTAGGAGCGGCAGCGGGCGACGGCCTGCTTGGGGCTGGGCGTGCCTATTCACGCCCGGCCCACCGCTTCGCTGGAATAGGACGGCGAAACGTGAAACGACAACAGAAACCGACCGAAGTCCAAGCCGAAATAATCCGACGCGCTGGGCTTGACCCTGAAACTGTAACCGTCACCAGCAAGAGCGCGGCGTTGCCGCTGGCGATCACGTACCACGGAGACCGCAACCGGGCACTCTACTGGATTTACCGCGAAGCCAGCGCGTTGCGGTTGACCGACACAAAGCCCACCTTTGTCAAACCCCGCCCTGACCAAGAAGAAATTGACGACGAAGCGAACGCACCCGAAGAGCCGCTGAAAACGGAGAAGAAGCACGGGAAGTGGCGGCAAACAGGAAAGCGGGCAGTGTCAGAGACCGACGGGCGACCCACCTACAACCCCGACAAGCTAGAAGACGACTTGCGGCGGCAGGGATTCAGCGACAAACAAGCGCGGGCGATGGTGGCACAAGTTTGCGACGGTTACACGATACGCGAAGCGGCAAAGAAGGTTGGGTTGAGTCATGGCGCTGTGGGCGCTACGAGGATTCAGCGCACTGTAAAACGATTGCGGAGCGGCAAGGCGTTGCCCAGCGAGTCGGAAGGCACGCCGTCGCCCCTCAGAGACAAGCCCGGCAGCAAAGCGATTCGGTTGTGTGACGTTAGGCGGCGTGCAAATGAACTTTTCAAGGCAGCCGGTGGTTTAGACAAACCGGGCCCGTCGGACTGGTGGCCGTCGAGTAGTCTTTGCCCCACCCCTTCGCCGGAAACTGCCAGAGAAATCGTTTCGCAAATCCGATTGTACCCCGGTGCATTGCTGAGCGATGACGGGCTGTTTCTTCTGACGACGCTGGTTCGACTTCTGGAGGCGGCAAACTGGGGTGTTGACGTAGCAGGCTGGTGCGGCAATGCAGGCGAAAAACAGCGGGATACAGTCGCCACGCACGATCTACCGTACTGGCCGTATGTGTACGCTTCCGAGAGAAAGCGAGTCGCCAAAGCAGCGCGGAAAATCCTCGAACGGCTGACGAAGCGCGGGCGGGGTGACAGTCTTGAATATCCGCCCGTGATTCTAACCGAACTGCTGGACGGCATCTTGGAGCGCGTGGCGGAATTGCAGGAACAGTGGAAGCCGTTTTCCGCAGGGCGCAAAGAGAGCGCCCTTGCGCCCTTCCGTGAAAACCACGCCGAAGAACTGCACGACTTCAACGACCTGGAGTTGCGAAGCCTTCTGGACGGCGACTTGCTACCAGCCGCTTGCCGTGTTGCCGAGAAAGAAACCGGAGTGAGCGCGGAAACCTTCACGCGTTACCATCGTGCGACGCTTATCCGTCTGCGCGAACACCCTTACGCGGACGGGCGGCTGGCTTTCGCCCGGCTTCTGCAAGAGAGCGGTAACAAGACGTAACCCATCTTGTCCGCTTTCCCGCCGTAAATCCCCCCATTCACGTCTGTCGGTGGACAGCCCGCCCGTTCTTGGACGGAAGGAATGCCAAGACCAACGGGCAGACAAAAAAACAACGAAGTGGGCGTGGCGGAGGGCTGCGGGGGGTTTTCCAACCAACCTGCATTCGGTGCAAATCCGAACACGTCCACTCCGCCACCGGCAAAACCATATCACCATGCCGATGGAAAAGCCAGACCCAACTTAAGGCAACCGACTGAGAGACAGACATGACAACAGACGGCGAAAGATTACTGATAGCGCGGCGACGGCGCGGGCTTCCGGCTTGGAAGCTGGCGGCGGCTGCCGAGATTGACCCTACCACCTACTCGCGGATTGAGCGCGGCGAGCGCGAAGCGACATTCGATCAAAAACTGGCGCTAGCGCGGGCTTTGGGTGTTGAGCCTGAAACAATCTTTTCACGGGTGACGGCATGAACGCAGAACAGATCACGGCAACGGCGGCGAGAGTCCATGCGGCGCAGAATCCAGACCCGCAACCGGAGCGGCTTTTCACACTCGCGGAGATTCAAGCGGCAGGTGGTTTTTCGCGTTCTACGCTCTACCGCCTGCGGCACGGGGGCGGCTTGCGTTGCGTGACAATCGGCGGCGTGACCCGCGTGCGGGAATCTGATTGGCGGGCGTTTTTGGAAAAGCACGCGACGGCGACTACAGAAGGCGGCGACAATGTTTGACCCCACAAGATTGCCGAAACGCACGCAAGATTTTCACGCGGGCAACGCGACCGAAGGCACGCGCAACCGCGAAGCGTTTAAGGCGGCTTGCCAGTGTCGAGACGCCGGCGCAACCAAAGACGAAGCCCTTGCCTATGTCGAGACCGGCGCGACCCGTTGCGGCTTGCCCTTGCGCGAAGTCCGCGAAGCCGTGCGGAGTGCCTACAAGCGCAGCGCCCGCAAGCCGATCACAAAGGGCAATGGCAATAGGAACGCCCCGCTTTCGCGCTCAGCAAGCCCCGCAGTGGGCGACAAGCTGGCGGTGAGTGCAACGACACCGGCGGACAGGGAAACGCCCGGCAAGCGGCGTGTCGTTGCGCGGTACGACTACACCGACGAAACGGGCGCGTTGCTGTTTCAAGTGGAACGCACCGACCCGAAGGGCTTTCGCCAGCGACGACCGGACGGCAAAGGCGGCTGGCTCTACAATCTGGACGGCGTGCGGCGCGTTCTCTACCGGCTGCCCGAAGTGGTGAAGGCTGCCGAGGTGTGGATTGTCGAGGGCGAGAAAGACGCCGACACGCTGAAGGCTTTGGGATTCACTGCAACGACCGCCCCGCTAGGCGCGGGCAAGTGGCGAACCGACTACAACGCCCACTTAACAGGCAAACGGGTTTTGATTGCGCCCGACACCGACAAGCCCGGCCAGGAACACGGCGAAGCGGTTGCGCGGGCGTTGCACGGCGTTGCAGCAAGCGTGCGCGTGTTGCAGTTGCCCGAAGGCGTCAAAGATGTTTCCGACTACGTTGCGGCCTTCGCTGATCCCGGCGATGCTGCCGAGCGGCTTTCCGTCATGGCCGATAGCGCGCCAGAGTGGACGCCAAAGCCCGAAGGCGACGCGAAGCACAGCGGCTTGCAGATCGTCAACGCTTTCGACTTGCTGCAACGCGAGTTTCCCGACGCCGACGACATCGTTTCCGGCATAGTGCCCGCGAAATCGAAGGCGATAATCAGCGGCCCGGCAAAGCTGGGCAAGTCCAGATTCTTGACGGGCTTGCTGCTGGGCATTGCCACTGGCCGGGACATCATGGGTTTCAAAATTCCGAAAGCCCGCCGCGTGTTGTGTCTCCAAAGCGAAGTCTGCGAGCGAAGCCTGCAGAAGCGGCTGAAAAAGATTCTGGCCGCGTTTCCTTGCGACGAAAATTTTGTCCGTGAAAACCTGCTTTTCTGCAATGCACCGTTGAAGCTCACCCGCCCCGATCACGCTGCGGCGATTGCTGAAGCCGTGCGCCAGTGTGGGGCTGAAGTGTTGGCCGTTGACCCCTTGTACCGCTACCACGGCGGCGACGAAAACTCCGTCCGCGACCTAGGGCTTGTGTTTGACCCGCTTGACAATCTCATCGTCGAGTCTGGCGTTATGGTCATTCTCAACCACCATCACGGCAAAACCAGAAGCGAAGGCGTCGCCACAACCGCACACTTAAACCGGGGAAGCTCCACGATTGCCGATTGGCCGGATTCGTTGCTCACGTTGCAATGGCAAGACCGCGACGCCGAGATCGTGCGGCTGGACTTCACCCTACGCAACGACGCCGAGCCGCCAGCAATGGCGTTTGAACGCAACCCCGACACTTTGCTTTTCGAGCCGCTGCCCGACTACGTTTTCGACGGGCGACAAAGGGCGGTGAAAATCACGCCGCAAGGCGTGGCCGCAACCATCGGGGCAGGCCGTCAAGTGGCGTATGGTCGGCTTGTCGAGGCGTTGATTGAGAAGTTTGACGCCAGCGAGCGCACCGCGAAAAACGCGATCCGCCGCGCTGCCGAAGCCGGCACAATCCACAAAGACGACGAGACCGGGCTATATGAGAAAGTCTGAAACTTCCCGCATAGTGCAAGGTGCAACCCCTAAAGGGTTGTTGCACCGTTGCACCTTTAGTGCGGCGGTGCAGTTGCACCGATTCTGCACTTGCACCAGAAACGAAAAGGGCGAACGCGGGAAACCAAAAATTCCGGCCCGTGGTTGGGCTTTTCGATCACAGGAGATTATGCTTGGCGAGGTATTCTCTAGCTTTTGGCGTCGCTTGGATGCCACCCGGCAAATTATCATCAAACGCCAGTTCAACAAAGCCACGCCGTTCCCACTCCTCAAAGTAGTACCGGCACTTTGCCGGCGAAAGCCCGGCACCGAAAGAGGCCAGAATTTGATTTTTCGTGATCGGTATCGAAAAGTTGGCCAGCTTCAGCAGCGCCTTCTCCGCAACCTCATCAAGTCGTCTATCCTCAGGCTGCGCGGGCCATGGTTGCGGCTTCGGCGTGGGGTTCTCAGGCGATGGCAACTCTGCCATGATCTTCTGCAAATCGCCCTTGGAAAAATCAGCATTCCAGTGACACCGTTTACACGAATAGGGAAGATGGCCAAAGGCGAAAGCTGAATTACGGCAATGAGGACAATACACCGCCAGATGATAACCCCCTTCGGGTTTACGCTTAAAGAGCGCGCCCCGATGCTCTACAAACTCATCGCCACGGGACTGGGCCTGAAGCTGTCCCTGATACTGGCCAAGCTGCTCTTTCAGACTGGCGTTTTCTGCCTCAAGCTTTTCTACCTGCTTTTCGAGAGCCTGCGCTTGGTCTCGGATAAAGGCGAGGTGCTTGTCCAAGACGGCGGAACTGCCCCGCTCCTGAATATACCGGTCAACAAGATCAAAGAGACCCATATTTCGCCTGGCAGAGCAATAGCCCAACCCCCAAGCGGCGACAAGCCCAAAGGTGCAGCAGTGCAATTGCACCAAGTTTGCACCGTTGCACCAAGCAGGGGGCAAGGCCACTGCACTGCAAAACCGCCGCCCGAAAATTTCTTCAAGTAACGCAAAAAAGAGCTTGCAAAGCGTGTGTAACGTGTTACGTTATCAGCGAAGGGAGAAACACGAATGACGAAGCCAACGAAAAGCAAAGCAGGCCCGGTGGTGCGGTTTTCCGTTTCGCTTGTGCCCGAAGTGGCGGCGAAGTTGGAAACGTACTGCCAGAAACGCGGTTGCCCGAAAAGCTGGGCAATCGAAAAACTGATAACCCGTTACTTGGGGAAACTGCCATGAACGCAACCGGCTTTGATCGAATTGCCCCCGGCTTGTATCGGCGCGGCGGGCTGATTTACGCCCGCGTGCGCGACAAGGGCAAGCGAACCTGGCGCGGCACCGGCACCAACGACTTGACGACCGCCCGCAAGCTGCTGAAGAAGTGGCGCGAAGAACAAGTGTTGCAGGCACACGGCATCGAGACGGCAGAGGCCGCACTAAACCGCAACCGCTTGACCGTGGGCAAGGTGTTGGACGCCTACATTGCGGCGGGTTGCCCGACGAAGAAAATGCGCCCGAAGGCTGCGATCACGGTGCAAAACGAGTTGAAGGCGTTGCACCCTGTGCGCCGTTACTTTGGCGAGCGGGCGGCGGTAACGTTGAAGCTGTCCGATTGCGACAAGTACCGAGACTGGCGCGGCGGCGGGGGTTACGTTGTCACCTTGACCCGCAAAGGCGGCGAGCAAGTCAAACGGCACACAAGGGGCGGCGACCGTGGCGTTGACCTAGAGTTGACTTACCTGAGCAACGCTTTCAATCTTGCCGTGCGCCGTAGCGAGTTAAAGGCGAATCCGCTGACAGGCCGGACGGATTACACGGTTGCGGAGGACGTTCGCCACTGCCGCGAGGTTGCCCCGACGCCCGAAGGCTTGGCGAAGATCACCGGCTGGCTGCGCGATAGACGGGAGACGGCGGTTGCTGACCTTGTGGCGTTTCTGGCCTACAGCGGCTTGCGGATAGGCGAGGCGTTGCCGTTGACGTGGGCGACGGTGAATTTAGGGGAAGGGCTGGTAAACGTGAAGCGTGAAAAGCGCGGCGTGAATCCGTGGGTTGCGATCACGCCGGAACTGGAAACCTTGCTGCGGCAGATGGAGACGCGGGCGACAAGTGAGCTTCTTTTCCCGTCGCCGTTTGACCCCAGCAAGCCCCGCGATGTTTCTGCCGTGCGTCACCGGCTGGCGGCAGTGTGCCGCGAGTTGAAGCTGCCGCACGTCACCCCGCACGGGCTGCGAAGCTACTTTGTCACGCAAGCGCGGCAGAGCGGGCTTACCGACGCGGAAATTGCGATGCTGATAGGCGACAAGACCGGGCCGGCAATCATTGCGACCACTTACGGCGACTTGCGCGACGATCACCTGCTGGCGCAAGCGCGGCGTGTGCGCCACACGTTTGCGCCAAGCGGCGAGGCCATTTCCGGTATACCCGAAAATATACCCGCGTGCCCCCAAGATTCACCAAGAACCCACACAAGCCCGATGGTGTCGAAAGCGGCGTAAGATGCACACTATCAGGCACATGACAACCCGACACGGCACGCCAAGGCACGCAGCTTGCAATCCTCTTAATCAGCGGGTTGTAGGTTCGAGTCCTACTGGGCGCACCAATGTTAGTCACACTGCAACAGGGTGTTACGCACGAAGCAAGCGTGACGCCCTGCTTTGCTTTCCGCAAGGCTAGCACGCCCCGTTTCAAGTCGGCGGCGGCGCGGGCGACGGCGTCCGTTTCGGGCATTGCGCCGGCTCCCGCCCACTGGTAACTCCCGACGTTGCTCAGAACCGACTATTTACCATGGCCAGATTTGCCTTTCCGTCGTCCGCCCGCTACGCTGCCGCCATGAGCGCGTTCCCCGTCAGCTCCGATAAGGAAGCCCAACTCACGCAACGCATGGCCGCGCTCGGCGTGCGCGAAACCGACATCGACGAGACGTTTGTCCGCTCGGGCGGTCACGGCGGCCAGAACGTCAACAAGACTGCCACCTGCGTGATGTTGTTCCACCGTCCGACCCGTCTTCAGGTCAAATGCCAGGCCACGCGCAAGCAGGGACTCAACCGCTTTCTTGCCCGCCGGCTTCTGCTCGACAAAATCGAAGCCCTCCAAAAAGGCTACGTGAATGCCGAGCGCGCCCGCATCGAGAAGATCCGCCGCCAGAAACGCCGTCGCAGCCGCCGCGCCAAACAACGGATGCTCGCCAACAAGTCACACCATGCAGCGAAGAAGGAATCCCGCCGTCCCGTTGCGCTGGACTAATCGTCAGCGGATGAAGATGCGCAGGTTCACCCGGGACGAATGACTGCTCCCATGGCGTGCGACTGGCCGGGCGCGATCGCGACGGCGTGCCCGCGGACGTTGCACGTTTCGATGCACAGCATGGCCGGCCATTCGTCGTCGCCGAAATCGGGCATCGCTTTCGCCTTGGCGATCCAAGGGTTCCACACCACGCTCGTCTCCGACCCGGTTTTCTCGACGACCAACCGCCGTAGCCAGCCGGGATCGTGAACGACGCAAGTCGAACGCGTGTCCATGTAAACCCGATCCGTCTCAGCCGTGATGCGAATGGGAGCGGTGCCTTCGGTTGCCGTGTGCGGCGTGCCGACACGGTCCGAGTAGGTCGTGCCCGCCAACCCTTCAATGCTGACCTGCCGCACGTCGCTGACCGCCAGATACGTGTGCAACGCCTCCTCAATGCGGATCGGCTGGCTGGACGTATTTCGCACGAGCAACTCCAGGCCGAGCGCCGCGCCGACTCTGACCCGGTAATTCATTTCGAAATCTCCGTCCCAATGCTCGCGCGTGGCCGCGTTGGACACAAACCGGAAGCCGATCTCGACCGCTCCATCGCTTGCCGTCTCCGCGCCCGTAAGTTCCCACTCCACCAGCCGCGCGAACCCGTGCGCCGGGCCTTGCCGCCCGTCCTGTCGTGGGCCAAACCACGGAAAACAAATCGGCACACCGCCGCGAATCGGTTTCCCCGGCTCGAACCAGCTTTTCCCGCTCATGAAAAGCATCGGCTTCTGCCCGTGCGGCTGAAAGCGCGTCACGTGCGCGCCGTGCAGATAGATCTCCGCCTGCGCCAGCGGCGTGTTGATCGCCACGCGCCGCAGTCCGCCTCGTCCCGCCTCAATCCGAACCGTGTCAGGTAGCTTCATGGTCGTATGCTATCCGGCGTCACAGCCTCTTCCAATGATTTTCCCCGTCCGATCAGCGCGGTTGACCGGCAGCGACGCGTCCTAGAGAGAGCCGCTGCGCCGATGAACTGGTTCATGATGCCATTGTGGTCTGATTGGGTTTGATTGGGTTTGATTCGGGCGAAATGTCATGGCCACTCCTGCCATCTATGTCGTTCACAGCACGGTGCTTCCGTAGCCGGGCAAATGGGTTCGTTTCGCAAAAACGGCTTTTTTGCACGAGTCACCATCAATGCGACATCTCCATGCTGATCGGTGGCGGCACGACTTCCCCCATGCGCCGCCGTTGCAGCCGTTCCAACTGGTTCATAGCCCGGTACAACTGCCGTTCCAAGGCCGTCTCGTACCGCAGGATTCTGTCCAGCACTTCGGACGACGGCAACACCGAGGCCGCTTCGCGCGCCGATTCTTCGGCCTCTTCACGGTCGGAGCATCGCTGCTGCTGCCAGTCGTACTGTTCCAACATGCGATCAATTGCCGTCAATATCTGGTCCCGCCGCTTGGCTTTCAGTGCGGCCTCATCCAACTCATCCGCGCCCGCGACGGGAACCGAGCGTAGCTCGGCGAGCCGTTTAGTCAGGGAATTCGCTTTACCGCCGTAGTGGGTCTCCTGCAAGGCCGCGTCCGTCAGCTCCCCGTCTTTTTCGACCGCAGCGCGGACATGCCGCAGCACCTGTTTCAGGTACCGAAATGGAAACGTTTCGTGTCCGCTAATGCGGTAATCCACGCCAGTCGAATCCTCGTTCGGCGCAGTCGTCAAGAATAACCCTTCGCCTTCAGTCGCTTCCTTTACACCAAATGAGCCGAGAGGACAATAACAACCGCGCGGCATCCCCAGTACGGTTCCGCAATCGCCGCAAAGACTTCTCTCGCCTAGCGCCGGACGAATTCACGTATTCAAAGGAGTTCTTCACATTACGCAAGTTGCGTTACGCAGATTGCGTTATACTGCAAGCGTCAAGACACGTGACAGGCGGCCAGACCCGTTTCATGTCGGGTTTGCCTGATTCGGTTCCGGATGGCGCAATTGGCTCACTTCTGGCGCGTTTCCTTTGACTGTGTACGGTCATGTCTCCTTTGTCCCCTTCGTGTCCCCTTTCAACCCACTGGATGTCGGGAGCACGAGTAGCGCGGAACTCATGCCCGCGCATTGTAGCGCGTCGGAGACCCTTCGACAATCCTCCGTTTCACTCGGGACTGGGCATCGTTTGGGACGGCTGGCTGGCAAACGGTTAACCTGCATATTGCAGAAAACCATTGTGGGGCTGGCAGCCCGAAGGGTTGCCAGCCGTTGTTCGACAACCTCTTCGGCGCGAAACACCTGCCCCGATTTTGCAATCGGGGCTGCGGGCTTCGCCTGACTGCCTGTCTGCGCAGGCAGGCGCCCTACAATTCCTCGCGCAGTTTGATTGCGCTTTGACCCGCTTGTGCAATATCCGGGTTACAGACGCGTACACTATGGACAGCTTGCGCAGGCAGGCCATTCACCAGCCGACCACCAGGATGCTACCAAATCGGTCTCGCACGCGCCTGCACAATCCGAAACGCGCGGACTCGAGACAGCGTACCTCGCCAGCCCGGCGTCAACGGCGCCGTCATCTCGATACTACCACCACGACAAGTCCTGTCACAGTAGCGGGCAGGTTTCCGGATTCGAATTTGCCGTCATTGTTTCGGGTTTCGGGTTTCGGGTTTCCTGCTTATAGTTGCGGCCCCCATGAGTTCACGACGGGGCATTCTGGTCGGACCGGTTCCTGACAGCCATTTGAAAATCTCGGGTTGTCGATTGGGTCGATATTTGATATTCTACCGGCGTGCAAGGAACGATTTCACACGATCGCAATGAGGAAACTCCCGAGGCGAAGGCTCGGTGGTACCAGTCGCTGTCGTTGAACGAACGCATGGAGATTCTGTGCTCCGTGACGGACCTTGCGCTCACCATCAACCCGCACCTTGCGGAGAACAAGCATGCTGAACCGATTAAAGGACGTGTTCGCGTCCTTCGAGCGGCATGATGTTCATTACGTCGTGATCGGCGGAATCGCCGCCATCCTCTACGGTGTGCCGCGCGCTACGTTCGACCTGGACATCCTGATCGAGCCTACTCCGCAGAACGCACAACGTTTGCTCCAGGCGTTGCTGGATGCTGGACTGGGAACGGCGGCGCTGACCAATCCTGGTGAACTCGTCGCTAATGAAATCACGGTGTTCACAGACCGGGTGCGGATTGATGTGCAAACCTCCACGCCGGGACTGCAATTTGCAGACGCATGGCACCGGCGCGAAACCATGACGTTCGAAGGCCAGAAGTTCTTCGTGGCCTGCAAAGACGATCTTGTTGCGTCAAAGAAAGCCTCTGGCCGCGTCGTTGATATGGAAGACGTTCGTTTGCTTGAGTTACCTGACACATCCCCCGATCAGGGTTGAATCCACAACCCGGGTGATCATTGGCAGGCAATTGATGTGTGCGACATTTCTAGATTCGAATTTGCCGTCATTGTTTCGAGTTTCGCGCTTATAGTTGCGGCCCGCATGAGCTCACGACAGGTCATTGTAGTCGGCGGCGGCGCAGCGGGGTTCTTTGCGGCCATCACCTGCGCCGAGGCGCTGCCGGACGCCGACGTAACAATCCTGGAGAAGGGACCGGCGTTTCTTGCCAAAGTCCGGATTTCCGGCGGCGGACGCTGCAACGTGACGCATGCCTGTTTCGATCCGCAGGACTTTGCCACACGATTTCCACGCGGGGAACGGGAGTTGATCGGACCGTTCCAACGATTCCAGGCGCGCGACACGGTCGCCTGGTTTGCGGCCCGGGGCGTGAAGCTCAATGCCGAGCGCGATGGACGGATGTTTCCGCTCAGCAACACGTCGCAGACGATCATTGATTGCCTCGTCGGAGCGGCCAAGGCGGCGGGCGTGAAACTGCGAGCCAGGTGCGGGGTGGATCGGGTGACCCGGATGGTAGGACGGGCCTCTCGCCCGTCTGATCCACACCAGGAACAGCAGGCAGGCGTGACGCCTGCCCTACCAGACGGCTTCGATCTGTCTCTGTCCAGCGGCGAGACGCTGTTCTGTGACCGGCTGTTGTTGGCGACCGGCGGGTGTCGCACGGCGGAGGCCGGCCAGTTGGCGGTCTCGCTCGGGCATACGTTGGAGCCGCCCGTGCCGTCGTTGTTCACGTTTCACACCGAAGCACCGTGGCTGCGCGAACTGGCCGGGGTGTCGGTGGAATCGGTGGAGGCATCGGTGCCGGGCACGGAGTTGCGGGAGCGTGGCGCGTTGCTGGTGACGCACTCGGGCCTGAGCGGCCCGGCGATCCTGCGTCTCTCCGCATGGGGAGCGCGGGCGTTGCATGAACGCGAGTACCGGTTTCCATTGCGCCTGCACTGGCTGCCGAAACTCGGTCAGGAGGAGATTGCGGCGGAACTGCAGTGGCGCCGCAGCCGGCAACCAGCCCGGCTCGTGGTGAACACGCCGCTCCAGCCGCTGCCGGCCCGGCTGTGGGAACAGTTGGCCATCGCTGCGGGTGTGCGGCGGGACACGCGTTGGGCTGCGCTCACGCGCCCGGCTCGGCACAATCTCCTTTACCAATTGATCCGCACTGAACTGCCGGTGACCGGGAAAAGCCCGAACAAAGAGGAGTTTGTCACCTGCGGCGGCGTGCGTTTGAGCGAGGTGAATTTTCGAACCATGCAAAGCCGGCTCTGCCCGGGCCTCTACTTCGCCGGCGAGTTGCTCGACATCGACGGCGTCACCGGCGGCTTCAATTTCCAGGCCGCCTGGACCACCGGCTGGATTGCCGGCGGAGCCATGGCCGCGTAGTATCCGGTCGATACGGGCGCATGACGACGGAAGATTCCACCGACAAAACGACCCGCCCGCTGCTGGAGTGGTTGCTGGAGAAATATCCGGACACGCCGAAGAAACGGGCCAAACAATGGATCACCGCGGGCCGGGTCAGCGTCAACGGCGTCGTCATCCGCCGACCCAATCAACCGATCTCCGATCCACCGGTCACCCTGGTGTTACTTGACCGGCGCGCCACGGCGCTGGATTGCGGGCCGGCCGGGTGGCAGATTCATCCGCGGGTCAACCTGCTCTATCTCGATGCCGCGCTCGCGGTCGTCAACAAAGGGCCGGGACTGCTCTCGGTGCCGGCGGAGCCCGATGATCTCTCCGCGCTCGGCATTTTGGCGGATTTTCTGGCAGGCAAACTCCGCGCTCGCGACCGGGGTATTGCCGGTCGATCGTTGCCGCCGGTGTATCGTCGGCTCGAACCGCTGCCGGTCCACCGGCTCGACCAGTACACCAGCGGCGTCTTTTGCATGGCGATGAATGCCGCCGCACGGGAGAAACTGATCGACCAGTTGAAGGCGCACACCATGCAACGCGAGTACGTGGCCTACGTCGAAGGCCGGCCGCCGCAACCGAAGGGCACGTGGAGGAACTGGCTGAAGCTTCGCGATGACGAACTCCGCCAGTTCGTGATTTCCGCTGCGGAAGCCAGGACCACCAAAGACGAAGTCATGGAGGCGATCACACACTACGACGTGATCGCGGAGTTCCCGCTGGCAAGAGGCGCCGGCGTCGCCACCAAGCTGCGGCTCCGGTTGGAGACGGGTCGCAAACATCAGATTCGCGCCCAGGCCGCCTACGCCGGCCTGCCGTTGGTGGGCGACCGGACGTATCACCCGAAGTATCACGGCGACGCGCCGACAGCCAGGCGGATCGATTTTCCGCGCCAGGCATTGCACGCCGAGGTCCTGAGCCTGGAACACCCGGACAAACCCGGCTCTCGGATGACGTGGACCGCCGCGCTGCCCAGAGACCTGCAGCAACTCGACGCCGCGTTGCGCGGCGGCGGGTTGGCGCGGGTCATTCGTAGTAGTGGTAGTTGATGTCCGGGAAGATGTTGTCGCGCCATTCGACGGAGGCGAGCCACGGCTCGTCGATGCGGCCGCTCTTGATCTGTTCGTACAGGCGCGTGAAGCGGAGAATGTGGTCCTTGGTGCGTTTGACGGCGTACGGCACCACCGTGCCGCTCTTCATGATGAACGCCCAGTCGCTGGATTGCGCGAGCAGCAGTTCGCGGGCGGCCTGCTTGAGCGCGCGTTGCGTGAGTTGGTCGCCGTGCTTGTAGTGGCGCGCCAGTTCGGTCATGCGCTCGGCAGCGATGTGGAGGTACGGGTAAATCCAGGCGTTGGAGCCTTCGAGCCAGACTTCCCAGTAGCCCTTGTTTCCCCAGCTTGACTGGCTGGGCTGGACGATCTGTTGCGTCGGAAACATCCGCAGATATTCGGTCGGCGTCGTCAGCTTGAACACCTGTTGGTCGAAACAAACTTTGCGCATGAAGAAATTCAGGAACTCGGGACCTTCAAACCACCAGTGGCCGTAAAGTTCGGCGTCGTACGGCGAGATGATCAGCGGCTCGCGTTTCATCACGCCGTAAAGGTGCTCGACCTGCTTTTCGCGCCAGAACATGAAGTTGCCGGCGTGGGTGGCGGCTTTCTCCATCGCCCAGGAACGAATGTACGGTTCCTTGTGCGGCGTCTTGCCGGTGATGCGATGATACTTGATCCCCGTAAAGCACCGGATGCCGTCGGGATGGATGTACGGCTTGATGTAGTCGTACTCAAGGTCGAATCCGATGTCCCGATAGAAATCCCGGTAGTCGAAGTCGCCCGGATAACCTTCCTCCGCGCTCCACACCTGCCTCGACGATTCAACGTCCCGCGCAAACGCCGCAACGCCCGCCTGCGTGAAGACCGGGGCAAACACGCCAAAGCGCGGGCGCGGATGCGCGTACATCAGGCCGTGCGTGTCCATGATGAACCAGCGAAACTCGGCCTCCTGCAAAATTTTCTCCACGCCGGGCGCGTACGCGCATTCGGGCAGCCAGATGCCCTTTGGATCGCGCCCGAAGCAGGCGCGGTAATGATCGCGCGCCACCATGATCTGCGCCCGGATGGATTCGGGATGTTCCTGCATCAGCGGCAGGAACCCGTGCGTCGCGGCGCACGCGATGAGCTCCAGCTTGCCCATCTCCTGAAACTTGCGGAACGCGCCGACCAGGTTCCGCCCGTATCCGTCGCAAAACGTCGCGCGCGCCTCCTGAAACCGATTGTGATAGAACCACGCCAGGTCGTGATAAGCGCCGTCCCATTTTGTGCGCTCGATTTCTTTCTCGGTCAGCTCGATGAGCTTCGAGATGTGGCGGATGTAACGCTCCTGCAACAGTGGATCGAGCAGCATCGAGCACAGCGGCGGCGTCAGCGACATCGTGAGGCGGAAGTCCACGTTGTCGCGCACGAGGCCCTCCATCACCTTGATCAGCGGGATGTACGTCTCGGTGACCGCCTCGTACAGCCAATCCTCTTCGAGGAAATCCTCGAACTCGGGATGGCGCACAAACGGCAGATGCGCGTGCAAAATGAGCGCTACGTAACCTTGCGGCACTGGTGTCCTCCTCAAAGATGAACTTCGCTGGCCGGCGGTCGCCGCCTGACGGGGATCACGCGACCGCAGGCGCCTTCAGGTCGGCGGGCTCTTTGACTTTGCCCACGGCTCCTTCTGTCTTGCTCCTGCGTTCGAATGACAGTTCGACGGCGCGCGAATCGTCGCCGGCCGCCGACACGGCCACCACGGGCAGACGGTACTGCCCGTCGGGGAACGTGTAGTGAAATGAAAACGTCCCGTCGCTGCGCAGGTCGATCGGCTTGTCGTCAATCGTAACCTTCGCGCCCGGTTCGGTCGCGCCGTAGATGATCAGCTCGGCGTTCACGGCGAACCAGAACCCTTTCTGCGGCGCGCCGGACCAGCTCGCGCCCGCCGGGCTGAACGCGCTGAACATCCCCGAACTGAGTTCCTCCTGCAACCGCCGCCGCAGCCACTCGGTGATCTCAAAGGAACCCATCCGGATGCGGCGCAAAACGTCGCCGCCGAGCATGCGTTCCAACTTGCGCGCCTGTTCTTCCGACCACGGGCCGAGATCCAATGCGACCTTGAACGGAAGCTTGCTGTTCCCCACTTGCAGCCGGCGCAGCGCCTCAGCCAGCGCTTCCCCGTCCTTCATGCGGTCACGAATGAGATTCACCAATTCACGAAACGTGCAATCGATCGGAATCGTGACAAACCGCGCCGTCGTGTCGGTTGATACCGCGTCGGGCGCCGTCGTCGCCTCGCGTGAACGGCTGATCGTGTGGAACGAGCCGTCGTGCCGCCAGAAGCCAAGCTCGACGCTGTACGTGGTGGCCGCCTTGTTGACGGGAATGTACCAGTTCCGTGTGTCGTGGCCGAGCGTGAGTTCCTGAACTGGTTTCGCGTGATTCATCTCGTACACGCGCAGCAACAGCCGTCCGTCGGACGACTGCCCGCGGTAGTCGGCCATCTGCTGCCAACTCAGGTCCCAGTACGCATATAACCAATGCGGGTCGCGCGCGGCAAGAAACAGGCGACCCGATCCGTATGCTTCCGGCAACTCGCCCAGATGTTCATCAACGAACGCCTGCTTGGGTGGCGGCTGCGCCGGACTCACGTCAAACTTGTGGGCTGAAAGTTCCTCCGGCGCGCGCTCCACAACGGGTTGCTCCTTCGCGGGCGGCGCGGAAATGGGACTGCGGCCTGCCGGCCGTGCGGCCAAGCGATCCGGTTTCGCAGACGGTTTCGGCGTGGCGGCGCGTTCCGCGCGCTTCCGAACAGCGCGCCGCTTGATCGCATCGGCGACCTGTTTGGCAACGGCTACGATTCCGGACGGTCGGCTCTGGACGCCGCCTGCCTTGCGCTGCTGGGCGTGACGGACTCTTTGCACCAGATCGGCTTTGTTCAGCGTGGAAATGCCGCGCAGCCCGAACCGCTGGGCGATCTTGAGCAGCTCAGCTTTTGTCTTCGTCGCCAGGTCAATCTTGCTCATGATGATACTATCACCTCCCGCCTCGACACTGCGGGCGGACACACTCCAAGTGCGCGTTAGCTTAGACCAAGCGGGGAACGGAAGTAAACGGTTTTTTTCAACAGCAGGACGACAGCATATGCGGCCACTCCGGCTGTCAGCGAATCGAGGCTGCCGGTCAGTAATAGTAGCCCGGCGGCGGATACATGCGCGGCGGCGGATACAGGCTCGGTGTGTTGATCATAAAATCGATCACATTGTTGCTGACGCCGGCATCCCTGAGGTCAATGATCTCAGCCGTGTTCAGGTAAAACACAGTGTGGGAATTCCGAATCTGGCTGATGATCACTTCGTCGCCGATGCCCGACTTGGCCAGCGCCTTGATGTCCGCTGGCGTCAGCCGCTGCCCCTGGTCAACACGCTGCAGCGTTTGCGGGTACTGCCGCGCCAGTATCTCGCGCTGCTGTTGATCCATGGCATTGCCGATGATCCCGCCCGTAAGAGCCCCGATTGCGCCACCGATCAGGGCTCCGGGACCTGCATGCCCCGAAGCGCTGCCGATGATCGCGCCCGTGCCGGCCCCTATTGCGCCCCCGGTGAGTGCCCCCGTGGCCGTCCGATCAGGATAACCCGCCGGAGTTTCGCAACCAGCGGCCAGAATCATGAGCGCCGCTCCACACGCAACCATCGTGTAAGTCTTCATGGCAACACTCCTTTCACAAATCCAACAGCGCCATCTCAGACGCAAACTACCAAATCCATATTCAACAGACAAATTTCTGCCGCCCGACGTTCAATGACGAAGGCGCGCGGCGCGGGCCGTTGTTCCTACGCCTCGGGTTTCTTGCGCACAAACGTGTGGGTCGAATGACCGTAGAATACTTCCGCTGCTTCCATCAGCGTCTCCGACATCGTCGGATGGGGATGGATCGCTTCCGCCAGGTCCTGCGCCGTCGCGCCCATCTCGATCGCCAGCACGCCTTCGCTGATCAGCTCACCCGCGCCATGACCAACAATTCCAACGCCGAGCACGCGCTCCGTTTCGGGTTCGACGAGCAGCTTGGTCAGACCGTCGGTCCGGTCAAACGTCAGCGCCCGGCCCGACGCCGCCCACGGGAATTTTGCCACCTCGACTTGAATCCCCTTTTCTTTTGCCTCGGCTTCCGTCAGCCCGCACCAGGCGATCTCGGGATCGGTGAAAATCACGGCGGGAATCGTGACGCTTTGGAAGACGCTCGACTCGCCGCAAATCACTTCGACCGCCACGCGCGCTTCGCGGGCCGCCTTGTGCGCCAGCAACGCGCCGCCCGCCACGTCGCCGATGGCCAGAATGTTCGGATCGGTCGTTTCCTGGCTGGTGTTGACCTTGATAAACCCTTTCTCATCGCGCGTGACCCGCGTGTTCTCCAGTCCCAGGTCGTCGCAGTTCGGAGCACGGCCTACCGCAAGGAGCACGCGGTCGTAAAGCTCCTCCCTCGTTTGACCGTTCGTTTCGCAATCGACCTTGATCTCCTTCCCGTGCGTCGCCATGCTTGAGACCCTGGTGTTAAGCCGCACCTCTTTGAACGCTTTTTCGGCGTAACGCATTACCGGCCGCACCAGATCAGCGTCCGCACCGGTCAAAATCTGCGGCAGCGCCTCCACCAGCACGATCTTGCTGCCGAGCGTCGCGTACACCGTGCCGAGTTCCATCCCGATGTATCCGCCGCCGATGATCAGCAAGTTTTCGGGCACCTCGGGAATGTCCAACGCCGCGCGCGAGGTCATGATGCGCGGATTGCCGAGATCGAACGCCGCCGGCATTGCCGACTTTGAGCCAACAGCAATGATGACTTTGTCGTACGTGAAGAACTTCTGGCCCTCCGCCGTTTCTACACGCAACGTTTTCGAGTCCTCGAAATAACCGCGTCCCTGCAAAATCGAAACGCCGCGTTTCAGCGCGATGCTGGCCACGCCGGCGCCCAGCTTGTCGAGGATCGAATTCTTCCAGGCGCGCATCTTGTCCAAATCGATCTTCGGTTCGCCAAACGCGATGCCGCGGCGCGCCGACTCGCGCGCCTCGCTGATCAACTTCGCCGCCTGCAGCAGCGCCTTCGACGGAATGCAACCGCGATTCAGACAGACGCCGCCAAGGCGTGTTTCCTGCTCGACCAGAATCACCTTCCTGCCCTTGTCCGCCGCGTAGAACGCGGCGGCGTATCCGCCCGGCCCCGCGCCCACCACCACGATGTCAGTCTTGATCGGCTCCATCGAGACCCCTCTTCAAATCTTCACGTCTTCTTCCTCGAACTGCTCGAATGCAGCCACCAGATCCACGATAAACCGCGCGGCGCTTCCGCCGTCGATCACGCGATGGTCATACGACAATCCCAGCGGCAACATCAGCCGCGCCTCGATCCTTCCGGCGCGCACGACCGGTTTGAGCGCGCCCCGTCCCACGCCGAGGATGGCGACCTCGGGCTTGTTGACGATCGGCGTAAACGCGCCGCCCCCGATGCCGCCCTGATTGGAAATCGTGAACGTGGCGCCTCGCAATTCCTCCGTCGCGACTTTCCTCGCGCGCGCCTTTGCCGCCAGTTCTTCGAGTTCCTTGGACAAATCGAATATGCTTTTCTTGTCCACGTCGCGGAGGACGGGCACGATCAATCCGTGTTCGGTGTCCACCGCAATGCCGATGTGATAATACTCCTTGAACACGATCTCCTCGGCCGCCTCATCGAGGCTTGCATTGAAAACCGGGTGCTTCTTCAGCGTCGCCGCCACCGCCTTCAACGCAAACGATGTCAACGTCAGCCGCGTCCCTTTCGCTTCGTAAGTTTTGGCGTATTTCTTCCGCAACTCGTTGAGCGCGGTGATGTCGGCCTCGTCAAACTGCGTCACGCGAGCCACGCTTGTCCATGATTCGCTCAACCGCCGCACAATCGTCGAACGAAGCGGCGTCAACGGTTTACTGGAGACCGGGCCCCACTGCGAGAAATCAACCCGGCTCTGCGCGTGGTCAATCCGCTCAGCGGGCTTGGCTGCCTTCTGCGCCACGCCTTCCCCGCACGCCGCCGTCGCTTGAAGCTGTTCGACGTAGGCGCGCACGTCCTCGACCGTGATGCGGCCGCCGTGACCGCTCCCCGGCACGTGCGTCAAATCGATGCCGAGATCGCGCGCCATCTTGCGGACCGATGGCGAGGCCGGCGGCGGGAAACCGGAAATCTCTTTGTAACCGGCGGCCGGGCCCGACGGAGCGGTTGCTGGCCGCGCGACCTCGCGCGGCGTGCGTGCCGCCGGCGAACCCGGCTTCACCGGAGCCGACGGAGCGGCTCCACCCTCCGCGAGGGAAAGAATGACCTGTCCCGCCGAGATTTTGTCGCCAACCTTGACGCGGATGTTCGCCACGGTGCCCGCCGCACTGGACGGAATCATGCCGACGGCCTTTTCCGTCTCCAATTCGAGGACGGGCTGCTCCTTTTGGATTTGGTCGCCCTCCTTCACCAAAACGCTGACGACAACACCTGAATCAGCGCCTTCGCCCAAATTCGGAAGTCTCACGTCCATGCGATTGTCTTTCAATCCAGTGTGGTATTCACCGACCCGAACGTCGCCCAACGAAACACGGCCACGTTTTGTCCTTCCCCAGAAGTACCACAAGCGCCCAGAAATGCAAAGCGGGTTGGAACACCGGGTGGCTACACCGTTCCGTTCCGCTCCCCCAAAGGCGTGCATTTAAGCCGGAACGATTCAGTTGGGAAAAGCAGTACCGGTTCGCGCTCTTGTAATAACCTGCTGCGCGATCCTACCCGTTCCACGGCCTCTTGCTTGAAACCGGCGCTTTCGGGCGCTGGCTTTTTGTCTCCTCAGGACGCGCCTGTTGATCAGCCCCTTCTGCGCTATATAGCCGCGCATAAGTAATTCGACATAATGGGTCAAAAGAAGGGCACCAGGAGGTTGCGAATCTGGGCTGGGTGTCGACAAATATCTTCCAAGGTGCGCAACAAGGTATCGCGTAACGTCT